>Ga0055527_1000496_pt1 | contig 14079 bp, 15 predicted proteins | sample AraplaCol_mMS_r2_FD_55010 | JGI IMG/M metagenome (GOLD analysis project Ga0055527, IMG submission 55010) | Arabidopsis root microbial communities from North Carolina, USA - plate scrape CL_Col_mMS_r2 | ecosystem: Host-associated > Plants > Roots > Endosphere | place: USA: North Carolina...
TCGAAGCGGTTGCTGACCAGCACCGGCTCGAACACGAGCCCGCGTTGACTGCAGCCCATGTCGAACAGCTGGCGCACCGTGTTGTCCGGCCCCGAAAGCGCAATTGGAAATGGGTGCATCTGCGCCAGCGTCACGCTGCTGAACTTCGCCAGCGGGTGGTCGGGCCGCATGATGGCAAACACTGAGCCACGCTGCTGATACGCCACACGAATGCCGTGCACGGCGGCGCGACTGTAGGTCAAGCCGATGTCCACGTCGCCACGCAAGACGGCCTCTGTCACGCGCATCGGCTCTTCTGCGCGCAGATCGAACTGAATGCCCGGATGCCGCTCCCGAAACGCCACGATGGCGCGTGGCACAAACTCGATCGCAAAGCCATCGGAGCACGCGATGCGCACGCGGCCTCGCTGCAGCCCTTGCAGGCGCTGAATATCCGAGACCACGCGCTCTGCCTCCAGGGCCCCGCGCAGCGCATGCGCGGCGAGCAGCTCGCCCGCTGCGCTGGNCCGCATACCGCGCGGTTGCCGCTCGAACAGCGGCACGCCCAGAAGCTCTTCAAGCATGGCCACTTGCCGGCTGATGGCCGATGCGCTGACGTGCAGGCGCGCGGCCGCCTCCGTCAACGAGCCNGTGCGCACAACCTCGAGAAAATAGCGGAGGGACGTCTCCTGCAGGCGATGAGATGACATAAGCGATGTAGGCGCGGGCNCTTTTNCTTTGCAGAAAACGCAAAGATATCCCAAGAAAATTCTAATGGTCAAAAAGGTGTGGTATGCGCAGACTCACCCGGAACTGTTCGACCAGCGGAGTGTCCTGATGCCCCTTCAGCAAGCAGCCCGTCAAACGACCGCGCACCGCGCTTCCCATCGCCTCCGGGCCGTGGTGCCGGCCCTCATGCTCGGTGCCGCTGGCCTAGCCGGCGCCGCCGAGCTGTCTACGGCAGACGCCGAACGCCATGCCCAGGCAACCTACCGCGAATACTTCGAGCTGCTTTCCCTGCCCAACGACGCCATCGCGCCAGAGGATGTTCGCAAGAATGCCGATTGGCTGGAGCAGGCGTTCCGCAAGCGTGGCTTCACGACCCAACAGTTGGCGAACAACGGCAAACCGATGCTCTACGCCGAGCTGCCGAACCCGGACGCTGCCCGCAAAACGGTGCTGTTCTACATGCANCTCGACGGCCAGCCCGTGATTCCCGCGCAGTGGGCACAGAAGAGCCCGTGGACACCCGTGCTCAAGCACAAGACCGCTCAGGGCAACTGGGAAGAGATCGACTCGGCGCAGTTGTTCAGCGGCCCGCTCGATCCGGAATGGCGTGTCTTCGGCCGTTCGTCTGCCGACGACAAGGGCCCGATCATGATGATGCTGGCCGCCCTTGACGCANTGAAGGCCGGCGGCGGCCAGCCCGCCGTCAACNTCAAGATCATTCTCGACAGCGAGGAAGAGAAAGGCTCGCCGTCGATCAGCAAGGTCATGCAGGCAAACCGCGAGCTGCTGCGCTGCGACGCCATCGTCATCCACGACGGCCCCATGCACGCGACCAACCGGCCAACGCTGGTCTTTGGAAACCGCGGCGCGGCCGAAGCCCGGCTGACCGTCTATGGCGGCAAGGTGCCGTTGCACAGCGGGCACTACGGAAACTACGCCCGCAACCCGGCCCAGCAGTTAGCCAANCTGCTGGCATCGATGAAGAACGACGAGGGCCGGGTGACGGTGCCGGGCTATTACGACCACGTGAAGATCAGTGCGGCCGACCGCAAGATCATGGCCGCCGTGCCCGACGACCAGGCAGCGCTCAACAAGCGCCTGGGCATTGCGCATGCCGACAAGGTCGGCGCCAATTACCAGGAAGCGATGCAGTACCCATCGTTGAACGTGCGCGGCATGGCGTCTGCGGCCGTGGGCGACAAGGTGGCGAACATCGTGCCCGACAAGGCCGTCGCCGAACTCGACCTGCGCACCACGCCAGACTCCACTGCGGCCTACCTCGGCAAGCTGATCGAGCAGCACGTCGAGCGCCAGGGCTACCACCTCGTCAAGAACGCGCCGACGGATGAAGAGCGCAGCCGTTACGACAAACTGGCCACCTTCACGTATCAGAGCGAAGGTGCAGACGCTGCCGGTTCGCCGATCGACTCGGCAGTGGGAACATGGGCCTACAAATCGCTGACCGACACGTTTGGTGCCAACCCGGCGCCGGTTCGCATCCGCATGATGGGCGGGACCGTGCCCACCGCAGAAATCGTCGGNGTGCTGCAGGTGCCNTTCGCGATCATTCCNCTGGTCAATGCCGATAACAATCAGCACGCTGCCAACGAGAACCTCCGGATGGGCAACTACGTGAGCGGCGTGCGCACGATCTACGGCCTGCTGACGCACCCGCTCTGACGGGCCACTCTGCCTATGCGGGGCGAAACAGCCCATGCAGCCCGAGCGGCGCCACGCCGTTCAGGCTTGCCATGGCGACGGGCCCCGCAGAAACACTCTGTGCATCGAACGCCGTCAATCTGGTGCAGCCGGCGTCTACATCGAACACCGTGCCGATCAGCCAGCCCTCGCCTTCACGCGCACTGGCCGATGCCGGCACGAACACGTGTTCTTCCACCAGCGTGCGGTGCCCGAAGCGGTACTGCTGCACCTGCCCCGAATTCGTATCGACGCGCATGACGGTGTCGAATCCATTCAGCGGCTGAGAGCTGCTGCTGGACGACGGCGCCGTGTGGGCCACCATGAACAGCGCGTGATGACGCTGCGCGGTGCGGCGTGTGTCGATCTTAGGGAATTCGGCCACATGCTCGGTGCTGAACTGCTCGGCGCGGCCGGTGCGCAGGTTCAACTGCACTTGCGTAAGGCGAGCGCCGGGCGACGGACGAATCTGCCCGCGCATCAATTCACGCAGCGACGTGGTGACGACCGAGGCATCGTCCGAGCGGATGTAATCGAGATGGACCTCCAGCCCATCCGGCGACGACCATGCATTGCCCAGATGGAAGACNAAGCCNGCCGGCAACTGCAGCCAACGCATGCGCGTGACGTCGTCCTTGTCGAGCACGAGCACACGCATGCCCAGCTCCGGCCGCCAGACATGGGAATCCAAAAACGACTTGCCTGCGCGCGAGCGTTCCACGTCGTACACGAACGGCGGCAGCAGAAACACCAGATGGCGCTGCGTTACTGCAAAGTCATGCACCATCGCCACGTCCGGCACCTTGAGCGTTTCCACACGTTTGAGTGCGCCGTCCGCACCGACGCAGTAGACGGTCAGCAGACNGGCCGCGCTGCTCACGCCAAAATTCCATAGCGTGCCGTCGGCTTCGACCTTGGGATGGGCGGAAAACGGCATGCCCTTGTAGTCGTCGCGCCAGGTCTGCACCCCCAGCGTGCGCAGTGAATCGGGATCGACACGCGTGGCCGAGCCACCTTCCCACAGCGCGAGCATCTCGTCGCCGTGCATCACCAGGCTGGTGTTGGCCACATTGATGCTGTCAGGCGATGCANCCGGCTCCATGNCGGGGTTGGCGGTGCCGAACGTCGCGCGCAACGGCCGGCCGGCGGCGGTGTCGGCAACAAACTTGTCGGTGCGCACAAACACGCCGCGGTGCGTCACACCCTGCTCGCTGATGTCGTAGCGCTGGATCATGCCGTCGCCATCAAACAGATGGTGGTAACGCACGCCGCCGATCTCATGCCGCGCTGGGCCATTTCGATAGAACGCGCCGCGCAACGCGGGCGGGAACCTGCCTTCCACTTTCAGCGCGCGAGTCGGCATGTCGGCACTGACGCCCTGGTAACCCGCCAGCCACGGATACTGCGCGCGCGCCGCTGCAAACCCCGCNGCCCACGGGTCCGGGGTNGCGGCCATTACATCGGTCAGGGTCAAGCCAAACGGTGCGGCGCCCAAGGCCGCAATGAAGGATCGGCGTTGCATGACGGGGCCTCGCTCAACATCAATGCAAGTGAATCGTCACGCGCTGGTCGCCCTGCACGTCGATGGCAGCATCGTCAAATGCGGGCGGGCCGAAGCGGCCGCGTGCATCGCGGCTAAAACCGTAAGGCTCNATGGGAATGCCGGCCGGGTTGGTGCCGAGCTTGGCGTCGTTGTTGGCNTCATGGAAGACCGACAACGCGTAGCGCCCCGCCGGCAAATCCGGATACACGAAGGTGACGCTTGCGCCGGACACGCTATCGAGCGCAGCAATGTCAGCCCGGATGGCCGAATCGGGCTTGAGCCAGCCCGCGGCGTCGCGGAACATCGCCGCGCGCACGGCGCCCTGGCGCCCTTGTGCGCCTTCCACCACCACAGTCAGCGTCGCGGCGGATGCACTTGCTGCAAGTGCTGTCAGCATCAGGGCCAGCGCAAGGCGCGGCAAAGAAAACATGGCAGTCATGAACGTCTCCTNTGGGCCCGGCGATGCGTTTGCAGGCCGGCGATCAGGAGGCAATGTAGACAGAGACNTCAGGNCAGTCAGCGCGGATGCGACGAAGTGCAGATGCCACGGCGCAAACGGTCGCTTGNGAGAGATGAGCGCATCACTGCAGCTTGAAGGGAGCACGTCAGAGGTGCTGACTAAAACGCCCGCGAGGTCGGCGGGCGCTTTGTGGGGTGATGCTAATGCGGCAAGCTAGACAAGCGGTGCTCGGCCAGCAACACACTCGCACTCAGGGCAAGCTGGGCGGAGATGAAGCCTTCCGGCATCTCAACGTCTTCCCAGTCACACACGATGTGGCCGGCGCGACAGACTTGGAAACGGGCCGTCCATCGATGATCGTCGCGTTGCAGCGGATCAACGACGATGACATGCGCTCCATGTGTCACTTCCTGAATCGCCATTGTGATTCCCCCGTTCGTGATCGTTGGGAGACCACCTTAGCAAAGGCACATGACACAAATCTGTCCGCCGCCCACCTACAAATGGGGGAGGACGCACCTCATCCGACCAGCGGATCGGGCCGGGCAGACGAGCGCGTGCCAGGCAGCGGATGGTTATTGGGGCCGTAATACGTGAACACCGCCGAGAACTTGACAGCGCCCGTCTGGTTGGCGCGGGCCGCATGGAAGGTGTTGCAGTGGAAGAGCAGCACGTCGCCGGGTAGCAGCGGCACGGGGCGCGCGGTGTCGATCAGCGCGCGATTCTCTGGCAGCTCCTGGCGCAGGAACAGCTTCGCATCGAACCGATCCGCAGGCAGCTCAAGCGTGTGGCTGCCGGGGATCACCCACAGGCAGCCGTTGTCGACCGTCTCTTCCACCAAGGCCAGCCACGACGACACCAGCNCGTTGCGTGCGAACGACCAGTAGCGGCTGTCGCGGTGCCAATGCGTGGCGGTGCCAAACGCGGGGTGCTTCGTCATCACGCAGTTGTGGTGCGCGAGCGAAAGATGCACGGGGCTACCAATCAGTTGCGCAATTGCGCCGGCCACGCGTGGGTCGCGCGCCCATTCCGTATAAGGCGTGCCGCGTGAATCTGCGTCGAGCAGGCGGCGCACCGTCTGGCCCCCTTCGGCTTCGCGCGAGAGTGGTGCCCCGGCATAGCCGACGTCGGTTTCCAGCTCCACCGGCGCTTCAGCGCGGGCCAGCCCGTCCTGCGCGGCCGCAAGCAACGCGGCGCTCACCTGCTGGCTGACGAAGCCNCGCAACACGACGTAGCCGTGCTCCTTGAAGAAGGCTTGTTGCTCGTCGGAAAGCGGGNGGGCGTGGGTGGCGGTGGGGGCAGACGCGGACATGGTGGAAAAAGCGTACNGAGACGGCGAAAGACAACGAGTGTAACGCGCCGCCGTATGCGTTGCAGGCCCGCCCCACGACTGGCCTGCTCAGGATCAAACGCAATGCGCGTTGTCCCGATCGGGCTTTACCAAAAGGCTTGTTGGCCCGACAGCCGGAAATATTTTGCAATCACCATCAACCCGAGTAAGCGCTCCTGATCGCGATTCATGAATTGCGCCACCCAGCGATTGGCGTTGCGGACGATCGCCAGTGCATCGCCCGGGTGCTTCCGGTAATGCTCCATTTTNTCCTGAAGATCAGAATAATCGTCCTTCAGCAAAACATAATGCACATCCGGAATCAGCCTCCCCTCCATGAACCACGTCTCATACCGGGGGCGCCTCATAAAGCAAAGCGAATTGGAGGACATGATCCATTTGAGGTTCGTCGCAACGTCGTTCCCCTCAACGCTCACAATGAACTTGTATTGCAATTGCTCGGCAATCGTCATGGGAGACTTGTAAGTCGCCTTCCCAAGCTCTGATTTTCGAGTATCGCCAATATCAACGTTTGCCAAGTCGTGACAACGCTCGACAAACGCTTTGCGATGTTCTTGGTGGCAAGGACCGCGAAAAACCGCCATGGGCTTCTTGTCGTGAAAATCGATCGTGTCGCGCGCCAGTGAAAAATGCCGGATGGCGTCCAGCTTCAAGAGAATCCCATTATGGGAGCTGCTCTTGATGGGGCGGCTTTTCACAAATGCCGGGTGAATCGGCTCGGCCGTCACGTCGCCGCAGTCGTAGTCGAAGCAGTAGCCCGGGCCAAAATAGTCCATCAGATCGACAAGATCATAGAAATAGGTGCTGCCTATTTCACGGCCCTTGTTCACAATGGTGCTGGTTGAAGATTTCAACAAGAACCTTGAATACTCGACGGCATTGCGGCTTGGGTCGAATGACTCCGAAATCGAGTTGTAATAACTCAATCGATCGATGATATCTTGCATGCCACTGTGAGCGCCTTTTCTTTTCAGGAGAGTCTCGGCTCTTCCATTTTTTGTAGCGCGCGCCAGGAAATGGCTTGAAGCATTCGAAAAGTAATACCAGAATTTTCTTGCAGAGAATCTGCTCAAGCGGTATTTGAGATGACGCATGAACCAAAAGTTGCCGCGGAAATTGAACCCCAGGGCGTCGCTTTCGAGCGAAATGTTCCAGCCCCCAATACGCAGATAAAGTAGCGCATGAACCACTTTCTGCCCGCCGCTGACGCACGGTGCGGCCGATCGTGCATCTGCCACCAGACGGCACATCGACCCCGTTTGCCACTCGCATTCGCGGCGGCCCTCACTTTACCGTAAGTACCCTGCGGCTCATTGTGTTTCTTGGGGCCGAGCCGCCCGCTTCGGCAGTCGCCCCGCTTCNCGTCGCTCGGCTGTTGTCCCGGCGTAACACTTTGCTGCCGTCCGAGGCTGAACGCGCCATGTCAGCCTCGGCCACGGCATTGACGGGGCGGGCAGCCGACAGGCGCCCGCCTTCGTGTTATTGCACGTCCAATGCGGTCACGGTCAACGCACCATTCACCTTCTCGGCGACAAAGCGCACTTTGCTGCCAACCTGCACTTTGGCGAGCATTGCCGGATCCTGGACTCGGAACACCATCGTCATGGGTTCCATACCGAGGTTCTCAAGCGGGCCGTGCTTGATGGTCAGCTTGCCCGCAGCGGTGTCGATCTTCTTGATCTCACCTTCTGACATCGGGGCAGCAGCGGCAGCCGCAGGGGCGGAAGCGGCATCTTCAGCCGCGTGAACAAACGGTGCACCGGCCAGCAGCACNGTCAGCATCAGGGCGTNACGAAACATNTTGGGCTCCTTGTTCAAAGACGGGGTCGGGAAGAAATCAGGATTTGTTGCCGCGCACCTGCACGGCGCCGCGCATGCCGGCTTCGAAATGTCCGGGCTGCAGACACGCAAAATCGACGGAGCCGGTGCGCGTGAAGTGCCAGACGATCTCGCCGCGCTGTCCTGGGTCAACGGTGACGGCGTTGCCGTCGGCGTGCTCCATCTCGGGGTGCTTGCGCATCTGCTCGGCATGGGCTGCGAGGTCGGCCGGCGTGCCCAGCGTCATCTCGTGCCGCACGTGGCCGGTGTTGACGACTTCGAAGCGGATCGTCTCGCCGCGCTGCACCGTGATCTGGGCAGGCGTGAAGCGCATGGTGTCGGCCATGTCGACACGCACGGTGCGTGAGATGTGGGCGGCGTCGCCGGGTTCGCCGATGGCTGCATCGTCATGATCATGCCCGCCGNCGTGACTGCCGGATGCGTGAGCGATAGCGGCCATCGACATCAGCGCGGCCAGGAANGTGGAACGGATCAGATTGCGTTGCATGTTGGGTCTCGTATTGGATGTGGATTCAGGCATTTGCTCAGTCGTCGATGCCGGTGCCGGTGTATTCGTAGGCGACGGTGCNCTTGGGGTGCTTGTACCAACCGGGGTCTGCGTAGCTGTTGCGCGGCAGATCGCGGCGCACCTTCATCACCGTGAACATGCCGCCCATTTCAATGGCGCCGAACGGGCCCTGCCCCGTCATCATCGGCAGCGTGTTGTCGGGCAGCGGCATTTCCATCTCGCCCATGTCGGCCATGCCGGCCTGGCCCATGCCCATGTAGTCGGGCACCAGCGCGTTCATCTTCTTGGCGAGGTCTTTCTGCTGCACGCCGATCATGGTCGGCACGTTGTGCCCCATGGCGTTCATGGTGTGGTGCGACTTGTGGCAGTGGAAGGCCCAGTCGCCGGGGTTGTCGGCAATGAACTCGATCGCGCGCATCTGGCCCACGGCAATGTCGGTCGTCACCTCCGGCCAGCGCGCGCTGGGCTGGACCCAGCCGCCGTCGGTGCCNGCCACTTCGAAGGTGTGGCCATGCAGGTGCATCGGGTGGTTTGTCATCGTGAGGTTGCCCATGCGGATGCGCACGCGATCGCCAAGGCGTACGGGCAAGGGGTCGATGCCGGGGAAGACGCGNCTGTTCCACGTCCACATGTTGAAGTCGGTCATCTGGGCCACGCGCGGCGTGTATGACCCCGGGTCGATGTCGTACGCGGCGAGCAGGAAGACAAAGTCGCGGTCGACACGGTGCTGCGCCGGGTCTTTCGGATGCACGACGATAAAGCCCATCATGCCCATCGCCATCTGCACCATCTCGTCGGAATGCGGGTGATACATGAAGGTGCCGGACTTCTTCATCTCGAACTCGTAGACGAAGGTCTTGCCCGGTGGAATGTGCGGCTGCGACAGGCCGCCCACGCCGTCCATGCCGGCGGGCAGGATCATGCCGTGCCAGTGCACCGTGGTGTGCTCGGGAAGCTTGTTGGTGACGAAGATGCGCACGCGATCNCCTTCCACGCATTCGATCGTCGGGCCGGGGCTCTGGCCGTTGTAGCCCCATAGGTGGCCCGTCATNCCGGGCGCAAACTCGCGCTCGACCGGCTCGGCGACGAGGTGGAACTCCTTCCAGCCGCCGCGCATGCGCCACGGCAGCGTCCAGCCGTTGAGCGTGACGACGGGGTTGTACGGCCGGCCGTTGGGNGGCGCGAGCGGGGGCTGTGTGGCGGGCTTTGATTGGAGCGGTGCTTCAGGCAGCGAGGCAGCGCCGGCGCGCGAGACCATCGCCGCGCCCAGCATGGCCGCGCCCGTGCCGCCGAGAAATTGACGTCGGGAAACCATGTTCAGTGTCCTTCAGGAGAGTTGGGCGCAGGAGCGGCCGCGTTCGCNTCGGCCGGCGGCAACTTGCCGCCCAGCGCCATCTGCAAATCGGTCTGGGCAATCCAGTACCCGCGCAGCGCGTCGATGTAGCCGTTCACCGCATTCACCTGCTCGCGCGCATCGGCCAGCAGCTCGAACACGCTCACGAGCATGCCGTTGTAGCGCAGCAGCATCTCGTCGGAGATGCTCTTGCGCACGGGCACCACCTCGTCGCGATAGTGGCGGGTAAGGTCATATGCCGTCTGATAGCGTACATACGATTCGCGCACTTCGGAGCGCGCCCGCACCGCCGTGTCGGCAAGCTGATCGGCCGCCTGCATGTAGATCGACTGCGCGCGCGCCACACGGGCGCCGCCCCAGTCGAAGAGCGGGATCTCGATGCCGATCTCGTAGCCCGTTTCGCGTGGCTCGTTGGATTTGCTATTGCGCACGTAACCGAGGTCGAGCACGTTGATGAAGCGCGTTGCCTTTGTGAGCCCCAGCGACGACGCCAACCCCTCGACCTGCAACTTGCCCGCCTGGATGTCGAGCCGATTGCGCAACGCGTAGGCCTCGATCTGCTGCAGCTCGGGGCGATCCTTCGGCAGGTCGGGCAGCCGATCCGGCAACTGGAAGCCGGTATCTGCGCCCCACACCCCAAGCTGGCGAATCAACGCCTCCCGTTCCGCCTGCGCCTGCTGACGCGTGCGCGCNAGNGTGGCGGTCGCTTCCGCATAGAAGGCCTGTTCGCGTGCACGATCCAGCTTGCTGAAGTTGCCTGCGGAAGCCAGACGCTTGGCGAACTCGGCACCGGCTTCTGCGGCTTGCTGAACCTGCTCCGCATAGCGTGCGGATTGCTCCGCCGCCACGGCATTGACGTATGCGCGGCGTGTATCGGCGGCCACCTGCAGCATCTGGTTGGCGACCAGCAGCTTGGTCTGCTCGAAATATCGGCTCTCAATGCGCGTGGCCATCGGCAGCGTCAGCAGGTTCAGGAACGACAGCGAGAACGTGCGCTCGATCGACAGGTCATCACCGCTGCGTGTGCGTTTGAAACTGAAGCCGGGATTCGGCAAGCGGCTGGCCTGCACGAGCGCGGCTTCGGATAAACCCAACTCCGCATATGAAGCCTGCAGGCCACGGTTGTTCAGCAACGCGATCTGCACGGCGCTGTCCATCGTCAGCGGCTGGGCGAGCAGCTCGTGCGTGCGTTGCGCGGCGCTGTCGCGGGCTTCTGGTGAACGCTGCCACGTGGCGTCTTTGCCGAGCCGATCGCGCGCCACGTCGGCAACGGTCTTGAAGCCGCTGTCTTGCGTGATGGTGGCGCAGCCGCCCAGCAGCAGCGTGGCGGCCAGCGCGCACAGGGCGAGACGGCGTGTGGATGATCTGAGCACGGCGCCTCCTAGTGGTGATGCATGCCGGGCATGGACCCGCCGGCAGGCTTGTTGGAGGTGGCGGCTGGGGCGCTCTCGGGCATGACGTGCCCCGCATGGCCGCCATCCGCAGAAGCGTCTGACTTGGGGCTCACGGCCGCGTTGGTCTCGCGCCAGGGCGCGGGGCCGGTATCGCGATACGCGCGGTAGCTGTCGAATGTGCGCGGCGCGGCTACAGCCGGCACAGCCGCGTCCGCATTCAGTGGATCAGNTGGGGAAGCTGTCGGCGCAGACGCCCCGCCCTGCGCCAAAACCCATGGCGGCGCCAACGCCAGTAGCGCGGCGGCCACGAACCATCGTGTGGAAAGCATGAGAAACCTCGATCAAGCGTGATGACATACGGCCGTGTGTCGCACACGGAGCCGTAGAACCAGAGGCCAGCCCGCTCTATGGACGGACTGGTGGCGTCAAACGCGAATCGAAGGTGGACGTTGCAGCGCTTCGGGAATGAAGCTGCGGAAGGAAACGGCGAGGCCACGCGGCGCGTCGGCCGGCAGCTTGATCAGCGGCACGCCAAGGCTGGCGGCCAGGGGAACGACCGACCCGAGCGAACAGGCCGCGCAGATCGGGCAGGTCTTGCAGTGCGACTGCGCCGGCGCTTTCGGCTCGCTGTCGGCAGCCACGGCGTCTTCATGCTCATGGCAAGCGTCGGACATGACGGCGCCATCATCCGGCATTGCCATGGCAACCATTGCATCGTCCATTGCACCGCCGCGCGCCATCATGGTCGTCGCGGCAAACCCTTGCAGGGGCAGTGCCAGGACAACCAGCCAAAGCAGGAGGCGGGTCAGCAAGCGGTGCATGGAAAACAGGACGGGCTGAAAATCGTTTGCGGCAGAAACCGCTAGTGTAGCGCGATGTCATCAAATTTCGAGCAATGCAGCACAAGATGAGTTGAGCGCGGCACAATGACGGCCTGCTGCGTACCCATTTCTGCGCGCCCTGCTTTCCCATCATTCCAGCTTCAACGCCCCCATGAATACGCAATCCCACCAGCTCAGCATGACCGTGCTGATGACGCCTGACATGGCAAATTTTTCCGGCAACGTGCACGGCGGCCACATCCTGAAGTTTCTCGATCAGGTTGCGTATGCGTGCGCGAGCCGCTACGCCGGCCGCTATGTCGTGACGCTGTCGGTGGACCAAGTGGTGTTTCGCCAGCCGATTCACGTGGGTGAACTGGTGACGTTCCTCGCATCGGTCAACTACACCGGCCGCACATCGATGGAAATNGGTATCAAGGTCGTTACGGAGAACATCCGCAACCAGGTCGTGCGCCATACCAACAGCTGCTATTTCACGATGGTGGCCGTGGACGACGACGGCAAACCGGCCGACGTGCCGCCGCTGGCGCCCGCCAACACCGAAGAAAAGGAACGCTTCGAAGCCGCGCAGCAGCGCCGCGCGCTGCGTCAGGAAATGGAAGCCCGACACAAAGCGATCAAGGCAACCTACAGCACGCCGGCTTCAGGCAGCTGAACTGCCTGCCTACGCAGTCAGCAAGGTACTGCAAACCGCGTGGTATCGCGATCGCGCATCGTTATCCACAGGCTTACCCACCGTTTCTGTGGATAACGCAGCGCCAGTGTTGCGCAAACGCGCCCCACCTCGACGCAACCTACGGCTGAGGAAGCGCGTGCAGAAATGCGAGCACGGCGTCGTTTAACAACGCCGGTCGCTGCAATGGCGCGAAATGGCTCACGCCCGGCAGCAACACAAACTGCGCATCAGGAATGGTCTGCACCAGATAGTGCGCGTGCTCGGGCCGGATGAACTCGTCGTGTTCGCTCTGCACGATCGTCACCGGCACGCGCGTCGCGGCAAGCTCCGCGGCCGTTGCGTTGGGCTGCGTCTGCATCATTTCGGTGACGGCCGCGACAAATGCATCGAAGTCGCCAGGTGTGGATGAGAGCGCGGTGTAATCCTTTCGGTGGCGATCGAAGCAGCGGTCAATAACAGGCGTGGGCGAAAAGGGCTTGGCGCCGCTTGGGTCCATGTTGCANCCGAAGAAGAACACGCCCGCAGCGCGTTCCGGCGTCTGCATGGCCAGGGTGAGCGCAACGCAAGCGCCGTCGCTCCAGCCGATNAACGCCGCGCGGTCGATGTGCAGCGCATCCATGACGGCCCGCACGTCGGATGCCATGCGCGTGTAGGCGTAAGGCTGTGCGTCGCGTGTGCTGCGGCCGTGCCCACGGCTGTCGATGACGATGGGCCNGTAGCCCGCACTCGTCAGTGCCGGAACCTGATACCCCCAATTGCCGCTATGGCCGAGCCCGCCATGCAGCAGGATCACAGGCCTGCCGACGCCGAAGGTCGCATACCAGATGCGGGCACCGTCGTGCTCGACATGGCCNTGCTCAACGGCGGCCGGCAGCGGTTCAGCGCCCTGGGCGGCAAACCGTGTCAGATCGTCGTCGAAGGCGTCCATGTCGATCAGGTTTCAGCTGGCATAGCCAAGCGCCGCGAACTGCTGCTTGAACCACCAGTAGCAGAGCGCCGCGGCCGCCGCAAAGATGGCCACGAGCACCCAGCCCAGCGGCGTCAGGCGCTTGCGTTCGGCATCACGGTAGGCGAGCTTGTCGCCGCCCACCAGAAACGCCAGCCCGAAAACCAGGCAAGCCGGCACCAGCACCATCGCCTTGAGTGAGTAACGCACGGTGGGCGCGCCCGCCTGCGCCTGNTGCAGNGGGCCGAGGATGAAGAACCAGCCGATCACCGCGCCAATGATGAGCACCAGCACGCCGCCCAGGCGGGCCTTGAGGTCTTGNGACATGAAAGTTCCGAGGGATGGATTGGCCAGCGCCTTACGGGAGCGCCAGCATGATCCTGGGAGAATAGGGACGCCGCCCCAGCCACGCAACTTGTGTTAAGGCCGTTAACACAAGCCGCAAACCCGGCCCGGACTAGCGCGCCTCTCCGATCTCGATACCGAGTTCGTTGAGCACCTCACGCGCCGAACGAAACGCCTCGATGGCGGCCGGCGCACCGGCATAGATGGCGCTATGNAGCAGCACCTCGCGGATCTCCACCGCCGTTGCGCCGTTGTTGATTGCGCCGCGCACATGGCCCTTCAGTTCAGTGCTACGGCCCAGCGCGGCGAGCATCGCACAGGTGCACAGGCTGCGCGTCTTGAGGTCGATGCCGTCCCGCTGCCACGTGCTGCCCCAGGCGTGCTCGTTGAGCCAATCCTGCAGCGGTGCCGAGAA
>Ga0055527_1000511_pt1 | contig 13489 bp, 13 predicted proteins | sample AraplaCol_mMS_r2_FD_55010 | JGI IMG/M metagenome (GOLD analysis project Ga0055527, IMG submission 55010) | Arabidopsis root microbial communities from North Carolina, USA - plate scrape CL_Col_mMS_r2 | ecosystem: Host-associated > Plants > Roots > Endosphere | place: USA: North Carolina...
TCGATCACCGGCGAGTCGATCGGCTGCGACGGCGGGCTCACGCGCGGCATTTTTCTCTGACACAAGGAGCATTTCATGACCGCAACCGTACTGGTCGCCACCGCCGGGCAAGGCATCCTGCGCTCGAACGACGACGGCAAGACCTGGCATCGCCTCGGGCTCGCCGAACCGATCGAGTTCGACGGNATCGTGCGCGCGCTCGCGGTGTGCCCCGCGACGCCGTCGCGNNTCTATGCCGGCGCCGATTCGGGCCTGTGCATCAGCGAGGATGGCGGCGCGCACTGGTTCCGGCCNGACAACCTGCTGAACGGGCAGACGGTCTGGTCGATCGCGATCGATCCGGCGAACCCGGCGGTGCTCTACGCGGGCACCGGCGCGCCGTCGCGCGCCGCGCTTTACAAGTCGAGCGACGCGGGCGTGACCTGGGAGAGAACGGCNCCCGNGTTTCCGGAGTTTTGCTCGGGCGTCAATCGTCCGCGGCTGNTGACGATCTGCGTGGATCCGGACGACAGCCGCAACGTCTGGTACGGCGTGGAGGAGGGCGGCGCGTGGCGCAGCCGCGATGCCGGTGCGAGCTGGACGCGCGTGGACGGCCCCGGCACCGCGATCCGNAACAGCGACATTCACGCGATCGNCATCCTGCCCGCCATGCAAGGCCGCCCGAAGACCACGGTGCTGCTGACGGTCAACGCGGTGTACGTGAGCGAGGACGACGGCTTGACGTGGGACGGCAAGCTGTCGCGTGACCGCTTCGACGGGCTGTACTACACGCGCACCGTCGTGCAACTGCCGGAACCGGAAGGCGACCTGCTGATGGCGATCGGCGACGGTACGCCGGGCACCCGCAGCCGCATCTATCGCTCGACCGACCGCGGCCATGCGTGGCACGAGACGGATCTGCACACGCCGCCGAACTCCACGTTCTGGGCGTTCGGCGCGCATGCGGCCCGGCCGGCGCTCGTTTATGCGGGCACCAAGTACGGGCACCTGTTCCGCTCGCGCGACGGCGGCCGTAACTGGACCAAGGAATGGCGCGAGTTCAGCGAGATCACGGCGGTCGCGTGGACGCCGTTCGAGGCGCCGCTGGCCGCCCACGCGCAGTCGACCCATTGAGCGGAGCGAACGATGACACTGTCCGATATCCGCCAACGCGCCGAGCGTGCGAACGCGAGCGGCCTGCCGCTGCCGACGCCGCGCGTGCAGCGCACCCACCTGTCGCTGTTCGTGCGCGACCCCGTCCGCTCGAGCATCTGGTACGCCGACGTGCTCGGCATGACGGAAACCGCGCGCGACGCGCAGTGGGTGTTCATGTCGTTCGGCCAGAAGCACCACGACATCGCGCTGATTCGCGCGGCATCCGATGCGGAGCTCGGCACGATCGGCCTGCAGCACTACGGCCTCGAAATCGCCGGCGGGCTGACCGAATTGCGCCGCCTGTACGGGATGCTGATTCGCCGCGACGTGCCGATCGTCAAGATCACCGATCACAAGGTCGGGATCGGNGTGTATTTCACGGACCCTGACGGCAACCGGCTCGAATTCTTCTGCGAAATGGTCACGGACGACGAAGANGGCAAGCGCGTGCTGCATCGATACAACGCGCCGAGCGATCCCGTCCAGCTCGAACCGCTNTTCGACTGAAACGCCGNCTTTCAATCCGCATCATCGACGTCTTATATAGGAATGCAAATGAGCAAGACCGCCAATTTCGAAGGCTTTCACATCCGCAAGTGGTACACGCAGATCGAGGATTCGCTCGCGAACGAANCCGGNCAGCTCGCGGATGGCGAGCCGCTGCGCAAGATCGTGATCGCCGCGGCCGTTCACAACCCGTACGCGGGGCGATTCAGCGAAAACCTCGACGATCTCGTGCGCCCGTCGCCCGCGCTCGGCAAGGAGTTTGCGCGACGCATCGAGTCGCTCGCGGACGGCCGCGNGATCGAGAGCTACGGCAAGGCGTGCCTGGTCGGCTCGGCCGGCGAATACGAACACGGCAACGCGTTCCTCACGTCGATCTTCGCGGAGCCGATCCGCGCGGCGCTGGGCGGCGGCAAATCGTGGGTGCCGTCGAGCGGCAAGCGCGGCCCGATCAATACCGTGATCGACGTGCCGCTCGCGCACAAGGATGCACTCTACGTGCGCTCGCACTACGACACGGTGACGTGCCTGTTTCCCGATGCACCCAACGACGACGAAGTGCTGGTGATCTTCGCGTTCGCGACGCGCGGCCGGCTGCACGCACGGCTCGGCGGCCTGAAGGCGAGCGAGATCGTCGGTCGCGACGGTCTGGTCTGAGCGCGCATGCCGATCGGGGAGCACATCATGAACACGGCATCCGTCAAGGATGGATGGGTCGACAGCGATGGACTGCGGCTGCACTACGTGAGCTGGGGGCGCGACGATGCGCCGACCGTGGTGATGCTGCACGGCTTGCGCAGTTACGCGCATACCTGGGCGCCCGTCGCCGATGCGCTGGTCGACCGCTACCGGGTCGTCGCGCTCGATCAGCGCGGGCGCGGGCTGAGCGACTGGGATCCGCGGCGGGACTACTACGCGGCAGCCTACGTGCGCGATCTCGACGCATTGGTGCGCGCACTGGGCCTGCGACGATTCGTGCTGGTCGGGCACTCGATGGGCGGCGCCAATGCGTTCGTCTACGCAGCGTCGCAANNGGAACGGCACGCCGAAAGGCTCGCCGGCCTCGTGATCGAGGACATGGGCCCCGGTGCGTCGGCCGGCTCGCCGGGTTCCGAGCGCATCAAGCGCGAGTTGCAGGAAACCCCGGACGCGTTCGCGTCGTGGGACGACGCGCGCGCATTCTGGCGACGCCAGCGGCCGAACATCACGGAATCCGCGCTCGATTCGCGCCTCGCNCATTCGCTGAAAGANGGCGAGCAAGGCCGGATCGTCTGGCGTCACGATGCGCAAGGGATCGCGGNGGCACGGCTGGCCGCGACGCCGGAGCAGCTNGTCCATCTGTGGCCGCTGATCCTCAACCTGCACGTGCCCACGCTGTTGTTGCGCGGCGGCGACTCGGATTTCCTGTCCGCGGACGTGGCGGCCGAAATGGCGGCCGCCCATGCGGAAATCGANCGGATCGACATTCCCGGCGCGACGCATTACGTGCACGACGATCAGCCCGATGCGTTCAATCGCGCGCTGCGCACCTGGCTCGATCGTCTCGATGATCCTGCATGGCGCGTGGGAGGCGCGGGCGAATGAAAGCGAACAACCGGAACCGGACCTCGGTCGCCATCGTCGGCGCGGGGCCGAACGGCGCGGCCATGGCGAACCTGCTCGGCCTGTATGGCGTCGATACGATCGTCGTCGAACGGGCGCCGCAGATCGTCGAATTCCCGCGCGCGGTCGGCATCGACGACGAGGCGCTGCGGCTGTTTCAGACGGCCGGCCTGGCCGACGAACTGAGCCGCGACATCATCCAGAACGTGCCGCTGCGCATGTTCAAGGCGAACGGCGAATGTTTCGCCGACATCCGTCCGTCGATACGCGAGTTCGGCTGGTGGCGCCGCAACATCTTCATGCAGCACCTGGCCGAACGCACGCTGCGCGATGCACTGGCACGCTATCCGCACGTGTCGCTGCGTACGGGGGAAGAGGTCGTCGGTCTGGANCAGGACGACGAATGCGTGACGCTTCAGGTACGCGCCGCCGACGGGCAGCAATACGAACTCGATGCCGACTACGTGGTGGCGGCCGACGGCGGGCGCAGCCCCGTCCGCGAGATGCTCGGCATCAGGCTGGCCGGTACGACGCATCCNATGAAGTGGGTCGTGGTCGACGTGAAGAACGCGCGGCTCGACCAGCCGTGTACCGCGCTGAACTGCGATCCGCGCCGCCCGAACGTCTGCATTTATCTGCCGTTCAACTATCGACGCTGGGAATTTCTCGTGTTTCCGCACGAGGACGAGGAGGCGATCGCGCAACCGGAGTCGATCCGCGCGCTGATCGCGCCGTACGTCGACGACGTCGATCGCATCGAGATCGTGCGTGCGCGGACCTACACGCATCACTCTCGTGTGGCCGAACGTTTCGTCGCCGGCCGGGTGGCGCTCATCGGCGATGCCGCGCACCTGAGCCCGCCGTGGATCGGCCAGGGGCTGAACGCGGGNCTGCGCGACGTGGGCAATCTGGCCTGGAAGCTGGCGGGGGTCGTGAACGGCACGTTGCACCGGCGCGTGATCTCGACGTACGAATCGGAGCGGCGCGACCATGCGAAAGCGATGATCGATCTCGCGGACACGTTCGGCGCGATGCTGATGCCGACCAGCCGTCTGGTCGCGTTCCTGCGCGACCGGNTCCTCGGGCTCGCGCGGTATGCGCCGGGTCTGAAGGACTACGTGCTGCAGATGCGCTTCAAGCCGATGCCCAGCTATACGCACGGGGTCGTGGTCACGGGCACGTCGGACGCCGTCGGGCGCATGATCGTCCAACCCGACGTCGANACGGCCGACGGTGCACGTCGCAAGCTCGACGACGTGCTCGGCCCGTGGTTTGCGATCATCGGCTGGCGATGCGATCCACAGGCNTGCCTGAGCGACGACGATCGCGCGTTCTGGACCGCGCTGGGCGCGAAATTCGTGCAGATCGTACGGTCGCGCAGCGGAACGTGCCGTGAGCAGCGCATCGCGAGCGCGCACGACAGCGTGTGCGTCGAGGACGTCGACAACGCGATGGCCGAATGGTTCGACCGGCACGCGGCGCCGCTCGTCGTCGTCCGTCCGGACCGCTATGTGGCGGCGCAGACGGACGCCGCCGGCATGGCCGGCGTGACCGCGGCGTTCCAGGCGTTTGCAGCGCGACAACGGGAGACCGCGGATGTTTGTTGAGCAACGCACCTACACGCTGGTGCCGGGCGGCGTCGCCGAGTATCTGCGGCTGTATGCGGAATGCGGTCGCGCGCCGCAGGAGCACGCACTCGGCACGATGGTCGGCTGTTTTGCGACGGAGATCGGGCCGCTGAACCAGCTCGTCTATCTGTGGGCGTTCGAGTCGCTGGACGATCGCGCCCGGCGTCGCGCGGTGCTGATGGCCGATCCCGAATTCAGGACGTTTCGCGGCAAGGTCCGGCATCTGCTCGTCCGGCAGGACAACCAGATCCTCCGACAGGAAATCGGCGGCCTGTTGCNTGCACCGCCATCGGCCGCGTGATGCGACCGTCNCCCTGTCCATCNCGCATCGCGCCGTCTCTACCGAGGTATCCGTCTTGATCCCGTTTACGCCCCTGACTTCCCGCATGACNCCCGACGCGCAACGCGATTACGCGTCGCTCCATCTNTATATCGACGGCCGGTTCCTTCAGGCCGACGGCCGGCGCACGCAGCCCGTGCTCGATCCGGGCACCGGCGNCGTGCTCGGCGACCTGCCGCATGCGACGTCGGACGATATCGATGCAGCGGTGCGCGCCGCGCATCGCGCGTTCGCGACGTGGCGCCGCGAGTCGCCGCTCGCGCGCTCGGACATCCTGCGCCGCGCGGCCGCGCTGGTGCGCGAGCGGGCCGAGGCGATCGGCCGCCACATCACGATGGACCAGGGCAAGCCGCTTCGCGAGGCGATCGCCGAGGTCGTGTCGTCCGCCGAACAGCTCGAATGGCACGCGGAGGAAGGGCGTCGCACGTACGGCCGCGTCGTGCCGTCGCGCTCCCCGGATGTTGCCCAGACGGTGCTGCGGGAGCCGATCGGCGTGTGCGCGGCGTTCTCGCCGTGGAATTTTCCGTTCAGCCAGGCGATGCACAAGATCGCGGCCGCGCTTGCGTCGGGGTGCACGCTGGTGCTGAAAGGGCCGGAGGAATCGCCGAGCGCGATCGTCGCGCTCGCGCGCATCTTTCACGATGCCGGCTTGCCCGCGGGCTGCCTGAACATCGTCTGGGGCGTGCCGGCCGACGTGTCCAGGCAACTGATCGAGTCGCCGCTGGTGCGCAAGATCTCGTTCACGGGTTCGGTGCCGGTCGGCAAGCAACTGGCGGCGCTTGCCGCGTCGCACATGAAGCGCATGACCATGGAGCTCGGCGGGCATGCGCCGGTGCTGGTCTGTGCGGACGCGGAGATCGAACGCGCGGCGACGATGCTGGCCGCGTACAAGTTTCGCAACGCCGGGCAGGTTTGCGTATCGCCGACGCGTTTCTTCGTGCAACGCCCGGTGTTCGACCGGTTCGTCGCCGCGTATCTCGACGCGGTCGGCAAGATTCGCGTCGGCTACGGGCTGGAGGCGACGACCACGATGGGGCCGCTCGCGCATGCGCGACGGGTATCCGCGATCGACGCGTTCGTCGCCGACGCGAAGGCAAAAGGGGCAGAGATTGCCGCGGGCGGGGCGCGCTTGGCGGGCGCGGGGCCGGGGCACTACTTCGCGCCGACGGTCGTGCTGGGCCCGGCGCGCGACACGCGGCTGATGAACGAGGAGCCGTTCGGCCCGATCGTCGGGATCGTGCCGTTCGATGCGCTCGACGATGCGCTCGACGAAGCCAACCGCTTGCCGTTCGGCCTCGCGTCGTACGCGTTCACGACGTCGTCGCGCCATGCGCACCGGATCGGCCGTGCGCTCGAGGCCGGCATGGTCAACATCAATCACTTCGGCATGGGGCCGGCGGAGATCCCGTTCGGCGGCGTGAAGGACAGCGGTTTCGGCAGCGAGGGCGGCACGGAGACGTTCGACGGCTATCTGGTCACCAAATTCATCACGCAGATGAATTGATCGGGCGCCGGTAGACGATCGGGCGCGGCCTCGTTCGCGACGCCGCGCGAATGCTCAGGTGGCGTTGCCGATCTGGGCGGTGGCGTCGATCAGGAGCTTGCCGAGTACGTGTTCGTCGAACAGTGCGAAGTGTTCGGCGCGAAAGATCAGCGACAGGCTGCTGTTGACCTCGCCGCTGCTGGCGGTGCGAATCGGTGCGGCGATGCCGACGAACCCGGCGTCGAGCTCGCCGCGCGAGATCCAGTAGCCTGCGTCGACGATCTGCTGGCAGGCGCGCCAGAACTGCGTCCAGTCGGCGGCGAATTCGCCCAGCTCGGCGTTGTGCCGCTCATGCAGGCGCTTCAGCCGCGCGCGCGACATCGCGGCCACGATCACTTTCGACGAAGCGCCCTGGAACAGCGGCATGATGCGGCCGCGGCCGAACCCAGTTGCAGGTTCTCCGCGCCGGTTTCGTGCATCACGTTGATGATCTGCTCGTCGAACAGCGTCGAGACGAGCGCATCGCCGCCGGTGACCTGAACCAGCTTCTGGATCACGGGCTTCGCGGCGGTGAGCGTCGGGTCCGACTGCCGCATGTTGTAGTCGAGATGGATGATGCGCGGGCCCAGCGTATAGCGGCCGTTGGTGCCGACGAGCAGGCCGACGGAAGCCAGTTCCTTCACGTAGCGATAGCACGTGGTGCGCGAAAAGCCCATGTGTTCGGCGATTTCCTCGGCGGTCATCGACGTCGCGGACGAAGAGAAGACGTCGAGGATGGACAGCATTTTGGTGAGGCTCGACATGACGTGATCCGGGATCAGGCGGCTTACGGCTATGGAACGGGAAGGACGAACGCGGCTCGGCCCGNCGGGCTGCGTGCANGGCATGCGNCGCCGCGGGCGACAGGCCGTAGTCTAACGTAAGTCGTGCGGGCGGCAACCGGAACCGCATTGGCGAATGGGCNGGAAGCGGGCCGGCCGTGTCGGGTTNGATNACTTCACTGTAAATCATACGGATTCCTATTTTAAGAGATGAAATCAANCTGGATCGATGTTGCTGCCGCGCCGGTCGGTTCACGGGCGCATCGGCCGGGAAAATTCGATGAGGAGAAGCAGATGAAAGGGTGGTTCCGGATGGNGGCATGGTGCGGCTGCAGTGCCGTCGCACCGGCGTTCGCGCAATCGAGCNTGACGCTCTATGGGTCGCTGGACACGGGCGTGACCTATACGAGCGNCGTGGCGTCCGCNCCGCGNGGCGGGCGTCAGCTCGCGTTGCAGGCCGGCGTGTCGCGCAACGACGTGTGGGGCCTGACGGGNAGGGAGGATCTCGGCGGCGCCAACTTCGCGGTGTTCCGGCTGGAGAGCCAGTTCCAGACGTCGGACGGNGCGCTGACCGTACCGGGCTCCGCGTTCAGTTCACAAGCGTACGTCGGGCTCGGCGGTGACTGGGGGNCCGTGACGCTCGGGCGNCAGTTCGATTTCGTCGGCGATCTGCTNCCGGCCTTCGCGATTGGCGCAAACACGCCGGCNGGCCTGCTNGCGTGGGGNTTGCCGACGAACGCGTCGGCGGGCGGTGCGCTCGACAACCGCGTGTGGGGCGTCCAGGTGAACAATGCGGTGAAGTACGTGAGCCCGACATTCGGCGGGGTCGCGTTCGGCGGCATGTGGGGATTCGGCAACGTGCCCGGCACGGTCGCACGCAGCAGCGTGCAAAGCGCGATGCTGTCCTACACGCAAGGCGCGTTCAGCGCCGCGCTCGCGTATTTCGGCCAGCATGACGTGACCGCCGGCGGCAATCTGCGCAACTTTTCGGGCGGTGCCGGCTACAACGTCGGGCCGTTTCGTGTCTTCGGGATGGTGTCGGACGTCCGGATCAGCGCCGCCGCGCCGTTGCGGGCCACCACCTATGACGCCGGGTTGACCTATGCCGTCACGCCGTCGTTGCAGCTGGGCGGCGGTTTCCAGTACCAGCAGCGCGGCGGCGATATCGGCTCGGCCAACCAGGTCACGTTGAGCGCCGACTATTCGCTGTCGAAACGTACCGGCCTTTACGCGGTATTCGCACGCGGGCACGACAGNGCGTATGGCGCGCAGGTCGAAGCGGCGCTCGGCGGGGCGGCGTCCGGCTCGACGCAGACCGCCGTTCGGCTCGGGCTGCGGCATCAGTTCTGACGACGCGGGAACACACGGGCTGGCGCGTGCGCCACGCGCGAGNCCGTGTTTTTTNCACTGGATTCAGAAACGATGCATCATCCCGACGCGCAACGCCAGNTGGTTGCGGCCCGACGACTGNCCGGCCGTGCCCAGCACGTGCGCGTAGTCGAAGTCGGTGCCGGTGTTGCCGGTCGCATGCTGGTACGCGCCCTGGATGTACGTCGAGGTCCGCTTGCTGAGATCGTAGTCGAGCATCATCGACAGCTGGTGCCAGCTCGGCGACGCATCGCCCGCCGCCGTCGCGACATGCGCATGCGTGTAGGTATAGGCGGCGCCNAGCCAGAGATCCGGCCGGAAGAAATACTGGCCGTTGACCTCGAAGTTGTCGAATTTCCACGCGTTCTGCGAGCCTGCCGCNGGCTGGTTCGNGAAGTAGAGATTCGACTCGGGGTTGGTCACGTCGACGTGAGAATACGCGGCGGACAGCGTCAGCTTNTCGCTGAACTTGTACGATGCGCCGGCATCGATGTTCTGCTGCGAGCGGCCGCTGAAGACCGTGTCGTCGCTCGACAATGCGCCGCCCGCGATTGCGCCGCCGTTGTTGGCCTTCAGGTACGCGACGGCGGCGGAAAATGCGCCGGCCTGGTACTGCACGGCGGCGCTGTAAACGCGGTTTCGCGCGAAGCCGCCCGCCTGATTCGCGAGCCCGTAGAGCACTTCGCCCTTGAAGCCGCCATACGTGGGCGACACGTACTTGACGCTGTTCTGGATGCGGTAGTCCCAGTCGGCGTTGTCGTTGTCGTACGGGTGCGCGCCGAAGTCGCCGAGCCAGTTGCCGGTGGCCGTGAAAGGACTCCACATGTCGAGCGTGGGGTCGTACTGGCGGCCGAACGTGAGCGTGCCGAACCGGTCGGAATCAAGCCCGACGTAGGCCTGCCTGCCGAACATCCGCGACGTCACGCCGAGCGCGCCGGTGCTCGCGTTGAAGCCGTTCTCGAGCTGGAACAGCGCTCTCAGCCCGCCGCCGAGGTCCTCGGTGCCTTTCAGCCCCCAGTTGCTGCCCACGGTATCGCCGCTGACCATCTGGTAAGCCTTGCTGCCGCCCGCGTTGCTCGTGAAATTGACGCCTTCGTCGATCAGGCCGTATAGCGTCACGGTGCTTTGCGCATGGGCCGTCAGGCCGAATCCCATGGCGCTCGCGGCCGATACGGCCGCCATCATCTTCTTCATCGTCGATCTCCAGGTGGGGACGGCCCACGCGGCGCGGTTTCCGACGGCATGCGGCGGCACCGGACACGTGTGGCAAGTCCGCTTGTCGTTAGTAAAACGAAATATAAAATGCGAAGAAGATCGGCCCGCCGCGATCGCGGCGGACCGAATGACGAACCTCGCCGGGCGCGAGGTTCCGCGTGGCGGCGGCGTTACAGCATCCGCCGCAGCACGTCGTTTTCCGGATTGCGATCGAAGAACCGGTGTTTCAGCGCGCCGAGTACATGCAGCACGATGAGCGCGAGCAACGTGTAGGCGAGCGTCTTATGCAACCACTGAAACGCCTCGAACCAGTGGTCGTTCTTCGGCAGCAGCTCGGGTACGCGGAAAAAGAAGAACGGCACGCCGTCGCTCTGCGTAAACGTGCTNGACATCGANTAACCCATCAGCGGCACGATAATCGCNAGCGCGTACAGCAGGTAGTGGCCGATCCTGGCGAGCTTGCGGTCGAGCGTCGGCAGCGTGGAAGGCAGCGGCGGCAACGGCTTCATCGAGCGAATCGCCAGTTGCGTGACGACCACCAGCAGCGTGAGCACGCCGAACTCCTTGTGGGTCGGGTAATACCAGTCGAACTTGGCCGGCAGGTTGTCGTCGAGCCGGACCATCGTCCAGCCGGTCCAGAGCTGCGCGCCGATCAGGANCGCCCTGACCCAGTGCAGCAGCCGAAGCGNGAGCGGGTATTTCTCCGCGGGGAATGCAATGGCCTGGTTGTCCATTTGACTTGTCTTCCTTTGAAACGACATTGCGACAGGCGGGATGCCGATCGTCGACTTCGACGTCCCGTGGCGATCTTCGTCGAACCGAGGCCGGATGGCGAGGCGCACGAACCTTCGACGAAAAGTCCGTGCGCCGGGCTGCTTCCTGCGGTCAGGCGATCGCCCGCGAATCCGCGCAGCACTCCTGCAATGCCTCGCGCAGCGTCACGGCCATGAAGTCGGCTTCGCCTTGCTGCAACGTCAGCGGCGGCGACATCACCACCTTGTTGGCGATCGCCCGCACCAGCACGCCGCGCCGGCGCGCGGCATCGGCCACGCGNGCGGCGAACCCCAGGCCCGGATCGAGCGGCGTGCGGCTGGCCTTGTCGGTCACCAGNTCGAGNGCCAGCATCAGCCCCTTGCCGCGCACGTCGCCGACGGTCTCGAAGTCGGCCTTCAGCGGCAGCAATTGCTCGAGCAGGCGCTGGCCCACCCGCGCCGCGTTGCCCGGCAGATCCTCGGCCTCGACGATGTCGAGCACGGCGAGCGACGCGGCGCAGGCGAGCGGATGCCCGCTGTACGTATAGCCGTGCATGACCACGTGCGAGAAACCCGCGCCATGTTCGATCGCGTCGGCGATCCGCCCGTTGTACAGCGTCGCGCCGAGCGGCACGTAGCCGGCGGAAATGCCCTTGGCGACGCACAGGATGTCGGCGGCGACGCCCCAGCCGCGGCTGCCGAGCAGGCTGCCGGTGCGGCCGAAGCCGGTGACCACCTCGTCNGCGATCAGCAGGATGCCGTTGCGGTCGCANACGGCGCGCACGCGCGCCCAGTAATCGGCCGGCGGGACGATCAGGCCGCCGGCGCCCTGCACCGGTTCGGCGACGAANGCGGCGATGGTCTGCGGGCCGTGGAACGCGATCGTTTCCTCGAGCTGCCGGATGCAGTGCTCGACGAGTTGTTGCGGGTCGTCGCAGTTCCACGGATTGCGATAGAGCCACGGCGTGTCGAGCAGCACGCAGCCGGGCAGCAGCGGGCCGTGATTGTAATGGTAGACGCCGTTGCCGCCGATCGACGTGCCGCCCATGTGCACGCCGTGATAGCCGTTGCGCAGCGACAGGAATTTCGTGCGCGACGGCTCGCCCGCGGCGACCCAGTACTGGCGCGCCATCTTGAGCGCGGTCTCGATCGCGTCGGACCCGCCGCTGCCGAACATCACCCGTTGCATGTCNTCCTGCGCGAACATCGCGCACAGGCGGTCGGCCAGATCGTAGACGCGCGGATGGGCGACGCCGTCGAAGGTCTGGTAGTACGACAGCTCGTCCATCTGCCGGGCGATCGCGCTTTTCACTTCCGGCCGGTTGTGACCGACGTTGACNTTCCACAGGCCGCCCACCCCGTCGAGCATGCGGTGGCCGTCGACGTCGTACACGTAGTTGCCGTCGCCGCGCTCGATGATCACGGTGGGGGTCGTATGTCCGGCGGCCGCCGAGCTCATCGGATGCCAGAATCGTTTTTGACGCTTTTGATAGTCCATGGTGTCTCTCGTTTCTCTTGCGAAGTGCTTGAACAGGTTGCGGCGCGGTGCGCGCCGCGGGATCACAGGGCTGCGGTGACGATCTTTTCCTCGAGGTACGAATCGAGCGCGGCCTTCGACAGGTCGCGCCCGATCCCGCTTTGCTTGGTGCCGCCCCACGGCAGGCGTGCGTCGATCGGACTCCACGCATTGATCGCGACCGCGCCGACGTCGAGCCGCTCGGCGACGCGGTGCGCGGTGCCGACGTCCTGCGTCCACACGGAAGCGGACAGGCCGAACGGCGTGTCGTTGGCGATGCGAACGGCGTCGTCCTCGGTCTCGAACGGCATNACCATGCCGACCGGGCCGAACACTTCGTCGCGGGCGATCCGCATGCCCGGATGGACGCCGCCCAGNATCGTNGGGCGCATGAAGCAGCCGCGCGGCGGCACCTGTTCGTCGCCGGCNAGCATGACNGCNCCTTCGGCGAGCGCGCCGTCGACGAGCGNACGCACGCGCGCGAGGTGACGCGGGTTGATCAGCGCNCCCATCTGCACGCCGGGCTCCGATGGCGGACCGATGCGCATCGCCCGGGCCGCGTCGGCAAGCCGTTCCTCGAGTGCCTGGGCGATCGAGCGGTGCGCGAGCACGCGCGAGCCGGCCGCGCACGTCTGCCCCTGGTTCGCGAACATGCCGGCCATCAGCGACGGAATCGCACGGTCGAGATCGGCATCCGCGAAGACGATCTGCGCGGCCTTGCCGCCCAGTTCGAGCGTGACGCGCTTGAAGGTCTTGGCAGCCACGCCCGCGATCGCGCGGCCGACTTCGGTGCTGCCGGTGAAGCTGATCTTGTTCACGAGCGGATGCGCGACCAGCGCGGCGCCGACTTCCGCGCCCACGCCGTGGACGATGTTGACGACCCCGGCGGGAAGGCCGGCTTCGCAGGCAAGTTCGCCGAGCCGGGCGACGGCCAGCGGCGTGTCCTCGGACGGCTTGATGACCACCGGGCAGCCGGCCGCCAGCGCCGGCGCGAGCTTCCACACCGCGATCATCAACGGCGCGTTCCACGGGATGATCAGACCGGCGACGCCCACCGGCGCACGCCGCGTGTAGCTGAGCGTCGGGCGGCCCATGAAGCCGTCGGTCGGAATCGTGCGGCCCTCGA
>Ga0055527_1000536_pt1 | contig 12768 bp, 9 predicted proteins | sample AraplaCol_mMS_r2_FD_55010 | JGI IMG/M metagenome (GOLD analysis project Ga0055527, IMG submission 55010) | Arabidopsis root microbial communities from North Carolina, USA - plate scrape CL_Col_mMS_r2 | ecosystem: Host-associated > Plants > Roots > Endosphere | place: USA: North Carolina...
TGTCGGGCATCGGCACGCTGCTGTTCTTCGTGCTGGTCGGCGGCCGCGTGCCGAGCTACCTCGGCTCGAGCTTCGCGTTCATCGGTCTGGTGATCGCGGTGACGGGCTACGGCGGCAGCGGCCCGAACCCGAACATTCCGGTCGCGCTCGGCGGGATCGTCGCGTGCGGCGTCGTGTACGTCGCGCTCGGCGCGCGCGCCGATCGCGGTCAAGGGCGTGTCGGGCTCGACCTTCGAATCGGTGATGGCGCTCGTCACGGTGCTGTGCGTCGGCGGTGTCGCGGTGTTCGCGCGCGGAATGATGCAGCGCCTCTTGATCCTCGTCGGGCTCGTGATCGCGTACGTGATCTACGCGATCGCGACCAACGGGATGGGCCTCGGCAAGCCGATCGATTTCGCGATCGTCGCGCAGGCCGCGTGGTTCGGCGTGCCGAGCTTCCGCGCGCCGGTGTTCGATCCGCACGCGATGCTGATGCTCGCGCCGATCGCGGTGATCCTGGTCGCGGAGAACCTCGGCCACATCAAGGCCGTCAGCGCGATGACGGGCACCAACCTCGACCGCTACGTCGGTCGCGCGTTCATCGGCGACGGGCTCGCGACGATCGTCTCGGGCAGCGTCGGCGGCACGGGCGTGACCACCTACGCGGAGAACATCGGCGTGATGGCCGTCACGCGGATCTATTCGACGCTGGTGTTCGCGGTCGCCGCGCTGATCGCGATCGGGCTGGGCTTCTCGCCGAAGTTCGGCGCGGTGATCCAGACGATTCCGGGCCCGGTGCTCGGCGGCGTGTCGATCGTGGTGTTCGGGCTGATCGCGGTGACGGGCGCGCGGATCTGGGTCGTCAACAAGGTCGACTTCTCCGACAACCGCAACCTGATCGTCGCGGCCGTCACGCTGGTGCTCGGCGCCGGCGACTTCTCGCTGAAGATCGGCGGCTTCGGGCTCGGCGGGATCGGCACCGCGACGTTCGGCGCGATCATCCTGTACGCGATCCTGCGCAAGGAGAAGGAACCGGGGCCGGTGGTCTGATTCGGGAGCGGGCGGTGCAATGCCGCCCGCGGGCGCACGTGTGAACGTCAAACCCGTGCGGAGTACGGGCGTTCGCCGGGACTTCTTATAGTCAGGTATGTCGAGACGACTACCTACAAGTCCTGATTCGCTGCAAACGGATGCGAGGGGCTCTTGAGGGCAGCATTGCGTTGAAATCGATTTGGCCCCGCTACATTTCGTATGCTCTCGGGTTGGCTGAAAATACCTTGTGGGTCCCATTTTGTAACGTCACGATTGGTAACGGTGTCGGATGCAAGGTGGTCGATGCGAGACCCCAATGAAGAATTCGCCGTCGCCTCATATGGCATTCGTTTTCCCTACACGCGACCGCCGTTCATTCGATATTCCTGACAGTTTTCCCCGTGTGCCTTCGAGGGGCTTTGTGGTATACGTCTGAACTTATCGCTGCATTTGGGGATGAGCAGGTCCAGCCCCACGTTGCAGGCGTATTCCAGGGTACACGGGCGGCCCAGCGGCATTTCGCGCTCGGATCGAGGGACAAGAACAATGCAGAACACGGCACAAGCCCTGAGAGACCTTGCGCTGGGCCCGCAACACAACCGGCAAGTGAAAATAAGCTTTCCGGACGATAACGCGCCTTACAAAACTCTGCTGCCCAATGCATTCGAGGCGGTTGAAGCGTTATCGAAGGATTTCGCGTACAAGATCGAAATCCTGTCGGATAACGATCACCTTGCACCGAAGGACTTCATCGGCAAGCGCGTTACGATCAGCTTGGCGCGCGGCGACGGCAGCAGCCGATACTTCAACGGCCATATCTTCGCGTTCCGGCACGTTCGCACGGACGGCGGCTGGGTGTTCTATCAGGCGCACGTCGGCCCGTGGCTGCACTATCTGAAGTACAGCCAGCACAATCGTCTGTTCCTCGATCAGAACCTGCACGACCAGACAGCGACGGTTTTCCAAGACTACGGTGTGTTGCCCGAATGGGCGTGGCAGGTCGGCGAAGATGACCCGCGCATGACGATGGCCTGCCAGTTCGACGAAGACGACCACAATTACCTTCATCGGCGCTGGGAACACGCGGGCTATCTGTACTGGTACGAGCACACGGCCACGTCGCACAAGCTAACCGTCTCTGATCCGACGCGTCCGGCGCCCGCGATCGACGGCAAGGTTCACGAAATCCGCTTCCACAATGGCATGGGCGCAGAGGAATCGGACAGCATTCTGAGCTGGTCCCCGTTCCAGCAGACCACGTCGACGCACGCGGAACTGTCCCGTTTTGACTTCAAGACCCCGACGCCGACCCACGTTCAAACAAGCCTGTCGAACCCGGAAGCCGCACTGCCGCAACTCGAATGGAACGAGTACGCCGGCGCGTACGGCTATCGGAACATGGAACACGGCTATCAGGTCGTCAACCGCCGGATGGAGGAAATCGAAGCGACGATCAAGCACTTCGACGCGAAGGGCAACAATCGCTTCGTACAGCCGGGGCGCTGGTTCCGACTGACGGATCGTTACGGCTCGGCGCTGAGCCGCGATCAGAGCGACGATGAATACCTGATCGTCGCAGTTCGGCACGTGGCGACCAACAACTATTTGCAGGACACGGGCGTGCTGGCGGAATACCGCAACGAGTTCACGTGTGTCCCCAAGGCGACGCCGTGGCGGCCCGGCCGCGGCTTCAACAGCGTCGACACGAAAATCCTCGCACCGCAGACAGCGACCGTCGTCGGCCAGTCGGGCACGAGCATTCATACCGACGAACACGGCCGCGTGCTGGTGCAATTCCACTGGGATCGCGACGGCAAGTATTCGACTTGGGTGCGGGTCGCAAGCGGATGGGCTGGCGGTGGCCAGGGGATAGCGGCGCTGCCCCGCATTGGTTCTGAAGTGATCGTGCAATGGCTCGACGGCAATCCGGACCATCCCATCATTACGGGGCGTGTGATGAACGCGCGCAACGTTCCGTCGTGGAAGCTGCCGGACGAGAATGCGCTGATGGGCATTCGCAGCCGGGAACTGAACGGTGCGGACGGCAACGCGTCGTCAGGCCGCAGCAATCACCTGATTTTCGACGATACGGCGAATGCCATTCAGGCGCAGCTCCGGTCCGACCATGCGGCGAGCCAGCTCTCGCTCGGCAAGATCACGCGAATCGAGGATTGGCAGGGCCGCAAGGATGCCCGAGGCGAGGGATTCGAGCTGCGTACGGATGAGGTCGGCGCGATCCGCACCGGCAAGGGCATGGTGATCAGCACAGAGGTGCGTCCCGCCGCGCAGGGGCACCTTTCGGATGTGAGCGAGCCGGCGTCGCGGCTCAGCAAAGCGCAAGCGTTACATGGTCAGCTTGGCAAGCTCGCGCAGCACTATCAGGCGCAGGACAGCGGCGCGGACCAGACACCGATCGCCGACGCGCTGAAGTCGCAGGTGGAGGGTATCCAGGGCGCAGGTGCGACAGGTAGTAGTGACAAGGGTGATTTCCCGGAACTCGACGAAGCGCATCTGCTGCTGGCTGGCGCGGCTGGCATCGCCGTCACGACGCCCGCAACGGCGCACGTCACGGGCGGCCAGCACGTAGCGGTCACGGCCGGCGAAAGCATGTCGGTCGCGACAGGCAAATCGTTCTTCGCCAGCGTATCCGACAAGTTTTCGTTGTTCGTTCACAAGATGGGCATGAAGCTGATCGCTGCGAGCGGCAAGGTACAGGTGCATGCGGAAAACGACGAGCTGGAGCTGCTGGCGAAGAAGGTATTGTCGATCATCAGCACGACGGACTGGATCAACATAACTGCCAAGCAGGGCATTCGCTTGACGGCCGGCAACAGCCAGCTAGAAGTCAGCGCGAAAGGCATCGTCGGCTATACACCCGGCGAAAACAAGATTCATGCGGGTAGCCACGATACGGTTGGACCGCAGAGCATGCCGGCGCAGTTCCCTGGTTCGGACTTATGCTCGCAATTGGCTGACGGTGCCGCACAAACCGGCCAAGCGTCGATCGCGCTCGCCTGATGGATGACCGAATGAAAACGCCCACGCCTCTGATGCAGGCTATACCCGATCATCAGGAACTGATGACGACCGGGTTCCTGTTGGTGGAACCTGCGACCCTCGCGCACGTGCCTGATCTAGCTGCGCTCGACATGCGTGCCTGCACGCCACGCGTGCTGGCACATCGCGAAGAACTGATGCCACGGTTGATCGACCTCGCCGCGCTCGATTTGGAAGGGCAACGGATTGCGGCCGAACGATGGCAAGAAGAACCGGAAGTGGAACGACCGCCCGCAATTTGCGCGTGGATCGACAGCGCCGTGGATACCGATGCCCTTGCGGAACACATCGCGCGGTATCTGGTCGGTCCCGGCGAGGGCGGGCAGCCAGTGTTCTGGCGGTACTACGATCCGCGTGTATTGAGCCTCACGCTGGCGGTGTTCGATCCGACCCAGCGACTGGCCCTCTTGGGACCCGTCCACGAATGGTGCTTCGCTTGGGGCGGCCATCGCTGGCGCTGCGCTGGCCTAGGTGCCGAAATTGTACAGCCCGACGATCAACCGTCCGGCTGGCCGCGCCCTGATCAGTGGCCACGCATCAACCGCAGCGATATCGCCGACCAGATTCGCCGGCGGCTGCCGGCACTGTCGGTCGATCAGGCTGCGCAGTTGCCGGCTGCACTCGATCAGACCTTGTGCTCGGCGGGCGAACAGGACGCGATGACCACCGAAGCGCTCGTCAGCGACGCGGTTCAACGTATCCAGCACGCTTTTCTGACCGAATAAAGGCTGTCACTTCATACCATGAAATCCCGAGGATCAACCCATGCCGACCACTAAAGGCTGTCCGCTTTGCGATCGCCAGTCGCTGCTGATCTATCCTGTCCGATACGCGATCGCGTGCCCGCGTGGTGCGTCGAAAGCGCCGGCCTTGTCTGGCAATTTTCGAATCGACGGGCGCGCCCCTCAGGCCGTTGCCACTGCCAAGTACACGCTGCGTGCATTGCGCCCTGGCTATCTGTACACGTACGACGAGAAGCGGAAGAAGCTGGCCGCCTATATGGTTCTTGACGACGGGATCATGTGGAATTTCCCCCCAGACGTGGCACCGCCGCCAGGCGACGCAGAGAACGCACTTACGCAAGGCTGCGCGATGAACGGAGACTTGGCTTTCGAATCGTTTGGCCGTTGTGTGAGCGTTGAACACACGCCCGGCAGTGACGAAGCGACCAACCTCTGGATTGGCTGGTCGAATGTGCGATGGACCAAGGACCTCGTACACAACAAAATCAATGATGCTGCTTGGCGCAAGCAGCATATGCAGTGCATCAACGTTCCCGCGATGCTGGCCGGCGGCGCGACTGATACGGGCGAATTTCAAGCCGCCCAGAGCAAGATCGCGCATTTCGCTATGGATGCTCAGGCGATGAAGGCTGCGTTTGGCTTTAGCAACCGCGCGCCCAAGGACGAGATTCGCCTACGTCAGCGCAATGTCGCAAAACGCATCGGTGATGCGATGGCTGAATCTCCGAACAAGAAAGGTTTTGTGGTCGCGCTCAACGATCCCGTTGGCATTACCAATGACCTCGCCGAACTGACAGTCCCCAACCTGAACAACGGTTTCGACGAACAGATGTACTGGAAGTGGACATCGGCGCAACTGCTCACGCGAGCCGAAGCGGGAATCCGGGCGAATGCGAAGGCCGTGACCGGTCTGACCTATGGAACCTCGAAAACCATCGCGGACGCCAACGCGGTCAATATGAAGGTCGGCGCACCAATCGCGCCGGATGCGATTGGGTTCTTCCACGTCATGCGCTCCTGGATCAAGACGGGAAGTCTTGAGCAGGCCATGAAGGAGGAGGATCGAAAGACCGAGAACGTTCCCGCAACGCAGGAAGAAGCTGCGAACGAGGCGTGGGAGGAGGCAGCGTACAAGGTCGGTTCCGATGGGAAGCGAACCAGCGTCCTCGATGAAGAGGCGTTGAAACGCTTCCCGCAGGAGTATCAGCAGGCGCTCGAAGCCTTCAAGCCGAAATGGCAGCCGCTAGTACAAGCGCATGCGGATTGGCTGAAGTCGCAACTGCTTGCCGAATGGATGGCCGGCGTTCATGATGCGGGCGATCTACGCAGCGGCTACGCTTACAGCGAATCGTGCGCACAGGCGATCGGTGCCGCTGCCGGCACCGAGGCTTGCAAGAAAGCACTCGATGATTGGCTGAACGGTCAGGCTTCGAATATCCGCAATCTGTATGCGCGCGCTCTGATGTTCAATCAGGACGCGCTGATGAAAGCGGCGGATGCGCAGGTGCATGGTTCTGATATCCAGTACGAAAACTTCCTGAACCTCTACAAGGAAGCGTTCAAAAAGATCGAAAATCTCGGCAACGCGGCCAACTTGCGTGATCGGCTCATTGTGACGACCGCCAATCAGATCGTCGGTGTACTCACGAAGGCCACACGGGGTGCGGCGCTTGGCTTCGTGACCATTCGTTTGGCGATACAGTCCGGCGTTCGGCTCAAGCCGTCACAAGTGAGCAAGCTTGCCATTCGCGATTGGGCCTTACAGCAAGCCCGGGAGTTGGGCGTCAAACTGGACGGTAACCGGACCGAACAGCGCGCGTCGGCGACGCAAGTCGGGAAGCAGGTCTTGAGGACGGCACCACCAAGCGATCCGAATGTCGTCGCTTATGAAATGGACGTTGATGCCCTAGTCCGGGACGGGAAGCTGGAGGCCAGCGCGATCAAGGCCGTTAAAGTTCCGGGAGTGGACTCAGCAAAGAAATGGCTCAATTCGTCGACCGAGTTCAATTTAGGCGTGGTGACTGTAATCTTTCAGATGGCGACGCTTACATTTGCTGCCCTCGATTGGAAAGATCGAGATCAGTTCAATCGAACCGAAACCACCCTGAAGGGCATCGGTGCTGTTGTCGCAATCATGGGAAGCCTAGTCGAATACACGTCGGAGACCATAGTAAAAACGCCGGCTCATCCGTTGTCAGCGTATCTCATGAAAGCGTGGGGGGTCTCCAAGGGAGGTGCTGAGGTTGGCGTGACGGTTGGCCGTGGACTCGGCGCGGGCGCTGGTATCTTCTTGGCCGGGTATGACATATTCAAGAACGCGCCAGAGGCTTTCGAAAATCACCAAACGAAGCTGGGGTGGCTCTATATCGGAAGTGGAAGCCTTGGCGCGTACGTGGCAGTCGCCGCACTTTTCAGTTGGCCTCTTTTCTGGCCGGCCTTAGTTTTGTCGATTTTTATAGCAATTGCGATCGCCGTCTTCAAGGCATCTGCGCTTGCGGATTGGGTCTCACGTTGCAAATTCAGCAAAGGGGAGCACTACGACTCGCTTGAGGCGGAACTCAAGGCATTTAGCTCGGCGGCGGGAGGCTGACCCATGGACGAACGCGTCATGAAAAAGTGCATCGGCAAGCCGGTGCCGAAGTGGGATCTAGCGCATCGCTTGCTGATCAATCGATTTGTTGGTCCGGACGTTCAGGATTTCGGGTCAACGTTCAGCATTAACTCGATCTTTATGGATGTGATCGAGCCCTCTTTTCTTGAAAAACAGTGGTTTGTCACTGGCGTCGTGTTCGCTTTCCTGTGTATAGGAATCGGACCGTATGTCTACTGGCTTACTCATATTCGCTACCCATACGCGGCTGATTCGCTGGGCGATGTTTTTTCTGTGTGCATTTCTCTAGGCTTTGGTTTCATAGTCTGGAAACTTGGGCGCGGCCTGTTCTTTGGTCTCCGCTATCGCCCGATCCGCTTCCATCGCGAAGCTCGCAAGCTTTTTGCGATTCGCGCTCGCCGCTTTTTCGCGAAATCCAGCGAGGGGGATGTCATTTGGGAAGCACCGTGGACGGACGATTCGATCTTTTGTTTGCACCGCGAGGACACGCCCTTCGGTACAGTCTTCCACATCCGGCATTACATGGTCGACGACCAAGGCAATGTCACACGCGTATTCTCGATCGGGAGGGAGTGGACTGGTAGACGGCAGGTCGAAATGGCGCTCGCGCAGTGGAACTACTGGTGCCAGTACATGAACGATGGTCCGAACGGTTTGCCCAAACCGATGCTGTTTCACACCCAGCATGAGACGCCGCGTGAGTCGTTCCTGTTTTCGCTGTATAGCTTCGGGATGCGTGCGCCGGTCTTCATTCGTCTGTTGATGATGCCGCTGATTCTGGTTTTCACCGTCATGCGAATCCTTGCGAATGCAACCTGCCGCGAACCCGTCTGGCCCGCTGCGATCGAGCAAATCTCCGTGATCGCGCCCGATGACCTTTACGCGGAACCCCGGTCCGGAACGCCTGTCGGATGGGGAGATACCGTGCTGGCTCAGCAGCGCGGCGAGTACCCGAACGATCCGAAAGCACGGGTTGAAGACTGGACGGGAGAACCTGATGGCAGAATATATGCAGCAGCTTGGCTTGAGAATCCTAGTGCCAACATGATGCATGCCGCTGCCCGTAGCTAACGGTGATTGATGACGAGGGTTTCGGGCATGACAGAAAGGCGGATCGTAGCGACGCTAGCTATCGCGGTTACATTGTTCGTCGGATGCACGCCAAGTGCGTCTGCAAAATACGATGCGGCGGAAAAAGCGGTTCGGGCAGCATTGTCCGATGACGGAGACATCGAGTTCTCCGACTTGTACGAAAGCACTCCCGATTTGCATGGAATAGGCCAAACGCCGAACGACAAGCGCACGTTCATTTGTGGATACGCCACCTACAAGAACCAGGATGGCAAACCAAGTCGAGTGCGCTTTATCTATGCCGCCCATTCCGATGATCCCTCTTTCGCCGACTATGGCCCGCTCAATCTGGAGAAGCCCGAGTTGAATTATGGGATTCGTGATGGAAGCAGTGGAGGTAGGTACGCGACCGCGTTCGAATTTTCCGGATGGAATCGAGTTTGCGCCAATGCACAGCATCCTAAGACTTTTAGCGGAGTCGCTCCAAAGAGCGACGATTGACCAAGATGCAGTACCAATCGGATCTCGCTGGTTCGACAGCATGACAATGGAAACGATGCGGAAAGGATGATGAAGGATGAAAACGGACGCGGCGTGATCCGCCTGCACGACAAGACGACCCACGGCGGGGAAGTGATCACCGCGAGCGATGATCTGACGGCGCTGGGCGTGCCGGTTGCGTTGAAGGACCACCTGACGTGGTGTCCAAAGTGTGGCGGGCAGTTCAGGATCATTCCGCAAAACAGCACGCGCGACCATCACGGCACGCCGGTCGCCTTTCACGACGATCTGACGGAGTGCGGGGCGCGACTGATTTCGTCGCTGGAATAGAGGTATCACGCATGAGCGGTTCGGCAGGTCGGATGGACAAAGTAACTTTGCCGGGTGCGTCGTCACGCAACCCCGTCTTGATATCCGAGGCCCAGCGCCAAGCACTGCGTGCCGACATCCGTCAGCGCCTTGTGACCGCGCTGATGCGTTCGGGCGATGCCGTCACCGATCCAAAGCTCGCTCGCTTGCCCGGACCGGTTCGCTATCGGGTCACGGGGGCACTTACAGCGTGGGACGCGCTGCGAGCCGCAACAGACCGCGTGGCGTCGCCGACGCTTACCGAGATGTTGCGCTCGCACGGTATCCTGCGCCTGACGCGCTATTTCGATCGCTTTACGCGGGACCTCTTGCCGCACGGCGCTGACGGCCGCCCAGCCGACGTGCTCGCTGGGGTCGCTCAATACAGCGCCGTGTGGCTGGCATTCGAGGTACGCAAAGGAGCATTTTACGAGCCGACTCCACCGCTGCACCGCCTGCTCGACGCCGCCTATATCGCGGAGGATGTGCCGATCGGCATGCTCAAGATGCCGACCGATACGCTCTGCATCATTCCCGAACCCACCTGCTGGAAACAAGCCGGCGACATCGAGGCGATCGCGATTTTCAAGAATGAGCGGTCGATCGGGTTCGCGACATGGTTAATGGCCGGCGGTCCCGACGACGGTGCGACGATGGATTCGATTACGCTGCCGCTGGAGGACCCCGACAAGACGATCCGTGAATTGGTGGACGACCTTTTCGAGCGGCCTGCGGCTGACGGAATGCCCGATCCGCCTGACGCCCAGCAGTTCTGGCGCGACGCCTTGGACTATGCGATCAAGATGTTGTTGTACCTCAACACATGCGATGCGCAGGTGGTCCAGGATCGCGCTTATTCGAACGCGCCGCGACACTTTCCGGGGCTTGGCAAGCGCAAGCGCACGGAACGGCTCGCGGAAATCGAACAGCTCTATGATCGTCACGTCGTCGGCCCCGCGATTCTCGATGCCGAGGCGGCCGGATCAGTCCCATCGGACAGTGCGCAGCGCGAAGTAAGTGGCCACTGGCGGCGACCGCATTTCCGGATGCAGCCATACGGCCCACAAGCGGCATTGCGCAAACTTATCTTCGTCGGTCCAACGCTCGTGCGTCCCGACCGACTAGGGCTGTAGCTGAATGGATCACCTGCTGTCGCATTACGAATACGAGCTCGGGTTGTTCGCGCGGGCATTGGGCGATTTCGCGATCCGCTATCCGAAGATCGCCGCCCGGCTCGGCATCCAAAGCGGCCGGACCGACGATCCGCATGTGACGCGTCTGATTCAGACCTTTTCGTTTCTTGCCGCGCACCTGGATTCGAAGCTGGCCGACGACTATCCCGAATTCACCGAAGCGCTGCTTGAGGTTGTCCACCCGCATTATCTGCGCACGGTGCCATCGTGCGCGATTGCCCGATTCGAACCACGGGCGATCGTCGGTCAACTGACAGAGCCGGTCGTCGTGCCGCGTGGCGTGGAACTGAATGCACGCACGGCCCCGGTGCGATTCCGGTCGGCCTACGACGTGACGATCTCGCCATTGCAAATCCGGTCCGCTCGGTATACACCGACGACGCTGGCACCGTCGGCCGTGAGATTGCCCGCCGACGCAACTGGCGTGCTGTCGATCAGTTTCACGTCGGCGGCCGGCCCGTTCACAGCGGCCATCACTGACGGTCCCATACGGGTCTACCTTTCAGGCGAGCGGCCGTTTGTCTCGTCGCTGCTGGATGCTTTGCTGCTGCGCGCGGCCGCCGCGTATGTTGAGGTCGATCAATGTGGACGCTGGCGGGCCATATCGAAGGTGCCGTTCGAACCGGTCGGTTTCGCCGATGACGATCGCTTGCTGCCGGACAGCCGAACGACCAGCAGGACCGCGACCACCTACCGTTACCTGCTGGAATACTTCGCGTTTCCCGAGCTGTTCGATTTCGTCGATCTCGACATCGGCCGCGTGCGGCGTGCAGCAAGCGCTCCCGATGCTAGGGAACTGACCTTGCATGTCGTACTGCGCGATACGTCCTCCGATTCAGTTGCTGCGCTGGCGCTCGCATCGCTCGACGCGACGGCGTTCAAGCTGTTTTGCACGCCGGTCGTGAATCTCTTCTCTCAACCGGCCCAGCCCATTGTGTTGAAGGGGCAGGACGCCTATCCGGTTCAACCCATGCGATTGGTGAAACATTCGCCGCTCGGCGTGTATTCGGTCGATGCAGTCTATCTGGGCGAGCTGTCCAAGAAGAAGGACAAAGACGAGGACGTGTCGCTCGATAGTGAACGGCCTAGAACCCTGGTGCGGCCCTATCAGGCGCTGAGTCACGATCCACGCCCTGATTCGGCGGCGGTCTATTGGGTCGCGTTTCGTGATCGCGACGTGGGATCGCCGGGTCGTCAGACCATGAAGCTGTCGCTAGTCGGCCTGGACGGACAGTCGGCCCGGCCGAAGCTGCCGCAAATCGATGTGGTGACGACGGTGACAAATCGTGATCTGCCAGCGCGTCTGCCAATCGGCAATCCGGTGGGTGACTTGCTGCTCGAAAGCAAGGCGCTGGATTGTCCGATTCAGTTGATCACCCGACCGACATTGACGGCCGAGCTGTCGCGCGGCAATGGCGCGTTGTGGCGTGTGCTGTCAACGTTGTCGCCGCATCCGCTGGATCTGACACGCGACGGCCTGTCGGGGCTGAAATCATTCCTGCGGCTGCACGCCGTGCGCACGACGCCGCTCGCACAGCGCTGCATCGACGCGATCACCGAGCTGGACTACAAGCCAGCGATCAAATGGATGTCGCTCGATAGTCAGTTTCCGTCGTTCGTGCGCGGCATCGAAATCATGCTGTCGTTCGACGAGACCACGCTGCGCGAAGTTAGCCTGGTCGTATTCACGAAACTGCTTGAACGGTTCTTCGCGCCGTACGGGCCGACGAATAGTTATGTTCAACTGGTGGTCCGTTCGGCGCAGACCGGCCAGGAACTGACGCGATGCGCGGCCACGCCCGGTACGCAGCCGCTGATCTGAACGCATTGACCGGGATTCTCGTCATGAGGCGGCGGGATGATCCGGATCGTCCGTGACCAACCGCTCGGCCGTATATCGTCTGACCCGGGGCCGGCGGCGCAACGCCGCCGATCACTTGCATTACGCACCGGTATTCGACTGTCCCTGCAGCCACGCGCAGAACTGCGCGACGAGCGGATCGTCGGCCGGCGCGCCCGGCGCGATCCACCAGTAGCTGCGCGTCGCGATGCGCGGCCCGTCGAGCGGCATCACCAGGCGCCCGCTCGCGAGCTCGTCGTCGATCAGCGGCAGCGGCCCGAGCGCGACGCCGAGCCCGTCGACGGCCGCCTGCAGCGCCAGGTAGAAGTGATCGAACGACTGCCGCTTGCGCCCCTTCATCGTCACGCCGGCCGCCGCGAACCAGTCGCGCCA
>Ga0055527_1000546_pt1 | contig 12511 bp, 10 predicted proteins | sample AraplaCol_mMS_r2_FD_55010 | JGI IMG/M metagenome (GOLD analysis project Ga0055527, IMG submission 55010) | Arabidopsis root microbial communities from North Carolina, USA - plate scrape CL_Col_mMS_r2 | ecosystem: Host-associated > Plants > Roots > Endosphere | place: USA: North Carolina...
CCGGTGTTCCTGCGCATCAAGGCGGAAGGCAAGACGTCGAAGGCGCCGCTGACCGAAGCGTTCGGCCAGTGGAAGAACCTGAAGATCGTGATCCTCGCGCTGATCGGCCTGACGGCCGGCCAGGCGGTCGTGTGGTACACGGGCCAGTTCTACGCGCTGTTCTTCCTCACGCAGACGCTGAAGGTCGACGGCGCCAGCGCGAACATCCTGATCGCGATCGCGCTCCTGATCGGCACGCCGTTCTTCCTGTTCTTCGGCTCGCTGTCGGACAAGATCGGCCGCAAGCCGATCATCCTTGCCGGCTGCCTGATCGCCGCGCTGACCTACTTCCCGCTGTTCAAGGCGCTCACGCACTACGCGAACCCGCAGCTCGAACTCGCGACGCAGAAGGCGCCGATCACGGTCGTCGCCGATCCGGCTACCTGCTCGTTCCAGTTCAACCCGGTGGGCACGTCGAAGTTCACCACCTCGTGCGACATCGCGAAGAGCGCGCTCGCGAAGGCCGGCCTGAACTACGAGAACGTCGCGGCGCCGGCCGGCACGCTGGCCGAAATCAAGGTCGGCGACACGGTGATCCAGACCTACGACGGCAAGGCGGCCGACGCGAAGGCGCAGGGCGCGGCGTTCGACAAGACCCTCGCGTCGACGCTGAAGGGGGCCGGCTACCCGGCGAAGGCCGACCCGGCGCAACTCAACTGGCCGATGACGATCGTGATCCTGACGATCCTCGTGATCTTCGTGACGATGGTCTACGGCCCGATCGCCGCGATGCTGGTCGAGATGTTCCCGACGCGAATCCGCTACACGTCGATGTCGCTGCCCTATCACATCGGCAACGGCTGGTTCGGCGGCTTCCTGCCGGCAACTGCGTTCGCGATCGTCGCGGCGAAGGGCAACATCTACTCGGGGCTCTGGTATCCGATCGTGATCGCGCTGGCCACGTTCGTGATCGGCCTGCTGTTCGTCAAGGAGACGAAGGACTCGGACATCTACGCGCAGGATTGATGTCGGGTCCGCGGCGGGGGAGGGCCGACGGAGGATCGCCTTCCGGCGCCCGGCTCCCGCCCGCGATGGAGGCCGGCACGGACCGTCGGCAACTTTTTTCGGGAAAGATGGAAAAAGGTATTGACAGCTGACCGGCCGATCGACATAATTCAAGTCTTCACGGCGAATTAGCTCAGTCGGTTAGAGCGACGGAATCATAATCCGCAGGTCCGGGGTTCGAATCCCTGATTCGCCACCAGCATTATCAAGGGCTTAGCTTCGGCTAGGCCCTTTTTCTTTGCTACGCCAAAATCGCGTTGCTACCTCTTTGCTACCATCTACGGTGATCTTCATTGAGGAAACCGTGACGATGGATGCACCTGCCCCGCTCCTGTTTGTACCGCGTGCGTCGTGGCGAAATTCCCACGAATACCCCGATATCGACTATGCCGACCGCGACGGGTGGGCGTGGGAATTCCTGCGCCGAAGCGCGCGCTACACCGCGAACTATGCGGCACTCCAGTCGGACACATCACATGCCAGCCCCCCACCCTTAAAGGACGAATTCTGCCTTCAATGGCATATTTCCACGCCTGCTGACCCGGCAGTGCGCTGGCTGGACTCCGACAGACCCACGATCAACCAGATCGCGCCGGTAATTTTCCTGCCCTCTGACATGCCCACGACGGACGGCGAATACTACGCAGTCACGCAGGCATCCGACGTGCCGATGACATCGCGCCACGTGCTGGTACGTGTCTGCCTCGATCAGGACATCCGGCAGCAACTAAAAGCAGCAGAGCGGTTGCTTCGCGTACCACGGATGACGCCAAAACCCGAAATTGGCGACGACGGGCAACCACTCATCGTTCTCGCGCCTCCCAAACCCGAATTCCGCATCATTCAAAAGCAACTTCACTTCGTGCTTCGCACGCTTGATGCTTTGGCCGATGCAGGTATGCGTGCAGACTCTGACATTTCCGACTCATCGCTGACCTCGCTCTTGCAGGAAATCGTTCGCACCTTCCAGCGCGAGTCAAACAGCGGTCGCTTTCCTGACGGCATCGAGTTCCGCGTGGATGCGGTACGCGGCTGGATGAAAACCGCGTATCGCTGCGTCATGGCGCGCGGATACATTCAGATCGCAACCGGACAGACAACGATCTAGCCGCTCGGCACGAGCATGAATGCGACGCCGTGTGTCGTCGCATTCGGGACCGCACTCGATGCGACCCGCCCGCGCCATCCTTGCATCGCGACACCCGGCCCGCCGAATCAACCGCCCGCGCACGATCCAGCTTTTCGCGCTCAACGTGGCATCCGCCTTCGAAAATAAGCAGGCCGATTTCGGCCCCCTTATCCGTTCGTGCATGTCGATGCGCCGCCATAGACTTCGCTCGGCAAGCTCAACATGTTTACGGAGTTCAATATGGCCGACAAACCGACGACATCCGCAACTGTGGATGATTATTTGACGAACGAGCAGGCCGCGAAGCTGTTGGGCGTCGAACCCGATACGCTGACGCAGTGGCGCTACTTGGGCAAATTTGCCGAGACGTTGCCGCACTATAAAGTCGGTCGTCGCGTCCTGTATCGTCGTGGTGATCTTGCCGCGTTTCTCGATACGTGCCGCGTCGGCGGCGCTAACGACGAAGGTGCCGAATAATGACGCCTGATTTCGTCGCACCGCCGGTGAAGCAGAAAACCCTATCTCGCGAAGAACCATACGCCCTGACGGATGACGGTCTTTACGTCCGTTCGGCCGATCGTCTCGTTCGCATTTGCTCGCCACTGCACCCGCACGGCTACGCGATCGACAGCAACGGCAGCGGTCCGGCGCGCATCATCCGCATCCAGACCCTCGCCGGTTGGGCGATCATCGAACTGCCGGAAACGTTGCTGGCGCAACCCCGCGATCTGGAGCTGGCGCTGATCGATTATGGTGTCGAACTGGAAAGCGCAATCGATGCGATCACGCACATTTCCGCGTATCTGAAATCTCTTCCGAAGCTGCCACTCCACAAGCGTGTCCGCCGCGATGGCTGGATCAATCATGATGGCAGCGGCGGTTACGCATTTGGTGAAAAACTGTACGATGCCACGGGCACGACTCCCGTCATTCGCCCCGCAGATCAGGATCAGACGCGCGAATGCAAAGGCAGCGTCGACGAATGGTTAGCATGCACCCGCTTGCTCGAAGCAAACCCGCTTCCGCTGTCGGCCGTCTGCTTCGCGCTCGCGGCATCGCTGCTTCGTCCACTCGGTCACTCGTCGTTCAGCGTGTCGATCGTCGGCCAGTCGAGCAGCGGTAAATCCACGCTGCTCCGTCTCGCACAATCGTTGCTAACGTGTCCGCAGCCCTTGGCAACTTGGGCAGGGACGGTCAATGGTTTGCTCGCCCGCGCCGTCGCGCACAATGACCTGCCGTTCATTCTCGATGAAATCGGGCAGGCGGTCCCACGTGACCTGAGCCAATTAATTTACGACCTGACGAACGGAACAGGTAAGTTACGCGCGGCTCCGGACGGTGGCGCTGCGACACCATCGTATGTGTCCACGGTCATCATCACCGCTGGCGAAGAAAGCGTTTTTGATCGGATGAGTCGTGTCGGCCACGCGCCTACGGGCGGCCACCGCGCGCGCTTCGTCACACTAAACGTCAAGGGCCAGCAGGGAATCGTTTCGGATTTTCAGGGTAGTTCCGATAGCGCTGCCTACGTCCGGAACCTGACTTCGATGTTCCGTCAAACCTACGGCGTCGCGTGGCCCGCATACATCCAGCACGTCGCAAAGCATCTTGACGAACTCAAGGCGGAATACACGCGCGTACGCGATCGCATTCGCGAAGGCATCGCAGCGGGCTTCACATTGGATGATTTCGACAACATCGAGTCCCGTGTACTCGATCACTTCGCGATTGCCGCGTTCGCCGGGTATGTCGCCGTCGATGCAAAAGTGATCGATCTTCCGAAGGCCGCTATCGGGCAAGCGATGCGGGCCTGCTTCAGCAATTGGCTCGATGGATCGATTTCCGGTCGCGGCGCATCGGCGAAAGCCATCATCCGCGACGTTCAAGCGCATCTTCGCAAACACAAAAACAAGATGCCCGCCTTCGCGGATTTCGACAAACACGAAGTCCAGCAGCCGTTTGGCTATCGCCGTACAAGCGACAGCGACAACGAGTCTGTTTTGCTGATCCGCCCCTCGGCACTTGAACCGTTGAAATCCAAGTACGGGGAGCGCGAATTTCATGACGCGCTTCGCAGTTCCGGTTTCCTCATTCCCGGCTCGGGCGACCGCCCGACGAAACAAGTCAAAGTGCCGCAAGGAGACGGGCAAAAATTCAATGCGTACGTGCTGCGCGAATGTCTGCTGCTGTAACGGAACCACGGGTCTACAAGTCTACGTAGACCAACGCGAAAGCACGCATGGACGAAAAAATGAGCCGTGACGGTCGGTTTCCGATACTAGGCGATCCCCGCTTGTTTTCAGCAGCCCTCCGTTCCCGCCGTCGTTTTCATTGTATTTCCCGCATCCTTCAGCACCCACCAACAACCGCGATAGCCAAATGATCGACCTCCTCGACGTGCTGGTCTACATCGAGCACGCCCCCTTCGGCAACAAACGCATAAAGGAAAGTCCGGACTCGATTCAGCTTGGCATCGACCGCTACAGCAACAACGTGCAACTGCACGATGGCGGCTCTTCCTTGAAAGTGATGTCGATCCACGACGGACAAGCCATTGCCATCCGCTGTTCGCCGCTGAAAGCACTTCAAGGGCACAACGTGTTCGGCACGAACAATGTGTGCGCCATCGCGTCCGCCATCATCTGCCGTACGCTCGACCAACTGAAAATCACCTACAGCCGGGAACAAGCTCAAGCGTGGGCCGACGGTCATTTCGAGATTCGCGCCATCGACATCACACACCGCCTGAAGCTTCCTCACGGTGTTACCGTCCTCGATTTGTGCGACCATCTGCGCCTCACGGTCCCGCACCAATTCCGGCCGCAATGGCTTGATTCGGGAATCGGCATCCGCCTGTCGCCGCCATCGGAAGCCGGGGCGCAATGGGTGCTTTACGATAAACACCAAGAACTCTTGGACAAACGGAAGCACGCCCGCGCTCATTTGGAAGCCGTTGTTGGCCGCGAAGCGCAGTCCGTATCGAACGCGTTGTTGAAGATCGCGCGCTCAACCGTGCGCGCAGAACTCAAGCTTTCGCATCAGTATCTCAAGCGTCACGGTTTGACCGATGGACATCAGTGGACGGCCAGGTCTGCACAGTCGCTGTACTTCACCGCCCTGAACGAACTGCCGGTTGACGCCCCGATACCGATCAGCAAGGCGTCGGCACTTATCCGCGACAAGCGCCAGCGGCTGACGTTTGCGCTTTGGGCTGCCGCTTACAATCCACGCGATTTCGTCGCGTCCTCAACCTTCCGTGCGCACCGTCGAACCATTCTCGACTTGGCCGGGATCGACATCGCCAAGCATGCGCCGACCGCCTTCGCCGTTCCGCTGTCGTGCATCCTGTGTCGCAACAACCTGCACATCCTCAAGCCGGATCGGAAAAGCAAAGCCGTGTTCTTTCCAGTCAGCCAACCAACACGCTCGCACTGATCACGCAACGGCCGCCGCTGCAGCCTTGCTGATCGTCGGGTGCGACACGCCGTATTCCTTCGCGAGTCCGCGCGCCGTCGCGCCCGCTGCCAGCTTGGCTTTAATTTCGGCACGCTGCGCAGCCGTCAGCGACGACGGACGACCGGAAATCTTCCCTTCTGCTTTCGCACGCGCCAGACCGGCGTGTGTACGCTCGACCAGTTGATCCCGCTCGAACTGAGCGAACGCAGCGAACATCCTCATAACCAGATCACCTGCCGCGCTCGTCACTTCGACCACCGGCAGGTCCAGCACGATCACCGCGACCTGCATATTCCGCAGCATCGCGACCGTCGCATCTATATCCCGCGCGTTCCGTCCGAGCCGGTCAAGCTTGGTCACAACCAGCTTGTCGCCCTCATCGAGCTTGCCGACCAGCTTGGCGAACATCGGGCGCTCCATCGCTGCGACCGTTCCGCTGATCGTTTCTTCGTACACGTGACGGGGTGCAACCACGTATCCCGCCTTTTCGGCCAGCATGATTTGGTTCGCGGTCGTTTGATCGCCGGTACTCACGCGGGCGTAGAGAAATGTCTTGGACATGGGGCGCTCACTGAAAAGAAACCATGGTAATTATATCCCGTGGAAATCAATTCTGGAACACGGACTTTATTTCCACTTTTCCAGCGCGTTTTGCAGCGGCAAGAAAACGGACGATTTTTTACCGGCGTACGCACCACGGCCGACAGAAAACGGGAAGCGCCGGAATTTCGACAGACGGCGGCTCGGCAATCTTTGCACTCGCCGTTCGCGCGGCCTACACTCGTTCGATCGACTTCGCTCCGGTCTGATCCCATGCGACACAGCCGTTATCCGACGCCTGACGAACTACTGCAGCCGCTCTCTGCCGAAGAGTCGCGTGCGAAGTGCATCCAAAGCGCTAACGCGTACTACTCGCTAACCGCAGGCGAAGCCGACGCGCTGACTGTCTCGCACTTGCTCGGCGTTGTTTACACTGCCTACTTCATCAACGATACGATCGAAGGCGAATGGCCCATCGAATTGTTCCGGGTCGCAGAAGCTGCGCTGTACGAATGCGCCGTTACCGGCGAACGCTCGGGAAACTTCGACATCTCGGTTGCCCTACAGATCGAGGTACAGCGTGTGCTGAGCTTGTACATACATCACCTTGCGCACGCTCCCATTTTCGTTCACGTCAGCGCTGAAGAACGTGCTGCCGAATTCCTCTCGTCCGATTCCGCGTCGCCGATCCCACGGGAACCTACGCAGCAGCCTACGCACTAATCTCGCTGTGCCGCCGCAATATTGACGCCCGGGCATCCGCACTCTTCTCCCATCACTATCGAAAATTTATCGGATGGCGACATACGCCGAACTGAAAGCACAAATTCGGCACTCGGACAGAAGCCTGCCCACCTCTCATCCGGACGAATCATGCAAAAGCAAAACAACACGTTCTGGTACGATGGCCCACGGGACATGCTCGCGAAACTCGACCGGGAAATCGAAGCACTCTCCAAAATCGGTCGACTCGACAATCACAGGAAGGCGGATACTGTACTTAACGCTGCAATCACAGCATGGCAATTGGCTGATTGGGTGACTTCCACCATAACCACAGTGCAGCGATCCCGTGTTGAGACAATCTTTGGGGACGGCATACCACTTGACCAACTGTTCCTAAGCGACCTCAATCTGCACATCTGCCGACAGATAGCTACGGCCGGAAAGCATGTCGAAATCAAACGCCATCACGATCCGTACGTGCAGACTAAAGCCGCTCTAGTTTTCGATTTCGAGTCCGCGCAGCCTGCGCTTGAATGGATGATTTCCGTTGATCATCGTGACACCCACGTGACTGTCAAAGAGGTGCTAGGCGGTGCCCGCGATTTCTGGTCGAAATTTCTAAATGTGATGGATGGTCATCAATCGACTTGGTACTGATTCGGCCAGAACTTCATGAAAAGAGCACTCGACATAGCGGACCTTGCCCTGAAGGTGCTATCGTGCCTCGCGATCATCGGCGGCGGTGTATGGGCGTATTACCAGTTCGACATTGCAGGGGCCACCAACTGGCAAAGCAATCTGTCCATCGAAGCGCAGGTGCTCCCGTACCGGGATGATCTACGCCTGCTCGTCGTGCACGTGAAATCCAAGAATCCGCGCAGCGTGTCGTTTCGCCTGGTCAAGAAGGATGGCGATTCATTAGTGCTTCGCGTTCAACGAGTTCCAGACGACGCCAAGACCAATACCCTCATCGCACCAGATAAGCGCGACGCGGTTGTTCCCGATATCGACCTGCTGGCAGACACGGGCGGTGAGTACGAGTTCGCACCGAATGCCGAAATGGATGACATGCGCACCATCGCCCTGAAAGTTGGCAGTACCGTGGTCCTGACGGCCGACATGGAAGCCCACAACGGTACACTTGGCGAACACGGCAAACCCGACACGGATTTCGTGTCCGCGTCGGCGGTCGTGCACATCAGCCCATGATTTTCAGTATGGCATCACTATGAAGCCCCGCGAAAAAGCAACTCCCAACCGAAGCAAGGTACCAAAGACCAAGGACATGCTGCTACCGCTGACAGCGGCCGTGGCCCGGAAAAAGTCACTCGAACATCACCTTACGCTCGCCTCATTGCAAAGCGGCCACGGAACCCCGGATGCTCTCAGCACGGTATTCCAAACGATCTACCTCGCGTACTTCGTCCATGAGGCGGTGGTCGGTCGTCGGGACCTAGATCAGTTCCGTACTGCCGAAGCTGCAGTGGTTGACTGCGCAGTGGCCGGGAAGAGAACAGGCATTTTCGAGATTTCGGCAGAAGGCCGTACCGCTGTCGAGCACCTCCTGTTGATGCACGACGAGCAGTTGACGAGCGTCCCGGCCCACGTGATCGCGTCGGCCCATGTCCGTCTGGCTCAGTTCGTGGCGGACAACAAGCTGTCTCCGATCGCGGACGTATAAATTTCGGTTGGCGTGCTGAGCGCTAAATCATGCGATACGTTAACACATCGATCATGCGCAGTGAGCGAACCAGATCATCGAATAAGCCAAGCCACTACTCTGGCTCGGCCAGTTAGAATTACTTTCACTCCTGCGCCAGCAAACTAGCAATCCATTTGCCAAGCAACGCGTCAGCCGCCTCTCGCACGGACGCAACGATCCGCTTGCGTGCAATTGGATCAAGCGTCGCATGCGCTTGGCGACTCAGCCTTGCGATCTCTTGATGCTCGCTATTCTCAGGCTCATATTCGGGCAGAGTCATGTGCTTGAAAATATCGCCAACCTGAATGTCCACGTTGTGAGCTTCGACATATTGCGCAACCGTCGTCGAATTCAACAATCCACAAAGAAAGTGTGCCTCGATTTCTTCGTCAAATGCCACAAAGAAGATTTTATGATCTGGTACGAATGGTCGTCGCCCGATCAATGGCACATTGGCACTCCCCGCCACTGCAGCGCAAAATCTCCCGGGCATTTCAGCCCAAATCACCTTCCACGGCTTAAACGTGTACTCCCCAACGTTATAGATGGCGAAGCTCGGTGCACCCGCTGCTCTCATTCGCGCTTTCCACGTTGAGCGTTGCTCAAGAACGGAGGTGAACAAGTTGAAGTACCTACGCGTCGCTGGTAAGGTAGCTACCCGCTTCGAAGCCACTTCATAATCAATCCGCCTGATCCCCGTATTCGGCACAAACGTATATAGATGAAGATTGGGTTTCAGGTAGCAGGCTTCAAAATCAGATGCGCCTTTAACGAGAGGAAAAAGCCACTCTGGCTCAACCCATGCTCGCCGAGCAGGACCAATGTCCTTACGCCCGGAATTCGGTTGGGTCTCGATTTGCACCAGACAATCCGCCTTGTTATGGTCGATGACGGGCACGAAATAAACACCGTTGAGGTCCGTGGTAATGCCCTTGTGACCTTCGACCCACTCACACGGCCGTGCCATCTGCTCTATTTCAGCGAAGCGTCCGACCGGCAAAATTGCCCACGGAGAACCAACATCACCAACCGGCGACGCTTCCCATTCACGTCGATCGACTCGTTTGAGCACATCTTGCAGAGACAGGTCGGACGGAATATTCCGCGTCCGACCTTCGACTGCACCCCAAACCGTATAACGAACGGGATACGTCGGTTCAGAAGATGATTTCTCGAATAATGCGATAGCAGTCTTGTTCGCCGCGTCGGGAAACGGCTTCAACGCCTTTAAATCGTCCACCTCGATTGGTGAGATATTGGCATTCCGGTCGATCCGAAAGTTTCTAAAACCTGCTGAAGATGGATTCTGGAACAAAATTTGAGTAATCACAAACGCCAATCGCCCGCCATTACGCAACCATTTATCGGCAGTTGTGTACGTAATCATCGCCGATATGTCGAGCTCGTTGCCACCGTGGTGCCCCGTCTTCGAGAAAATATCGTACTTCTCACACGTCGGCTTGACTCGCTCCCGATATGTTTCGGGCAATCGGGACCAGCGCACCCACGGCGGATTCCCGACAATCGCGTCAAAGCTACCGGCGGTCGCAGACCAGAAAAAGTTACGGACAATGCGAAACCAAATCCCGTTCCACTCGTCGCGGTGAAGTGCGAGCACTTGATCGTACGTTTTACGCAAAGGCTTAGCCCACGCGTCGGCCTCATCTTGGCTCAAAATATTAAGCCGAACGAGCGCCAACGCGGCGGACGGATACTCCTCATCGCGCTCAACATACTCGCCCATACATTCGAAAACCTGATCGAGTCGTTTACGCACAAACGCAAGTTCCGAAGGTAACTGAATGTCAAGACTCGCCCGACGACTGCCAATCTGATAATGAACAACATCCGCATCCCCCTCGGGGTTGGGTGCAGGAGAGTAAATCGCGTCAGCCAGCAGAATCGGCAACTCCACCCGCCGCCCGGGATCAGCAGCCAGCAAGTCCGCGATCTCCATGAGAAAATTCACTCGCGCGGTCTGCACCGCAAGCGGGTTCAGGTCAAACCCCCAAACCTCATTAAGCAGCATATCAACCGTCGCGCGTGAATCAAGGCCGGTGGCGTTTGCCTCCTCGCGTTTGCGTCGAATAACTTCGACCAAGAAGGAACCCGAGCCGCATGTCGGGTCCAATGTCCTCAAACCAATCCAAGTAGAAGGTTCAAGCTTCGACACGGTCATTTCGACCAGCCAATCCGGCGTGTAAAACTCGCCGAGACTTTTTCTAAGTGTCTCTGGAACAAGACCTTGATAGAAGTCGCGCAACGCATCACGTTGCCGCTCAAGGCGATCGGTTCTGTAAAGTGCCAGCCGACCAATCAAGGATCGGAGTGCGGGAATCAGCGTGCGTGTACCGTCAATCGTTCGAGCAGCATCGACATACCAGCTAAAAATCGCTTCTTCAACAAAACCCGCAAGTCCTGCACCCTCGAACAACTGCCCCCGTTCGATCTGCGCCCACAACTGCTCAACAAACGTCTCATCATCCATCAAACCGCAAAACGCCTCAGCGGGTCCTCTGATCGTTGTCAGATCATGGGCAGACACGATCTCGGCAGCGAGCAACTTGATGATCAGCGAGTTGTAGGTATGGATAACAAAAAGTCGAGCGGGCATTGAAATCTCATAGTCGCCATCCCATGAGAAGCGCAATGCGCGTTCGATACTTTCAACCTGAAAATCTGAGAGGTCAGCAACCTGCCCGTATAGAGCACGCCACTCCTCAAACAACATAGTAATTTTACTTCCTGAAACCGATTCGACTGCTAGTTGAAGAGCACGCGAGAGTGCCTGCATGACAGCGCACGCGGCCTCTGATGTATGTCCAAAGTCGTCGAGGAGACTTTGCGCAATCACCGGACGGCGGAAATTGCTTCTGCAAGCGTCGATCACCATGCCAACGGACTGAACCGAAAATGGCAGGAGATAGTTGTGTCGAATCTTTCCGTTCGCTACTTGTGCGAAGCACACGTGCTCCCCATCGATCGCAATGCCAATATAGCTTTCGGGCGACAACCCCGTTGTCTTCGAAGACTTGAGTATATAGGGTAAAAGGCGGTCGTTCATCGCCTCAAGAAAGCTCGCGCTCTTGTCGCTCCCCTTGAAGAGACCCGGCGCTTTGAATTCGATGATGACGTTATTGAAGCTGAGGTCCAATTTGGCACGCTCAGCGTCAAAGATAATGTCAAGGGCCGCTTCCAGCGCCGCAACCCAAGCGCCTCTAACCTCCTCTTCCCCGTGCCAACGGCGGCGGCGGCGGTCGATATGTTCGTAAGCGGTTTGGGCGATGGTGTCTACAATCATGTGGAATAGTTGAGCTACTACAGCGACCGCGGCTGTCTAGCGGCGGTATGAATTGGTTACGTCGGCCGACGGAAGTGTCTTGGCACCCCTCCGTATTGCCGACTCGGCTTGACCGTGAGCGTGGGATTATAGATGCGATCGACTGCCCGCCACCGAACAACTGATGCGCAACCGGTGGACTGTACCGCACCGGACAGCGCATAGGATTGCGCTCAGTCGCCTACTGAACAATCGATAGGCCGTGCCCATGCAGATGCCCCAACCAAAGCAACGTGGAGAAGCCCCGGAAAAACTCCGGCTCGGATCGGTCGCCAAAAGCGCGAACGATTCCTCACCGAGTCTAAGTAGATTCGGCGCGACGCGCCGTCGCACCGCTGCCAGAAGCACCGTCAATCAGTTCACAAATCAACCGACATGACCTGCTGTGACGGGATGAGTAACGGCGGTGCCGGACACTTGCAAACGCACAGATCGTCACTCAGCGCTACGCGGCGACCATCCGGCCCGGTCATCGGAACTCGCGGACCAACGCATTTGATCTTGCCGATCGTCTTGCACACCGGGCAGAACACATCGTCATCCTCATGCGCGATGTGCCTGCCATCGAGCGCGA
>Ga0055527_1000554_pt1 | contig 12410 bp, 10 predicted proteins | sample AraplaCol_mMS_r2_FD_55010 | JGI IMG/M metagenome (GOLD analysis project Ga0055527, IMG submission 55010) | Arabidopsis root microbial communities from North Carolina, USA - plate scrape CL_Col_mMS_r2 | ecosystem: Host-associated > Plants > Roots > Endosphere | place: USA: North Carolina...
CGCCGCCAGCGTGGCGAACGTGCGCGCGCCCAGGTACTGGAGCACGCCACCGCCATTGCCTCCACCGACGGGCTTGAGGGCCTGACCATTGGTCGCTTGGCCACGGATGCGGGCGTGGGCAAAGGCAACATTCAGGTGCTCTTCGGCGACAAGGAAACGCTGCAACTGGCCACGCTGGACGCGGGCGTCGTGCACTACCGCGAGATGGTCGTTGAACCGGCGCTAGCGCTGGAAAGCCCGCTTGCCCGCCTGCGTGCGCTAACCGATGGCTGGTTCGACTATGTGGCCAGCGGGGCATCGCCGGGCGGCTGCTTTGTCTGCGCGGCCAGCTACGAATACCGCGCCCGCCCGGGCGCCATCCAGGATCGCGTGCGCGGGCATCGCGAGTCGGTGCGCGCGCGTTTTCGCGAGACGATTACNGCAGCACAGGCGGCCGGTGAATTGCGCGCCGATGTCGACGTCGATCAGCTCGTCTTCGAAATCGAATCGTTTCGCTCCAACGCCAACGTGGCGTTTCTGATGGGCGACATGGCGGTATTTGAACGCGCGCGCCGCAGCACCCAAGCGCGCATCAATGCGGCGCTCGCCTGAGCGGATTCCCAGCACACGACGCGCGCAAGCAACGCGCGTGCGGCTCGCCGGACTTCCCTCGGGGCCACCTTTGGTTACACTTGTGCGCAGTCGCACAAACACACCAAACACAAGACTCGCGGGGGAACAGGGTATGACGAGCCGAACGATTGCTGCGGCCATCGGAATCGGGGGCGCGCTGTGGCTGACGGGCTGCGCAGCGCCTTATACGGAGCCGCCAGCCGGCGCCAACACCGCCACGGTAGATTTCGTCCGCCCGCTGGCCAGCACCAACGCCACCATCCTCACGTTTGACGACGCGAAGCACTGCGGCAACCCGCGCACCGCGCTCAAGCCGGCCGATGCAACGCGGCCGATTCGCGTGCTGGCCGGTGTGCCGACCGCGCTGGGCGCAAGCTTCATCCGCACCTCGGGCACGCTCATCTACCGCTGCGGCGTGTCGGTGACGTTCGTGCCGCAGGCCGGCAAGCAGTACAAGATGACGGCCAGCTACCCGACCAACGCGCATGTGTGCCGTGCCGGCGTGGCGGAGTCTGACGATGGCCGGTCGTGGCACGCCATCAACGCCCGCTATCGCACCTACCGCATCAACCCGTCGTGGGGCACCGGAAGCTGCCCCGACCTGACCGATGCGGACGTGGCCTTCNTGCGCGACAAAACGCGCTCTGAAGACGGCTCGACCACGCTGAGCGACCTTTCTGATCTGCTGACACCGCAATGACCCGCCGCACTGCCTTCATGATCCGCACGTTCCTGGCCACGGCATCGGCACTGGCCGCGTTGCCGGCGGCCGCGCTGGAGCCGGCCGAGGTGTTCGCCAAGGTCGCGCCCAGCATCTGGGAAGTGCGNGTGTCCAACGCCGCCGGGCAGCCGTTGGCCATCGGCAGCGCNGTGGTGATCGGCGATGGGTTGGCCGTGACGAACTGCCATGTGCTGCGCGGCGGCAAGCAGGTCAGCCTCAAGCGCGGCAACGCCAGCTTTGGTGCACGCCTGCTGTATCCCGATGTGCAGCGCGACCTGTGCCAACTGCGCGTTGCCGATTTCCACTACCCCTCCGTCACCATCGTGCCGAGCAGCATGCTGGTGACGGGGCAGAAGGTCTACGCAATCGGCAACCCGCTGGGGTTTGACCTGACGATCAGCGAGGGGTTGATCTCGTCGCTGCGGCATGACGACAACGGCGTGCTGACCGCGATCCAGACTTCGGCGGCGATTTCGCACGGCTCCAGCGGCGGTGGCCTGTTCGACAGCAATGCACGGCTGGTCGGCATCACGTCGCGCATGGTGTCCGCCGTTTACGGACAGAACCTGAATTTTGCGGCGCCCGCCGAGTGGATCAACGATGTGCCCGCCCGCGCGCAGAAGGCGCTGGCTGAGCGAGCGGCCGCAGCGTCGGCGGTGACGGCGAACACCACGCCTGCAGCGGCAACCGTGGCCNCCGCCGCGCCACAGCCGCGCAAGCCCGGTGAACTCGGCCCGAAATCGCAAGCTGCCTTTGGAGCGTATTTGCGCAAGCCGTGGCCGAAAATCTTCGTGGCCGCAGACGACGATCAATTCGTCTACGAGTGGGGCCAGAACGCTGAATTCCGTGCGGTGTCGTCGTGCAAGGAGCGTTATCAGAACTGCTCCATCTATGCCCGCGACGACACGGTTGTCGAGGCCAAATAAAGGCCCTCGCAACCCTGGGCATCGATGTAGCCCGGTTCAGGTCGGGCAATGAAGACATTAATATGTGAGCCGTTTGGCTGTGCCATGCCCCTTCAAGCGAGCCTGCGCAGTCATGCAAAAAAGTCGAATAGGAACCTGCGAACATGAATTGGACCGCAACCCGACCGATCCGCGTGATCGTGCTCGATGACCATGCGGTTGTCCGACATGGTCTGGCTGCGCGCCTGAAACAGGAAGCCGACATCGAGGTTTCCGGGATGTTTGCCTCGGGCCGCGAAATCGTGCGGGCACTCAAGGACAACACCTTCGAGGTGGATGTCCTGCTGATGGACTATTCGCTGGGGCCCACTGAGATCGATGGGCTGAACCTGATCCGCCTGATTCGCGTGCGCTACCCGGACTTGAAGATCCTGGTGGCCTCGGCGCATCACAACAAGGCGACGGTGGGCATGGTCATGCATGCCGGTGCGCGCGGGTTTGTCGGCAAGGAAGAGGAATTGTCGGAACTGGTGCGCGCCATTCGCACCGTGGCCGCGGGCGGCAAGCGCCTGAATGCCGCCCTGGCGGCCGAGATGGAGCACGATGCGCTTTCCGCCGATGCGCCCGCNCCCGCCGCCAATGGCACCAAGCTGTCGGCGCTACTCGATCGCTCCGAACTCAGCCCGCGCGAGCGCGAAGTGCTGCGCTGCTGCCTCGACGGCATGTCGGTCACGGACATTGCCGAGAAATTCGCGCGCAGCATCAAGACCATCAGCTCGCAAAAGCAATCCGCCTTTCGCAAGCTGGGTATCCGTACCGATACCGAACTGTTCAAGATCAAGCACGAGCTTGAGGGGCAGTAAGCGCTGAGCGGCGCCCCACACCCCACGCCCGAGCAACCCCTCCAGGCCGACAACGNNGTCGGCTCAGAATACCGAACCGCGAACGCCTGAGTTGGTCAGGCGTTGTGCAGTACGCGCAGCAGCAGGTTCTCCAACTGCTTGACCTCGGCTTGCGAGAACCCGCGCAGCAGGTGGTTCAGCACGTCGATGATCAGCGGCCGGATCTCCGGATACAGCGCGCGGCCCTGCTCGGTGAGCGAGACCACCACCGAGCGACGATCTGCATCACTGGGCGCACGCTTGACGATGTTCTTCTTCTCCAGCCGATCGATCAATCGCGTCATCGCGCCCGGATCGTAGTGCAGCAGGCGCGATAGCTCGGCTGGCGTGGTGGCCAGGTCTTCGGCCAGATAGATGACGACCGTCCACTGCGCGGCCGTCAGGTCCAGCGATGACAGGGCACTGTCGATGTGCGTCACCAACGCGTGTCGGACCCGATGCACGAGTCGACCGATGTTGGTATCGCGGTCCATGGTGTCAAGCTGGTAGGCGCCTTCACTGGTGCTGGTGTCGGCGGCCTCAGGTGTCTGTACGTCGATGCTCATGGTGGTGCTCCCCGTTCTGCCGGTGATCCGGCTTGTAAGGCGCGCCGCGTTCCCGTAACGCTGGCGTGCTTCATTGCACACTAATCGTCGCTTGCCCAGGCCGTCAAGCCGGGATCGATACCGACGCAGATCGTCAAATCTCGTTGGATACCGCTGCAAAACGATTGCGGCTGCCAAGGGGCGGGGTGGTTCGTATCATGGTTGAAACGCCGCCGCCGAACCATGTGGCGTGGTGTGCTNCTCCTCCTCCATATTCCTTTTTTGAACGCCATGAACCTCCACCTTCAGAACAAGCTCGCACTCGTGACCGGCTCTACCAAGGGCATCGGTCATGCCATTGCTGTAGCACTGGCCGCCGAAGGCGCCNGCGTGATCGTCAACGGCCGCACCCAAACGTCTGTTGACGACGCGATTGCGCGCCTGCGCACCGAAGTGCCCGACGCCCAGGTCGAGGGCTTTGCCGGTGACCTGTCCAACCCGCAGCAGACGGAAGTGCTGCTCGGCCGCTTTCCCAAGGTCGACATCCTCATCAACAACCTCGGCATCTTCGACCCCAAGCCGTTTGAGGAAATCGATGACGCCGAATGGCAGNACTTCTTCAACGTGAACGTGCTGAGCGGCGCGCGTCTGTCCCGCGCGTATCTGCCTGGTATGCGCGCCCAGAACTGGGGCCGCATCGTGTTCATCAGCAGCGAGAGCGGCGTGCAGATCCCGGTGGAGATGATCCACTACGGCGTCACGAAGACTGCGCTGCTGGGCCTCTCGCGCGGGTTGGCCGAGCTGACTGCGGGCACGGCCATCACGGTGAATGCTGTGCTGCCGGGGCCGACGCGTTCCGAAGGCGTGGACGAGTTTGTCGAGAAGCTCTCCGGCGGCCAGAGCTTCGAAGCGTTCGAGAAGACTTTCTTCGAGACGGCGCGGCCGACCTCGCTCATCAAGCGGTTTGCCAGCACGCAGGAGGTGGCCAACCTGGTTGCCTATGTGGCGAGCCCGCTGTCGTCAGCCACCACGGGCGCCGCGCTGCGCGTGGATGGCGGCGTGGTGAAGTCGGCGTTCTAGAACGTCNGCCCTGACGAACGCACCATTCCGGCGCGCGGCCCCGGCTTTTACGCTGGCCGTGTCGCTGGCGCATGCCGGCGGGACAAGCCGGCAGCGCGTCTGTTCGCCCGTATCGTTGAGAACGCAGACCAGCCAGACCGAGCGTGTCCTCGCCCGTGCGCTGGCGGCATTCCTTCCACATCTTCGGAGTGATTGCCATGTCCCACTGCAAAGTCTACGGAACCAAACCTGACAACGGCCCCGGTCAACTGGCGGCCCAGGCTGCACGCGATCGCGTCAACCAGGCGCACGCCACCTGGGCCGTCACGCTGGCCTACGACAGCGGCACGACAACTGCTGTCTACACCTCCGCAGTCGCCACAGCCGACAACCTGGAGAAGGCGTTCGAAGCGGAATTCCCGCAGTACACGGTGGTCGGCTACTGAGCCGGGTACCGCCCGCCATGCGCGCCGAGGTGCCCTGGCGGGCACGCTGTGGCCACAAACATTGCAATCGGACGGCTGCCCGACACAATAAAAGTCGGATCGACTTTCGAGGATCGGGATGCAGGGCAGGAAGGTGGTGGGCNGCAAATGGATGGTGCGATGGGCGACATGGCTGGGGGTCGCTGCGTTGGCGTTCGGCGTTGCGACGGTTCGTGCACAGCAGCCGCTGACAACGCCCGCGCCTGCTGGTCCCCAGATCGCCTTCTACTACGGCCGCGATGTCCCCGTGGCTGAACTGCAAGCCTTCGACTGGGTTGTGCTGGACCCCGCCACGGCTGGCAGTTTCGATCCGAAGCAACCATCGCCCACGCTCTGGTTCGCTCGCGTAGATTTGACGCGGCAGACCGATGCGATGCGCTCAAGCGTCTGGCCTGCCAATGTGATCGACCAGGTTTTTGCGCCGCTGCTCGCGCAAGGCTATGCGGGCTTCCTGCTGGACGGGCTGGACGCGCTCCAGCGCAGCGCGCCCGATGCGGGCAACGGTATCGCGACACTGGCCCAGGCCCTGCACGCCCGCGCGCCGCAGACCAAGCTGCTGGCCGGTGGCACGGCNTGGCTCGAAACGCTCGCACCGCAGTTGTCCGGCGTGGTGACGGCAAGCCTGGTGCGTGAGCGCACCGGCGGCGAGGGCTTGCAGGATGTGGCCGATGCCGACCGCACTGCGCGCATCGCCACGCTGCGCAACATCGGCGCGCAGTACCACCTGCCCGCGGTGGCGCTCGATTACTGCCCCAACTACAACCGGGCCTGTCTGCGCGAGACCGCCAACGTGGCGCGTGCAGCGGGCGTCAGCAGNTACGCGACCACGCCGGCCGTCGACTTTATCGGTATCGGCCGGCTGGAAGTGATGCCGCGCCGCATCCTGCTGGTCGAGCCGCAGGAGCCCGGCACCAGCACCAACACCGCGCCGTCGGTGCTTTATCTGGCCATGCCGATCAACTATCTCGGCTATCGCGTCGAATTCGCCGACGCCAACAAGCCGTTGCCGGCCGTCACGCCCGATCGCTATGCGGGCGTCGTCACGTGGTTCGATGGCAACGCACCGCGGCCGNGCGCATGGGCGTCGTGGCTTCGGCGGACGATGGGCGCCGGCGTGCGTGTGGCGATGTTCAACCAGTTCGGGCTGAACATGGATGCGCCCACNGCGCAGATGTTCGATCTGCAAGCCGTGCCCGGCACGCCGGCGGGGCCCCTTGCCGTGGCCTCGCGCGATCCGATCATGGGCTTCGAGTTGCAGCCCCATCCTGATCGGCGGATGGCCGTGGGGGTGCAGGTCGATTCCAGCGTGGCGGGGGCGCAGTCGTTGCTGCGGCTGTCGGCCGGCAGTTACGCCTACGATGCGGCGGCCATCATGCCGTGGGGTGGTTATGTGCTGCAGCCGTTTGGTGTGTTTCGCATGCCCGATGTCGACCAGGCGCGCTGGGTGGTCCAGCCGCTCGATTTTCTGCGCCGTGCGTTGCAGCTGCCCGCCATGCCCGTGCCCGACACCACGACGGAGAACGGCCGCCGGCTGATGACCGTGCATATCGACNGCGACGGATTTGCCTCTCGCACCGAATTCCCGCCGAGCGAGTTTTCCGGCCAGGCGCTGCTGCGCGAGNTCCTGGACCGTTACAAGGTGCCGACCACCGTGTCCATCATCGAGGGCGAAGTGGCGGCCGACGGCGTGTACCCGAAGCTCACGCCGCAACTTGAGCCAATCGCGCGGACCCTCTTTGCGCAGCCCTACGTGGAACTGGCCAGCCACACGTTCTCGCATCCGTTCAACTGGCTGCGCACCACGAACCCGCCCGATCCGGCCTCCGCCGCAACGCCCGAAGGCAGCGACACGTCCTTCTCGTTGAAGATTCCCAATTACCGCTTCAGTTTCGACCGCGAGATCGCCGGCTCCATCCAGTACATCAACACGAAGCTGGCGCCGCCAGGCAAGCGCGTGAAGGTGCTGCTGTGGAGCGGCAACGGCCAAGTGCCGCCGATTGCCGTGCAAAAGACGGTCGAAGCCGGTGTGCTGAACATGAACGGCGGCGACACCTACATCACGCGCTCCAACCCGAGCTGGACGGCCGTGGCGCCGCTTGGCGTGGACAAAGGCGATGGCCTCTTCCAGGTATTTGCGCCCGACCAGAACGAGAACATCTACACCAACCTCTGGCACGGCCCGTATTACGGGTTCTCGCGGGCCATCGAAACGTTCGAACTGACCGACAAGCCTTATCGCTTCAAGCCGATCGGCATTTACTACCACATGTATTCGGGCACCAAGCTGGCTTCGCTCACCGCCTTGCGGCAGGTGTACGACTGGGCGGTCGCCCAGCCGGTCATGCCGATCTACGCGTCGGACTACATCCGCAAGGTGCTCGACTTCCGCGCCATCGCGATTGCGCGTGACGGCGATGCCTGGGTCGTGCGCGGCAATGGCGATCTGCGCACCGTGCGCTGGGCCGGCCCCGGTGTGCCGCGTCTTGCGGATGCGCGCGACGTGGCTGGCTACGCTGCGGGCCCGGGCGGCACCTACGTCCACTTGACCAGTGGCTCGGCGCGCTTCGCCCTGAACAGCGCCGCGCCAACGCAGCCTTACGTGCGCGATGCCAGCGGCCGGCTCTCGAACTGGCAACGCAGTGTGGATGGCCGCTCGCTGTCGGTCGATGTTGCCGGCTATACGCGGCCGTTCATCCGCTTTGCCAACGCAGCACGCTGCCGCGCCACGGTGGACGGCCGCGACGTGGGCGCCGCGCGCGGGGCTGACTGGCGCATCGAACTTGGCGCAGGCAACCCGGCCAAGCTCACGCCTCAGCATGTCGAGCTGACCTGCGACCGTTGACGTCCGGGATTGCAGACAGATGTCTGGTTTGCCAGACAAAGCGGTTTGTAAAACGTTTGCGCTCAAGCTTTTGCGGGTCGATCCGTTGTTAACTCGACTGACGACCCCAGGAAAAAAAGCATGAGAGCGTCTGCGCCCCTATCTGAAGTTACACAATTCCCTACGAGCCTTGGCACCCGGCTGGCCTTGATCGGCCTGATCGCCCTGGTGGCGGTGTTCGGCATGTTTGCCCTGGCGAACTCGCAATCGAGCCTGCGCATGCTTGAGGCCAATACGCAGTCGGCCATGCNCAACCAGGAGGCGGCCATGCGCGACATGATCGGCCTGTTCGACGGCACCATGCGCACCGAGGCTGATCGTTTCCTGACCGCTTTTGCCGACGCCGCGCCAGGCCCCTACAGCGTGGACCCGGCGCAGACCGTGGAAGTGGCCGGCAAGCCGACGCCCACCTTCAAGAGCGGTGACACGGTACTGAACCTCAACTTCACCGTGCCCGACAAGTTCTTCGCGCGCACCGGCGGCACGATTGCCACCGTGTTTGCCCGCACCGGCGACGACTTCGTNCGCGTGACTACCTCGCTCAAGAAGGAAAACGGCGAACGCGCGATCGGCACGCTGCTCGACCGCGCCCATCCGAGCTACAAGGCGCTGATGGCCGGCGAGCCGTTCCGCGGCCTGGCGTGGCTGTTTGGCGTGCCCTACATGAGCAAGTACGAACCCGTGCGCGATGCGTCGGGCAAGGTGATCGGCGCGCTGTATGTTGGTGTGGACGTGCGCTCGGAACTGGCGCTGCTCAAGGACAAGATCCGCTCNCACGGCATCGGCAAGACGGGTGGCTANTTCGTCATCGACGGCAAGCCCGGCACCGATCAGGGCAAAGTGCTGATCGACCACACGCAAGACCGCGAAGGCAAGAACCTGCTCGACGCCAAGGACGCCGNCGGCCAGNCCTGGGTGCGCGANATGATCGCGCGCAAGGACGGCACGCTGCGNCATACGCTGGCCGACACGGAAGGCGGNACCGCGCGCGAGCGCCTGACCGTCTTCACGCAATACCCCGACTGGCAGCTCGTGATTGCCGGCACGGCCTACGTGGATGAACTCAACGCCGATCTGGTGGCCGCCCGCAACCGGTTCCTGCTGCTGGGGCTGGCGCTCGGCGCNCTGCTGGCGGGCGGCTTGTACTGGATGCTGCGCCGTGCCGTGAGCGCGCCGCTGGCCGAGGTGGTGAACGTCGCGCAGCGTGTGGCTGCGGGTGATCTCACGCACCGCCTGCCCGCCACGCGCCGCGATGAGATCGGNCAGGTCATGCGTGCTGTCAACGGCGTCGGCGACGGCCTTTCGGGCATCGTCGACAAGGTGCGCGCCAGCGCCTCGACCATCGCGTCGAGCACTGGCCAGATCGCTGCCGGCAATGCCGATCTTTCCGCGCGCACCGAAGCGCAGGCCGGCAACCTTGAGCGNACCGCATCGAGCATCGAGCAACTGGCCGCCACCGTGCGCCAGAACGCCGAGAGCGCNCACCATGCGCACGACATGGTGCAGTCCGCCAGCGAGGCGGCCAATGCCGGCGGGCAGACGGTCGAGCGGCTGGTCGGCACCATGTCGGGCATTCACGCCACGGCGCAGAAGATCGCCGACATCACCGGCATCATCGACGGTATCGCGTTCCAGACCAACATCCTCGCGCTGAACGCCGCCGTCGAAGCCGCCCGCGCAGGCGAACNGGGCCGCGGCTTTGCCGTCGTGGCCGGCGAGGTGCGCAGCCTCGCCCAGCGCAGCGCCGCCGCCGCNAAGGAGATCAAGGANTTGATCAGTCGCTCGGTCGAAGAAGTGCAGGCCGGCAACGAGGCCGCCCGCGGCGCCGGCGATGCCATGCAGGACATCGTGACGCGCGTGGAGCGCATCGCCGGTCTGATGGGCGAGATCAGCCACGCGTCGCGCGAGCAGTCGCAAGGCATCGAAGAGGTCAACCACGCGGTCACGTCGATGGACGAGGTGACGCAGCAGAACGCNGCGCTGGTCGAAGAAGCGGCCGCCGCCGCTGAAAGCCTGCGCCAACAGGCCCAGGAACTGCGCGGCGCGGTGGACGTGTTTCGGCTCGCCTGAGCNGGCAAGATGTCATGAATTGATGACGTGGCGTTGCAATCGGTACAAGGTTTGACGGGCAATCGTGCAAACCTGTACCGCGCGGAACCTGGCCCGCCCGGGGGACTCGCAGCATGGAACCCGCTCAGGTACCGCTCTCCATGTCCCCCGCAGATCCAGTCTTCCATTCCGTCGTCGCGATCGACGACCATCCGATCGTTCTTGAATCCATCCAGGCGCTGCTCGCCGGGTCGCCGCAGTTGCAGCTTGTGGCGACGGCGGCTGACGGCGCACGGGGGCTGCAGCTGATTCGTACGGCGCGCCCGAAGCTCGCCATCGTCGACATCAATCTGCCCAGCCTGGACGGTCTCGAACTTGTGCGCCGCGTGCGCGCGCAGCGCCACGACATCGGCCTGGTGGTCACGTCTGCCCAGACCACGGGCAACGAAGCGCGGCTCGCCTTCCTGGCGGGCGCCAACGCCTACGTGCCGAAATCTGAAGCGACATCCGCGTTGACGGCGGCATTGCTGCTGGCGGCGCGCGGCTACCTCTCGTTCCCTGCTTCCGCGATGGGGGCGGCGGAAGGCGCTGGCCTCACCACGCTCACCCAGCGCGAAATGCGCGTGAACCAACTGCTGGCCGAAGGCCATCGAAACACCGAGATCGCCAAGCGCCTGGGGATCTCGCCCAAGACGGTGTCCACCTTCAAGCACCGCATCTCCAGGAAGGTCGGACTCCCCGGCTGACTGATCGGCAAAGTTCACGGGCAAAAAAAGAGACCGCTGTTTAGGGCGGTCTCTTAAAGTCGATATGAAGCTGTGGAACTGTCATTCACGCTTCGGGGTGAATCATAGTCGAAAAGAAGCGCGCCTTAATCTTTAATTTTTATCATCGACTGGATGACTTTGTGGGTNTAATGGATTACTTCGTGTAAGGCATNGGATTGCCTTCTCGTAAGCCATGCTTACGGCTGCCTGCGTGCGGTCGCAGAGCATTGATTGATATGAATAATTTCGTCATCAATGCTTAGGTTTCATATTTACCACAGGCTATTTTTGAAAGTTCTGAATACGAGAAGTCGGAATACATAATGGCCGCCGATCGCAAATACCCGCGATAGTTTTTTTAAGGAAAACGATATGAAGATCAAGCTGTTTGCGGCCGCCGCTGCCGCTCTGGTTTCGGCTGGCGCATTCGCTCAATCGAGCGTGACGATGTACGGCGTGGTCGACGCTGGCGTCGAGTGGGTGAACAAGGCGCCGGGTAACGGCGGTTCTCGCGGTGCACTGCAGTCGGGCGGTATGTCCGGTTCGCGCTGGGGCCTGCGCGGCGCTGAAGACCTGGGCGGCGGCCTGAAGGGTATCTTCAACCTGGAAAGNGGTTTCAGTATTGATGACGGCAAGATGGGCCAGGGCGATCGTCTGTTCGGCCGTAACGCCTACGTCGGGTTGGAAGGCCAGTGGGGCCGACTGACCCTGGGNCGCCAGCAGAACCTGCTGTACGACTTCGCGCTGCAATACGACCCGATGGCAGTTTCGCGCTATTCGCTGGCTTCGCAGGACGCTGCCATGGCGGGGCGCGCAGACAACGCGGTGAAATACATGGGTACGTTCGGTGGCCTGACCGCTTCGGCGCTGTACTCGACGCGCAACGATGGCCAGGAGATTGCCGGCGCGAGCAAGCTGGGCCGCGAGTGGAGCGTTGGACTGAACTACGCGAATGGCCCGTTCTCCGTGGGTGCCGTGTATGACCAAATGAATGGGAATACGGACGTGCCCGCGGACTACGGCATTGCTTCCGACCTCAAGGTGCAACGCGCCACCATCGGCGGCACGTACGTTTATGGCCCGGCCAAGCTCTACGCGGGTTATCGTTGGCTCAATGCGACCCATCCGCTTGCATCCGAATCCGTACTGCGTTCGAACCTGTACTGGCTGGGCGCNGGCTACCAAGTGACGCCGGCTCTGGCGTTGACCGGTACGGCCTACTACCAGAACTTCAAGACCACCGGCGCCGGCAATCCCTGGCTGTTTGTCCTGAGCGGCGACTATGCGCTGTCCAAGCGCACCGACGCCTATCTGAACGTGGCTTACGCCAAGAACAGCAGCAATGCAGCTTTGCCGCTCGGTGTCGCTGGCCTCGGCGATGTGTTCACCAGCGCTGACGGCAGCAGCAACAACCAAATGGGTGCCATGGTCGGTATCCGCCACAAGTTCTAATCGGCATTCTGTCGGCTAGATATAGAAAACCCGGGCTTCAACCCGGGTTTTTT
>Ga0055527_1000556_pt1 | contig 12387 bp, 14 predicted proteins | sample AraplaCol_mMS_r2_FD_55010 | JGI IMG/M metagenome (GOLD analysis project Ga0055527, IMG submission 55010) | Arabidopsis root microbial communities from North Carolina, USA - plate scrape CL_Col_mMS_r2 | ecosystem: Host-associated > Plants > Roots > Endosphere | place: USA: North Carolina...
GAACCTGATGATCTCGCCCAGGCCGCGCGCCTCGGCCAGCAATGGGGCTACAAGGAAATCAACCTCAACTGCGGCTGCCCGTCGGAGCGCGTGCAGCGAGGNGCGTTCGGCGCGTGCCTGATGGCCGAACCGAAGCTCGTCGCCNAGGGTGTCAAGGCGATGCGCGACGCGGTGTCGATTCCGGTCACGGTCAAGCACCGCATCGGCATCGACGCCATCGAGACCTACGATTTCGTGCGCGATTTCGTCGGCACCATCGCCGAGGCGGGTTGTGAGACCTTCATCGTCCACGCGCGCAACGCCATTCTGAAAGGCCTGAGCCCCAAGGAAAATCGCGAGATTCCGCCGCTGCGGTATGAAGTCGTCTACCAGCTCAAGCGTGATTTTCCGCATCTGGAAATCCTGCTTAACGGCGGGGTGCAGACGCTGGAGCAGATCGACACGCACCTTGCGCACGTTGATGGCGTCATGATCGGCCGCGAGGCGTATCACCATCCGCATCTGATGGCGGTGTTCGATGCGCGGTACTACGGCGCAGGCACCGAGGCCCTCACGCGCGCAGAGGTGGAAGACGCGATGATCGGCTACGTCGGCCGCTGGGTAGAGCGCGGCGGCTACGCTGGGGCGGCGGTGCGCCATATGCTGGGGCTGTATCGCGGCGTGGCGGGCGCGCGGGGCTGGCGGCGCGTGCTGTCGGATTCCAAGGCGCTTGGCCGCGTCAAGACGCTGGCCGACGCCCACGCGCTCTTCGACGAGGCGCGGGCGCACCTGCGGCGCGGCGAAGAATCGAACGATGAGGCGGTAGCGGTTTGACGCCCGAAGGGGTGGGGTGCTCCGACCGCTGAATGCAAAAAAGCCCGCGAATGCGGGCTTTTTCTTGAATCTTGGGGTGACTGATGGGATTCGAACCCACGACAACCAGAATCACAATCTGGGACTCTACCAACTGAGCTACAGCCACCATTGTTCCTTGAGCAGCNCCTCGCCGTTCAAGGAAACAGCGATTATACAAACATTCTTTCGACTTGCCTAGAGGGTTTCGCAAGGGAGTTCAACGAGCTTCCGCCACGACCGTTCCCTGGTGGTACACAATCTTCCAGCCATCCGCTGTTCGCCGCCACAACGTCGCCCGGCGCGTCGTCCGGTTCGATTGCACCAGCGTGTACGTCAGCAAGTAGTTGTCCGGCGCAATCTCCTGGCAGCGGAAATCGCGCGTTTGCCAGAAGTCCTCGCCGATATGGCCGTGCCGGGCATCGAGAACGCCGAGCACATAGCTGCGGCTATACCGCTGACCCGAGGCGCCTGTTTCCCAGAAATCTTCCGTGGTCATGCGCTCAAAATCTTCGCGGCGCGTGCCTAATTCGGGGCGATGGAAGATCGGTTCGCGCCGGCGCAGTTCTTCCAGCACGCTCAGCAGACCGGGGGCGGTATCAAGAGACGGTTCCATGCGNCAAGCCTCCTGGGAAAGTTCCAAGCATACCGCGCAGCGAGCGTGGCTTAGCGTTTTTCGCGGTGCACAATGCATGGCTTGCGCTTCGCCCCTATGATGGCGCCTTTCCCTTTTCCGGAAACCACTCCGATGCAACGCACTGCCCGTATTGGCCTGTCTTCGCTGACGATCGCACTGTCGCTGGCTTGCGGCACCGGCGCCTTTGCCGCCACGCTTCAGAAACCGCAACTCGATGCGCTGCTCGCCGCCGAACAATCCAAGGCATCTGCTGACCTGAACAGCTTTCTAGCGGCAGCCGCCAAGGCTGATCCGCGGGTCGCAGGCAGTGTTGCCGCGTACCAGAAGAAGGCCGCGCTCACTGGCGACGACCTCGTCAACATCGGGCGTCTGCTCGGTCTGTACAACCGCCTGCACAACCAGCAGGCCGTGATCGCCTCGATCGAGAAGATGGTCGCGCTGCCCACGGTGCGCGACGACAAGATTCCGCAGTACGAAAACCCTGCCATCGTCGCGTTTGGGAAGCTGATCGAAGGCATGGCGCACGACTTTGGCCTGAAATACCGCAACGTCGATAACCGTGTATTTGAAGTCACGCTGCCCGGCACCGGTTCGGACGAATTCGGCATCCTGACACACGCTGATGTCGTACCCGCAAAGCCCGAAGAATGGGTGCTCGGCGACGGCACGAAGCTCGATCCGTTCAAGGTCACGCGCGTCGGCAATTTGCTGTACGGCCGCGGCACGATTGACGACAAAGGCTCGATNGCNGCCGCNATGTACGCCATGAAAACGGTCAAGGACAGCGGCGTGCCGCTCGCGCGGACGATCCGTCTGATGATCGAAACCACCGAAGAAACGGGTGGCGATGGCATGAAGTACTACCGCGAGCACACGCAATTGCCTGCGTACAACATCGTGCTCGACAGCAAATACCCGGCCGTGGTTGCCGAGAAAGGCACCGGCGCGCTGAAGGTGTTCTTCCCTGCGCAGGCCGGCGATGCCTCGCATACGGNCATCGTTTCGATGACGGGCGCGGCGTCGGCCAGCTCGGTCCCGCAGACGGCCACCGCCACGCTCAAGGGCGGCGATCTGGGCGTGGCNGCCGCCGCGCTCGAAGCCAAGCGCGATGCGTTCGTGAGCAGCTTGGCCGCACAGGGCAAGTTTTCGATCGACATCACACGCACCGCAGACAGCCTTGTCGTTAAGGTGACCGGCACGTCGGCGCACGGCTCGCGCCCGGAGGAGGGCGTCAACCCGCTGCCGCGTCTGGCGCTGTTCCTGCGGGCAGCTGATCTCGGCCTCGCAGACAACGCTTACNCCCACGCCGTGCGCTATCTGACCGACCTTTATGGCACNGACTACCTCGGCAACACCATGGGCCTTGCCTACAAGGACGACTTCATGGGGCCCCTCACCATCTCGCCTACGGTGATCGGTGACAAGAACGGCCGCGTGGAGGTGACCGCCAACGTGCGCATGCCGCGCGGCAAAACGCCCGACGCGCTGCGCGGTGAGATCGCCGGCAAGATCAACGCGTGGGCCAACGCCAACCACGTCGCCCTTGAGATCAACCACGATCAGGGCAACTGGATGGCGCGTGATCCNAAGGGGGCATGGTTGTCGACGCTGCTCAACATTTACGGTGACACGACGGGCCTTGACGCCAAGCCCGTCCCCACGGCCGGCAGCACGACCGCCAAGCTGATGCCGAATGCCATCAACTTCGGCCCCGCGATGCCCGGCAAGAAGTACACCGCGCACAACGCCAATGAGTACAAGGAAGTGCCGGACCTCGACCTCGATATGCAGATGTTCACCGAGATGCTGGTACGTATCGGCAATCTGCAGTCGATGCAGTAAACGAGACGCGATCGCCATGAAGATCATTCGCGCCAAGTCGTTCACTGCCGAGCGTGCCTGGGGCGCGCTCGACATTGCCAATATGAGCGGCATTACCACGCGCCTGCATTGGACGGACCAGCCTTATCGCTGGCATGTGAACGACGGCGAAGAGGTGTTCGTGGTGCTCGACGGCACGGTCGACATGCATTACCGCGAAGCCGGCGAAGAGAAGGTCGCGACGCTGGAGCACGGCGACATCTTCTTTGCCGGCGTCGGCTGCGAGCATGTGGCGCACCCGCGCGGCGAGGCAAGAATTCTCGTCGTCGAGAAAGCCGGGAGCGTTTAGCGGCTCGCCGGANGGTTGCAGCGAAAAAAAAGCCCGCAACTGCGGGCTTTGAATTCAGCGATCTCATTGCCCCTGAGGGCACTGGCAATACTACTGTCACGTACGCCAAACAACATCCGGGTAAACGTCCGTTTTGCTGACGGAACATCGTTGAATGTGCCGCTGCAGCAACTTGCGAACAGAAAAAACAGCCCGCTCAAACGGCGGGCCGAAAATCAGTTGAAGAAAGCCCTGTCCTCAGGGCACGGCAAGTGTATGAAATCAGTTGCGGCGACAGCATTGGGGTATGCCCTGATCGGCCGCGGCGGCGCCCTTCACAGCCCTTCATCGTCTTACTTTCCCTCAGCAGCTTTCGGCGCCAGCAGTACGTGAAGCCGCCGGAATCGCATCGAGCATGCGGCAGATGGCGGCCATGCTGCCAACCATCGTGCGGCGTTGCTCCCCCTGATANATGCGCACGCCCTGGGTTTGGCGGAAAGGTACCGGCTGTACCGGGCGGCGGCGGGAAGACATCGATCCGAGTCGCATGGCAGACCTCGTGAGTTCGGGTGGAAAAGCGAGTGGCAAGACTCCGCCCTGGCGAGCCGATGGCTCACCTCCAGGTTGGATCAAACAGCGAAGGTTTGGCGCTGAGATGCGCCGGAGACTTACGGAGCAGCAGGCCGGATCAGACCGACGGCCAAGCCCTCCAGGTGAAACTCATCACGATCCAGATCAACGTGGATCGGTTCGAAATCCGGGTTTTCGGCAATCAGCTCGACATGGCGGCCCTTGCGCTGGAAGCGCTTGACCGTGACGTCGTCACCCAGTCGAGCCACCACGATCTTGCCGTTGGTGGCTTCGGCGGCGCGCTGCACGGCCAGGAGATCGCCATCCAGAATGCCGGCGTCGCGCATGCTCATGCCACGCACCTTCAGCAGAAAATCGGGCTGCGCAGAGAACAGGGACGGGTCGACCTGATACTGGCGATCAATGTGCTCTGCGGCCAGGATTGGACTACCGGCAGCCACGCGGCCCACCAGCGGCAGCGTCAATTGCATCAGCCCCATCGACGGCAGCGAGAACTGATGCTGTGCCGCGTCGCCGGCCGCACGCAGTCGAATGCCGCGAGAGGCGCCCGGCGTCAGTTCGATCACACCCTTGCGTGCCAGCGCACGCAGGTGTTCCTCGGCCGCATTGGGCGATGAGAAACCGAACTCTGCGGCAATCTCGGCGCGTGTGGGCGGAAAGCCCGTGCGCTGGATCGTCTGGCGGATCAGGTCGTAAATCTGCTGTTGGCGAGGGGTGAGGGCGGCCATTGGCGTACTGTATATTTGAACAGGTGCTGTGATTTTATACAGTGACGCGGGAAGCGCAAGTGATTTTGTTGTGACGTGTTGCGCGAGCGCCCGCTGCTTATGACCGGCGTCAAAACCCATGCGAGTGGTTAGAAGCTTATGCGCAATCCATGCAGGCGCGGCTGCGGGGAATCGCATAAAATCAAGGCCTTGACCGATTTTTTGCATTGCCACATAGCCCGATTGAACTCCGTTGGGCTGGCCCGAACGTCACCATGTCCGCCTTCAATCAAGAGACCGTTCTGAGCGTCCATCACTGGAACGACTCGCTGTTCAGCTTCAAGACCACGCGCGATCAGGCGCTGCGCTTCCATAACGGCCACTTCGTCATGATCGGGCTGGAAGTCGAGGGCAAGCCCTTGATGCGCGCCTACAGCATTGCCAGCCCGAACTATGAAGAGCACCTNGAGTTCTTCAGCATCAAGGTGCAGAACGGCCCGCTGACGTCGCGCCTGCAGCATCTGAAAGTGGGCGACAAGCTGCTGGTGAGCAAGAAGCCGGTCGGCACGCTCGTGCTCGATGACCTGCTGCCTGGCAAGAACCTGTATCTGTTCGGCACTGGCACTGGCCTCGCACCGTTCATGAGCATCATCCAAGACCCGGACACCTACGAACGCTTCGAGAAGGTCGTGCTGCTNCACGGTGTGCGCCAAGTGAGCGAGCTGGCCTATGCCGACTTCATCACCCGCGAATTGCCGAATAACGAGTTCTTCGGCGATCAGGTGCGCGAGAAGCTGATCTATTACCCGACCGTCACGCGCGAGCCGTTCCGCAACATGGGCCGACTGACTGACCTCGTCGAGAACGGCAAGCTGTCCGCCGACATCGGTCTGCCTCCGATGGACCCGGCCGTCGATCGCGCCATGATCTGCGGTAGCCCAGCCATGCTGGAAGACACTTGCAAGCTGCTCGATGCCCGTGGTTTCAAGATTTCGCCTCGCATGGGCGAAGCCGGTGACTACGTGATCGAACGCGCCTTCGTCGAGAAATAATCGACACTGCTTCCGTTCCAAACGCCGGCCTGNGTGCCGGCGTTTTGTTTTCTGGGCGCCCAGGGCAATCCCGCGTCGGCAAAGGCGGGGCGGGCGGATACAATGCGCGCCTTGCCCACAACGCATGTCTGCAACGATGTCCTTGCCTACCATCGCCATCCTCGCCACCGGCGGCACAATCGCTGGCTCTGCTGACGACGCTGGCTCCGCCGCGCGCTATCGCGCTGGCGCCGTCCCCATCGATCAACTGCTCGCGGCCAGCAAACTTGGTTTGGAGCGCATCGCCAACGTGCGCGCCGAGCAGGTCGCCCAGATCGACAGCAAGGACCTGACGTTCGACGTATGGGAAAGGCTGGTCGCGCGTATNCGTCACTGGATCGACGTCGAGCGCGTGGATGGCGTGGTCATCACGCACGGTACCGACACGCTTGAAGAAACCGCGATGNTGNTGCACCTGACGCAGCAGACGGATACGCCGATCGTCCTGACGGCGGCGATGCGGCCGTCGACGTCGCTGTCGGCGGATGGNCCNCTGAATCTGCTGAACGCGGTGCGATTGGCCGCCAGTTCGTCTGCGCGCGNGCGTGGCGTGCTGGTGGCGATCAACCAGCGCGTGCATGCCGCCCGCGATGTGCAAAAGGCGCACACTTACGCGGTCGAGGCCTTTGTTTCGCCGGATGTGGGGCCGCTGGGTTTCGTGCTCGACGCCCAAGTGCAGTTTCAGCGTGCTGCGCAGCGCGTGACTGCAGAGGAAGTTCTGCCGATGCCGCCAGCGGGNCAGTGGCCATGGGTGGAAGTGGTGGCGAGCTATGNGCAACCCGATGCGCNTGTCGTTGATGCGTTAGTCGCGGCGGGCGTGNAGGGGTTGGTAATTGCCGCAACAGGCGCGGGCTCTATCCATGCGANTCTCGAGGNGGCGTTGAACCGGGCGAGTCAGCAGGGCGTTTTCGTGCTGCGCTCCACGCGTACCGGGGCTGGCTTGGTGCCCGCGCAACCTAGTGGAGAGCGCTGGGCCTCGAGCGGATCGCTGAACCCATATAANGCGCGTGTGCTCTTGACGTTGCTTCTGGCCTCGGGGCGCGCCCAGGCAGAAGTTGCCTCTCTGCAGCAAGTCATTGATCGATATTGAAAAAATCTCCAAGGCCTGCGTATAATGGCAGGCTAACCAACCTTGCTGCACCGGAGTGTGACGCCCGGGCGGCTTAATCCACAAGGAGCGTCAATGCGTCATTACGAAATCGTATTTATCGTCCATCCGGACCAGAGCGAGCAAGTGCCCGCGATGATCGAGCGCTACAAGAGCACGGTCACCACGCAAGGCGGCCAAGTGCACCGCGTCGAGGACTGGGGCCGTCGTCAACTGGCCTACATGATCCAGAAGCTCGCAAAGGCNCACTACGTGTGCCTGAACATCGAGTGCGGCAAGGAGACCCTGGCTGAGCTCGAGCACGCGTTCAAGTTCAACGANGCCGTGCTGCGTCACCTCATCGTTCAGACCAAGAAGGCTGAAACGGCGCCNTCGCCGATGATGAAGGAAGTCGCACGCGAAGAGGCCAAGAAGGCCGCCGCTCAGACCGAACAGGCCGCCTGATGCCGCGCGGTGCTGCGCAAGCCTGACCGCGCATCACCAGCATGAACGAAACCCACGGGGATAACGCTATCAATCGCCTGCAGCTCGTCGCTACTCTGGTCGAGCGCGAGGTGATGCGATACACCCCAGCCGGCGTACCGATCGTCAATTGTCTTCTGGCATACAGCGGGCAGGCGGTCGAAGCGCAAACAGTGCGGCANATCGAGTTTTCGATGGAAGCGCTGGCAGCCGGCAAGATGGCTTCCGTTCTGGATCGCATCGCTCCGGGCACTGTCCTGGATTGCGTAGGATTCCTGGCTCGCAAGCACCGCAGCAGTAAGGCACTGGTCTTTCACATCTCCGGATGTAACGTATTCGTAAAGGATTGAATCATGGCATTCATGAACAAGAAGCAGCGCGACGCGAAGAACAAGAAGCGCTTCCAGCAGCAAAACCCGTTGTTCAAGCGCAAGAAGTTCTGCCGCTTCACGGTGGCCGGCGTTGAACAGATCGACTACAAGGATCTGGACACGCTCAAGGACTTCATCGGCGAGAACGGCAAGATCACCCCGGCCCGCCTGACCGGCACGCGCGCGATCTATCAGCGCCAGCTGGACACGGCCATCAAGCGCGCACGTTTCCTCGCGCTGATGCCGTACACCGATCAGCACAAGCACTAATCAGCGGGATAAGGAGAACTCACAATGCAAATTATTCTGCTCGAGAAGGTCGTCAACCTGGGTAACCTGGGCGACGTGGTGCGNGTGAAGGANGGTTACGCACGTAACTTCCTGATCCCGAACAAGCAAGCCCGCCGCGCTACGGATTCCGCCATCAAGGAATTCGAAGCCCGCCGCGCTGAGNTNGAAAAGCTGGCCGCTGAAAAGCTGGCTGCCGCGCAAGCCGAAGGCGAGAAGCTGAACGGTCTGACGCTGCAACTGTCGCAAAAGGCTGGTGTGGATGGCCGTCTGTTCGGCTCCGTCACGAACCACGACATCGCTGACGCACTGGTTGCGCAAGGCTTCAAGGTTGAGAAGGCGCAAGTGCGTCTGCCGAACGGTCCGCTGAAGANCGTGGGCGACCACCCGGTCGTCGTCTCGCTGCACACCGACGTGGCAGTTGACGTGAACGTGTCGGTGNTGGGCGACGCCGCCTAAGCACGCGCGCAGCACCTCGCGGCGCCCGGGTCACCGATCGACGCGAGTCAAGAAGGCAGGGACGAAAGTCTCTGCCTTTTTTGTTGTCCTTTGTATCAGGGGTCCAGATTGAAGACCGAGCAGCGCCGCTATAATCCCGCCATGAACGCGCCCTCCGATCCCCAGCTCGATTCCCTCAAGGTGCCCCCGCATTCCATCGAGGCCGAACAGTCGGTGCTTGGCGGGTTGTTGCTGGATAACGCCGCTTGGGATCGCATTGCCGATTTCATCAATGAGCACGATTTCTACCGCTACGACCACCGGCTGATCTTCCACAACATCGGCAAGCTGATCTCGCAGGCCAAGCCGGCTGACGTGATCACGGTGTACGAGCAGTTGCAGGCCGCTGGCAAGGCGGAAGAGGTGGGCGGCCTGGCCTACCTGAATGCGCTGGCGCAGAACACGCCGAGTGCTGCCAACATCCGTCGCTATGCGGAAATCGTCCGTGACCGCGGCGTGCTGCGCCAACTTGTGACGATCGCCGACGAGATTTCCGCCGGAGCCTTCAACCCGCAGGGGCGCGACGTGCGCCAGTTGCTGGACGAGGCCGAATCCAAGGTGTTCGCGATTGCCGAAGAAGGTTCGCGCGGGCAGAAGGGCTTTCTGGAAATCCAGCCGCTGCTGACGCAAGTGGTCGAGCGNATTGACGAGCTGTACCACCGCGATAACCAGAGCGACATTACCGGCGTGCCGACGGGCTTCGTCGACCTCGACCGCATGACCAGCGGTATGCAAGGCGGCGATCTGATCATCGTGGCCGGTCGCCCATCGATGGGTAAGACGGCGTTCTCGCTGAACATCGGCGAACACGTTGCGGTGGAGCAAGGCCTGCCGGTGGCCGTGTTCTCGATGGAAATGGCGGGCACGCAGCTCGCCATGCGTATGCTGGGTTCGGTCGGGCGATTGGATCAGCACCGGCTGCGTACCGGCCGCTTGCTCGACGAGGATTGGCCGCGCCTGACGCATGCCATCCAGAAGATGAACGACGCGCAGCTCTTCATTGACGAGACGCCCGCGTTGAACCCGATGGAATTGCGTGCGCGCTCGCGGCGGCTNGCACGGCAGTGCGGGCAGCTCGGCCTGATCGTCATCGATTACCTGCAACTGATGTCNGGCTCGGGTGGTGGCGAGAACCGTGCGACCGAAATTTCGGAAATCTCGCGTTCGCTGAAAGGTCTGGCGAAGGAGCTCAACTGCCCGGTGATCGCGCTGTCGCAGTTGAACCGAAGCCTGGAACAGCGCCCGAACAAGCGCCCTGTGATGTCGGATTTGCGTGAATCCGGCGCTATCGAACAGGATGCCGACGTGATCTTGTTCATCTATCGGGACCAGGTCTACAACCCCGATTCTCCGGACAAAGGTACGGCAGAAATCATTATCGGTAAGCAGCGTAACGGCCCAATTGGTACCGTTCGTCTCACGTTCCTGGGGGAATACACGAAGTTCGATAACTTCACCGGGGGCAATGCGTTCTTTGACAACGATACGTAACCTGTAATTCGTGTCGGCCNGCCACAACGTGCCACGTATTTCGCGAGGCCGGTTCCGGTAAAATATTGCGTTTTAATGACAGCGCCGGCGGTGATCCCGTCCGGCGTTGTTTTTACGACTCCTGCTTTTTTCCGTTCCCAAGGATCATCATGTTCGGTCGCTTCATGCCCACCGAAGGCAAGTTTTTTGAGTACTTCAACCAGCACGCCGAGTGCGCCGTCAAGGCGGCCCATGCACTCAAGGAGCTGGTCAATGACTTGCCCAATGCCGAAATGCATGCACGCAATGTGCAGAACTTTGAAAAGAAGGCCGATCGCATCACGCATGACACGATCGAGTTGCTGCACAAGACCTTCATCACGCCGCTCGACCGCGACGAGATCCACAAGCTGATCACGACGATGGACGACATCCTCGACCTGATGGAAGACGTGTCGCTCACCATCTCGTTGTATGACGTGACCAACCTGACGGACGAATCGCGCCAGCTCGCCATGATCTGCGTGGCTTGCTGCGAGGAAGTCCGCAAGGCCGTGGCGCTGCTCAGTGACATGAACAACGGCCGTCAGATCCTCACCATCGCCCAGGAAATCGACCGTCTGGAGTCAGAGGCCGATCGCGTGATGCGTGCCGCCATGGCCAAGCTGTTCCGCACCGAAAACGACATCAAGCTGCTGATCAAGCTGAAGGCGATTTACGAGCAACTGGAGAGCGTCACAGACCGTTGCGAGGATGTTGCCAACATCATCGAAGGCATCGTGCTCGAAAACGCCTGACGAGACGACGCCCTCATGCATACGCTTCAGATCAGTCTCTGGGTGGTCGTTCTGCTGGTGGCGCTGGCCATCGTGTTCGACTTCATGAATGGCTTCCACGACGCGGCTAACTCCATTGCGACGGTGGTGTCGACCGGCGTGCTCAAGCCGCAGCAGGCGGTGGCGATGGCCGCAGCCTGCAACGTGATCGCCATTTTCATCTTCCACCTCAAGGTGGCAACCACGGTGGGGCGCGACACAATTGATCCGTCCATCGTTGATCATTACGTCATCTTTGGGGCGTTGGTCGGCGCTATCGCGTGGAACATCATCACGTGGTACTACGGCATTCCGTCCAGCTCGTCGCACGCGCTGATCGGTGGCCTGGTGGGCGCGGCTGTGGCCAAGTCGGGCACGGGCTCGCTGGTGGCCGGTGGCTTGCTCAAGACGGTGGCGTTCATCCTGATTTCGCCGTTGCTGGGTTTTATCCTCGGCTCGCTGCTGATGGTGGCGGTGTCCTGGCTGTTCTTCCGAACGCCGCCATCCAAGGTGGACCGATGGTTCCGGCGCTTGCAGTTGCTCTCGGCCTCNCTGTACAGCTTGGGCCATGGCGGCAACGATGCCCAGAAGACCATCGGCATCATCTGGATGCTGCTGATTGCGGGCGGCTACGCATCGGCCACTGCAACTGAACCGCCGATCTGGGTCATCGTGTGCTGCTATGTGGCGATCGGTCTCGGTACGCTGCTGGGCGGCTGGCGGATCGTGCGGACGATGGGTCAGAAGATCACCAAGCTCAAACCGGTCGGCGGTTTCTGCGCTGAAACCGGTGGCGCCATGACGCTGTTCTTGGCATCGGCGTTGGGTGTGCCAGTGTCGACGACGCATACCATCACCGGCGCCATCGTCGGCGTGGGATCTGCGCAGAAGGCTTCCGCTGTGCGCTGGGGTGTGGCCGGCAACATCGTCTGGGCATGGGTTTTGACGATTCCCGCATCCGCGTTCATGGCGGCAATTGCCTGGTGGATCGGCCGACACGTGCTGTAAGCCGACCGCAGGTCGACATCGAAAAAAACGAAACGCCCACCAAATCGGTGGGCGTTTTGCATTGGGTGAGCGCCGCGTTAGTTATTGCGTTGCGAAGCGCGCGATGGGGTCATCGTCCGCAGGAGCCGTCGCAGCGGCCGGCCCGCGCGTCGACATCAGGTTGTCGGTTTGAGCATCGCGTGCGCGGGCGAGGGTACCCAGGAGATCATCATCGATCGGACGGGNGGGNCTGACGGGTGCCGGAACCATCGGTGCGACGNTCGGTGCTGGTGCATCCGGCAGGTTGCTTACGGCCACGACGCGGCGCGCGCCCATGTAGCGGCTTGCCCAGTAAGACTTGGTCATGTCTTCCAGGCGCACG
>Ga0055527_1000558_pt1 | contig 12374 bp, 12 predicted proteins | sample AraplaCol_mMS_r2_FD_55010 | JGI IMG/M metagenome (GOLD analysis project Ga0055527, IMG submission 55010) | Arabidopsis root microbial communities from North Carolina, USA - plate scrape CL_Col_mMS_r2 | ecosystem: Host-associated > Plants > Roots > Endosphere | place: USA: North Carolina...
TCCTGGTCGCGGCGGGCAGCGCGGTCGGCACGCTCGGCTTCGTCCAGCGCAAGCTCGCGCTCGCGGATGGTGTGCAGTTCCGTGCGGCGCACATCCTTGGCCTTGTCGATGCAGCGCGTGACGAGGAATTTGTCGTAGCAAGCGCGTTCGGCCTCGGCGTACCGGTATTCAGCCCACGCTTTGGCGTTGTTGATGCGATCGTGCTCGGCGCCAAAGTCGGGCGGGGTGGCGGGCACAGCGGCAGCCGGCGCAGCGACCGGCTGGGACTGGCTCCATGCAGGCGTGGCAAGCAGCGCAACACTGAGCACGGACGCCGGCAGAACCAGCTGGGAGGCGCGGCGCGCAGCAGCGCGGCGACGGGCAGAAAACAGGAGCGTAGGCATAACGCGCATTTTATCACCGCGCCTGTGCGGCAAACGCCGCGCGGCCACGGATTTACGCTCAGGAACAGGGTTCGCGTTGTGGCAAAATGCGCGGCTTTCCATCGCACTCTCTGGAAGCAATGACTGATTCCGTGTTGCAGAAGATCGTCTCCCGCATCGCCACTGAACTGGCGGTCAGGCCGCAGCAGGTTGCCGCCGCCGTGCAACTGCTGGACGAAGGCGCCACCGTGCCCTTTATTGCGCGTTACCGCAAGGAGGTGACGGACAACCTGGACGACACGCAACTGCGCAACCTGGAAGAACGCCTGCTGTACCTGCGCGAACTGGAAGACCGCCGCGCGGCCATCCTGGCTTCCATTGAAGAGCAAGGCAAGCTGACCGATGCCCTGCGTACCGCCATCGAGGCGGCCGAGACCAAGCAGGTGCTGGAAGATCTCTACCTGCCCTACAAGCCGAAGCGCCGCACGCGCGCTCAGATCGCTCGCGAATGCGGCTTGGAGCCGCTGGCCCAGGCACTGCTGGCCGACCCGACACTCGACCCTCAAACCGAAGCCGCCAAGTTCGTCAACGGCAATCCGACTGCCGATGGCGGCGTGCCGGACGTGAAGGCCGCGCTGGACGGCGCGCGCGACATCCTCTCCGAGCAGTTTGGCGAGACGGCGGAGCTGCTGGGCAAGGTGCGCGACCACCTTTGGAATCAGGGCCAGGTTTCGTCGACGGTGGTCGAAGGCAAGGAAAGCGCCGAAGAAGAAAAATTCCGCGATTACTACGCATACAGCGAGCCGATCCGCAACGTACCGTCGCACCGCGCGCTGGCGCTGTTCCGCGGCCGCAACGCGGGCGTGCTGTTCGTCAAGCTCGGNTTGGGCGAAGAACAGGACGCGTTAATCCCCCACCCGTGCGAAGTCATGATCGCGCGCCATGTCGGCATCGAAAACAAAGGCCGCGCGGCGGACAAGTGGCTGTCGGACGTGTGCCGCTGGTGCTGGCGCGTAAAGGTCCAGCCGCATATCGAAACCGAACTGCTCACGCAACTGCGCGAATCCGCTGANGCCGANGCNATCAAGATCTTCGGTCGCAATCTGCACGACCTGCTGCTGGCCGCGCCGGCTGGCCCCAAGGCGGTAATGGGCGTCGACCCGGGCATCCGCACGGGCTGCAAGATCGCAGTGGTGGACCACACCGGCAAGCTGCTCGAAACCGCCACGATCTACCCGCACGAACCGCGCCGCGACTGGAACGGTTCGCTCGCAACGATGGCCCGTCTGGCCAAGCAGCACGGCGTGGCACTGGTTTCCATCGGCAACGGCACAGCAAGCCGCGAGACCGACAAGCTGGTGCAAGACCTCATGCGTAACGCTCCGGAGCTGAAGCTGACCAAGATCGTGGTGAGCGAGGCCGGCGCGTCGGTGTATTCAGCGTCGGAACTGGCGGCCAAGGAATTCCCGGAGCTGGATGTGTCGCTGCGTGGCGCGGTGTCGATCGCGCGTCGCCTGCAAGACCCGCTGGCCGAACTTGTGAAGATCGACCCGAAGTCGATCGGCGTCGGCCAGTATCAGCATGACGTGAACCAGCGCGAACTGGCCCGCGCGCTGGACGCCATCGTCGAGGATTGCGTCAACGCGGTCGGCGTGGATGTGAACACGGCCTCTGCCCCGCTGCTGGCGCGTGTATCGGGTCTGAACTCGATCCTCGCCAAGAACATCGTCGAATATCGTGATGCCAACGGCGCATTCACCAACCGCGACGCGCTCAAGAAAGTACCGCGCCTGGGTGACAAGACGTTCGAGCAGGCCGCCGGCTTCCTGCGCATCAATGATGGCGACAATCCGCTCGATCGCTCCTCGGTGCACCCGGAAGCNTATCCGGTGGTCAAGCGCATCCTGGACAGCATCAAGAAAGGCATCGGCGACGTGCTCGGCAACNGCGAGGCGCTGCGCGGCCTGACCGCGCGCGACTTCACCGACGAGAAGTTCGGCCTGCCGACCGTGGTCGACATCCTCTCNGAACTGGAGAAGCCCGGCCGCGACCCGCGCCCCGAGTTCAAGACGGCGACATTCCAGGACGGCGTAGAAGACATCAAGGATCTGCAGCCCGGCATGGTGCTCGAAGGCGTGGTGACGAACGTGGCAGCGTTTGGCGCGTTCATCGATATCGGCGTGCATCAGGATGGACTGGTACACGTGTCGGCGCTGTCGACCAAGTTCGTGCGCGACCCGCACGAGGTGGTCAAGCCCGGCCAGATCGTCAAGGTCAAGGTGATGGAAGTGGACGTGAAGCGCAACCGTATCGGTCTGACCATGCGCTTATCCGACGAGCCCGGCCAAGCGCCTGCGCGTACCAGCGGCGGCGATCGCCCGAGTAGTGGCGGCAATCGCCACGGCGGCCAGCAGCGTCGCGCGCCGGAACCGTCCGGCGCCATGGCGGAAGCCTTCGCCAAGCTCAAGCGCTAACGCAGATTCTGTTTAGCGGAACCCGCCCGGTTTTCAGACTCGGCGGGTTTTTTCATGGCTGGGCGCGCCCGTTACACATCCTTACGCGCATGGATATTTTCTAACACTCGCGCGTCGGCGCCACGTCTTTTCCGCCCGTTATGGAGACACAGGCACACACCGCCTGGCACCCACGAGGAGAAACTCCATGAAGACGAGCCACACCCTGATCGCTGCCCTGCTTGCTGTTGCCGGTACCGCCGCTTTCGCACAGACCACGCCGCCCGCTCCTGTGTCGCCTGTTACGCAAGTCCAGCAAGACAATCAGAAGATTCATCAGGACAACCGTGACATCCGTCACGATAACCGCGACATTCGCCACGACCGCGCCGATATCGGCAAAGACAANGCTGCCCTGGCTGACGAACGCNCCGAGCGCAATACCGCGCAACGCCGCGAAAACCGCGATCTGGCAAATGGCAACGTCAAGGGTGCCGAATACTGGAGCAAGCAACGCGCTCAAGATCAGCATCAGGTCAACGCCGACCGCCGTGACTTGCACCAGGACCGCAAGGACCTGCACGCCGACGTCAAGGATCGCAACCACGACNTACACGCCCGCAACCACGAAGTGCACAAACGCGACCGCGATGCCTCGAAGATCTAACCCGGACATCGCCTGACATCCAAACAAAACGGCCCGTGCGTCTCTCTCGCACGGGCCGTNTNTTATGCAGCGATACGATCGGTCAGATCTCGACCTTCGTGCCCAACTCCACCACGCGGTTTGCAGGGATGTGGAAGAAGTCCGACGGCTTGGCGCCGTTCTGATGCATCCACGCAAACAGACGCTCGCGCCACATCGACATGCCCGGCAGCTTGGACGGCACCACCGATTCACGCGCAATAAAGAACGACGTATCCATCAGCTCGCAGCGCGTGCCAATCTGCGGTTGACCCAGTTCGAGCACACGGTACACGTCCGGCGTTTCCTTGAAGCCGTACTCCGCCTTGACGATGTAGATGCCGCTGCCCAAGTCGCGCACGGACACGCGGCGCTTGTCGTCCACGTAGGGAATATCGCGCGTGACGAAGCTGATGAAGATCACGCGCTCGTGGAGCACGCGGTTGTGCTTCAGGTTATGCAGCAACGACACCGGCACGAACTCTGTATTGCCGGTGAGGAAAACGGCCGTGCCCTCGACACGATGCGGCGGATGCGCCAGCAATCCGGCCAGGAACGGCTCGAGCGGGATGCCGTCCTCCAGGCTGCGNGCGCGCAGAAGTTTCTTGCCCTTGTACCAGGTCATCAGCAGGAAGAACACACCGGCGCCCAGCGTCAGCGGGAACCAACCGCCATCGCGGATCTTCAAGAGGTTGGCCGAGAAGAACGCCATGTCGACCACCAGGAAACACAGGCTGACAAGCGTCACCAGCACCGGATGCCAACGCCAGACTGAGCGCATCACCACTGCCGCCAGCACTGTCGTGATGACCATCGTTGTGGTCACGGCAATGCCGTAGGCGGCGGCCAGGTTGTCGGACTTTTTGAACGCCAGCACCACGCCCACCACTAGGATCAGCAGCATCCAGTTGACCATCGGCACGTAGATCTGGCCGATCTCGGCTTCCGAGGTGTAGCGAATGCGCATGCGCGGCACAAAGCCAAGCTGAATTGCTTGGCTCGTCAGCGAGAACGCGCCCGAAATCACAGCCTGCGAGGCAATGACGGTTGCCGCTGCAGCAAGCACGACCATGGGGAGTTGCAGCGCTTCTGGCACCGAACGGTAGAACGGGTTTTCGATGGTGCTCGGATCGGTCAAAAGCATCGCGCCTTGGCCGAAGTAGTTCAGCAACAGGCTCGGCGCCACGATGAAGAACCACGCCCAGCGGATCGGGCGGGCGCCGAAGTGGCCCATGTCGGCGTACAGCGCTTCAGCACCGGTCAGTACCAGGAACACCGAACCCAGCACGATGAACGCCTGCAGCGCATGGTCGTGCAGGAACGAAATCGCATACATCGGGTTGACGGCCCCGAGGATCTGCGGCGCCTTCACCAGATTCATCATGCCCAGCGCGGCCAGCGCAGCAAACCACAGCAGCATCACCGGACCGAACAGCTTGCCGACCACCGACGTGCCGCTGCGCTGGATGAGGAACAGCACTGCCAGGATCACGAGCGTGATCGGCAATACGAACGGCGACAAGGCGGGCGCGGCGATTTCAAGTCCTTCCATGGCGGAGAGGACCGAGATGGCCGGCGTAATCACCGCATCGCCGTAGAACATGCACGCACCGAAGACGCCCAGCATCATCAGCAGCGACATGCGCTTGGAATTGGTATTGGCCGTACGCAGCGACAGCGCCATCAGCGCGAGGATGCCGCCCTCGCCGTTGTTGTCGGCACGCATGACGAACAGCACGTACTTGAGCGACACCACGATCACCATCGCCCAAAACAGCATGGAGATGATGCCGAGCACCGCCCCGCTGGAAAAGGGAATGCCGTGCTCGGGGCTGAAGCACTCCTTGAGCGAATACAGCGGGCTGGTGCCGATGTCTCCGAACACCACACCCACGGCACCAATCACCATGGCGCGCAGGTTCACGTTGGTCTGGGGCGACCCTGTTGCTGTAAGAGCTTGACTCATGAACTTGGAAATCGGCCGAATTGCTGGCCGCTCAAAAAATCGTGCATTGCACAATGAGGGCGGATTGTACTCCCCGCCTCCATCACGCCAACCCCTCAAACGGGCATTCGTTGCCGCAGTGCATCACGATGCACAGCCATATTGGTAAAGCATTCTGCAAGGCTGAAAGAACGTTGCCCAGGCATGCACATCCCCGAATGAAGCACATTGTGCAGCGCCGGGCGGCCGCCNTGGTGCGCTGGCAACATGTCGTGCTTGCTGTGCTGCACATAGCCGAAAGTAGGACTGCAGCCGACAGAACTTTGTAGGAAAATGCCTGACAAACCTTTATTGCAAAATAACGTTGAGTGGCTAGCACCCGGCTAGCCCAACGCTTCTGACTCGGGGACGGCCTTGCCCCACTCATCTATTCGCATCTTGGGGCGTTCCAAGCCTTCGCTGACCGCACTGATTGTGCTGCTGGTCGTGGCCGCCCTATTGTTTGCGATTCCGCGCATGATCCTGCCCTGGGCGCAATCGGCCTTCGTGCAGCAGCTCGATCCCACGGTGTGGGCCGATTACGCTGGCCCGTACGACNTGGCAGCCGCGGTGGTGGCCNCCAGCGCGATCATCATCTTCCTGCTTCGCCGCTAAGCACGACCGTCAACGCGCGAGTGCGCGAGCGCATTCCGCCACAAGCGCCGGGCCGCGATAGATCAATCCCGTATAGAGCTGTACCAACTGCGCGCCAGCGTCGACCTTCTCGCGGGCGTGCTCGCCAGCGAGGATGCCGCCCACGCCGATGATGGGCACTGCATCGCCCAGCAAGCTATGCAATGCGCGAATCACCCGCGTCGAGCCTTCACGCACCGGCTGGCCGGACAGTCCGCCCGCCTCTTCCGCATGCGCCAGGCCGGCGACGGCCTCACGACTGATTGTGGTGTTGGTCGCAATCACGCCATCCATCTTGTGGCGCAACAGCGCGTCGGCAACGTTGGCAATCTGGTCGTCATCCAGGTCCGGCGCAATCTTCAATGCCACCGGCACGTAGCGCTTATGCAGGTCTGCCAGACGCTGCTGCGCATCGCGCAGCGTACCGAGCAGGCTGTCCAGCTCGCTCGCGCCCTGCAGTTGACGCAGGTTCTTCGTGTTCGGCGATGAAATGTTGACTGTCACGTAGCTCGCATGCGGATACACACGCTCGAGGCAATGCAGGTAATCGTCGACAGCGCGCTCGATGGGCGTGTCGGCGTTCTTGCCGATGTTCAAGCCGAGCACGCCGCCTGCCTCGCGCCACTTTGACGCCTTTACGTTATTGATAAACGCATCGACACCGCCNTTGTTGAAACCCATGCGATTGATGAGCGCGTTGGCCGCCGGCAAGCGGAACATGCGCGGGCGCGGGTTGCCCGGCTGCGCACGCGGCGTGACCGTGCCAACTTCAATGAAGCCGAAGCCGAGCGCGCCGAGCGCATCGATATACGCGCCATCCTTGTCCAGGCCAGCAGCCAGCCCGACTGGATTGGGAAACCTCACGCCCATCACCGTGCGCGGCTGCGGGGCTACGCGTCCGCCAATGCAGCCCGAAAGCCCCATCGCGTGTGCCCGCTTGAGTTGGTNCAGCGTGAAGTGATGCGCGTCTTCAGGATCCATCGAAAACAGCAGCGGGCGGACAAGCGGGTACAGGGCGTTGAGCACGATCAGAATCAAGAGAAGAACGCGAANGGCCGCATTGTAAACGGCCAGCACGCCGCAATGCACCGTGCGCGCCGCTTTCGAACATGGCCGCGCACGATGTGNTNAAACATCAGTCCGCGCCTGCCTTTGCGGCCCATTAGAGGGGCAACACGCACCATCAAAATGCATGCAGCACGAGAAAGGTGTTGCATCGCCGCACGGATCTCGCTATAATTTTTTATTCGACGGACGCGGGGTGGAGCAGTCTGGCAGCTCGTCGGGCTCATAACCCGAAGGTCGCAGGTTCAAATCCTGCCCCCGCAACCAGCCAGAAAGTCGAATGCGNTTCTACGGACGCGGGGTGGAGCAGTCTGGCAGCTCGTCGGGCTCATAACCCGAAGGTCGCAGGTTCAAATCCTGCCCCCGCAACCAACCAAAGTAGAACGGCTCGCTCCAAGACCTGAGCCGAATCATGAAGCCCGCATACAGCGGGCTTTTTGTTTTTCTACGTTCCTAACGCGCCGTTTTGCGTGCAACTCAGTCGATACTCCCGGCCCACCCTGCGCCGCGCGGGGACGCTTCGCCGCGGTGATACACTGAGANATTNCACCCGCGACGATTCCCTATGAAATTCTGTTCCAACTGCGGCCANTCAGTCGTCTCGCGCATTCCTGCCGGTGACAACCGACTGCGCGACGTTTGCGACCATTGCAATACGATTCACTATGTGAATCCACGCAACGTGGTCGGCACCGTGCCCGTTTGGAACGATCAGATCCTCCTGTGCAAGCGCGCGATCGAGCCGCGCTACGGTTTCTGGACCTTGCCCGCAGGCTTCATGGAAATCGGCGAGACGACCGCGCAGGCCGCCAACCGCGAAACNCAGGAAGAAGCCGGCGCCAATGTCGAAATCGGCGAGCTGTACTCAGTGCTCAACGTGCCGCACGTGCATCAAGTGCACTTGTTCTACCTGGCCAAACTGAACGATCTGGATTTCGCGCCGGGGGAAGAAAGCCTGGAAGTCGCGCTCTTTAATGAAGCCGACATCCCCTGGGATGACCTGGCCTTCCCGACTGTCATCCACACGTTGCGTTGCTTCTTCGCCGATCGCGCGGCCGGCAAGCTGGCCGACGGCAGCTTCCGCCTCCACACGCTCGACATCTACAAGCCGATGCGCTCGGCCGCGATCGACACGCCGGCCACGACGCCGTAACACCTAACTCACGTTGTCCGCATCATGATTGCCTGGCTGGATCCGCATGATCCCTTCCCGCCGGTCGATCGCGCGCTCGGGCCAGAGTCTGAAGCGCCGGGGCTGCTNGCCGCCAGCGCAGAGTTATCGCCCCAACGGCTGCTGATCGCGTATCGGCAAGGCATTTTTCCATGGTATGCCCAGGGCCAGCCGGTGCTGTGGTGGAGCACCGACCCGCGTATGGTGCTGCGCCCCGAAGATTTTCGCGTCTCAACTACGTTTCGCAAGACACTGCGCCGCGTGCTTGACGACCCGGCTTGGGAAATCCGCATCGACCACGGCTTCCGTGAAACGATGGTCGCCTGTGCCACCACGGCCCGCCCGGGGCAACATGGCACGTGGATCACCGAAGATGTCATTCAGGCGTATACCGCNCTGCACCGCCGCGGCTATGCGCACAGCGTCGAGACGTGGCACGCCGGGCAACGCGTGGGCGGCCTGTACGGCGTGGCGCTTGGCCGCATGTTCTATGGCGAATCGATGTTCGCCCGCCGCACCGATGCTTCGAAAATCGCGCTGGCGGCGCTGTGCGCCTTCCTCGGCGGTCGGGGCGTCGCGATGATAGACTGCCAGCAGGAGACCGAGCATTTGGCGTCGCTGGGCGGTGCCNCGGTGCCGCGCGAGGCGTTTCTCGCACATGTGCGGGAGGCGGCCAACGCGCCGGCCATTGTGCCGTGGCACTTCGACAAATCGGTGCTCCGCCGGTGGACNGTGCGCAATGAGCAAGCTTAAGGAACTCCCCCTCTCGGCATTGCAGTTCTATGCCACCGCGCCTTACGCATGCAGCTATCTCGATGGCCGCTTGGCGCGCTCGCAGGTCGCCACGCCGGCGCACCTGATCAATGCAGACGTCTATTCGAAGCTCGTGCGCGCTGGCTTCCGGCGTAGCGGCATCTTCACCTACCGTCCACATTGCGACGACTGCCATGCATGTACGCCATGCCGCGTCGTCGTTGATCAATATTCACCGACGAGAGCGCAACGCCGCGCCGCCGAGCGGCATCAAGGGCTGGAAGCGTTGGTGGCACCGCTCACCTATGTCGAAGAGCACTATCAGCTCTATCTGCTGTACCAATCGGTCCGCCATGCGGGCGGTGGTATGGACCACGACAGCCGCGATCAGTACGAGCAGTTCCTGTTGCAGAGCCGGGTGAACTCGCGTTTGGTGGAGTTTCGCGAGCCGCCCGAATCGCCATCGGCGGGCAAGCTGCGCATGGTGAGCATGATCGACGTGCTGGAAGATGGGTTGTCGTCGGTCTACACGTTCTACGACCCGATCGAACAGAAGGCGAGTTACGGGACGTACAACGTCTTGTGGCAGATCGCCCAGGCGCAGGCGCTGGACCTGCCCTACGTCTATCTCGGCTACTGGATCGAACAGAGTCGGAAGATGGCCTATAAAGCGCTGTTCCAGCCGCTGGAACTGCTCGTCAANGGCGAGTGGCGGCGGTTTGAAGACGTGGNGCCACCGGCCACGGAATGATGATCAGCGGGANGTNCGCTCGATTCCCACGTCGACCACACCATACGTACTGATANTGGAACTCTGGCTGTATTGATCGCGCGAAGTCGTACAACCTGCCAAGGCGNCGCCCACGCAAGCCAAACCTGCCGCCCACANTGCGGCGCGCTTCCACCAAGTCATTTTGCTCATAGGTCGATTCCTCTCAGGGCGCGGTCGAAAGCCGCTCGGCGAGCACAGTGTTGTATGCGCGGACCATCCCGGGAATCAGGAACATGTCCACCAGCACCCACAGCCCGCCGATGACGGCCAGCACCCAGCCAGCAGTGTTACCCATGTCGCGAAACGCCAACCATGTGCCGCCGATGTTGGCGATGGCCTGTGCGACGCCGCTGCCCGGCCGCTTCAGATAAAAGCGATGCGCTCCGAGGAAGCCCAGCAGAAACCACCACAGGTAAGCCACGCCCGAACTTTTCTTCTGGGCGTCGTACAACATGATTTCGCGGGCGGTCTGGTTCATGGCATGGGCTGACACGGGAATAAGCTGTCAGACACTAGCACGCATCCCGCGTTCCATGTCGCCTCTCGATTACATGCTGGCGAGCTTGGCCTCAGCCTTGTCCGTCCACAAACGCATTTCGGCCAGCAACGACGACGGCGAGAACGAGCAGCTTTCCTCACCAAACGACACCGCCATATCCAGCCGCTGCAGCAANGAACGCCGCACCTGGTCGTACGCCGGTGGCAAGNTCGCCAGCGGCGCGAGTACGGCATCGTCGCGCCACTGCTTGAGCANGTGCGGCAGGTCGGTCGACTTTGCGTGACGATCGAGCGCGTCGCGCAATGTTTGGAGGGATTCAGCGGTGGTCATGCTCGGGCCTTCTTTTCACGGTACAGCTCGCGGAACGTTTTGCCCGCGGGGGCCGGCATATCACGTGTATCGGTCCAACCTTTGCCGATGGGCAGCGAGTGGATCAGTTTCTTGTCGCCGCCCATCCAGCGCAGCACGCGTGCGGCAACCCAGGTGCCGGCTGAGTACAGTGCCGGTCGCCGTGCCATGAAGCCCCACATGCGCAAGCCAAGGCGCTCCGATTGCGGGCGCAGTTCGCGCTCCATTTGTTTCTCGCGCAGCGTGCGCAGCAAATCCGACAACGGGATGGACGCAGGGCACACGCGGTTGCATTCGCCGCACAGCGTGGCCGCTTGCGGAAGGTCCAACGCGTTCGACAGCCCAACGTAGCTTGGCGTCAGCACGCTGCCCATCGGGCCCGGATACACCCAACCGTACGCATGACCGCCGATCTTCTGATAGACCGGGCAATGGTTCATGCACGCGCCGCATCGGATACAGCGCAGCATCTCCTGGAAGTCGCCGCCGATGAGGCCGCTGCGACCGCCGTCGACGATGACGAAATACATATGCTCCGGGCCATCCTTCTCNCCGGGCGCGCGCGGGCCTGTGAGCAGCGAGAAATAATTCGAGATCGCCTGCCCCGTGGCTGAACGCGGCAGCAGGCGCATGACGGTGGCCAGATCTTCGAGCGTCGGCAGCACCTTCTCGATGCCCGTCACGGCAACATGCACGTGCGGCATGATCGTGCACATGCCTTCGTTGCCTTCGTTCGTGACGATCGCAACGGAACCCGTCTCAGCAATGATGAAGTTGCCGCCCGTCACGCCCATGTCAGCGGACAGAAACTGGGGCCGCAGCACTTCGCGCGCCTCGCGCGTCATCTCCGGAATATCGGTCAAGCGCGGCTTGTTGTGCGTCTTNGCGAAGAGATCGGCGATCTCCTCCTTATCCTTGTGCACCACCGGCGCAATGATGTGCGACGGCGGCTCGCTGTCATTGATCTGCAGGATGTACTCGCCCAGATCGGTCTCGATGCTCTGCACGCCCATCTCGCCGAGCACCTGGTTCAGGCGCATCTCTTCGGTCACCATCGACTTGCTCTTGATGACCTTCTTGACCTCGTGCTTGCGAGCGATTTCTGCGACCAGGCGCGCGGCATCGGCGGTGGTTTCGGCAAACAACACCTTGGCGCCACGACGCGTCGCTTCTGCCTCGAACGTAGCGAGCCAGAGGTCGAGATTTTCNAGCGCGCGGTTGCGGCGCTCCTTCAGCGCTTCACGCGTGGCTGGAAAATCGATGTCCTGGATGGCCGCCGCGCGTGCGGTGACGAACTTGGTTGAGAGCTTGGTGAGGTTCTGCTGCAGGCGCTTGTCGGCGAGCTTCTGCCCGGCGCGCGCCTTGAATTCCATGCTGCGGACTTGCATGCGATTGCGTCTCCGTCGTGTTCTTGGCGTTGCGATTTACGCGTCGCCGGCAAGGACTTGCGCGATGTGCAGCACACGCGTGTGCGTGTCGCCCGTACGGCGCAGCCGGCCTTCGATGTTGAGCATGCAGCCCACATCACCGAGCACCACGGCATCGGCGCCGCTGGCCTTGATGTTGGCGCATTTTTCATCCGCGATGGCGGTGGAGATATCGCCATACTTGATCGAGAACGTGCCGCCGAAACCGCAGCACGCTTCGCA
>Ga0055527_1000563_pt1 | contig 12229 bp, 8 predicted proteins | sample AraplaCol_mMS_r2_FD_55010 | JGI IMG/M metagenome (GOLD analysis project Ga0055527, IMG submission 55010) | Arabidopsis root microbial communities from North Carolina, USA - plate scrape CL_Col_mMS_r2 | ecosystem: Host-associated > Plants > Roots > Endosphere | place: USA: North Carolina...
TGGGAAGGCTACGTGACGCTGGAGTTCTCCAACACCACGCCGCTGCCCGCCAAGATCTACGCCGGCGAAGGCTGCGCGCAGGTGCTGTTCTTCGAGAGCGANGAGGANTGCGANACCTCGTACAAGGATCGTGGTGGCAAGTANCAGGGCCAGCACGGTGTGACGCTGCCCAAGACCTAGTTTTTGTAGTCCGTTTCCGCGCGTTCAGGCGTATCCGGAGCGGTGCCTTTAGCTTCATCCATAAGGAACCACGATGAAATTCCGTTTTCCCGTCATCATCATTGACGAGGACTTCCGCTCCGAGAACATCTCCGGGTCGGGCATTCGCGCGCTGGCCCAAGCCATCGAGCAGGAGGGGATGGAGGTGACTGGTCTCACCAGCTATGGTGACCTGACCTCGTTCGCTCAACAGTCGAGCCGCGCCTCCACCTTCATCGTCTCGATCGACGACGATGAATTCATCAACCCGGACAACGACAAGCCGGAACCGGAAGCGGTTGAAAACCTGCGCGCCTTCGTGGCCGAGGTGCGTCGCCGCAACGCCGACATTCCCATCTTCCTGTACGGCGAAACGCGCACCTCGCGCCATCTGCCGAACGACGTGCTGCGCGAGCTGCACGGCTTCATCCACATGTTCGAGGACACGCCCGAGTTTGTGGCCCGACACATCATCCGTGAAGCGCGCAACTANCTNGATTCACTGCCGCCNCCGTTCTTCAAGGCGCTGATCGACTACGCGCAGGACAGCTCGTATTCGTGGCATTGCCCGGGGCACTCGGGCGGCGTGGCGTTCCTGAAGAGCCCGGTGGGACAGGTGTTCCACCAGTTCTTCGGCGAGAACATGCTGCGCGCCGACGTCTGCAACGCTGTGGAAGAACTGGGCCAGTTGCTTGACCACACGGGCCCGGTGGCCGCGTCTGAGCGCAACGCCGCACGCATCTTCGGCTCCGATCACATGTTCTTTGTGACCAACGGNACGTCGACGTCGAACAAGATGGTGTGGCACGCCAACGTGGCGCCCGGCGACATCGTGGTGGTGGACCGCAACTGCCACAAGTCGATCCTGCACGCGATCATGATGACGGGCGCGATCCCTGTGTTCCTGATGCCGACGCGCAACCATTTCGGCATCATCGGCCCGATCCCGAAGAGCGAGTTCGAGCCCGAAACGATCGCCAAGAAGATCGCCGATCACCCGTTCGCCAGCCAGGCCAAGAACAAGAAGCCGCGCATCCTGACCATCACGCAGGGCACGTACGACGGCGTGCTGTACAACGCCGAGATGATCAAGAACATGCTGTCGACCGAAATCGACACGCTGCACTTTGATGAAGCGTGGCTGCCGCACGCGTCGTTCCACCCGTTCTACGAGGACATGCACGCCATTGGTCATGGCCGCCCGCGCAGCAAGGACGCGCTGGTGTTTGCCACGCAGAGCACGCACAAGCTGCTGGCAGGCCTGTCGCAGGCCTCGCAGATCCTTGTNCAGGATTCCGAGACGCGCAAGCTCGATACGTACCGCTTCAATGAGGCGTATCTGATGCACACGTCGACGAGCCCGCAATACTCGATCATCGCTTCATGCGACGTGGCCGCGGCGATGATGGAAGCGCCGGGCGGCACTGCGCTGGTGGAGGAGAGCATTGCCGAAGCGCTGGACTTCCGCCGCGCCATGCGCAAGGTGGAGCACGAATACCTGGGCACGAACGGTGGCAACGGCCGCGGCGACGACTGGTGGTTCAAGGTCTGGGGCCCGAACGACCTGTCCGACGAGGGCATCGAAGACCGCGAAGCATGGATGCTCAAGGCCAACGAGCGCTGGCACGGCTTCGGCAACCTGGCGGAAGACTTCAACCTGCTCGACCCGATCAAGGCCACCATCATCACCCCGGGCCTGGACGTCGACGGCAAGTTCAGCGACTCGGGCATCCCGGCCGCCATCGTGACGCGTTACCTGGCNGAGCACGGCATCATCGTCGAGAAGACCGGTTTGTACTCGTTCTTCATCATGTTCACCATCGGCATCACCAAGGGCCGCTGGAACTCGATGGTGACCGAGCTGCAGCAGTTCAAGGACGACTACGACAACAACCAGCCGCTGTGGCGCGTGTTGCCGGAGTTCGTGCGCCAGTATCCGCAGTACGAGCGCATCGGGCTGCGGGAGCTGTGCGACAGCATCCACAGCGTCTACCAGGCCAACGACGTGGCCCGCGTGACGACGGAGATGTACCTGTCGAACATGGAACCAGCGATGAAGCCGTCGGACGCCTGGGCCAAGATGGCNCACCGTGAAACCGAGCGNGTGGCGATCGACGACCTGGAGGGCCGCATCACCGCTATCCTGCTGACGCCGTATCCTCCGGGCATTCCGCTGCTGATTCCTGGCGAACGCTTCAACAAGACGATCGTGCAGTACCTGCAATTCGCTCGCGAGTTCAACAAGCTGTTCCCGGGCTTCGAGACTGACATTCACGGTCTGGTCGAGGAAGAGGTCGACGGCAAGATGGGGTATTTCGTCGACTGCGTGCGCTGAGGTTCAGCTGCACAAACAAAAACGCCGCGCTGATCTAGTCAGCGCGGCGTTTTTGTTTGGAGCGTGCGGCCGATTATTCGGCCAGTGCAGCCCGAGCAAATGCAATGGCCTGCTTCACNTGCTCCGGCGCCGTNCCNCCGATNTGGTTGCGCGAAGCGACCGAGCCTTCCAGCGTCAGCACGGCGTGCACATCGTCGCTAATGAGATCGGACTTGTCGCCCAGGCCGCAGATGTCACGCAGTTGTGCCACGGACAGGTCTGCCAAATCACAGCGCAGGTCGTCGCACGCGCGCACGGCGTGGGCAACGGCTTCGTGTGCATCGCGGAAGGGCAGGCCGCGCTTGACCAGGTAGTCGGCCAGGTCGGTGGCCGTGGCGTAGCCCTGCAGCGCGGCGGCACGCATGGCGTCGGCCTTGACGGTGATGCCCGGCACCATGTCGGCAAAGATGCGCAGCGTGTCGACCACGGTATCCACGGTGTCGAACAGCGGTTCCTTGTCTTCCTGGTTGTCCTTGTTGTAGGCCAGCGGCTGGCCCTTCATCAGCGTGAGCAGACCGATCAGGTGGCCGTTGACGCGGCCGGTCTTGCCCCGAGCCAGTTCCGGCACGTCGGGGTTCTTCTTCTGCGGCATGATCGAGCTGCCGGTGCAGAAGCGGTCGGCAATGTCGATAAAGCCCACGCGCGGGCTCATCCAGAGCACCAGCTCTTCGGAGAAGCGCGAGATGTGCGTCATGACGAGTGCGGCCGCTGCGCAGAATTCGATGGCGAAGTCGCGATCGGACACGGCGTCCAGCGAGTTGCGGCACACGCCATCAAAGCCCAGTTGCTGCGCGACGAATTCACGGTCGATCGGGTAGCTCGTGCCGGCCAGCGCGGCNGCGCCCAGCGGCAGGCGGTTGACGCGCTTGCGGGCGTCCAGCATGCGCTCGGTGTCGCGAGTGAACATCTCGACGTAGGCCAGCANGTGATGGCCGAACACCACCGGTTGCGCGACCTGCAAGTGCGTGAAGCCCGGGACGATGGTGTTGGTGTGCTGCTCGGCCAAGTCCAGCAGCGCGCTGCGCAGGGCCTTGAGCAGACCGACGATGTTGTCGATCTCGCTGCGCAGCCACAGGCGGATGTCGGTGGCAACCTGGTCGTTGCGCGAGCGGCCCGTGTGCAGGCGCTTGCCGGCGTCGCCTGCCATGGCGGTCAGACGCGCTTCGATGTTCAGGTGCACGTCTTCCAGGTCCAGCTTCCACTCGAACGTGCCGGCCTCGATCTCCTGGCGGATCTGCGCCATGCCCTTTTCGATGGCGGCGCGGTCTGCCTCGGCGATGATGCCCTGCTTGGCGAGCATGGCGGCGTGCGCTAGCGAGCCCTGGATGTCGAACAGTGCGAGGCGCTTGTCGAAGAACACCGACGCGGTATAGCGCTTGACGAGATCGGACACCGGCTCGTTAAAGCGGGCGGACCACGCTTCGGCCTTCTTGGCGAGTTGGGAGGTCATGGGCGGACAGCTGGAGGAGCGCGGCCGGCGAGGCGCCAGCCGCAAATTCAGGAAACCGCGATTATATCGCCCGCCGGGCCTTCCGGCCGCCGCGCCGGGGTGCNCTACAGCGTGCTGTCGATCAGCGCGCCCTTGAAGACCACCGGCCCGGTCGGCCCCTCGGGGTTGGGTGAGCCGCCACGCGGTTCCACGCTGATGGCCAGNGCNGGCACCTGCCGCAACGGCTGCGCCACCGTCAGCCGCACGGCGCGCTGGTGCCCGATCACCCCAAGTGACTGAGGATGCCCGCCGGGCGGCAGTGCCCAGAGCTGCAAGGCCTGTTCAGTGTTGAGGGGTGTTGCGTCCAGCCGCTTGAGCGATAGCGTGCCGGTGCGCGCATCCCAGGTGACGAGGACGGCCGCCTGGGCTTGCGCGTCCTGCAGCACGGCCACNGCGTTGGCGANAGGCGCCTCGCGCAATTGNTGCGCCAGCCGCAGGTTCAGCCCGATCGCCACCGCCGCAATCACCGCGGCGACTNCGGTGGCGCCGCGCCAGAAGCCGGTGCCTTGCCAAAGCCGTTGCCAGAGCGCTTTTCGNGGTGGCGCCGGCTCGCGCCAGCCTAGTTGCACTTCAACGCGGCACAAAATCTCCGGCAGCGGCGCCGTCGCCGGCTGAAGCGCGGGCAGGTCGGCCAGATAGCGTTGCCAGCGTTCGACCGTGGCACGCACGGCGTCGTCGTGGCGAAGGATCTGCTCGAACCGGCGGCGTGCGCCGTCGCGCAATGTGCCGACCGCGTATTCGGCGGCCAGCTTGTCGACGAGATCGGGGTGGCGGCGCGGGTCCATCAGGGTGCTCCGAGGCATTCGCGCAGGCGGTCCAATCCGCGCCGCATCCAGGATTTGACGGTGCCCAGCGGTAGTGACAGCGCTTGTGCCAGCTCGCTGTGCGACAGGTCTCGCAGATAGGCGAGCGACACGACTTCGCGCTGCTTCGGGTCCAGGCGCTTNAGGCATTCGGCCAGCGCGCGGGCTTGCTGGCCGGCCAGCGCGAGGTCGGCGGGACCAGGGGCGTGGTCGGCCAGGACATCGGCGTAGCTGTCATCCAGCGGCACGGATTCCTGCACGCGCTCGGCATGTTGCCGGCGCAGGCAATCGAGTGCACGGTTGCGCACGATCGTGGTCATCCACGTCATGGGGGCGGCCATGTGGGGGCGGTAATCGCCGGCATGGCGCCAGATGTTGACGAAGCTTTCTTGCAAGACGTCCTCGGCCCAGTCCTTCCTGACCAAGATACGCAGCGCGAGCCCAAACAGTTTCGGTGCACAGCGCGAATATAGNGCGCGCAGGGCGTCGCGGTCGCCCAGGCCGATGCGCTGCAGCAACGCCGCCAGCTCTTCCGCGTCGGCGCTTTGGGGGCGCGCTGCCGCGGCCGCCGTCGGTGGATCGGTGTCTTGCGCGGCGTGGTCGTCGGCGGTGCGCTGGAAGGTGAGCACGTGGGCAGTTTTTTGTGGACGGTTCTGCCCAAAGTGTAGGTAGAAACCGTGGTTGCCGGGGGAATTCACGTGAAAGGTGCTGAGGTATTTGCATCCAGTTGGATGCGCCCTTCGTATAAGTGGTCAGGCGCTGAACAAACGCCCGCGATTCGCATCACGCACCGCACGGATCGCGCTTTTCCCCACATATGCAAGGAGACNGACGATGGACACAACCAAAGAGATGGATCAGTTGGAGAGTGACAGCCCGCGCATCGACGCGCGTCGCCGCGTGCTGCTGCGCGCGCCGGGNCTGATGGCGCTGGGTTCGCTGGCGGCGGTGTCGCTGGGCCAGTCGATGCCTGCCTGGGCGCAGACCCAGTCGGGCAGCGTGAAAGACGACATCAACATCCTGAACGTGGCGCTCGGGCTGGAGTACCAGGCCATCGCCGCCTATCAGGTGGGGGCAGAAAGCGGCTTGTTGCAAAAGCCCGTGCTCGCGACGGCCGTGAAGTTCCAGGGCCACCACAAGGCACACGCGTCGGTGCTGGCGGGCACGGTGTCCAAGCTGGGTGGTACGCCGGTCATGGAAAAGAAGGTGGCGGAATACAACTTCCCGGTCAGCCAGCTCAAGACGCAGGCCGACGTGCTGCGTTTTGCCGCCGGCCTGGAAAAGGGCGCCACTTCGGCCTACTTGGGCGTGCTGCCGAATTTCTACACGCGCGACCTGACCAAGGCCGCCGCCAGCATCCTGGGCGACGAGGCAATGCATTGGGCAGTGCTGCTTTCGGTGTTGGGTGAAGACCCGGTGCCGGTGGCATTCATCAGCTGAAGGGTTTGTTGGGCCGCCACGCCGGCCGCTCGTTTACGGTGTGGCGGTTTTTTTGTGCGCGTCGAACGCTTCGACGATGCAATCGAGCAAGGCCCGCACGCGTGCGGTCTTGTGCAGATCGGCGTGCGTGACGAGCCAGACGTCCTGCATGCTCCGGCGGTTTGGCAGCACGCGCACCAGTTGTGGATACGCTTGCGCGCGGCGGCAAACCAGTTCGGTGATCCCAATGCCTGCGGCCACCGCCTCGAACAGCGCCAGCGCCGAGTTGCTCTGCAAGACGACGCGCCCGCGCGTAATGGGCTCTCCGCAAAGGTCTTCCCACATCCACGGCACTTCGTTGCGCGGATAAAGCACCAGGTCGTGCCCCGCAAAGGCCGTCCCTTCCTCCGGCTCGCCGCGGGCCGCAACGTAGCTGCGGCTCGCATAGATGCCGGTTTCCATTTGTCCGATGCGCCGCGCGATGAGGTCCGGCGAATCCGGCCGCAGCGTGCGCACGGCCACATCGGCTTCGCGCTTGGTCAGGTTGGCAATGCTCTTGGACGCTATGCAGACGACGTCGATGCCAGGATGCCGGTGCCGCAGCGTCGCAATAGCCGGCAACACAAAGGTGGCCGCCATGGTGTCGGTCGTGGCCAGGCGTATCGTGCCGGCGAGTTGCTCGTCGATGCCGGCCACGCGGCGCTCGATGGTGTGTGCCGCCTGCTCCATCGCTTCGGCCGGGCCGATCAGCGCTTCGCCGGCAGGTGTGAGCACCAGTGCGGTCGACGTGCGCAGGAAGAGCTTGGCCGATAGCTCGTCTTCCAGCGCGGCGATGCGGCGGCCCACCGTGGCCTGATCCACGCCCAGGCGCTGTGCCGCACCGCGCAGCGTGCAGGTGCGCGCCACGGCCAGGAAGAAGCGTCCGTTGTCCCAGTTCACATCGGGCTCCGAATATTTGTAGATGAGTGATGCAAATTTGCAGCGTTGCAATGCAAAAACGCTGCTTTTTTGCATGCGTTCTCCAGNCTACACTTGGCTGCATGAAATTGCCAAACGGTTCCGCCATGTCTTCATGCCACGCCAATACCTTGGGCGCCGGTCCCCGAGCTGACTTGCAACCCGATCTCAGCCGGTGGCGCCGCAACGCCACGCTGGGCATTCTCACGTCGGGTGTGTTCATGGCGGTGCTCGATACGACCGTGGTCAACGTGGCGCTCATNGCTATGCGCGACAGCCTGCACAGCAGCGTCGCAGAACTCGCCTGGATTGTTGACGCTTACACGCTGGCCTTTGCCGCGTTCATCCTCACAGGCGGTTTGCTGAGCGACCGCATTGGCGCTCGCACCGTGTTCATGGCGGGGATGGCGGTGTTCATCGTGGCCTCCGCCGGCTGTGGGCTGGCGCCTTCAGTGACCACGCTGATTGCCGCGCGCATCCTGCAGGGCGTGGGCGCGGCGATGTTTCTGCCGAGTTCGCTATCGCTCATTCGCAGCACGTTTGAAGACCCCCGTGAGCGGGCCTGGGCCATTGGCCTGTGGGGTGCAATCGTCGCGACAGCCGCGGCCGTGGGCCCTGCGCTGGGTGGCGTCCTGGTTGACNCATATGGCTGGCGCAGTGCCTTCCTGATCAACGTGCCGCTGGGCGTGGTCGGCATGCTGGGCACGTGGGTCATCGTGCGTCACGTGCAGCCTGCACGCGCCAAGCCGTTCGACTGGGCGGGGCAGGTGACGAGCGCGGTGATGCTCGCAGCGCTGTGTTTTGCCGCGATTGAATGGCCGGTGCGCGGCGCGCAATCGCCGTGGGTGTGGGGTACCGCGCTGTTGACGGTGGTGGCCGGGGTGCTGTTCGTCTTGGCCGAACGCCGGGCGCGGGCACCGCTGGTGCCGCTGGCCTGGCTGGGGCATCGCACGCTGGGCGCGGTCAACGGCGTGGGGTTTCTGCTGAACTTCGGCTATTACGGCGCGTTGTTCGTNCTAAGCCTGCATTTNCANAATGTCGAACAGCTGAGCGCACGCCAGACCGGNCTGGTCATGCTGCCAATGGCGGTGAGCNTGTCGGCGGGCAACATCTTCGCGGGCAAGCTGATGGCACATTTTTCTACGCCGACGATGATGCTGAGTGGTCTCTTGATCGGCGCTGCGGGTTTGCTGGCAACGTCGGCTGCGCTGACGGGCCATGTGCACATCTGGGTGGTCAGTGCAACGATGATGGCTTACGGCGGCGGTACCGCGCTGGCGATTGCGCCCATGACGTCGACCATCCTGTCTGCGGCACCGGGCGAATTGGCCGGCACGGCGTCGGGCTTGCTCAACGCCGCCCGGCAGACGGGCAGTTTGCTGGGCGTCGCAGCGGCGGGCGCGGTCGTTACGGTGGTGCCCGGTCTGGCGCATGCCTCGCCGCTGGTGTTTGGCCTGATGACGCTGTCGTACGCCGGCGCGATGGCGATGGCGTGGATCAGCCGTCGCCCGGCCGCCACCGCGCTGGTTGCCTGATCAGCCGCTATTGCGAAGGCCTGCAGCAATCCCGTTGATCGACAGATGGATGCCGCGTCGCACGCGCGCATCGTCACTGCCGGCCTTGCCCGAGCGGAAGCGCTTGAGCAGTTCGACCTGCAGGTGATTCAGCGGGTCGAGATACGGGAAGCGGTTCTTGATGGAACGCGCCAGCAGCGGGTTGTCGGCCAGGCGCTCCGACTGCCCCGTGATGGCGGCCAGCATCTGCTCGGTCAATGTGAACTCCGCCGAGATGCGCGAGAACACCGCGTTACGCAGTTTGCGGTCGTCGCAGAGCTGCGCGTAGCGCGAGGCCACGTTCAGATCGGCCTTGGACAGCACCATGTCCATGTTCGAGAGCAGGTTCGCAAAGAACGGCCACTGCTTGTGCATGCGCTTGAGCGTGGCCAGGCGCGCGGCGCGGGCCTTGGCGTTGCCNGCATCGTCGAGCCAGCGCTGCACCGCGCTGCCGAAGCCGAACCAGCCCGGCAGCAGCAGACGGCATTGGCCCCACGAGAAGCCCCACGGAATCGCGCGCAGGTCTTCAATGCGGCGGTGTTTCTTATCCATCAGCTTGCGCGAGGCCGGGCGTGAACCCAGGTTCAGATCGGCAATCTCGGTGATCGGCGTGGTGGCGAAGAAGTAATCCTTGAAGCCCGGGGTTTCGTAGACGAGATTGCGGTACGCGGCAAAGGCGTTGTCCGACAGCGCCTGCATGGCGGCTTCGAAATCTTCCAGGCCCTTCGGACGGTTGCGCGTGGGCAGCAGCGTCGCTTCCAGCGTGGCGGCGACGATGGTTTCCAGATTGCGCCGGCCGATCTCGGGGTTGGCGAACTTGCTGGAGATGATTTCGCCCTGCTCGGTCAGGCGGATCTGCCCGTTCACCGTGCCCGGCGGCTGCGACAGGATGGCCTGATAGGTCGGGCCGCCGCCTCGGCCCACCGTGCCGCCGCGGCCGTGGAAGAGGCGCAGGCGCACGCCCTTGCGCTCGAACAGCTCCACCAGCGCCAACTCGGCCTTGTACAGCTCCCAGTTGGAGGTGAGGAAACCGCCGTCCTTGTTGGAATCCGAATAGCCGAGCATCACTTCCTGCTCGTTGCCCTGCGCTGCGAGCACGGCATCGAAGCCGGGCAGGGCAAGCAGGTCGCCCATGATCTCGGGGGCGTTGCGCAAGTCCTCAATGGTTTCGAACAGCGGGATCACCATGACGTCCAGCGCGGCGCTGCCGCTGCCATTGGCGCCCGTGCGGAACATGCCGGCTTCCTTCTGCAGCAGCATCACTTCCAGCAGGTCGGACAGCGTCTCGGTGTGCGAAATGATGTAGTTGCGCACGATGCGGTTGCCGTAGCGGGCACGCACCTCACGCGCGGCGCGGAAGATGTCGATCTCCGACGTGGTCTGCTCGCTGTATGCGTGGAACGGCAGCGTCAGCACGCGCGGTTGTTGCAGCTCGCGCAGCAGCAGCGTGCGCTTGTCGGCCTCGGACATCGCGGCGTACGCCCCTTCCACGCCCGCTACATTCAGCAGCTCGGCGACGGTCGCTTCGTGCACGTCCGACACCTGCCGCAGGTCGATCGATGACAGGTGGAAGCCGAACACATCAATTGCGCGCGCCAGCGATGCCAGCCGCGCGTCGGCCAGCACCTCGCCGTGGTGCGCCGCCAGCGAATCGATCACGATCTGGATGTCGGCGCGCAGTTCCTCTGCGTTGTTGTAAGCCGGAGCGGGCCCGACGGCGTGGCGGCCGGCGTCTTCACCGGTCAGCTCGCGGCAGGTGGCAGCCAGGCGTGCATACACGCCAATCAGCGCACGGCGGTACGGCTCGTCCACGCGGTGTTCGGAGTGGTCGGGTGAGCGCTCGGCCAGCGCTTGCAGCTCGGCACTCACATCCACCAGCGACGTCGACATCGACAGTTCCGCACCCAGCGCGTGGATCTCTTCCAGGTACCACGCGAGGATCACGCTCGCCTGCTTCCGTGCAGCGTCGCGCAACGTCGTCGCGGTGACGAACGGGTTGCCGTCACGGTCGCCGCCGATCCAGGAGCCCATCTGGAAAAAGGGTGGCAACGGTGCCGGTTCGCCGCGTGCGCCGCGACGCGGGAAGACCGTCGCGATGTCTTCTTCAAGCTCGCGGTACAGCGCGGGAATTTCGCGCAGGAAGGTGGTTTTGTAATACGACAGCGCGTTCTCGATCTCGTCCGCCACCATCAGACGCGTGGTGCGCAGCATGCGCGTTTGCCACAGCTTGGTGACATGGGCACGCAGCAGCGCGGTGTTGCGCTCGCGCTCGCGCGTGGTGAGCGGCGCGTCGCGCTCGGCCAGCAGGCGGGCGATTTCACGTTGTGCGTCGAGCGTGCTCTTGCGCTGCACCTCGGTCGGGTGGGCGGTCAGNACCGGCACGATCAGCGCGGTTTCGAAGAATCGGCGCAGCACGTCGCCCGACATGCCTTCATCGGCGGCCGACAGCAGCGCGCGCATCAGGCTGCCCGGCTGCGGCGGCGATCCGGCCAGCGCATGCACGCGGCGGCGGCGATTGTGGTGCTGGTCTTCAGCGATGTTCGCCAGGTGCGAGAAATAGCTGAAGGCGCGCACCACCGACGTGGTTTGGTCGCGNGAGAGGGTTTTCAGCAGCCGGTCGAGATCCTGCTCGGCCTGGCGGTCGCCGTCGCGGCGGAAGCGCACGGCGGTCTGGCGGATGGTCTCGACCGTTTCGAAGACGGTGCCGCCTTCCTGGTCACGCAGCACGTCGCCCAGNAGGCGCCCGAGGAAGCGGATGTCTTCCTTCAGCGGCTGATCCTTGGCCGCGGCGCTGCCCGACGAGCGTCGGGAAGTGGGGCCGAGTGATGCGCCGTTGGCTTCGTCCGCCCCATTGGCCTTGACCACCGGTTTGGCGGNGNGCTTGGCAGTCTTGACTGCCTTCGAGGTCTTGCTGGTCTTGGCGGGGGCGGCTGAAGCCTTGCGGGCGGGGGTCGCGCGCGAGGAAGCGCGGCGCGCGGCGGGCTGCGTCATGGTGTCTCCTAGATTGGGTAGGTAAGGTGCCTGAACGGCCCTCTTTTCTGCATCACTTCAACGTGATAGCCGGACTGTCGCGAAAATGCTGCGTGCTACCATTGCCGCATGCCTTCCAACGCCCGCCCGACCTCCCGTCAATCCCAGCTTGCAACGACTCCTGCAGCCCAGGCGCCGACCAAGCTGGTCATTGCCTCGCGCGAAAGCCGGCTTGCCCTCTGGCAGGCCGAACACGTGCGTGCTGCATTGCAAAAATACTATCCCGCGTGCGACGTGTCCATCCTTGGAATGACCACGCGCGGCGACCAGATTCTCGACCGCTCCCTCGCAAAGGTGGGGGGCAAAGGTTTGTTCGTAAAGGAGCTGGAAGTCGCGCTGGCCGAGGGGCGCGCCGATCTCGCCGTGCATTCGCTCAAGGATGTGCCGATGGAATTGCCGGAAGGCT
>Ga0055527_1000574_pt1 | contig 12004 bp, 5 predicted proteins | sample AraplaCol_mMS_r2_FD_55010 | JGI IMG/M metagenome (GOLD analysis project Ga0055527, IMG submission 55010) | Arabidopsis root microbial communities from North Carolina, USA - plate scrape CL_Col_mMS_r2 | ecosystem: Host-associated > Plants > Roots > Endosphere | place: USA: North Carolina...
ATGGCGTTGCTCGGCAGCCGTTGGCCGACCTTGGGCATCAGGTCGCCGGCAATGCGCAGGGCGCCTGCGCCGAATGCCAGGTCCAGTGCTGCCTTGGTGGCNCCCATGGCCGGGCTNTTGGTGTGCATGAGCGCGTCGTTCATCGCCAGGGGCACCGAACCGACCGTGTACAGCGACATCGTGAATGCCTGCGCGCGNTTCAGCCACGGGCTCGTGTTGGTCGCCTTGTCGTTGAATGTAGCGCCCAGGCGGCCGGCAAAGTTGCGGCTGGACAGCGCCAGGTTGGCGCTCAGGAACAGCGCATTGCTCCAGAACGATGGCGTGTTCAGGTGCGCNCCATGCGTGGCAAACCAGTAAGCCGTGTTGCCGTTATTGAGCGCAAGTGTCAGCAGTTGCAGCGTGTCGTTCGCGCGCCCTACGGGGCTCTTGGGCGAAAGCAGCTTGCCCGGCGCCCCCTTGAGCGCCATCAGTGCCTGGACATCGGGGTCGTCCTTGGCNTTGGGATCGTCGACCTTGGACAGCGCTGNAGTGAGCGCATCCGGGTTGTCCTGGAAACGCGCGACTGCGTCAGCGATGGTTTTCCGGTCGCCCTTTGTCACGCCCCAGCGGCGCCCGTGATCCGACATGTTGGTCTTGAGCCAGGCCAGTGCCGAGTCTGAATCTTCAGTGCCCAACTTGCTGACCTGGTCAGACACGGCGCGCGTCTTGTTGGCACGCAGCGCTGCGATGCCGCCCCGATACATGAACGACAGCGGGCTGGTGACGGACGGATCNAATACCGCGTGCGTCGCGGCGCTTCCGGTGAGCGTGGCGGAACTCGCAGCCGTGGAGAACGCCCCCGTGAGCGAGCCCGCGAAGATCCAGCGGATCCACGGCTTGCGCTTGGGTTCGCCGGCGCTGGCGGCGCTGTCGGGCTCGGTGGGCGGGGTGCCGTTGCCATCGTCGCCGGCTTCGCCGGTCTTGATGGCCGGGGTGGTGGGCTCAGTGGTCTTGCTGCCGGTGGGCTGCGGGCCTCCCGGCCCCTTCGGCCCTGTCGCGCTTGCGGGCGTGGGTGGCGGCACGTCGGGCTTCTTGCCTGCCGCCAGGTTGATCATCTGCACGACGGTCTGGTAGGTGTTGCTGTCGTGCCCGCCGACGGTGCCGGTGGCCTGGCCCGTCGCGCCATCGACCGCGCCGGCGCTGGCGGTGGCGTTCAGCGCGTCCATNTGCTGCTGATGAGTNGTCAGCAGATCCGTGCGGCCGGCGGCTTCCAGCACCGAAGCCGCNAGGCCGTGCGCGCCCCAGTTGGAGTTCGATGCACTCACATAGTGGTCCGCCGGCACCACTGAACGCGGGTCCACCACCGTGCCNTCGGGCAGGNTCACCTGCGGNGCNGTGCGGCGCGTGTTGCCCATGCCGGCTTCATGCCCGCGCGAGCCGACACCGATGGTNGTCACGCCGTCGGTCTTCCAGCCGGCAATGNCCACCTCGTCCAGCGGGACGGTCTGGTCAGTGACGTCGTTGCCGTTCTGATCGACGTAGCGGTTCTCACTATTGCGGCCGTGTACGTTGATGGAGACGATCGTGTCGGGCGACGCCTGATCGATGAGATCTTGCGCCGTTGTGCGCGCCTGCTCGCCGGGCTCCGCGTTGAACGGGACGATGCTGTAGTCGTTGACGGCGGCCCCGCGCGCCTGCAAGGCGGCATCGAGTGCCGGTACCGCTTCGTGCGGCACCACGTAGACGACCTGCTTGCCCGCCGCCTGCAAGTCATGGCCGAACACGGCGGCGCCGGCAATGCCGTCGGTATCCACCGCGCCATGCGCGTTGCGCGACCCGGCCAGCACCAGGATGCGGTTGCTGCCCTGCAGCGCAGCGGCGGCGTTGCCGACNCCGTTAGGATTTTCAATGCGCGCCATGTCCGGGTTGAACAGCGCCATCACGGCGTTGCTGATGGGCGTGGGCTCCATGCGGGGGTTCGGNGGAATGGCGCCATCCAGCGTCTTGCCGGGGCCGAACCTGCGCACCCGCTGCACGGGCACGTTGGGCCGCTCCATCAGGTTCTGCGCCGATTCGCTCACCGGGCCNGTCTTGCCCGAGGTGACGACGTACGGATCGGTGGAATACGCCGCGCTTGGCGTGTGCCAATCGCTCTTCCCGATTTCATTGAGCAGCGCCCTGGCCTGGTACTCCATCGGATCGATCACCGGAATATCCATGCCGCGCTTGAGCANCGAGGTCACGAGGAAATCCTTCATCGCCGGGTAGTGCGTGCAACATAGCCACAGCGACGTGGTCTCCGGGTGGAGTTCGTTGACGTATGCGTCCGAGGCGTCTTGCAGCTCTTCCTTCACCTTTGGGTCATCGCTCTTGTGCTTCAGGTCGTTGACGAAATCCGCGAACTTGTGGGCGGCAACGGCTTGCGGGGTGATCCGACCATCGGACAGCTCAGCGACCGTGTTCTGGTATGCCTCGCTCTTGACGGTGCCCGCCGTGGCAAGGACGGCAGGGCGGTCCCCGCCGTGTTCGACCATGGCGCGCGACGTCACGTCAATCAGGTTGATGACAGGCACATCAACGTTGTCCAGCGCCTTCGGGAACGCCGTGCACGCCGTGTTGCACGCCATGGCCACCATGGCGGCCTTCAGACGCTGTGCGGTCTGCAGCCCATTGCCGACAAGACGGATGAGCGTGTCCGGGCTCTTGGGGCCATANGGNGCGTTGGCGTGGTCCACCACCGGCACCATCTGCAAGTCTTCACCCGTTTCGGCCTTGATGATGGCCAGCATGTTCTTGGCCGCGATCAGTCCGCCGTTGCTGGAGTCGAAGGCCGCAACGGTGAAGGGCTCGTTGGGCGTGGCCTCGTCAAACGTCTTGCCGTCAGGCATGTGGTTCATGGCATTGCGCAGCAGCACGAGCATGCCCTGATGCACCTGTGAGGGGAAACCGTCGACGCTGGCTTCGCTCTTGCGGCTGACACCGTCCACCGCTCCTGCATCCACTGAAGCCTTGATGGCTGCGTGTAGTTCCTCCGGCGTGGTCATGAGGTCCATGCGGCCCATCTGGTGCAGCATGTTGGCCAGGATGGCCTGTGCGCCAAAGTTGGAGTTCCACGCAGTCACGGGATACTTCACCGGCACNGTCGATGCGAAATCGATCGTGGTGTTATCGGCGAGCGTGACGGGTGGGATATTGCTGCGCAGGCTGCCCATGCCGGCCTCGTTACCGCCGTCGCCCACTCCTACCGTGACAATCCCCGTGCGCTTGTTGGCCTCAAGCACGATCTGATCCTTCGGGGCATTCACCTCCGCCACGGAGATGCCGCGCATGTTGAGGTAGTCGCCGTCGGCATTTCGGGCCGGCAGTTCAATGGCGACGACTGCATCGGGCTGCACGCGGTCAAGCAGTTCGTTTGCGGCATCGCGAGCGGGCTGCCCGCGCTTGGCATCGAACGGCTCCAGCTTGACGAGATGCCCGCCATCGAGGCTCGCCAGCACCGACTGCACGACCGGCATGTTGGCCGAATCGGTNGCGATGGTCATGTNGCGGCCGGCCAGCGCGAGCTTGGCCGCCATTTCAGCGGTGCCGACGGGGCCGTCCGTTTCGGGCAGGGCACGGCCCGAGACCGGGTCTCGCCCGACGGTGAAGCCCGTCACCAGCAGAATGCGCTGGGTGTCTTTCAGCGCGGCGGCGGCGTCTTCCGTGCCGCCCTTGACGAAGAACTTGCGTATGCCGCGATCCACGAAAAGCGCCTGGATGCGGTCCACCGGCGACATGATCCGATCTGCCGTGCGGCCGAATACCGACGACTTGCCGCGATAGAGCTGCATGCGCTGGCGCCAGCTCATGCGCACGGGGTCTTTGATGTTGGCGGTGTCGTGCGCGAACTCGGCCTTGTTCAGGATGAGGCGCCGCTGCTCGTCGCTCATCTCGGCCAGCTTGGCGGCCAGCCTGCGCACGCCAATGCCGTGCGGGTGGCGGCCATTGGTTGTGCCGTCGGTGCGGTAGTTCTCGGCATCGAGCAGCAGATCGGCATGCTGCGACAGTGCATTCTGCGTGCCGGCGTCCAGAGCCTTTTGTGTGTCGGTAAAGCTGGTGAGCGTAATTTCCGGGTTGGCGAGGTCGTCCAGGGCACCCGGCAGCGGCCGCGAGGGGCGCGCGGGCCCCGGCTTGGTCGGATTGCTTTCGTCGCCCGATGTACCCGTTTTGCCTGGTTCAGTGACGGGGTCTCCGGCNGTTTTGGGCTTGCCTGTGACCGGGTCGATCGGGGCGGTCGGGTCCGTGCCGGGCTTGCCNGTCGTGCCGTCTTTCCCATCGTTGCCNGCGGTGGTGCCGGCAGGCTCCGCTGTCTTGCCGCCGGCTTGCGTGATCACTGGCTCGGTGGTCGGGTCGGTGGTCGGCCGGCCCGCACTGGCTGGGTCATTGGCAGCCACCGTGGTGGGCTCGGGCACCACCTCGGTGGGCTTGTAGCGGCCGGCGTTGTTCTTCAGTGCGTTGAGCAGGCCGACGCGTTCCGTGCCTTGTGACAGTCCAACGCGTTCGAGCATGCGCGTTGCNCCCACCTGGCCGAGGCCGAGGCCCAGGAACATGATGGATTCGGCCTTCTGNGAGCCTGACATCCGGTCGCCGTACATCAGCAGGTCCTTGACCTGCGCGCCCGTCATGATCATGCCGCCGCCGCCAGCCACGAGGTCCGACGCCGAGCGCGTGATCTTGAAGAGCCTCGATGCATTGGCCACGTCCGATACGGCGACCAGGCCCTTGCCCGCAAGGCTGTACTCGCCCGCAGCAGAGGTGACGATGGCCAGCCAGTCATTCGTCGCTTCGGGGTTCAGCGGCGACCACGAGCGGCCGTGATCGGCCAGTGTGTCGAGGTGATCGATCGATTCGCCCACGATCCATCCCGTGCCGACCGCAACCAAGGCACCGCCAATGGGTGCTGCGCCGCCAAACGTGCCGACTGACAGGATTACGCCGCCCACCGCCGTGGCTACACCGGCCACGATGTCCACAACGTGCCGGATCTTCTGCCCCGTCGTGGTGATATGTGCACTGAAGTGATCGACGTCCGGAATGCCATTGCTGTCGAGCGACCGTGCCGGCAAGATTCTTCGGCACGTAGATCGTGCCGCCGTCAGACAGGGCGTTGTTGTGGCGGTAATCATCCAGGCTGCTGTAGTCCCAGCCGCGATCGTCGATGTAGTGAGGCTTACCCCCATTCTTGTCGGCCACTTCGAACAACGCCGTCGGCATCACGCCCGCGCTCTTGTCCACATAGGCGATGGGAATGGCCTTCACGGTCGGGTTGTCTCCGCCCGCCTCGTGGATCGTCTTGTTGACCTCGTTGATGACCTTGGTGCTGTTGCCGCCGGTGAACCACGCGGTGCCGGTGGCGCCGCTGCTCTGCGCGCCAGCGTTGTCGGCCTGGATCATCAGCGCGCCGCCGATGTAGTTCTTGAGCTGCGTGTCGGAATCGGGTCCGCTGAAGGTCTGCGCCTTGTCGTTGTAAAGCGGTGTGTCCTTTCCAAAGGTGGCCTTGGACATCTGCCCGAAGATGTTCTTCAGCCCCGCATTCTGGTCGGACTGGAACGTCTTGTAGTCAGCCTCTGCCTGCTTTTGCTGGACCTTCTCGTTGCCGCGGTCGAAGGCGCGTTGCAGCATGTCGACGTTGGGCAAGTCCTTGCCGTGCTGCTGGATGAGCGCATCGGTGACGGTGGCGCCGTTGCCGTCGCCTACGGCGTTCTGCACCGGCACCCACGACGGCATGCTCCCCCCCGAGCCGGAGGTCTGCATGCTGTAGAGGAACGATTTGGCGTTGGAGTTGGTGGTCAGCCAGTTGGCAACCTGCTGGGCGTGGTCGGTGCTCGNCTGGTCGCTGGCNAAGCGCGGCGAATCGGCCACGGCAGCCGTCAGACTCAAGCCGCCATAAAAGTCCGAGCCGTGGGGCACGAGTCCAGACGTGTCGGCGCCGGCGTTGCTCTGGAACCAGTGGCCGTTGTCGTTGAAGCGATCTTCTACGGTGGTCAGCAGGTTGCTTGCCACCTCGGGTGGCGCCACCTTGGCGAGGTCCTTCATCCATTTGCCGACGGCGTCGTATTTGACGGTGCTGTCGGCCATCTTGCGATTGGCGTCCGGGTCGTCTGGGTTGTACTTGTAGACCTGGGTGAGGTCGCTGATCTGCTTGTTGAAGTAGTCGCTGTGCGNGTTGAAGAAGGGCGCGCCGGCCACCTGATACAGATGGTCGCGCGCGTCGGGGTCGGCACTGGTGACCGACACGTCGTTCATGTTGGTCGACAGGATCTTCAGCGCGCCCTGAGCATCGCCCGCCTTCATCTTGGCTGCGACCTGGTCCTTGGTGAAGTTCACGCGCACGTCGTAGCTGGCTGCGCCGATCTGCTCGTAGATCTGCTCGGCGTTCTTGTCATTGGCATGCGGCCGCGCAAGCTGCACGCACGCAAACTGCACCGGGTCGTCGGTGGCGAGTGCCTTGTCCTGGGCAGACAGCGTTGGGTCGTTCGGGTTGATGTGGTTGATCTGGTACTGGATTGCATCGGCCGTGGCGATGTTCCTGGCAAGGGCAAGGCTGCCGTCGTCCCAATCTGGGTGGGCTTTTGCCAGCGCATCGGTGGCGTCATTGGCGGCCTGCAGGTTGTCGCCCGAGCCGAAGTTCTCGTAGGTGGAAAGCTCGCNGCCAAGGGCAGTCTTGAAGTCCTCGATGGCCTGGTTCAGGTTGGCCTGGGCCGCGTTGATCGAGTCCTGCTTGTCTTCAGCAATANTCCGGTTTGTGACCTTGATGTCTTGCGCGTCCTGCAGCTTGTCCTGGGCATCAAGCACGCCGTCGCGCGCTTCCGATGCGGTTCGCTGGCTCAGGTCTTGCTTCTCAACCGCGTCTTTTGCGTCGTCGACGATCTTGTCGAGCCATTTGGCATCGGGATCGCGTTTCTTGATGGCGTCCGCCGCGTCTTCAATGGCTTTCTTTTCGCCGCCGCCGGGCGCTTCGTCGGCCTGCCGGCGCAACTCGTTCTGCACCGAGTTGATGACGTCCGAAAGCGGCTTGTCGAGCTTGTCCTGCGCGGCCGTGGAGTCGTCGCCGTTGTTGATGTAGTCGTTGACCGCCGTATTGGCTGTCTGGATGGCCGCGTCNGTCTTGGTNTTTGCGTCGGCTGCGGCTTGTTTCTGNGCGGGGGTNGGNGGGGGAGGCGGAGGGGGCGGCGGACGGTAGTAGACGATGCGGCCGTTGATCTCGTCGATGGCAGGCATGGTGTCCTCCAGCTGCGCCCCATGCGGGGTGGGCCTGATTGAAAGCAAGCGGGTGATAAGGGCATTCTGGACGCCGGTTGCCAGCACAGCTATTGGCAAATTACGTAGTGCGCCGCGGTGTGGGCGCGCCCGCGTTTGTAGAAACTACGAGGGTCCGTGGCAGTTTTGGCGGGGCTTTGGTAAAAACCGCCGAACAGGCATGCATGAGCGTGCGCCGCAGCACGAAAATCCGTAANCTAAACGCGCTGCATGGGGCCGATGGCGCAGCGGGTGCAACGCAAGCGAGCCACCTACAACAACACGAGGGGCAGGGCATGAACCTACGTTTTCTGGAAACCTTTGTCTGGGTGGCGCGGCTGCGTAGTTTTCGCCTTACCGCAGACAAGCTGTTCACCACGCAGGCGTCCATTTCGGCGCGGATTGCCGCGCTGGAAGAAGAGCTGGGCGTGCGCCTGTTTGACCGCGACACACGCGGCGTGCAACTCACGCCCGATGGCCACAAGGTGCTCGAATATGCNGACCGCATGGTGAGCACGCTGCACCAGTTGCAGGCAGCCGTGGCACAACGCCCGGGCTTTGAAGGGCGCGTGCGGGTGGGGGCGATGGACAGCGTCATCCATACGTGGCTCTCGCCGCTCATCGCGCGCACGGCCGAGATGTTTCCTGCGCTGGAAATCGAACTCGTGGCCGACAGCGCGATGCACCTCGTCGAGCACTTGCAGAAGGGCGCGCTCGACATTGCTTTCCAGACCGATCTGCTGCGCGCCGAAAGTGTGCGCAACGTGCAGCTCGCGCAGTACCCGATCCACTGGGTGGTCGCCACCAACTCCCGGCTGGCCCACCCGTACGGCAGCCTGGGTGAACTGGCGCGCGAACGGCTCATCACCTTCGTGCGCAACTCGCGGCCGCATCAAGACATGCTGAACCTGCTGCACCTGAGCGGGGTGGANTCACCGCGCGTGAACTGCGTCAATTCGGTGGCCGCCATGACGCGCCTNGTGGGNGATGGCTTNGGCGTGGGCGCGTTGCCCACCGTGCTGGTACGCGACCGCATTGAGAGCGGCGCNTTGACGGTACTGGATGTGGAGCCCGCGTTGCCCACTTTGCCGATCATCGCGTCGTGGCGCGCTGGAGCGGGGCTGGAGGTGCACGAAGCCATTGTTGGCCTGGCGCGAACGATGGCGCGGGAATTCTGCCTGTCGGTCGGCCCGCGCTATGCCATTGCCGAAGAAGTCGAGCGCAACACGGAAGCCGCCTAGGCCGCCTGAGCCACGCAAGCGTGCNGTCGCGGCAGCGTCAGAAGATCGAGCGGCCGGTCAGCGTCGTGAGCCATTCCAGCGCCTGAAGGCCGGCGAGCGAGTTGCCNCTGACGTCCAGCCCNGGNGACCACACGCACACGCCAAACTCGCCCGGCAGCACGGCNACGATGCCGCCGCCCACGCCACTCTTGGCCGGCAGCCCCACGCGATAGACGAAGTCGCCTGCCGCGTCGTAGGTACCGCAGGTCAGCATCAGTGCAGAGAGGCGCTTGGCGGGGCTGGCATCGACGATGCGCTCGCCGCTCCATGGCACGACGCCGCCGTTGGCGAGAAACAGGACCGCGCGGGCGAGGTCGGTGCAGTCCATCTCGATGGCGCATTGGCGGCAGTACGCATCGATGACGGTTTCCACCGGCATGTGCAGGTTGCCNAAGCTCCTCATGAAGTGGGCCATTGCGCGATTGCGGTCGGCATGGGCCAGTTCGGATTCGGCCACGCGCCGCACGTAGTCGATGCGCGGGTTGTCGACCAGCCGCCGCATGAATTGCACCAGTGCGGTTTCAGCCTGCACGAAGCGGCGGCACAGCACGTCGGTCACGACCAGCGCACCGGCATTGATGAACGGGTTGCGCGGGATGCCGTTCTCGTATTCGAGCTGCACCAGCGAGTTGAAAGCATTGCCGGAGGGTTCGCGGCCGACGCGTTGCCAGAGCGTTTCGCCTTCGAGCTGGAAGGCCAGCGTGCAGGCAAACAGCTTGGAGACGCTTTGAATCGAAAACGGCACATTCGCCTTGCCCACCGTGTAGACGTCGCCGCCGAGCGTGACGAGGGCCATGCCGAAATCCGCTGCGCTGGCGCCGGCCAACTCGGGGATGTAGTCGGCAACCCGGCCCTGGCCGAGATACGGCTGGATGTCGCGGTGGATGGTGTCCAGGATCGCTTGGTAGTCCATGTCGGGCGAAGAGCGGCAAAACGGAGGGGCGACGGATTCTACACGCGCGGATGCGGCACCCGCCTTGGCAATCACCTTTTCCTATCGCCTGCAATCCGAAACTTTCGTTGGACCGCGTTTCATCGCGCTTTCACAATTTGGCGCACGAACNACCTTGTGGAAGAGCTTGAATGATGACGGCAGTGGAGACAGCCCAGGCAAAAAGAGTGCCGGAACACCCGGCGCCGATGCCCGTACACACCCGCCCGGGTGCCAGCGTGGCGTACGCAAATCCGTATTCCGCCCGCCTTGCGGCGCGCTCGGGCGTGCTGCGCGGCCACACCAGCGGCCTGTGCGATGGCTACGTGCAGGCCAATATCGTGATGCTGCGCGATACGTGGGCCAACGAGTTTCTGCGCTTCTGCCAACTCAACCCGAAACCGTGCCCCCTGTTGGACGTGACCGAACCCGGCGTGCCCGTGTTCCGCCATCTGGGGCAGGACGTTGACGTGCGCCGCGACGTGCCGCGCTATCGCGTCTACCGCAACGGCGAACTGGCCGACGAGCCGGCCGACGTTGAAGCGCTGTGGACCGACGACATGGTCGCCTTCGCCATCGGCTGCTCGTTCTCGTTCGAGCATGCGTTGATGGAAGCGGGCGTGCCGCTGCGCCATATCGCCATGTCGCGCAACGTGGCGATGTATCGCACGTCGGTCGACACGATCGGCACGTCCCGCCTGGCGGGCAAGCTGGTGGTGTCAATGCGGCCGATGTCGGTGCCCGATGCCATCCGCTCGATCGAGATCACCTCGCGCATGCCGCGTGCACACGGCGCGCCTGTGCATTTTGGCGATCCGGCGGCCATCGGCATCGCTGATCTCGCACAGCCCGATTGGGGCGATGCGGTGCCTGTGCAGCCGGGCGAAGTGCCGGTGTTCTGGGCTTGTGGCGTGACACCCCAGGCGGTGGTGCAACAGGCGCGGCCTGAGTTGTGCATCACGCATGCGCCGGGGCACATGTTGATCACCGACCTGCGTACCGCGGCGTTGGCCTGAACACGCAGCTGCAAGACCAAAAGTCGGAAAGACCGAAAGACCGAAAGACCGCAAGACGGACGGGTACCGGGGTTCCAACTGGCGCACGCAGAGGCGCTGGTTTATAGCAATAAGCGATAGACGCATCGAGACAGCATCAGTAACAAGGAGGAAACACCATGACAACCGAAGCAACGGTTGCGCGAGCGCCCGCTGGGACGGACGCCACTGCCGCAGCCAACTCCGGCGGTTTGTTCCGCTGGTACCGAGAGATCTCCACGCAGGAGCGCCGTACGTTCTGGAGCTGCAAGGTGGGCTANGCGCTCGACGCGATGGACACGCAGATCCTGAGCTTCGTCATCCCTACGTTGATCGGCGTGTGGGGCCTTTCCAAGGCCGATGCGGGGTTGATCGGCACGTGCACGCTGCTGGCATCGGCGGCGGGCGGCTGGGTAGCGGGCATCTTGTCAGACCGTATCGGGCGCGTGCGCGCGTTGCAGATCACCATCCTTTGGTTTGCCGTGTTTACCTTCCTGTGCGGCCTCGCGCAGAACTACGAACAATTGCTGATTGCTCGCACGCTCATGGGCTTCGGCTTTGGCGGGGAATGGACGGCTGGCGCGGTGCTGATCGGCGAGGCCATTCGCTCGCAGGATCGCGGCAAGGCCGTTGGCATGGTGCAAGCGGGGTGGGCGCTGGGGTGGGGCGCGTCGGCATTGCTGTATGCGTGGTTCTTCAGCGTGATGCCGCCTGAAACCGCATGGCGCGCGTTGTTTCTCGTGGGGATCGTGCCGGCGGTGTTCGTGTTCTTCCTGCGCCGTCTGGTGAAAGAGCCGGAGGTGTTTCAGGAAGCGAAGTCACAAGCCGCCGAGCGTACGAGCTTCTTCGAGATTTTCTCTCCGCGGCTATTGAGCACCACGCTGCGTGCCGCCGTGCTGACCACCGGTGCGCAAGGCGGCTACTACGCCATCACCACGTGGCTGCCGACGTTCCTGAAGACGGAGCGCCATCTGACCGTGCTGGGCACGGGCGGTTATCTGGCCGTGGTGATCATCGGTTCGTACATCGGCTACCTGACCAGCGCGGTGCTGACTGACCGCCTTGGCCGCAAGCGCAACTTCATCCTGTTTGCCGTGGGCTCGATGGTGGTGGCGCTGGCCTACACGCAGCTGGAGGTGACCGACAGCACAATGCTGCTGCTCGGCCTGCCGCTGGGCTTCTTTGCCTCGGGCATCTTTGCGGGCATGGGCGCCTTCCTGACCGAGTTGTTCCCGACGGCGGTGCGTGGTTCCGGCCAGGGCTTTTGCTACAACGTTGGCCGGGCTGTGGGCGCGTGCTTTCCGTTCCTGATCGGGCAGGTGAGCGCGCATTCGTCGCTGGGGCATGCCATTGGCATCTTCGCGGCGGGCGCCTATGGGCTGCTCATCGTGGCAGCACTCACGTTGCCGGAGACACGCGGCCGCGAACTCGAATCGATTTAACTCCTGTGCTTCCCCCAAAGTGCACAGCGCGCGGCGTTTGGAAGACGCCGCGTTTTTTTT
>Ga0055527_1000575_pt1 | contig 11999 bp, 9 predicted proteins | sample AraplaCol_mMS_r2_FD_55010 | JGI IMG/M metagenome (GOLD analysis project Ga0055527, IMG submission 55010) | Arabidopsis root microbial communities from North Carolina, USA - plate scrape CL_Col_mMS_r2 | ecosystem: Host-associated > Plants > Roots > Endosphere | place: USA: North Carolina...
CGGCGGCACCTGATGGCCGCGCTGGCCGCGTTCATGCAGCGCTATCCGGCGCTGCAGGTCGACCTCGTGCTGACCGACAGCATGGTCGACCTGCAGGGCGCGCGGCTCGGCTCCGACGTCGATCTCGCGGTGCGCATCGGCCCGCTCGAGGACACGCGTTTCGTCGCGACGGTGCTGGCGCCGCAGCGGCGCGTGCTGTGCGCGAGCGCGGCCTATCTCGCACGGTGCGGGGAGCCCGCATCGCCCGACGCGCTCGNCGGCCACGACTGTCTCGCGTGGCATGGCGCGCCGCCGCCCGGCGCGTGGCGCTTCGGCGAGCGCCGTCACGTNCCGGCGCANCCGCGGTTTCGCAGCAATCATTCGGAAGCGTTGCTCGAGGCGGCCATCGACGGGCTCGGTCTCGCGCACCTGCCGACCTGGCTNGNGGCGGACGCGCTGCGCGACGGACGGTTGCGCGCGCTGCTGCCGCAGTACGCGGCGGCGCCCGAGCCGGCGACGATTCACGTGCTGCGCCAGCANGCGCGCGGCAGTGCGCGCACGTCGCGGCTCGTCGCGTTCCTCGCCACNTGGTTCGCGCANCCGGCGTGGGACGCCGCGTGGGCGTGACGGCGNNCGNACGCCGCGCCCCATGAAAAAAGGGCCTCGCATGCGAGGCCCGTCAACAGGTCGGAGAAACCGGTACGCCGGCCGGCGCCGCGGGTCGTGCGGTACCGGCCGGACGCGCACCGTTACTGCGTCACTACCTTGCGCGGCTTGAAGAGGCCCTGGTATTGCCGTGCCGGACGTTCCTTCGTCACCGCTTCGATGCCGCCGAAGGTCGGCGTCTGGCGCAGCTTCATCGCGGCCGGCGAAGCGACCGAACCGATCGACGTCGAGCGCGAAGCCGGCGCGAGGTTGTTCGCGACGAGCAGCGCCGCTTCGCTCTTCAGGTTCGCCAGCAGCACCGGATCGGTCGAGCTGTTCACCTGCGTGAGCAGCCCGCTCCAGGCCGTGTCGCTGTAGTTCACGACGTAGTAATCGAGACCGCTCGGATCGGCGACCACGCCCGTGCAGCCTTCGATTCGCGTCTGCGCCTGCGTATCCTTCAGCGCGAGCGTCGTGCGTTTCGCGAGACCCTGACCGTACGCGAGCGTGATCGGCACCGTCCACTGCAGGCCCGGATACGCGTTCTTGTTCGGGAACGGCTGCTGTTTCAGCGTGACGACCGTCTGGTTCTTCGTCAGGTCGCACTGCGTGTCGAGCGAGATCAGCGGCACGCCGGTCTGNCGCACGTAGCTNTCGCCGATCGGGCCGACCGCCTGGCCGCTTTCCTTCGACAGCGCATCCCACAGACGCTTCGGCGTCCCGTTGCCGAACGAGTAGTCGACCAGGTACTGCTGCAGGCCCTTACGCAGCGTCTGCTCGCCGAGATAGTTCTCGAGCGTCTTCAGCACGTGGCCGCCCTTGTCGTACGTGAACGCGCTGGCGCTCAGCACGAAGTCGTTCGACGCCCAGTCGTTGAAGTTCGGCGCGACCGGGAACGCGTTCGGGCCGATGTCGCGATTGATCACGCGATACTTGTTCTTCACCTGGTCGAGCCAGCTGAACTCGTTGGGGAAGAACTGGATCGTCGTCTTCGTCTCGAAGAACGTCGCGAACGATTCGTTGAGCCACACGTTGTCCCACCAGTCGGTCGTCACGAGATCGCCGAACCACTGGTGNGCCACTTCGTGCGTCAGNACTTCGTTGCCGTAGTGCGACATCGGCTGNCCCGGCTGCGGCAGGATGTCGTCGGCGAACTCGAGGATCGAGCCCCAGTTCTCCATCCCGCCGAAGTTCAGGTCCTTCTGNTCCTTGAACGCATCGTTCGCGGCNACCGTGTCGAACTTCGTGAGCGGCAGCGGGATGCCCGTGTAGCGGTAGTAGTAGTCGAGCGCCTGNTTGGTGCGGTCCATCGCCGGCTTCGCCCACTCGCTCATGCCCGGCGGCGTGAACACACGCAGGTGCAGGCCGCCCTTGCCGCCCGGCAGCGGGCTCGTGAAGTCGTCCTCGTANGTGTCGAACAGGCCGCCGCCGAAGAACAGCAGGTACGACGGCATCGGCGGGGTCTTCTCGAACTGCACGAGCTTGTAGCCGCCGCCGACGTTGGTCGACGGCTTCTCGGCCGCGTTCGACACGACGCGCCAGCTTTGCGGCACTTCGGCCGTCACTTCATAGGTCGGGCGGAACGCCGGCTCGTCCCAGCCGGGGAACCACTGGCGCGACAGGTTGGTTTCGCCCTGCGTCAGGATCGCGCCGCTCGTCTTGCCGTCGGTGCCCTTCAGGTCGACGCGGAACACGCCTTCCGCGGCCGAGCAGCCCGGATACGGATCGTCGCCGCAGCTGCCGCCNGTCTGCGTGGCCGGATCGTCGTACGACTTGAAGTTGATGATGCCCGACCACTCCATGTGCAGCGAATAGTTNCCCGGCGCGATCGTGCCGGCGACGGGGCGCAACTGATAGAAGTCGCCCTTGTCCTGCGGCGTCGCGATCAGCTGNATGTTGCCCGGCTGCAGCGTGATGCGGCCGTTGGTGAACTTGATCCGGTGGCCGGCGATCACGATGTTGTTGACCGGCTTCAGCACCTTGATTTCGACGTCGGCGCGGCCGTCGAACGCGTTCAGNGCGTCGTTCGGGCGGAACCACAGCCGGTAGTTCACGGGCACCACGGTGTCCGGCAATTCGACAGGCGAGACGCTCTTGTCGACGTTNGATGCGCTCGGCGGCGCGGTGACGGCGGGCGACGAGCTGGTATGCGGCGCGCCGGCGGAGCTGAGCGCGGAAGCGGAGCCCGCACCGCCGTCGTCGCCGCCGCACCCGGCGAGCGCGAGTGCGGCGACGAGCGGCAGATAACGCATCTTGCGAATATGAATCGACATGACTGAAACCTCGATTGTTGAAAGAATCGTTCAGTGCTGCGAAANCGCCGGCAAAAGCAATCCCCTCGCCGTTTAATCAACAGCGAAAAAATGCCAATGACGGATTATTCGAAAAGACGGCGGCCGACTACGTAAAGGTAATCATGGTTTACTGCCCCCTCTGGATTTTCCGGATGTCGGTTAACTGGCCGGTTCAAAATGGCCGGGCGCGTGTTGTACTGAATTGATTTCGCGCGCACGACACGGGGCCGCACGCCCGACGCGGGCGCGCAATCCCTTTGAACCGACGACCTACGGGGCTGGCCGGGCCAGTCCGCAGGACGGAAGGACAGCGTGTCGCCNTCCCGTAAATTCGCCGTCATGCGGCTTCAAGGTTTGTCGGCTTGCTCCAAGGATGCGTAAATATACTTGATGGTTTTGGGTAAAGGAAANGAAAAATTTAGAAAGAGCATCTATTGAATTCCGGGCGCTTCATTGAATGCTGAAAGTCATTAATGCGCTTTCCGTTTAGCCGGTAATTTCGTAGTTTTAATCTATTAACGATCTTGCGGTGCTGCAAAAACTACGAAACCCGGTGACGGTTGGCATGGTCGGTACAATGCATCGACGACCCGTTCACCGATTGCCGCGAGGAGACTGTCCCATGCCACGAGCCCTGTTCCATATCGCGCCGCTGCGCACCGTGTTGCTGCTGTTCGCGGCCGTGTTCCTGCTCGGCGGCTGTGCAGGGTTCACGCGCGAGCCGGTGCGCGTGTCGGTCGCCGGGCTCGACCCGCTCGTCGGGCAGGGCCTCGAGATGCGCTTCAGCCTGAAGTTGCGCGTGCAGAATCCGAACGATGCGCCGATCGACTACGACGGCATCTCGGTCGCGCTCGACCTGAACGGCACGCCGTTCGCGAGCGGCGTCAGCGATCGGGCGGGCACCGTGCCGCGGTTTGGCGAGGCCGTGCTCGACGTGCCGGTTTCGGTGTCGGCCTTCGCGGCCGCGCGGCAGGCGTGGAACCTGCCCGGCGCGGCCGCGAACGGCGAGCTGCCGTACGCGCTGCGCGGCCGGCTCGCCGGCAGCATGCTGGGCACCGTGCACTTCAACGATGCGGGCACGCTGCGCCTGCCGACCATGCCGGGGTGGGGCGGGTAGGCCGTTCGGTCTGAATTCAACGTCGGTCAAATGTGTCTGAAAATTCACTATTTGACAGTCTTTAATGCTTATTTCCGTGGAATCTCGATTTTGGTCGGCGCGTCCCCTTACACTTGTCGATGTCCGAGGGTCGGACATTCTTTTAGGGGAAATCCATGGCGGCAAAATTCGAGCTCAAGAAGGCCGTGAACGGCCAGTACTACTTCCACCTGAAGTCGGCGAACGGCGAGATCATCCTCGCGAGCGAGCGGTACGAGGAGAAAAGCGGCGCGAGGAACGGGATCGCGTCNGTGCGGGAAAATGCGCCGCTCGACGAGCGNTACGAGCGCAAGCTCGCGCACAACGGNGANCCGATGTTCAATCTGAAGGCAGCCAACCANCAGATCATCGGCACGAGCGAGACGTACAAAACCGTGCAAGGCCGCGAGAACGGCATCGCGGCCGTCAAGCGCGATGCGCCCATTGCGGAAACCGTCGATCTCGGCTGATCGACGATTGNGCCGCGGCGAACGCTCTCGGGCGGCCGTCGCGGCGCCCGTTTTGCCGGGTCGGGCAAAGCGCGGTATGGTGTGGTCCGCGCGGCGAATTCTCGCCGCCGCTGAAGCCAACCGTAACCGAGTTCGCGTGACCGATTCCCCCGTTTTCCACTGGACCGACGCCGACGGCGTCGATCATGCCGTGCGCTGGCGCTCCGAAGCCGGCGTGCAACCGCNGAAGCGCGCGGTGCCCGCCGACGACCGCCTCACCGCCGACGCGGCCTACCGTCTCGCNTGCGAGGGCACCGCGCTCGTCTGGCAGGGCGACTTTCAGAATGCGCGCCAGCTCGTGCAGGCGATGGCGCGCCGTGTCGAACGCAAGCCGAAGAAGGCGAAAGCCGCGGCCGGCGTCGAAGCATTCAACCTGCATCGTCTCGCGCAATCGCAGCGCGCCCGCACGCTCGGCATGCTGCTGATCCCGCTCGACGCCGATTACACGATCCCGCTGCGCCGTGCGCCCGACGTGCGTGCGGCCTGCGAGGAGGCGTACGGNCCCGGNGGCGCGCCGTCGGTCGTGTCGCTGCGCGAACTGCTNGGNCTCGTCGGCGCGCACGAGTGGCGCAAGAAGGGCGTGCCGATCCCGGCGCTCGGCGGCGCGCCGATCCATCCGCACTACGGCGTGTTTTCGCCGGTGCGCGGCGAATACGTGGAGCTCGTCGCGCGTGCGCCGCTGCCGGCGACGTCGCTCGCGTTCGATATCGGCACGGGCACCGGCGTGCTNGCGGCGGTGCTCGCGTCGCGCGGCGTCGAGCGTATCGTCGCGACCGACCAGGATTCGCGCGCGCTCGCCTGTGCGCGCGAGAACGTCGCGCGGCTCGGTCATGCGGGCCAGGTCGAGATCGTCGAGGCCGATCTGTTTCCGGCCGGCCGGGCGCCGCTCGTGGTCTGCAATCCGCCGTGGGTGCCGGCCCGGCCGAGCGCGCCGATCGAATACGCGGTCTACGATCCCGACAGCCGCATGCTGCGCGGTTTCCTNGCCGGGCTGGCCGCGCANCTGGAGCCGGGCGGTGAAGGCTGGCTGATCCTGTCCGATTTCGCCGAGCATCTCGGCCTGCGGCCGCGCGAAANCCTGCTGCAATGGATCGACGAAGCCGGCCTCGTCGTGCTCGGCCGCGACGACATCCGNCCNGCGCACCCGAAGTCGACGGACGCCGACGATCCGCTGCATGCGGCGCGTCGCGCCGAGGTCACGTCGCTGTGGCGGCTCGGCGCCCGGGCCTGACCGCGTATTTTCGGTAAACTGTCGCCATTCCTCACGAATTTCCGCCGCCGGGCCGTGGTCGACCGACCGTGGCCCGGCGGCGCTTCACGATGTCGAACAAGACCCACGAAATCCGCCCGGAGCAGTCCGTCGAGCTGCTGAAGGAACTGCACATCCTCACCCGCGACGGCAAGCTGAACCAGGACAGTCGCCGCAAGCTGAAGCAGGTCTATCACCTGTTCCAGTTCATCGAGCCGCTGCTCGCCGGCGTGCAGGCCGACAAAGGCCNCGTGACGCTCGTCGATCACGGNGCCGGCAAGTCGTATCTCGGCTTCATCCTGTACGACCTGTTCTTCAAGCAGCAGCCGGGGCACGGCACGCCGGCGTTCGCGTCGCACGTGTACGGCATCGAGACGCGCGAGGAACTCGTCACGCGCTCGACCGAGCTCGCCGCGCGGCTCGGGTTCGGCGGCATGTCGTTCCTGAACCTGTCGGTCGCCGATTCGATCACGTCACCGCAACTGCCCGACACGGTCGACGTCGTCACCGCGCTGCACGCGTGCGACACGGCGACCGACGACGCGATCCGCTTTGCGCTCGCGAAGCGCGCGCAGCACATCGTGCTGGTGCCGTGCTGTCAGGCGGAAGTCGCGGGCGTGCTGCGCAAGAACAAGGGCAAGTCGCTCGCGAATGCGCTGACCGAGGTGTGGCGGCACCCGCTGCATACGCGCGAATTCGGCAGCCAGATCACCAACGTGCTGCGCTGCCTGCAGCTCGAGGCGCACGGCTACCAGGTCAGCGTGACCGAGCTGGTCGGCTGGGAGCATTCGATGAAGAACGAGCTGATCATCGCGCAGTACAAGAACCTGCCGCGCCGCAAGCCCGGCGAGCGGCTNAACGAGATCCTCGGGATGTTCGGGCTCGCCGAGCTGAACGAGCGCTTCTTCGTCGCGCAAGCCGCTGCGGCGGGCGACGCCGCCGTCGAGCCGGCCGAAGGCTGACGGCGGGGCTGCGCGGGTGCGCGGGCATGGCGCCCGCGTGGCACACGTCACACGTCGTCGCCCGGCCGGCGCATCCATTCGCGCCAGCCTTCATGGCCGAGGCGGCGCAGCGTTTCCTGATTCTTTTCGTAGATCGCGGACGCGTCCGGAAACGCGTCGACCGCGCGCGCGATGCTGTCCTCGCGAAGCAGGTGCAGGATCGGATACGGTGCGCGGTTCGTGTAGTTCTCGATGTCGTCGGGTTCGGTGCCGTCGAACTGGTATTGCGGATGGAAGCTCGCGATCTGCAGCACGCCGTCGAGCCGCAATTGCTGAACGAGCCGCTCGGCGAAGAACAGCGCATCGTTGTAGTCGACGAAATCGGCGAACGCATGCGGGTAGATCACGAGCGTCGTATCGATCTGCTGCGGGTCCGCCGCGTCGAGCAAGCGCAGCTCGGTTTCGAGTTCGGCGAGCGCGTCCTCCAGGGTCGTCGCTTCGCTGATCGCGTAGCGCACCTGTTCCTTTACGTAGACGCTTTTCGCGAACGGGCACAGATTGAGCCCGATCACCGCGCGCGCGAGCCAGTGCCGCGTGGCGGCGAGGATGTCGTCGTGCGAGTCGGGGCGGGTGTCGGTCATCGTGATACCAGTCGGGCGGAAGGGCTATGAGGGCNGCATTGTAGCGGGGCGCGCCGCAGNCGAACCCGCGCGGCCCGTCACGCGCAGGCNGCTTCGATCAACTGCGTGACGAGCGCGGGCGCGCTGCCGATCGGCGTTTCGCCGTGCCGGTAGGTCTGGCTCGCCGCGTAGATGCCTTCGACCACCAGCGCGAGCGCATCGGCGAGCGCCTTCGGCTGCCGTGCGCCGGCGCCTTCGCACAGCGCGACGAGGCGCTTCATCAACTGCTCCTTGTTCTGCGCGACCCGTTCGCGCGCCGGGTGCGACGCATCCGGGAATTCGGCNGCGACGTTGACGAACGGGCAGCCGCGATAGTCNTTTTGCGTCGCGCGCTCGGCGAGNTCGACGAAGTACTGGATCAACTGCGCCTTCGGCTGCCCCGGATGCTTCGCGGCGCTCGTGTCGAGCCGCTCGAAGAAGCACGCGTCCATNCGTTCCAGATACGCGAGGATCAGCTCGTCCTTCGACGAGAACTGCCGGTACAGGCTCATCTTGTTGACGCCCGCGCGTTCCACCACCGCCTCGACNCCGACCGTGCGCACGCCTTCCTTGTANAACAGCTCCTCGGCGGCNCGCAGCAGGTGCTCCTGCGCGGTGGCGCCGTCGATCGGCCGGCGNGTGCGCCGNGCCGGCGGTTTGGCGACCTCGATGCCCGACATGATGACCCTCGACTACGTAATGGATTGCTTGACATGTTACCGACTGGTAACTACGATCGCAACACACTTGTGACCGGTCGGTAACAATCGCGGCCGGATCAACAGACGAATGCCAAGCGTCGGCCCGGGTCAGCCGATGTTGAAATGCGCGGCGGAGGTGGCCTGGTCGGGGCGGGGCAGGTGCGATGGCACCGCAACCGCCAACTGGAGAACGCGAAGATGAACTGGGCAGTGACACGAATCNGNGGGCGCTTCCATTACGGATGGCTCGCGGCGGCGGTGGTATTCCTGATCCTGCTGGCGGCAGCCGGCACGCGCGCGACGCCGAGCGTGCTGATGGTGCCGCTCGAACGCGAGCTCGGCTGGAGCCGCGCGGCGATTTCGCTGGCGATTTCGGTGAACATCGCGCTGTATGGTCTGACGGGCCCGTTCGCGGCNGCCGCGATGCAGCGCTTCGGGCTGCGCCCGACGATCCTCACCGCGCTGGTGACGATGAGCGCGGGCGTCGCGCTGTCGTCGATGATGACGCAGAGCTGGCAGATGGTNGTGATCTGGGGGCTGATGGTCGGCTGCTCGACGGGCGTCGTCGCGCTGACGCTGTCCGCGACCTTCGTCACGCGCTGGTTCCATGCGCGGCGCGGCCTCGTGATGGGCATCCTGACCGCGAGCACGGCCACCGGCCAGCTCGTGTTCCTGCCGATGCTCGCGGCGATCGCGCAGCGCCACGGCTGGCGGCCGGTCGTGNTGGTCGTCGCGGTGGCGGCCGCGATCGTGATTCCGCTCGTCGCGTTCCTGCTGCCCGAGCGNCCGGCCGACGTGCGGTTGCGCCCGTACGGCGAGCCGGCCGATGCGCCGCCCGCGCCCGANGCGACCAAGGAGAANCCGCTCGCGGTCGCGTTCCGCACGCTGCTGATGGCGAGCCGCTCGCGCGATTTCTGGCTGCTGTTCTTCAGCTTCTTCATCTGCGGCGCGAGCACCAACGGCTACGTCGGCACGCACCTGATCGCGATGTGCAGCGACTACGGGATGACCGAAGTGCAGGGCGCGTCGCTACTTGCGGCGATGGGCATCTTCGACCTGTTCGGCACGACNCTGTCGGGATGGTTGTCNGACCGTTACGACAACCGCGTGCTGCTGTTCTGGTATTACGGGCTGCGCGGGCTGTCGCTGATCTANCTGCCGCATGCGTTCGGGATCGANTTCTTCGGGCTGCCGCTGTTCGCGATGTTCTACGGGCTCGANTGGATCGCAACCGTGCCGCCCACCGTGCGGCTCGCGACCGACGTGTTCGGCAAGGCCGCGGCGCCGGTCGTGTTCGGCTGGATCGTGGCCGGCCACCAGCTCGGCGCGGCATTCGCGGCGCTCGGCGCGGGGCTGCTGCGCGCGAGTCTCGGCACCTATACGATCGCGTCGATGATCTCGGGCGGGCTGTGCATCNTCGGGGCGCTGATCGTGCTGCGGATCAACCGCGGCCCGTCGCGCGCGGCGGCGCAGGCAGCCTGATCGGGGCGCGTCCGACCGGCCGCCNACGCTGCGGCNGGCCATTGCACGCACGGAGATTTGCATAGCGCGGCAGGATCGGGCGCGCCGTCGCTCAAGCGGGTATGCTTGCGGTTTGCCGGGCGTTCGCGCCCCTTCATCGATGTCAGCGAGGAACCGCATGTCTGTCAAACCTGCTCCCACCACTGTTTCGATTCACGATCTGATCGCGGGCCGCTGGAGCCCGCGCGCGTATTCGGATGAAGCCGTCAGCGCCGGCGATCTTCACGCGGTGCTCGAAGCGGCACGCTGGGCCCCGTCCGCGTACAACGCGCAACCGTGGCGTTTCATCGTATTCGATCGCACCCAGGATGAAGACGCGTTCAAACGCGCGTTCGCGACGCTGGTGCCGTTCAACCAGGGCTGGAATGCACCGGCGCCGGTGCTGATCGCGGTCACCGCGCACACGCTCACGCCGAAGGGCGAGCCGGCGCCGACCGCGCTGTACGACGCCGGCGCCGCCGCGATGTCGCTGGTGCTGCAGGCGCACGCGCTCGGCCTCGCCGCGCACCAGATGAGCGGGTTCGACGCGAAGGCGTTCCGCGACGCGTTCGAGATTCCGGCGGACGTCGCGATCGCGTCGATCATCTCGCTCGGCCACTACGGCAACGTCGACAAGCTCGACCCCGTGCTGCGCGATCGCGAAAAGGCACCGCGCACGCGCCATGCGATCGGCGAAGTCGTCTACGCGGGTGCGTGGAAAAAGAGCTTCGACGCGGCAGCCTGACTCCGCAGGCGGGCAGGCTGCATCGCGCATCCTGTCCGCGCATGTTCCCGGTGCGCCACGCCGCGCGCCGTCGCCACCGGCGCCCGTTGCGCGGCACCGGTGGCCGGCCCCGGTTGTGATCGCGCGGGCTTCATGTTAAAAAGCCCGTCCTTTCCGTTTTCGCGCCGGCCCTGCTGCGGCAATTTCCCATGACTTACTGCGCGATCGATTTCGGCACGTCCAATTCCGCCGTGGCGCTGCCCGACGGCGATGGCATGCGCCTCGCGCCCGTCGAGGGCGACCACCTGACGCTGCCCACCGCGATCTTCTTCAACAACGACGAAGAGACGGTCGAATACGGCCGGGCGGCGCTGGCTTCCTATATCGACGGTTTCGACGGCCGGCTGATGCGCTCGATGAAGAGCATCCTCGGCTCGCCGCTCGCGGAAACGACCACCGATCTCGGCGACGGCAGTGCGATCGCGTACACCGAAATCATCGCGCGCTTCCTGACGCACCTGAAACGCAAGGCCGAAGCGTGCGCAGGCGCGCCGATCGGCCGCGCGGTGCTCGGCCGGCCGGTGTTCTTCGTCGACGACGATCCGCGCGCCGACCGTCTCGCGCAGGATCAGCTCGAGGCGGCCGCGCGATCGGTCGGCTTCGCGGACGTTCACTTCCAGTACGAACCGATCGCCGCCGCGTTCGACTACGAGTCGCGCCAGCCGGCCGAGCGTCTGGTACTCGTCGCCGACATCGGCGGCGGCACGTCCGACTTCTCGCTGGTGCGCGTCGGGCCGGAACGGATGGCGCGCCTCGAGCGCAAGGACGACGTGCTGGCGCACCACGGCGTGCACGTCGCGGGCACCGACTACGACCGGCGGGTCGAGCTGGCGGCGATCCTGCCCGCATTCGGCTACCGTTCGCTCGACCCGGAAGGGCGCGAGCTGCCGAACAAGATCTATTTCGATCTCGCGACCTGGCACCTGATCAACACCGTCTACACGCCGAAGCGCGTCGGCGAGCTCAAGCTGATGAAGCACCTGTACCAGGACGTGCGGCAGTACGACCGGCTCACGAGCGTGGTCGAGCAGCGGCTCGGACACGCGCTGATGGCGCGCGCGGAAGAAGCGAAGATCGGCGTCGCGGCGGGCGGGGAGACGATGATCGACCTGAACGACGTGGAAGAGGATCTGCTGATCGCGTTCGACGCCGATCGTCTCGTCGACGCGAGTCGGGACGATACCGCACGCATCGTCGATGCCGCACGCGAAACGGTGCGGCTCGCGGGCGTGGCGCCGCGCGATGTCGGGGCGCTGTATTTCACCGGCGGTTCGACGGGGCTCGCGTTCCTGTCGGGCGCGCTCGCCGGCGCGTTCCCGGATGCGCAGCCGGTGTTCGGCGATCGCCTCGCGAGTGTCGCGACGGGTCTCGGCATTCACGCGCAGCGATTGTTCGGCTGAATGGCGGGCGGCTGAAAGGCCGTCATGCCGGGCGGACGACCAACGCCCAAAAACAAAAAGCCCCGCCGAAGCGGGGCTTTTTTACACGAATGATCGCGCCAGCTTAGACCGGACGGATGTTCGCAGCTTGCAGACCCTTCGGGCCCGTCTTCACTTCGAATTCAACCTTCTGGTTTTCTTGCAGCGTCTTGAAGCCTTCGACG
>Ga0055527_1000582_pt1 | contig 11933 bp, 12 predicted proteins | sample AraplaCol_mMS_r2_FD_55010 | JGI IMG/M metagenome (GOLD analysis project Ga0055527, IMG submission 55010) | Arabidopsis root microbial communities from North Carolina, USA - plate scrape CL_Col_mMS_r2 | ecosystem: Host-associated > Plants > Roots > Endosphere | place: USA: North Carolina...
ATCACTTCGACGTCGAAGCTCGCCATGCACCGGGCGACGCGGTCGACGATGTCCGCCTTGCCTTCCCAGACGTACAGGTCGAGCTCTTCGATTGCGGGCGTGGTTCTCATGTTTCGGGTGCGGCTTCAGTAATTGACGGGTTGCTTGGTATTGCAGATCAGTGACCGAATGCGGGCGACTGCGATACTGCCTGCTTCGATAACGGAACGTTCAGGCATTTATTGAACCAGCATGGGATCGCCACATTTGATCGAATCCGGTGTGTTCGTGACATAGGCATTTCCCAGGCTCAGGCCGAGGAGTCCCGTGACGGAAGTCAGGAGCGAATCGATCGGTTGCAGGAGGAGCGGAACGAGCGTATTCCCGAGCGCGCTCAGAAGCGGCCCGAGCAGATTACTCAACAACTGACTCAGTACCCCGCTCAAATCGATACCGACTGCCTTCAGCGCCGCAAGCAATCCACTGTCACCCAGCGTCAACGACACCGTCAGACCATTATTCGTGATGCCTGTCACTGCGGGCGACAGAAACTGGTCCGTTCCTGTGCCCAGCGTGTACGGCGACGAAGGATTCGGTGCAGCGGACGACTGAGGCCCCGGATATGAGAACCGCAACGGCGTCGGGCTTTGATTAGCGACGGGTACCGTCGTTATTTGCCCGGGCCGCAAGCCAATGTTGACCGAAATTGCATTCAGATCGACGATACCGAGCGTCAGGGTCTTGATCAATACCGCCAGCGTGGACGACAACCCACCGAGGTTCAGCAGATTGAGCAGACTGCTCAAATTGACGGACACCAGCTGAATCGGCGCTGCGCTGCCGTCGGGCGAATAACCGGACGGAGCAGAGAGATTGATCTTCGTACTTGAAGAACCACCGATATAGACGGCGACCACTCCGGTCTGCACGTTCACTGTCGCGCTTTTCGTACCGTCCGCAGAACAGCTGACGGACGCCAAGCCCGCCGTGGCGGGTGCCACATATGCCGTAATCGGCAATTGAACGGCAGCAAGCGGCGTCGGGCTCCCCGACGGACAACTCCCCCCCGGAAAGACCAACCCGCCAGTGGGACAGCTTGACAGCAGCGAAATCGACGTATTGAGGAACACGTTGCCCTGCGCGGTCGACGTGTTCGTTATGCAATCGGATGTTCCGCAATTCGACGGCCCGGGCGGACCGCTCGCCGTGGACGGCGGATTGGCCCCCAACTTGACTGAACCCGACACGGTCACGTTCAGTAGCGGTGACAGCACCGTAGGTGTCTGAACCGTGACGCTGGGAATGTTGACCGAATTCGTGCCGTTCGCAATCTGCAATGCCGTCGACAGCAAGCCGAGTGCATTGACGCTGGCATTGACGGCAGAGCTTCCGGTTGCGGTCGCAGCGGAAACCAGTTGACCGAGAGCGATCTGCGGCCCGCCACAGACTCCCCCCGGACAAAGGGCGATGACCAGTGCGTTCAGCACCTTCAGGTTCGCTGCGGCCACGCTTTGCTGCGTCGCCGCCTGCACCGCGGCATTGGCCAGTTGACCGAGCGTCACGGTGCCATTCAGCACTCCGGTACTGGAGCCGACAGGAAGATTGGCGAGAATGCCGGCCAGCTTCAAATTGACTTGTGCGAGTCCCTGATAGTCGACCAGTTGAAGATTCAACGCATTGTCGTTCGATCCGGTCAGCGCCTTGAGTAACTGGTTCGCCAATCCACCGTTCAACGCCGCAAGCGACGTGGTCAGCGTAAAAGTGTCGGCGGGTACGCTCTTGGCAATGGCAGAGCCGCCAATCGTAACTCCACCGCGAAAAATCCCGTCGACCGGCTCGGCCACCGTGACGCAAACAGCGTTGGTCGACTGGCCATTGACCGCTCCCGCCGAGAGACCCGCGCACTGATTGCCGCTGATCGGGTCGCCCGACACCCAGGTGAACTGCGCGCTGCCGCTGCCTTGAGGTGCGGTCCAGATGCCGCACGACACGGAAATTTTCGAGCCCGCCGGCAATGCATTCGTCGCCGGATTCGCGATTTGACCGGCTGCGGTCCTCGCTGCCTGGCAAGTCGAGTCGGTCGTAACCTGAGAGACCGCCGACAACGCGGCCAAATCGGCCGCCGCTTGCATCCGGCGTCTTTCGGCATAGAAATGGCCGACGTCGATCGCGCCCAGGATAATGATGGCCACCAGCGCCCAGATCGTCGCCATGATCGCGACGCTACCGCGCTGGCGACTTCTCCCGGGACTGCCGGCGTTCCGCCGCAGCGCCGCATGCGATTGATCTGCGCGCATGGTCATCCCGCTTATTGCGCGCCCTGTCCGCCGCCCGACATGCCACCCACTGCGCCGAGCTGCGAATTCATCGAATCCGGAATCTTGTTCTTGAACGAATCGAGATAGCGCTGGTACGCAAGCGACGCGACGTCGCCGAACACGGGTTGCGTCGGCGCCGCCGCGCGGTTGTCCCGCTGCATCGCGATCCAGTCTTTGGTCGATCGGCCGACGTCCGACGCACCCAGTATCACGGTGTCTTGACCGTATGCGGCGCCGGAACCCGTCAAGATGCAGACGACCGCGACCAGTGTCGCAATCCGGCCCGCGCATGCACTTCGATTGTATGAGTTGTCGTTCATGTCGTTCCCCGGATATCTGTTCATTGTGCAAATCGTTGCAGCAACGGCACTGTCTGGTCGTAACCAAAGTTGTTCGCCATCGGCGTGATCGGCGTCGTCGCGCCGCGCCGCGACACAACCGGCGGCGTCGCGATTGCACGCTGCTGCGCACGCACTGCCGCAGCAATCTTCGCGGCATCACCGTTGATGTCCTTGCGAATCTCCGTCGACAGATGCTGCTGGTTCATCAGCCGTTGCGCATCCTGCGCACGTCCTGCCGCAAACAGATACAGCACGAGATTGCTGACGATTTTCGGATTGCGCTGATCGAGTTCGGCAGCTTTCATCAGCGGTACTCGCGCGCCGACGACGTCGCCGCTGCGCAACTTCGCGTAAGCAAGATCGGACAGCAGCGACGGATCCGTTGGCGCGAGCTCCGACGCTTGCGTCAGTGCCTGCACGGCACGGTCGAAATCGCCCGCGGCGCCCGCAAGCAGCCCCAGCCCGCGATAGCCACGCGCAGCAAGCGGCGTCTTCAGCAACTGTGCATACACAGCCGCGCTTGCAGCCGGCTGGTCGGTCATCCGTAGCGCATCTGCGCGCAACAGGATCGATTCCGGCATGACACCGTATGTCTTGTCATATGCATCGATGTGCGCGAGCGAAGCGTAATAGAGGCCCTGCGCTTGCATGCGCTGAATCAGACCCAGATACATCCCCGGTGTATCCGGCACGGACTGCTTCTGATCTGCTGCTTGCATCAGTGCCGCACGCTCGGTCTGCGCACCGACGCCATACCCGCTTTCCTTGGTTGCGCATGCGCCGAGCAGCAGCGCCGCCGCCAGCATGCCCGCCCGGGTCACCGCTTCGCCGATTCGCTTCATCGCCTGTCCTTCCATCCTTCAATGCTGCGACGACAACGCACGCATCACCGCCAGCATGCCCGGCCCCGCCGTCACGATCAGCAGAGCAGGCAACAGCGTCAACACCATTACGCCCGTCATCTTTACCGTCAATCTACCAATCCGTTCGCGCAGCATCGCACGACGCGTCTCGCGCAAACGGTCCCCAAACTGTTTGAGTGGTTCCTGGACCGCGCCGCCATGCTTGTCGACCTGAATCATCAACCGCACGATCGCGCGCAAATCCTCGTTGTCGAATCCACTGGACAGCCGTTGCAGCGACTGCTCGCGCGTACGGCCCGCGGCGAACTGACGCTGCGCGATTCCCACTTCCGACGACAAGACCGGCAGCATCCCGCGAAAATCGTTCGTCACGACTTGCAGGCTCTGATCGAGCGACAGGCCGACGCCTTGCAGTAAGCGCAGCATGTCGACAAGCAGCGGCAGTTCATCGACGACCCTCTGTCGCCGCGACGCTGCACGGCGCTGCACATAAAGTTTCGGCAGCATGAAACCCAGCCCGAGGGCGGCGCACATGCCAACCATCCAGATACTGCCTTTCATGCGCCCACTCGCGCAGATCGCGAACAGCAGTGGCAACGCGATCCCGCATGCGACGCGCGCACTCAGAAACAGCCCACGCGTGCGTGCATCGATATATCCGCATTGCTCCAGCAGACGACGGTCTTCCTCCGCGACAGCGTATTTTCCGAATCCGGTGTCCAGCCAGCGCATGCCTGCCGCCGACAGGCGATCCAGCCAACGCTCGACACGTTGCCCGCCGCGCACGTTGGCTTTCGCCGGCACATTGCCATCCTGCGCGGGCCGCGCTTTCGCCGCCTCGAGTGCAGCCATGCGCCGATCCAACGCATCGACCAACGCTCGTTCTGCACGCGCCGCGGCATTCGCACGCAACATCGCAACCATACCGAGCAGCAGCACCCCAAGCGCGCCCACGGCCAACGCAATCGCCCCGATTTGAGTTGCGGTCATAGTCTCACCTGAGCCGAGCCATTCGATACAGCCATATGCTGCCTACCACTTGAGCCAGGAACGCGATCATGAGCAGCGATCGTCCGCTCGGATCTCCCCACATCCCGTACAGATACTTCGGATTGGTCATCACGACAAAGCTCCCGATTGCGATCGGTAGCATGACGAGGACGAATGCGGACAACCGTGTCTCCGACGACATCGCGGTCAATTCACGTTCGGCCTGTTCGAGATCGCGCATGAATACGGCCATCCGCTCGAGCATCACATCCGCGCGACCGCCGTATTTGACCGACAAGCGCAGCACCGAGCCGACGAGTTCGAACTCTTCGGTCCGATATATCTTCGCGATGTGCATCATGGCGCGGTCGATCTCGATACCGCCGCGCAGCATCCGCGACACGACATCGAGACAGCCGCGCAGCGGCTCCTCGGTCGTCAGCAACGCGGACTGGAAAGCAGCCGGCACGCTATTGCCGAGCGTCACGAGACGCACGATCCCGTCGAGGAACGACGGGATCTGCCGAACGATCTTCAACCGTCGCCGTTGAATCCGCGACGCGAGCCAGACGCCGAGTATCGCGCTTCCGCAAATGATTGCCGCAAAACACGCGAGCATACCGCCGCGACTACCCGCGATGACCGCAACCGCGACGAGCGCTCCGAGCGCGACGAGCGCCTTGCCGCGCGCATCGTCGATCCCCGCACGACTCGCAAGATTGGACAGATACTCGGAAACGGTCGCATACCCGTGCGCCCAGAAAGCATCGGACGATATCGCTCGTGCTGCACTCGGTTGCTGCACGGCACGCACGGCACCAGCGGCCTGCGCACGTGTCGCCTGTGCGGCGACGCGTGCCCCCGGCTCGAGCCGGCTGTCGATGAAGCGCTTGGCGTCGGTCCGTACGCGCCGGGTCTCCGCGTGACGCCACAGCATCATCGCAGCCGCGACGCACAGCATCGCGATCGCCAGCACCCATACCATCGCGCTATACATTGAAGCCCCCGCCTCCGCGGCCAAACCCGCCACCGCCAAAGCCTCCGCCACCGAATCCGCCATCGCCGAACCCGCCGCTCGTCAGCGTCTGACGGAAGCGCGCGAGCTTCGGTGAATGCGGATGAATGCCTAGGGTTTCCCAGTGATCGACTTCCTCGCCCTCCGGCGTCACGCGCGCTTCGTAACGGTAAAGCTCCTGGGTCGCGATGATGTTGTCGGACAGCCCGGTCACTTCGGTGATCGACAGAATCCGGCGCCGCCCATTCGACAGGCGTCCGATTTGCACGATGAAGTCGATAGCGTTCGCGATCTGCCGGCGCAGGCTCGACTCGGTGCCCTGGAAACCTGCAAAGCCGGCAAGCATCTCGAGACGGTACAGACACTCGCGCGGCGAACTCGCGTGCACGGTGCCCATCGACCCGTCGTGCCCCGTGTTCATCGCCTGCAGCATTTCCAGCACTTCGCCGCCGCGCACTTCGCCGACGATGATCCGGTCCGGACGCATCCGCAACGTATTGCGCAGCAAATCGCGAATCGACACAACACCGGTACCGTCGAACCCGCCCGGCCGGCTCTCGAGTCGCACGACGTGGGGATGGTTCAGCGACAACTCGGCCGTATCCTCGATCGTCACGACACGCTCAATCTCCGGAATATGGAACGCGAGCGCGTTGAGCAGCGACGTCTTGCCGGAACTCGTACCGCCCGACACGAGAATGTTGCAGCGCGCCTCGACCGCCGCCTGCAGTAACGTGTTGATCTCTTCGTTGAACGTCCCGTTACCGAGCAGGTCGGACGGCTTCAGCGGATCCTTGCGGAACTTCCGGATCGATACGACCGGGCCGTCGATTGACAGCGGCTCGATCACGACGTTCACACGGCCGCCGTCGGGTAACCGTGCATCGACCATCGGATTCGACTCGTCGAGACGGCGGCCAATGGGTGCGAGAATTCGCCGCACGATCCGCAACAGGTGCGCGTTGTCGGTGAAGCGCACCGGCAGCTTGGCAAGGATCCCATGACGCGACACGTACACGTCGTTATAGCCGTTGATCAGGATGTCCTCGACCGCCGGATCCGCGAGCAGATCCTCGATCGGTCCGAAACCCGCGAGTTCCTTCGTCAGCGCCTCCGCGATCGTCCGTACTTCGTTCTCGTTGAGCGGAATGCGACGCAGGCGCACGAAGCTGTCGATCTCGAGATCGACGAACTGGTTGATCGCCTGGCGGGACCATCTGCCGAATTCGGCGCCCAATTCTTCGATGCGCGTCAACAAATGTTCGTGCGCGGCATTCTTGATGTCGTGGAATTGCTGCGTCTGGGAGAACGGCGCTGCGCCGTCGGCAAATTGAATGTCGTGTGCCATCGCTTACGACCGCTTGGACGAGGGTTGAATGAAACGCTTCAGCGCGGACAGGCCAGGCGCCGGACGCGGTGCAGCCGGACTAATCGACACGCCCGGCAACCGCGCGGCGAGCGATTCGAGCGCGCGCACGTACGGGTCGCGCTCCGCCATATCGACGATGAGTCGCCCCTGGTTCGCCGCATGACCGATCGCAACACGTCGCGACGGCAAGGTTCCGACCAGCGACAGCCCGAGGCGCTCCGCGATTTGCGCGGGCGTCAGATCGAGTGCGGGGTCGTACTGGTTGACGACGAGCCGTATGCGATCGGTCTCGACACCCGCATCGCGCAGCCCGGTGAGCAGATCGGCCGCCGATACGATTGACGCGACACCCTGATCGCAGACGAGCCACGCTTCGTCGGCCGAACTCGTAATCTGTGCAACGAACTCGCGGTTCGAAAAACCGCCGAGGTCGACGATCTGCTGATCGAAGAATGCGCGAAACCGGTTCAGCAAACCGGCGCACGACGCGTACGACACGTCGCGCAGCCCGCCGAGATCCGCCGGCAGCGTCGTCAAGGCGACGCCGCTCTCATGCCGGGTCAGCGCGGTATTCACGAAGGTCCGGTCGATGCGGCGCAGGTTGTGAACCGCATCGATGAAATGGAATTCGCAGCGGGTATTCAGGAACAGCGCGCCATCGCCTGCCGGCAATCCGAGATCGACGAGTGCGGTCTGGCGACCGGCCGGCGTCCCGCCGTTCGGCACGCCGCCCCCCTCGGGGCTCACTGCGCGCTTCTGCAACCATACGGCCAGATTCGCTGCTAGCGTGCTCACCCCCATACCCGCACGCGCGCCGAGCAATGCAACGAGCTTGCCGTGGCGGCTCGCCGGCTCGCCGACGTTCGCCAGCAACCCACGCGTCGTGCGCAATGCATCGTCCGCCGGTGCCGACACGTCGATGAAATCGCGGACGCCGGCGCGCAATGCAGCGAGCGTGCTCTCCGGCTGTGCGAGCGAACCCAGCGCGACAATCGGCAGACCCGGATGCGTGGCGCGAATCGCAGCCGCGGCAACGCTCGCCGCCGTGCTGCCGTCCGAGAAATCGATGAAGACGAGCGCCGGATTGAGGCCCGTAATGCGCTGCGCCAGCACTCCCGGCTCGAGCGATGCGGCCTCGACCGCGCCGGCCGATACGAGCGTATCGGCCAGCCAGCGCACATGCGCGTCATGCTGCGACGCACAAACGAAATAGTCAGTCACGGCGGGTTCACACAAGGATTGAATTCGCGCATTCATGTCGGACACCCCCGGTTACACAAGGCGTGGCGATGCATCGCAAGCCGCGAGACATAGCACTCATTTCGAAAATCCGGGAGCAGCGTCCGGCGACGCGGCTCCGCCCAGATACGATTTCCAGACCGGTCCGTCGCGCTGCTCGGACAACTCGCCGGGCGTCGCGGGCAACACTGCGCCCTTCGCGATCGGCGCGACGAGATGCGGCGTCACGATGATCAGCAGTTCCTTGTCGTTCTGCTGATAGCTCAGATTCTTGAAGAACGTCCCGATGATCGGCAGATCGCCGAGCAACGGCACCTTGCTCACGTTAGACATCGTCTGGCGATCGATCAGGCCACCAATCACGAAGCTCTCCCCATCACCCAGTTCGACGGTCGTGTCCGCCCGGCGCGTCGTAATGCCGGGCACCGCAACACCGCTGATCGTCACGCTGTTTACGAAGTCGAGCTGACTCGATTCCGGCGCAACCTTAAGTGCAATCCGGCTCGGACTCAGGACCGTCGGCGTCAACGAGAGCCCGACACCGTATTGCTTCCACTGGATCGCCGTCGAACCGAGTCCCTGCGGCGATGGCACCGGAATCTCGCCGCCAGCGAGGAAACTTGCGCTCTGCCCGGACAGCGCAACCAGTGTCGGCTCCGCCAGCACGCGGGCCAGGTTGTTCGCCTCCAGCAGAGACAGGTCGGCAAAGATGCCGCGTCCGGCCGCGTTCACGACCAGGTTGAATGCGGACGCGACCGGCGATCCGAGTGTCGGAACGTATCCGCCGGTCCCCGGGCCCGAACCGCCGCTATAAGATTGCACGCCTCCCGGCGAAAACGATCCGAACGAAAAACCGTTGCTTTGCTTGAAGAAATTGAACCCGACCTGCTTGAGCACCGAACGGCTGAACTCTACGACCCGCACGTCGACTTGCACGACACTCTTGCCGGGAACCGTCGAGCGGTCGATCACGACGCCCTTTCCGCTCATGTTCTTGCCGACCGCGGCCGCACGCGCATGCGCCTCGAGCGACGCGGCCGAGCCTTGCAGCACCGCCGTGCCGCCGTATGCATTCACGCGCGGCGCAGCGCCGTCGAGCACGGCTTGCGCGGCCGCGTCGACCACCTCGACGTTCCAGATCGTTGGTTCATCGCGGCCGCGCTCCCACAGCATCACGTTGGTTGCGCCTGGAGCCTTTGCAGTGAGCAGCACGGAACCCGAGCGGCTGCCCTTCATGATCAGCACGTCGGCAATTGCCGGATCGCCAACCGCGACGCGCTGCAGGGTGCGGCCCGCCGAAATCTGCCGTTGTGCGCCGACTGCGAGCTCGATCGTAGCGCTCGCGCTCGCGAACGAGGCGAAAGTCATGGTGCAGATAGCAATCGCGAATGCAATCAGTGTGTTTTTCATCGTTTGGTAGACCGTCGCGCGGCCTTTTGCTTGTCGTCGCTGATATCGATGGCCGTCGACCTGGTTCAATAGGCAACCGTTTCCGACCGGCCGCCGCGAATCACTTCGATACTGCCGCCGCCCCCGCTCGGCCGCACCGGCGGCGGCAGATGCAACGGCAACGGCGGCACGTTCGCGCTGGTTACCGGCGTTCTCGGTGTACCAGACAGTTGTTGCAGCGAGACGCCTGCCGCAGCCAGCGCCGAGGGCGACAGTTTGTTATCCGTACGTACCGCAACCGTCTGTAGCGCAAGCTCGTCGTCACGCGGATTACGCAATGCAAAGGTCAGCCGGCCGCTCGCCTCGCCGAGCGTCAGCGCATCGACCTGCGCGGTCGGCACCGCGAGCACTGCGATGCGGGCGCCGGTCGGCTGCCCGTTACCACCGTTGTTGTTGCCGCTGTCGCGTTCGGCGGTCGCATCGCCGAACGACAGCACCCGAACCTTCGACAACAGAAGCCGCGCCTGGGTCTGCGAAACCTCGCCGTCGAGCATCGTGGTGCCAACTTCGCGTTTCAGGTTCAGGAACACGTCGACGAAATTTCCGGGCCGCAGCCGGTTGCCGACCGCGTTCGTTTCGTCGACGCGAACCGCAACCGCACGCTCGCCAGGCTGCACGTCCTCGGCAAGCCCCGACACCAGGGCATCCGCAACGACTGGAGTCGAGGCCGGAACGTCACGAATCGGCATGCGGCCAACAAGCAGAGCCGGATCGTTGAACGCGCCTGCCGGCGCCGGCACAGTGGATGATTGAACCTTCAGCGCATCGGCCGGAATGGGCTGCCCCCCGGGCAAAGTACGCGTTGCAATCACGATCGGCACGGCAGTTACCGCCGTCATCGGCTGCGCCGGCGGGGGACTTGAAGCGCTGCGTCCGAGCACCCATGCATAGATTCCGAGGAGAACGGCGATCGCAATTAGCAGCCCCGCAATGATCTTCGTTAAGTTGTTGGCCATGTTGTCGTATGGATGCCGGAATAAAGATCCAATGAGTTTCTTCTTGTCGCGCGATTTGCGTGTGCCAGGTCTATCGCGTCATGATGCCCACCTCACAGCATGGACTGCGGGATTTGCACCACCGCCGTACCGGTCAGCGGTTTGGTGATGATAGCCCCCAGAAATGGCATGATCGTCATCCAGCTATCTGGCGTATAGCTCACCGTAACTGTCAGGCAGTACAACAGCGGCGTAGGCGTGCCGTTGTAGTTGCATTGCTGAGCCACCACGTTGGGCGGACTGCTGTTCAGCCAACCGAGGACGTTCTGCGTAGTTGTTTTTGCGTTCGCGACGCGTGTCGTGAGATTCGGTGCGTAGCTCAATCCTGCGCGTGCCCCCTCGCTGGCAGCCAATGTCAAGCTTTGCTGAATGACGAAAACCATCCCGAAACTCAGGATCGCGTAAAAAATCACGAAGAACAGCGGAAACACGATCGCAAACTCCACCGCTGTCGCTCCACGTTGCCGTCCCCGACACGCGCTCTGTCGTTTCATCGCACGCCCCCTGTTGCGATCAGATAGATCAACCATGCAGCAGCCGGTACCGCGAGGCATGCGGCATAGGGCGTCGCCCGATATCTGCCAAGTATCAGCGCCGGCTCACGCCGCCGCCACAAGCCTCCGAGCGACGTGCGCGACAGCAGCATCACGGCGAGCGCGTGCAGCCCTGCAGCCAGACTGGCAGCCACCCAGAGCCAAAGCAGCGCATGCGCACCGCACCAAATACCGAGTACAGCGAAAATTTTTACGTCTGCTGCGCCCATGACGCGCAGAAGGAAGAACGGTATCAGCCCGATTAGGCCGACCAGCATGCCGACCACTGCTTGATGCACCGAAATACCAAACGGACTCGCGGCCACGCACGCGGCGCCCAGCCCACCGATTAATCCGGCCACGACAAGCACGTTCGAAATACGGCGGAAACGAATATCGCTGACCACGACCAAAGCCGCCCAGGTCAGAAATACCCCGCTAGAAATGAGATGTCCCATCACACCACGACCCGCAGCAGATGCAAGGGCGGGCGGATTACCGAGGCAGTCCGCCCGCTACTGCGCAACAACGACTTCCGAAAAAGAAGAAGTCGGCTTAGGTCGACGGGGTTGCTCGAATCGCGGTGGCAGAACAGTTCGAAGACGAAGGAGACGACACGCACGTGCCGAGATTGGTAAACATGTTACCGAGACTGCTGCCGATGTTCGTCACCCCTGCGACGATCGCGACAGCGATCAGACCCGCGATCAGCCCATACTCGATCGCGGTAACCCCGTCGTTTTCCTTAAGGAAACGCTTGATGATTGCTTTCATTTTATTCCTCGTGCCTGTATTTACGTTTTCTGGCCTTTTATACGTATACGTCCCCGCATATCTGGCCG
>Ga0055527_1000597_pt1 | contig 11664 bp, 10 predicted proteins | sample AraplaCol_mMS_r2_FD_55010 | JGI IMG/M metagenome (GOLD analysis project Ga0055527, IMG submission 55010) | Arabidopsis root microbial communities from North Carolina, USA - plate scrape CL_Col_mMS_r2 | ecosystem: Host-associated > Plants > Roots > Endosphere | place: USA: North Carolina...
CCCGGCTGGATATGCAGATAGAACGACGGCGCCGGAATCTCGTGCCGACGCTCGTGAAAAAAACGCGCACTGGCCCAAGGCTTGTACGGTTCCTTGTCGTTCGAGAAGCGCGTGTCGCGATAGATGCGAAACAGCGAGCCACCCATCTTGCGCGGATCGGCCCGGAAATGCGCGCTGATCTTCGCCAGCGGCGCTTGCATGTCGCTGATCAGTTCCAGGAACGGATCGCGTACGTCGCGCTCGTATTCGGCCTTGTGCTTCTGAAACCATTCGCGATTGTTGTTGCGGGCCAGGCTTTTCAGAAAACGGAATGTCGCGGGCGAAAAATAAGCGCGTGGCATGACGGTTCAATTCTCGAGTAGGTTAGGGTGCGAACCCCAACAATGGTGGCATGGATGGTTGTTCGAGTAAGCCGATTGGGGATGCAGCAATGGTGACATAGGCGCGATCAGGCTCCCCTTCCCTGCGCGCAGGGGAGGGAGTGCTATGCAATCGCGACGCCGACTTCGGCCGCAAGCTGCTCACCCCACACCTGCAACTGATCCAGCAATGCGCCCTTATCGCGCCCCAGCGGGTCATTGCGCAACTGCACCAACCTGGCGAAATAATCAGGCAGCGTAAGCGTGGTGAGCGGCGTCGGGCGAGTCAGTCGTTCGGTGCGGAAACGCTCCCATCGCTCATGTTCTGCCGGCGTCAGCGTCTCCGGCCAATTGCGTGCACGATAGCGAAACAGCAATTCGGGATAGCGCGCATCGCGAAAATCGAACTTACGCGATCCTAGTTGCTCAGGCGGCGTGGCGCGCACATCACGCAGCAAACGCTTGTCCGAATCCGGCAGAAAACCGCCGTACAAGGCCAATTCCGGATCTTCCGGCGGCGGCAATTCCGCGGCTTGCTGGAAGATACGGCGCAGCTTGTCGCCCAGGCCTGTCGCGGCGCGCAAGATATCGGCATGCGCAAGGCAACGATCTACGTCCAGTTGCAGCCGTTGCAGATCCACACCTTTCAATACGGAAAGCGGTGCCAGCGCGGGTGAGCGATTGGCGTGCACGGTGCGCAAAGGAATGCGCTCCACGCCTTCGGGCAGATCTGCGCGCGGGGTAAACATACGGTCGGCGATGTCTTCGGCGTCCAGCGTCAGCAAATCGCTGGGGTCCTGCGAAAGATCGTAGACGATGATTTCCCCCGACCGGGCGGGGTGCACCGCCAACGGCACGATGATCGCCAGGCAGCAGCGGCTGGCCGGGTAGCGCGACGACACATGCACCAGCGGCGTCATCGTGTTGACATCAAGCAGCTCGAACACCCGCTGCTTGCGCCGCAGCCCGTAATGCCACTCCCATAGCCGCGGCTGTCGCACGCGAATCAAGCGCGCCAGATCGATCAGTGCTTCCACGTCCGACAGCGCATCATGCGCGCGTGTCTGCTGCAGATGATTAGCTGTGGCCAGGTGTTCCAGCTTGAAGCTCGGCGTGCCATCGTCATGCGTGGGCCACACGATGCCTTCGGGGCGCAAGGCCGCGCACATGCGCACCAGATCGATCAGATCCCAGCGCGAATTGCCGTTCTCCCACTCGCGCGCATAGGGCTCGAAGAAATTTCGGTACAACAGCTGGCGCGTGAACTCATCGTCAAAGCGCAGGGAGTTGTAGCCCACGCCGCAGGTGCCTGGTGCTGCGAGTTGCTCGTGCACGCGTGCGGCGAAATCCGCTTCGATCACCCCCTCGCGTTCAGCCTGTTGTGGCGTGATGCTCGTGATCAAGCAGGATTCCGGAGAGGGCGGCATCTCGCGCGGCGGCTTGGCGAAGAACATCAACGGCTCGTCGATAATCTCCAGTTCCAAATTGGTGCGGATGCCGGCGAACTGGATAGGCCGGTCCCTGCGGGTATCGGTGCCGAAGGTTTCGTAGTCGTGCCAGAAGAGGGTATGCATGGGCGGATTCTACGGGAACCGTCCATCGTCAATGGTCGGACAGGACCCTGGCGCGCTTGTGGGTGACCGCTCTTGCGCCCCCAGCTAAACTCCCTGTTCAGGAGGGCGCATGAGCCAAGCGAACGAAGACAACCTCATCTGGATCGACCTGGAAATGACCGGTCTGGATACCGACAACGATTCGATCCTCGAAATCGCCACCATCGTCACCGATAAGGACCTGACCATTCTGGCCGAGGGTCCCGTCTTCGCGATCCGCCACAGCCTGGATCGACTGGAAGCGATGGATACCTGGAACCGCAACCAGCACCGCCGTTCCGGTCTGTGGGATCAAGTCGTGGCTTCCAACACCACGCATGCGGCGGCAGAGCAGGCAACGTTGAATTTCCTCAAGCAATGGGTGCTGCCGGGCAAATCGCCGATGTGCGGCAATTCCATCTGCCAGGACCGCCGCTTCATGCATAGGGAGATGCCGCAGTTGGAGCGTTTCTTCCATTACCGCAATCTCGACGTCTCCACCTTGAAGGAACTGGCGCGCCGCTGGGCCCCGACGATCGGTCGCGGCTTCGCCAAGGAATCCGCGCATACCGCGCTGTCGGATATCCGCGATTCCATCGACGAGCTGCGCTACTACCGCCAGTTCATGGGGGCGCTGAGCGGTATGGAGCAAAGTGCATGATCGACGAGATGTTCGCCACCGTGCTCGATTGCAACGGCCGCCCGTTGACCCTCGATCGTCCGCGCGTGGTGGGCATCATCAACGTCACGCCCGATTCGTTCTCCGACGGCGGCCAGTTCGTCAGCTTGAGTGACGCTGTGGCGCATGGCCTGCGCCTAGCGGAAGAGGGCGCGGACATGCTCGATGTTGGCGGCGAATCCACCCGGCCGGGCGCGGCCGATGTTTCCATCGAAGAAGAACTGCAGCGCGTCATTCCCGTCATCGAGCAACTGGTGGCGCGCACATCGCTGCCGATTGCGATCGACACCTCCAAGCCGGAGGTGATGCGCGCAGCCGTGGCGGCCGGTGCCGGCATGATCAATGACGTATACGCGCTGCGACGCGAAGGCGCGATGGACGCCGCGGCGGAACTGCGCGTGCCAATCTGCCTGATGCACATGCAAGGCGAACCACGCAGCATGCAGGACGAGCCGCATTACGACGACGTCGTGGGCGAAGTGCATCGCTTCCTGATGGATCGCTTGTTCTCCTGCGAAATGGCCGGCATCGATCGGCGCAGAGTGATGGTCGATCCTGGTTTCGGCTTTGGCAAAACGCTGGAACACAATCTAACTTTGCTGCGCAGGCTTGAGCGTTTTGCGGACCTGGGCAGTGGTGTCTACGCCGGCCTCTCGCGCAAAGCGATGATCGGCGCGCTTACCGGTCGCAAGGACCCGGCCGAGCGTGTTGCGGGTTCGGTGGCTGCTGCTTTGATTGCCGTGCAGCGTGGCGCGCGCATGGTGCGTGTACATGATGTGGCGCAAACGGTAGACGCCTTGAAGGTGTGGCATGGCGTGAAAGCCGGCGATACGCCGGAGCGGCACGATAAGCCCAAGGTGCCTAGCTGGCCGGATGATGAGTAGCCGCCACTGATTTCGCCCCCGTCCTCTACGTGTAGTAGGGCTGGGCTGGGGTGAAGCAGTCTCGCCATGATCTCAAACATCGCCGCAAGCCCAACCGACCCCACCCCAACCCTCCCCCGCAAGCGGGGGAGGGAGCAAATATCCGCATAAATTCCAGCTAAAGACACAGGCCCCAAGCGGTGTAGCATTCACGCCCAACCGACGCCCTTGTCCTTATTTCCTAATCCCTGTCCCGCAAAGACTGAGCCCATGAATCAACGCAAATATTTCGGTACCGACGGCATTCGCGGCCGCGTGGGCGAATGGCCCATCAGCGCGGATTTCGTGCTGCGCCTGGGGCGCGCGCTTGGTGTCGTGCTGGGTCGGCATCGGAAAAAAACCTCGGGCCGTCCGCTGGTGCTGATCGGCAAGGACACCCGCGCTTCGGGCTACATGTTCGAATCTGCGCTGGAAGCCGGCCTCACCGCGGCAGGCGCAGATGTTCGCCTGTTCGGCCCGATGCCTACGCCGGCGGTGGCCTATCTCACCCGCAGTTTGCGCGCCGAAGCGGGCATCGTGATCAGTGCCTCGCACAACCCGCATTACGACAACGGCATCAAGTTCTTCTCCACCGATGGCGAAAAACTATCCGACGAGATCGAAGCGGAGATCGAGCAGGAAGTGGAAGCGCCGTTCACCACGGTGGAATCGCATCAGCTCGGCAAAGTCGTGCGCGTTACCGATGCGGTGACACGCTACGCCGAATTCTGCAAAGCCACCGTGCCGGAAGATTTCAGCCTGGCCGGCATGAAGATCGTGCTCGACTGCGCGCACGGCGCCACCTATCAAGTCGCACCGAAAGTGTTCGCCGAACTCGGCGCGGATGTGCATGTGATCGGCGACAAGCCGGATGGCTTCAACATCAACCACAACATCGGCTCCACGCATCCGCAGGCATTGCTGCATGCGGTGAAGGCGCACCACGCCGACATCGGGTTCGCATTCGACGGCGATGGCGATCGCGTGCAAGTGGTGGATCGCAATGGTGTGCTCGGCGACGGCGATGACATGCTGTATGTGCTGGCGCGCAGCTGGCAAGCACGTGGCCTGCTCAAAGGCCCGGTGGTCGGCACGTTGATGAGCAATTACGGTTTGCAGAAAGCGCTTGCCGGACTGGGCGTGGAGTTGATCCGCGCCAACGTGGGCGACCGCTTCGTGCTGCAGAAGCTGAAAGAACACAGTGGCGTGCTCGGCGGCGAAACCTCCGGTCACCTGCTGTGCCTGGATCGCGCCACCACCGGCGACGGCATCGTCGCGGCGCTGGCTTTGCTCGAAGCGCTGAAATTCCTCGGCCAGGACATGGCCGAGGCACGGCAAGGCCTGACTAAGATGCCGCAGATCATGATCAACGTGCGCGCCGTCGGTGCACGCGAAGCGTTGAATACCGAAGCTGTGCGCAAAGCGCTGGCCGATACCGAGCAGGCGCTGCTCGGTCGCGGTCGCGTTGTGCTGCGTGCCTCCGGCACCGAGCCGCTGGTGCGCGTGACGGTGGAGGCTGCGGATGAAGCGGAAGTGCGAGAGATGGCCCAACGCCTCGCGGACGTCGTAAAATCCGCCGCTGAACGCTCGTGAACCAGTAGCGCCGCCCCTCGCGCGGCACTGCAAACAGGCTCCCAGGTCGCCATGGAATGGCCCGACGTGCACCGCCCCTGCGGTGGCGGAACACAAATAGACCGCACGCCAAACCTGGAAAAACGCATGGATACACTAGCCAAGAAGGTTCCTACCCTCGACATCCGCCGCTACGACACCGATCGTGCGGCCTTCGTTGCCGAACTCGGCGCGGCCTATCGCGAATTCGGCTTCTGTTGCATCAGCGGTCACGGCATTGCGTCGCCATTGATCGACGGCGCTTACGACGCGTTTCAACGTTTCTTCGCGCTACCCACGGAAACCAAGCTGAAATACCACGTGCCCGGTTCTGGCGGCGCACGCGGCTACACGCCCTTCAAGATCGAGACGGCCAAAGACAGTCGTTATCCGGATCTGAAAGAGTTCTGGCACATCGGCCGCGAGATCGACCGCAATTCGCGTTTCGCAGAGCTCATGCCGTCGAACCTGTGGCCGGCCGAAGTGCCCGGGTTTCGCGAGTACGCCTACGAGCTTTATCAGGCACTGGATCTGCTCGGCAGCCGCGTGCTGCGTGCGTTGGCGTTGCACATCGATCTGCCGGAGGATTACTTCGACGACAAGATCGACCAGGGCAACTCCATCCTGCGCCCGATCCACTACCCGCCGATCACCGAAGAAAACATCCCCAACGTGCGTGCGGGTGCGCACGAGGACATCAACTTCATCACCTTGCTGGTCGGCGCCAGTGCCGAAGGCCTGGAGGTGCTCACGCGCGAAGGCGAGTGGCTGCCCATCACCACCGAAGGCGATGCCATTGTGGTGAACATCGGCGACATGCTGCAGCGCCTGACCAACCACGTGTATCCCTCCACTACGCATCGCGTGGTGAATCCGCAGAACACAAACGCACGCAAGCCGCGTTATTCGGTGCCGTACTTCCTGCATCCGAATCCGGATGTGGTGCTCGATCCGCTGCCGCAATGCATTACGCCGGATAATCCGCGGCGTTACGACACGTCGATCAGTTCGCATGAGTACCTCTTGCAACGCTTGCGTGAGATCAAGCTGATCTGACGCGCGTCCTACACCCGATGAACTACTCCCTCCCCTGCGTAGTAGGGGAGGGCTTGGGTGGGGTAAAACGCTCTCGCGTTGAATTCAAACCGTGCGGCAAGCCCAAGCAACCCTTCCCTGCCAAGCAGGGAAGGGAGCACGTTTCGCAAGGCGATGTGCGAAAGCCAATACGTGTACTTCTCATTGCGCCGCACCGGCAAGCAACCGGCTAAAGTCCCCCAGCTATCTGGGAGCCCACCGCATGTCCGCCTCACATCGTCACTCGCATAAAGAAGGCCACTTCGCCGCCTCCGACACGGTCCGCGACATCGTGCTCGGCATGGCCGACGGCCTCACTGTACCCTTCGCGCTCGCTGCCGGCCTTTCCGCCGCCAACGTCGCCAGTCGTGTGGTCGTTGTAGCAGGCGTTGCAGAAATCGCCGCGGGTGCCATCGCCATGGGTCTCGGCGGTTATCTTGCCGCGCGCGGTGACATCGATCACTACCATTCCGAGCGCAGCCGCGAATTTCGCGAAATCCGTGAACTGCAGCGCGAGGAGGAACGCGAGATCGTAGACATCTTCAAAAACTACGGCCTGGATCGCGCCGCCTGCGAACCGATCCTTACGCATTTCCGCAAAGACCACGAAGCCTGGGTCGATTTCATGATGCGCTTCGAATTGGGGTTGGAAACGCCAGATCCCCGTCGTGCTTTGCGCAGTGCCATCACCATTGGCGGCGCTTACATCGTTGGCGGTCTTGTACCGCTGGCGCCCTACATGCTGATTGCGCAGCTGAAGCCTGCGCTGCTGATATCCATCCTTTGTACCGGCATCGCGTTAGCGTTATTTGGTGCCGCAAAGAGCCGCTTTACCGGTGTGAGTCTATGGCGAAGCGCACTACAAACGCTTTTGATCGGCGGCCTCGCGTCAGCAACAGCATTCCTGCTCGCGCACTGGCTCGGCGGTTCGTAGATCGGGTTGGTTGGGGCAGGGTGAAGCAATCTCGCGACAATGCTTGCCGTCACCTCACCATCATGCCGGCCTTCGCCGGAATGACGATGATGCAACAGTCATGTTGAGCGAAAAATCACTCCGCCTCCTGCGCCCGATACCGTTTCGACTGCTTCGCCGACATCTTCAAGGCCATCCGATCCGGCATCAGCTTGAACAAGCCCTTCACCGTGCGATTGAAGCGCCCTGTCACATGCACCGCTTCAGCACGCTCCACCGCGTCGATCCCTTCCTGCACCACCGCTTCAGCACGCTGCCACATAAAGGCAGGCATCTTGCTCACCAGCGAGCGGGTGCCGGTCACATCGTGAAACTCTGAGAACGTAAAGCCAGGGCAAAGCGCGCACACATGCACGCCCGCGCCTAAATTTTCCAGCGCCAGCGATTGGGAAAACTTGATCATGTAAGCTTTGCTCGCCGCATACAGCGTATGTCCCGCCGAGCCCGGTACATGGCCGGCCAGCGATGCCACATTCACAATGCGCCCATAACCGCGCTCACGCATGCTGCGAATTAAACGCCACGCCAGTTCCGTCGGTGCCGTTACCAATACACGCAAAAAATCCGCGTGCACCGGCCAATCGTTCTGATCGAATCGGCCAGGCACACCGTAGCCTGCGTTATTGATCAGCCAATCCACATGCAAGCCACGCTCGTCCAACGTTGCACACAGTTGCTCCACTGCATGCGGATCGGCCAGATCATTTGTCAGCACGGTGGTGTTTACACCGTGTTGACTATGCAGCTCGGCCGCCAGCGCATCCAGGCGATCCGTGCGCCGCGCCGTCAACACCACATCGTGTCCGCGTGCTGCGAGCGCACGGGCAAAGGCGGCGCCGATACCCGCGGAAGCACCGGTAATCAGGCTGAGTGGGCGAGCTTTCGTCATACAAATCGTTCCCTGGATCGATATAAATGAATACTCTTCAGCGCACGCGTTGCCGTGCCTGTGAGCGATGGCTAAGCTTGCCAGCTTTCGTTTGTAACGGATGCGGGCATGCGTAAAAAACTCGTCGCCGGTAACTGGAAAATGCACGGCAGCCGTTCGATGGCGGAAGGCTTGGTGGAAGACATCATCAAATCCGCGCCGCTTAACGATATGGATGTGCTGGTGCTTCCGCCTTACCCCTACCTCGCACCGCTCACAGACAAGTACGCCAGTTCAGGCGTTGGCTTTGGTGCGCAGGATGTCAGCGAGCATCAAGGGCAGGGCGCCTTCACCGGCGAAGTGTCCGCCACCATGGTTGCAGACCTCTGCTGTCGCTGGGCGTTGGTGGGCCACTCCGAGCGCCGTCATCACCACACCGAAAGCAACGAGAAGGTGGCGCGCAAGTTCGCTGCGGTACTCGCTGCGGGGCTTACGCCCATTCTGTGCGTGGGCGAGACCCTGCACCAGCGCGAAGCCGGGCAGACCATGGAAGTCATCCAGCAGCAGCTGTACGCCGTATTGGCATTGAACGGCATCGGCTGTTTCGACACTGCCGTGATCTCCTATGAACCGGTCTGGGCCATCGGCACCGGCAAAACCGCCACGCCCGAGCAGGCCCAGGAAGTGCACGCGTTCATCCGTAGCCAACTGGCGCGGGAGGATGCTATGATCGCCCGTCTGACCCGACTGCTTTACGGCGGCAGCGTCAAGGCGGCAAATGCGGCAGAACTTTTTGCGCAGCCAGACGTGGATGGGGGGTTGATCGGCGGCGCCTCGCTCGTGGCACCCGAATTTCTCGCCATCTGCAACGCAGCCCGTTAAGCGACACCGAACCCTACGCGAGACCTCATGTTCGTCATCTTCAGCGTGTTCTACATCCTGATCGCTGCAGCGATGATCGTGCTGATCCTCATGCAGCGCGGCGCGGGTGCCGATGCCGGTTCCGGCTTTGGTGCCGGCGCATCCGCCACGGTGTTCGGCGCTCGCGGCTCCGCCAACTTCCTGTCGCGTTCCACCGCCGTGCTCGCCGCGTTGTTCTTCGCGCTCAGCCTCGGCATGGGCATCTACTTGAAGGTCAACGGCGGCGCGATTCGCCAGCAGCAACAGCAGAATGATCTCGGCGTAATGGCAGGACTTGGCAACAAGCCCGCTAACCCGCAAAATGCGCAGCCCGCCGCTCCGGCCCAGCCGAAGGCGGCGGTGCCGGCACCGGCCGGTAACGGTGAAGTCCCCGCGGCCCAACCGGCACCGGCCAAGGCACAGCAGGGCGAAGTCCCCGCACCCACGGCACCGGCAGCAGCATCCACGAGCAAGAAGTAAAAATCGAAACACACCAGCCCAGGTGGCGGAATTGGTAGACGCACTACCTTGAGGTGGTAGCGACGCAAGTCGTGGGGGTTCGAGTCCCCCCTTGGGCACCAATTGTGAGTCTCAGGTCTTCTCACTGAGTCTCAAAACACCAAAGAAACCCGCCACTTAGGCGGGTTTTTTATTGGTCTGTGGTCTCAATTCTTCTCAGCATCTCTCAGGAAATCTCACGGTATCTGTCGGTACTTTTGACGGTATTTGTGTAACATGGGTTCGTACAAACTTACGAATACCGTCATACTGACCGATATCGCCCTCCGCAAAGCCAAGCCTGCAGCGAAACCTTTGAAGCTGTCCGACGGCCTTGGTATGTACTTATTGCTCAAACCGGACGGCAGCCGTTACTGGCGCATGGACTATCGGTTCGACGGCAAGCGAAAGACTCTGGCGCTTGGCGTGTATCCAGAGGTCTCACTTTCCAATGCGCGCCAACGTCGGGAAGATGCGCGCCGCCTACTGGTGGCGGGAACGGACCCCGGTGCGGCACGCAAAAGTGCAAAACGGGCGCAAGCCGAAGCCACGCGAGCGGCTGGGGACACCTTCGAAGCGATTGCGCGCGACTGGATGGCTCGGCAAGAGGTCGCCGAGGTCACCGCAAACAAGACACGGTGGATACTGGAGACATTCTTGTTCCCGGACATCGGCCACCGACCCATCGCTGAAATTGCACCACGTGATCTGTTGGCGGTGTTGCGCAAGATTGAGGCGACGGGAAAATTGGAGACAGCCAAGCGCGCGAAGGTGAAGGCAGGGCAAGTGTTCCGCTATGCCGTGCTAGAAGGCAAAGCGGAGAGTGATCCCACGGCTAGCTTGAAAGGGGCATTGAAACCCCCGAAAGAAAAGCATCATGCAGCGATTACCGACCCGTTGCGCATTGGCCAACTGTTGAGAGCGATAGATGGATATCGTGGGCAGTTCACGACACTCAAGGCGCTTCAACTAGCCCCCTTGGTTTTCGTTCGACCCGGTGAGTTACGACAAGCAGCTTGGCTCGAGTTCGACCTTGATGGCGCAATTTGGCGCATACCTGCTGAGCGAATGAAGATGAAAGCCGCGCACCTAGTTCCGCTATCAAAGCAAGCGTTGAGTGTCTTGAAAGAGCTGTGGCCACTAACAGGTAATGGTCGTTACGTATTTCCTGGTATCCGCACTGACAGCCGACCTATGAGCGAGAACACCGTTAATGCGGCGCTACGTGGGCTGGGTTACTCAGGTGAAGAAATGACTGGTCATGGTTTTCGTAGCATGGCGGCTACTCGGCTCAACGAGATGGGCTGGAATGCAGACGCCATTGAACGCCAGCTTGCACACGCTGAATCAAACAAAGTCAGGGCGGCGTACACGCACGCTGCCCAGTACTTAGAAGAACGAACTCGAATGATGCAGGCGTGGGCTGACTATTTGGATGGACTGCGTCAAGGGGCCACGATCACGATGCTCAAGCGAACAGCATGATCCGTATGGATCGTCCTGGATGCTTCGAGCGGTATCAGCGGACGCATATGGCCATACGCGTCCACTACCAGAGATCGTCGGTTTATAGAGGCTAAGCGTGCGTCGTTTTGCGTCGCCATGGGCACGTCTCCGATGGTAACTTGAACCCCAGATTGCATGCTGTTCGCAATGGGGATAAGTGCGTCGAAATCCATCTGCGAAGGCAGCGCGGGCGTGGCGGGGGCAAGTGCGCAAGGCGGGAGTCGCTGGCGCGGGCTCAGATCGTTCGGTAAATCATCGGAATGGTTACGGCTAGCGCGGGTAGTCCTGGCGCAGCACGACACATAGCGAGAGTTGGCCCCTTGTAAGCGTCTTGCATATTGAGGGCGGAGTGCCTTCTTCCGGAGTTCACAATGCACGCAAGAATTCGGCGAGATTGAGTCGTTCTTCTACACTCAGATTCAGCGGTCGACCTGCCTGCAAACTGCGGTAGTACACCTCGCGATCGATTGCCTCTTCAAGCGTCGCTACGCTGCCGTCATGCATGTAAGGTGCCGTGCGCGCCACGCCACGCAGCGAAGGCGTGCGAAACAACCCGATGTCGGCCGGCTCCTGCGTAACATTGAAACGCCCAAGCTGCGCCTCATCCGCATGCGTAGCCACACGATCGCCGACTGCGCTACCTTGCAAGGAGCGCGTGATCACGCCCTCAGTGAGCGCCGGAAGATCCGCAGCAATGCCATC
>Ga0055527_1000599_pt1 | contig 11632 bp, 13 predicted proteins | sample AraplaCol_mMS_r2_FD_55010 | JGI IMG/M metagenome (GOLD analysis project Ga0055527, IMG submission 55010) | Arabidopsis root microbial communities from North Carolina, USA - plate scrape CL_Col_mMS_r2 | ecosystem: Host-associated > Plants > Roots > Endosphere | place: USA: North Carolina...
ACGCCGCGAGTGGGAAGATCGCGAGCGTCATCACGGTCATGGCGGCTATCACTGCCCGCCGGGGCACGCGAAGAAGGGCGAGTGCTGAGTCACTGAGCGCCCGCCGATCGGCCCGCGCACTGACGCATCAAAAACAAGGCCGCACGCGAACGAGAGTTCGCGTGCGGCCTTTGTCGTTGCAGGCGCGGCTGCGCCGCTGCCCAAGCGGTGTTACTGAAATGCCACTTCCGCAAAACTCCGCAGCTTGCGACTATGCAGCTTGTCGAGCCCGTTCGTGCGCAGGATCTCCATCGCCTTCACGCCGATCTGCAGATGCTGGTCGACCTGCCCGCGATAGAACGTGTCGGCCATGCCCGGCAGCTTCAGCTCGCCGTGCAGCGGCTTGTCCGATACGCACAGCAGCGTGCCGTACGGCACCCGGAAGCGGAAGCCGTTCGCGGCGATCGTCGCGCTTTCCATGTCGAGCGCNATCGCACGGCTCTGCGACAGCCGCTGCACCGGCTCGCGATGGTCGCGCAGCTCCCAGTTGCGGTTGTCGACGCTCGCGACNGTGCCCGTGCGCATCACGCGCTTCAGCTCCACGCCCTCCAGCCGCGTGACCTCGGCCACGCCGCGCTCGAGCGCGAGCTGCACTTCGGCCAGCGCCGGGATCGGCACCCACAGCGGCAGGTCGGCGTCGAGCACGTGATCTTCCCGCACGTAACCGTGCGCGAGCACGTAGTCGCCGAGGCGCTGCGTGTTGCGCAGCCCCGCGCAGTGACCGAGCATCACCCACGCGTGCGGNCGCAGCACCGCGATGTGATCGGTGATCGTCTTCGCGTTCGACGGNCCGACGCCGATGTTGACCATCGTGATCCCGCTGCCGTCCGCGCGCTTCAGGTGATANGCGGGCATCTGCGGCAGGCGCGGCGGCGCGGTGCCCTCGGCCGGCTCGCCGCCGAGGTTCGCGTTGTACGTGACGACGTCGCCCGGCTCGACGAACGCGCTGTACTCGCTGCGATACGCGCGCACCTCGGGATCGTCGCTTTCCGTCATCATCGTGCGGCCGAGCTTCACGAACTCGTCGATGTAGAACTGGTAGTTCGTGTAGAGCACGTAGTTCTGGAAATGCGTGGGCGACGTCGCCGTGTAGTGGCGCAGCCGATGCAGCGAGAAGTCGACGCGCGCGGCCGTGAATAGCGCGAGCGGATGCGGCTCGCCCGGCGCCGGCTCGAACGTGCCGTTGACGATGCGGTCGTCGAGATACGACAGGTCGGGCGTGTCGAAGATGTCGCGCATCGCGAGCAGCCGGTCGCGATCGAGTTCGCCCTCGAGATGGATGCCTTCCGGAAACGCGAAATGAATCGGAATCGGCTGCGACGACACGCCGATCTCGATCTTGACATGGTGGTTCTTCGCCAGCAGGCGCAATTGCTCGCGGTAGTAGTTCGCGAAGAGATCGGGCCGCGTGACCGTCGTCTCGAATACGCCGGGGCCCGCGACGAAGCCGTACGAGCGGCGCGAATCGACGTGCGTGTTGACGTCGGTGCGAATCCGCACGAACGGATAGCATGCGCGCACGTGCTCGGTAATCGCTTCGTGGCGGCGATAGCGCGCGAACGCGTCGCGCAGGAAGCCCGTATTCGTGTCGTAAATGGCGGACAACCGCGCGACGGCGGCGATCGGATCGTCGAAAGCCTCGACCGACGGGCTTTCGGGCGACAGCACACGGTGCCGGCGGCTCAAATCGTTCTTCATTTTCATCACCTCGTCTGATCCGACGACATTACCACGGAACCCGGNCGCCTTTATGGCCGCCCCTGCGCACGGAGGGGCCGGATGGCGCGCAGTATTTGCTAAAATCGGTGGGTTCACTGGAGACTCATCATGAAGCCGCTCATTTTCGTCGCCGCTGCCGTCGCGTTTGCCGCCGCCAGCGTCGCTCACGCCGCCGGCGGCACGCCTGACGCCGACGCGCAGGCCCGGGCCGAGGCCAACGAAGCCGCCGGCCTGCCCGATCTCCGCAAGATCAACCGGCCGGGCGCCGAAGTCACGTCGAAAGTGGACTTCGCCGATATCCGCCGCACGCCGAGCTTCCACGAAAAGAGCAAGAACGGCACCGAAGTCACCGAGTACCGCGACCGCGGCAAGCCGGTCGAGATCGACGTGAAGTCGAACTTCGGCACGCGCTACCAGATGAGCTCCACGCCCGACACGTCGCCGAAGCCGCATGACGCGGGCATCCCGATCACGCGCCTGCCGTCGCTGAACCTGCGCTACTGATTCCGTGGCGCGGCGCGCCAACCGCGCCGCGCCGCCCCTTCACCTGCTGTCGCGCTGCACGCCGCCCGCGTGCCGACACCCTGACCTGACGCATCCCGCATGGCCGTTTTCACCGCTGTTTCCGACTCCGATCTCGCGCAATGGATGCGCCACTACGAACTGGGCGACGTGCTTGCGTTCCGCGGCATTCCGTCCGGTATCGAAAACAGCAATTTCTTCCTGACGACGACGCGCGGCGAATACGTCCTCACGATCTTCGAAAAGCTCACCGCGCAGCAGTTGCCGTTCTACCTCGACCTGATGCGCCACCTGGCCGCCCACGGCGTGCCGGTGCCGGACCCGATCCCGCGCGACGACGGCGCGCTGTTCGGCGAGNTGCACGGCAAGCCGGCCGCGATCGTCACGAAGCTCGACGGCGCGGCCGANCTNGCGCCCGGGGTCGAACACTGCATCGAGGTCGGGCAGATGCTCGCGCGNCTGCACCTCGCGGGNCGCGACTATCCGCGCAACCAGCCGAACCTGCGCAGCCTGCCGTGGTGGCAGGAGAACGTGCCGGCNATCGTGCCGTTCATCACGGACGCGCAACGCGCGCTGCTCGAAGGCGANCTCGCGCACCAGGCCGGNTTCTTCGCGTCGGACGACTACGCAGCGCTGCCGGCCGGCCCGTGCCATTGCGACCTGTTCCGCGACAACGTGCTGTTCGCNCANGCGGCGCCCGGCACCGGTCACGACGTGCGGCTCGGCGGCTTCTTNGACTTCTATTTCGCGGGCTGCGACAAGTGGCTGTTCGACGTCGCGGTCACCGTCAACGACTGGTGCGTCGACCTCGCGACCGGCGTGCTCGACGTCGCGCGCGCCGATGCGCTGCTGCGCGCGTACCAGACCGTGCGGCCGTTCACGGCCGAGGAGCGCCGCCATTGGAGCGACATGCTGCGCGCCGGCGCGTACCGCTTCTGGGTGTCGCGCCTGTACGACTTCTACCTGCCGCGCGCGGCCGAGATGCTCAAGCCGCACGACCCCGGCCATTTCGAACGCATCCTGCGTGAGCGTATCGCGCATACGCCCGCGCTTCCCGAGATCCAAACCGCATGCAACTGATCGAAGTGCCCGCGAAAACGGGCTATGTCTGGTTCCGTCAAGGCATCTGGCTGTTCCGCCGGAATCCGCTCGCGTTCATCACGCTGTTCTTCACGTACCTGCTCGCGATCACGCTGGTGTCGATGGTGCCGGTGATCGGCTCCGCGNTGCCGCTGGTGTTCATTCCCGGCATCGCGGTCGGCTTCATGGCCGCGTGCCGCGACACGGTGGCCGGCAAGACCGTGATGCCGACGATCCTNGTCGACGGCTTTCGCTCGTACGGCACCGTCGCGACCCAGCGGCTGCTCGTGCTCGGCGTGATCTACGTCGCGTCGATGGTGCTNGTGTTCGCCGCTTCGTCGTTCGTCGACGGCGGCGCGCTGTTCCACGTGATGATGGGCGCAGCCGACGAAGCNAACACGACGCCCGAGACGCTCGCCGCGCAAGGCACGCTCGGCGCGCTGTTCTTCGCGACGCTGCTCTATCTGCCGGTCGCGATGCTGTTCTGGTTCGCGCCGGTGCTGGTCGCGTGGCATGACGTCCCGCCGGCGAAGGCGCTGTTCTTCAGCGTCGTCAGCTGCTGGCGCAATCGCGGCGCGTTCGCCGTATACGGCGTGCTGTGGTTCGCCGTCGCGCTCGGCACGTCGCTCGCGCTGTCGCTGCTGCTGCAGGCGCTCGGCGCCGGCGCGTACGCGCTGACGATCATGATGCCGGTGACGATCATCATCGTCACGATGCTGTACTGCTCGTTCTACGCGACCTATCGCGGCTGCTTCGGTGTGCAGGAACCGGGCGCGACGACGACGATGTCGGGCCGCTGAATCGTGTCCTGGCCGGCGCCATGCGCCGGCCGTCACGCGGTTTCCGCGCCGGGTCGTCCCCGGCGCGCATCTGATCTTCCCCCCTTTTCCCATATCGACCGCCTCGGGTCGGCCCTGTTCAACCCGATCTTTTGCGCGCAAAATAATTTGCGTACAAATCGTTCGCGCATTGCCGCGCCTCCCGAACCATGGACCGCCTGCCTCCGCTGCCCCAGACGCTCGACGAGCAACTGTGCTTCGCGCTTTATTCGACTTCGCACGCGATGACGAAGGCGTACAAGCCCCTGCTCGACAAGCTGTCGCTGACCTATCCCCAATATCTCGCGATGCTCGTGCTGTGGGAGCGCGACGACATGGCCGTGAAGGACATCGCCGCGCGGCTCGACCTCGACCCGGCCACGGTCACGCCGCTGCTCAAGCGGCTGGAAGCGCTCGGCTACGTGGAGCGCGTACGCAGCGCGGCCGACGAACGCGTCGTCAACGTTCGCGTGACGCCGGAAGGCCGGGCGCTGAAGGATCGCGCGCGCTCGGTGCCCGCCGACCTCTTTTGCGCGATGCAACAGACACCCGAATTCCTGATCAGGCTGCGCGCCGATCTCCAGCAGCTGCGCGATGCGCTGTCGGTGGCCAACGAACGCTGACACGCCCGGCACGAACCGACCTGCCCGGCGCTGCCGGGTTTTTCTTCAAAATTTCATTTGTACACTAATGATTTGTGTTCTATATTTTGTCCATGGCCGGCGACATTCCGTCTGACCGGACCGCTGTTCCCCTCTCTTCCCGACAGGAGCTGCACGATGAACATTCTGTACAAGACCAGCGCCACGAGCACGGGCGGCCGCGACGGCCGCGCGGTATCCGCCGACNACAAGCTGGAAGTGAAACTGGCCGCGCCGCGTGAACTCGGTGGCACGGGCGCGGAAGGCACGAATCCGGAGCAACTGTTCGCCGCAGGTTACTCGGCCTGTTTCCTGAGTGCGATGAAATTCGTCGCGGGCCAGAACAAGCAGACGCTGCCGGCCGANACGCAAGTCACGGCGGAAGTGGGCATCGGCCCGAACGACGCAGGCGGCTTCGGGCTCGACATCGAGCTGCGCGTGTCGCTGCCGGGGCTCGACAAGAACGACGCGCAAGTGCTGGTCGACAAGGCGCACCACGTGTGCCCGTATTCGAACGCCACGCGCAACAACGTGCCGGTGCGCCTGACGGTCGTCTGACGCGGNACAGGTTCAGGGCTCAGGAAATACAAAAAGGGCGCGTGCGGCATGGTGCCGCACGCGCCCTTTTGCGCGATTCATCGAAATGGCGGGCCGGCAGGCCCGCGTGCGCCGCTTAGCGCGCGCCGATCGAATACGGACGGTTCATTGCCGCGTCGCGATCGATCTTGCGCATGCGGAATTCGAGGTCGTAGATGTCGGTGGCTTCGGCCAGATACGCGTCGGCGCGCTCTTTCGCGGCCTTGTCAGCGTTCTTGGTCAGCATCAGGAAGAGGTGGCTCAGCAGGTACATGATCGATCTCGCTATTCAAAGGTTCTGGACTAGGGTTTTCCCGAATTATAGGGAAAACCCTAGGCTTTGACCAGTGTCGATCAGACGATGCGTCGTTNGGTCGCCACAGTGCGGCGANGGGTTTCGAAAAAAGCCCAGATCATCGCGCTGGCGTCGGGGCCGACCGCCGCGTGAAACGGCACGGCTTCGTCGCCGCCGGCCCACGCNTGATCGAGCCCNTTCACGTGNCACAGCCGCACCACCGGCTCGCCGTCGCGGCACACGTCGGTAATCTGTGCGCCCGTTTCGCGCGTCTCGACCCGCTCGCCGCCGCGCAGCGCGCCNCGGCTGTCGGCGAGCCCGTTCAGGCGCATGAACTGCACGGTCAGCTGATCGGCATTCTTCGGCGCGACGACATGATCGCCGTCACCCTGGACGATCAGNGCGGGCATGCCCGGATAGGCGCCGGCATCGACCAGCGCATCGACCGCCNCGGCCGGGTTCTGTCTCAAGCCCCGCCGCATCACGTCCATTGCGGTGATGCCGGAATTCGCCTCGCCGAGCGCGGGGCCCGAGTGCAGCGCGACCGCGGCGAAGCGGTCCGGATGGTGCAGTGCAAGAAGCGACGCAAGCCCCGCACCGGCCGACAGCCCCGCGACGTAAACACGCGACGCGTCGAAGCCATGTTCGTCGACCAGCGCGTCGACCAGCGACGCCACCGTGTCCGCCTCGCCGCGCCCCGCGCGATCGGTGTCTTCATACCAGTGCCAGCAACCGTGCGTATGCGCGCGCAGCGACTGTTCCGGATACAGCACCGCGAAACCGTGCTTGTCGGCCAGCANGTTCATNCGNGTGCCCTGCGCGAATTCGTCGACGGACTGCTGGCAGCCGTGCAGCATCACGACCAGCGGCATCGCGCCACGCCGGCGGCCGGGCGGTATGTAGAGCCCGTANGCGAGATTCTGGACGAGGCGGCCNAGCGCGGGCGTCATCGGATGTTCGCCCCGCGTCCACTCGCCGGCCGCCCATGCGGCCGCGCGCGGCCGCACACGCGATTCGCGNGGCGGGGACAGATCNGAGGCCGCNGCCTCGAGTGCGTCGCGTGTGATGCGCTGNGCATCGCGCGCCGCGCGCTTGGCGGTCGGGGACAGCATGCGTTTCATGCCGCCCAGCCACACTTTGGTCAGACTTTTGGTCATCGATCGGGCTCGCAGTCAGGAAAAATAGGGGCGCCATGANAGCGCCACAACGGATGCATCGTTCGACTTTGTGCAATGCACCATAACATTGTTTCCAGGATTTTTCCTGCACGCCGGNCGTTGCCGGCGGCGCAAAAAACGGGCCTNATGCGGACGCGGCGCTATACTGGGGCTTCGCCGCTTGTATCCGTTGTAGTCGTTCTTCCCGGCTCGCGCGTTGATTTAAGCATTCTCCCGCCTTCGTTCGTCCCCTTCCCGATGTTCGACCTGCCTTCTCACCTGTGGATCATGATCACCGCGTTCGGCGGCGCNGGGCTGACCTTGCCGCTCGCGATCACGATTGCCGTCTGGCTCGCGCTCGGCTACTCGTGGCGGCGCGCGGCCGCGTGGCTCGGCGTGCTGGCGGCCGCGATCGGCGTGGTGGCGCTCACGAAGATCGCGTTCCTCGGCTGGGGCATCGGCATTCGCGCGTGGGATTTCACCGGCTTCAGCGGGCATGCGATGCTGTCGACGTCGGTGTATCCGGTCGCGATTTTCCTCGCGCTGATCCGCACGCGCACGCCGGTGCGGATCGCCGGCATCGCGCTCGGGCTGGCGNCCGGCGTCGCGGTCGGCGTGTCGCGCGTCGCGCTCGACGCGCATTCGCCGTCCGAGTCGATCACCGGCTGCATCGTCGGNGCGATCGCCGCGCTCGCGTTCATCGCCGGCTCGTGGCGCGCGGTGCCGCACCGCTGGTCGGTGCCGGCGGTCGTCGCGAGCCTCGCGCTCGTCACCGTGGCGCTGCATGGCCTCACGGTGCCGTCGCACCGCTGGGTCACCAAGGTCGCGCTGGAACTGTCGGGCCACGAGCGTCCGTTCGTCCGCGCGCGCTGGAAGGCCAACCCGAACTACCATCCCGCGTCGCAACCGTCGTCGCTGCAGCGCACCGAGTCGGCGCCGCCTACGCTTCACGCGTGACGGGCCGCCCGGCCAGTCCTTTCCACGTCTGACCATTTCCTGCGCACCGTCGCATGCGCAGTATGCCAAGCGTTATAACCCGCCCTATATTACGATTACGGTTTCCACCCGTTCAAAACGAATCCACCATGCGCTCAACCGTCCGTCCGCTTCGCCGCACCCTGCTTCGCCTGCTGCCGATCGNCACGCTTGCCGCCGGGTTCNCGTTCAGCGCGCCCGCTTCCGCCGCCGACGAACTGGTCGTGTCGGCCGCCGCCAGCCTGACGAACGCATTCAAGGCCGTCGGCGACGCGTACGAGAAGCAGCACCCGGACACCAAGGTGCTGTTCAACTTCGGCGCATCGGACGTGCTGATGCAGCAGATCGCCAAGGGCGCGCCGGCCGACGTGTTCGCGTCGGCCGACCAGAAGGCGATGGATCGCGCGGTGANCGAAAAGGTGATCGTGCCNGGCACGCGCCGCGATTTCGCCGCGAANTCGCTGGTGCTGATCGTGCCNGCGGACAGCCGCGCGGCCGCGCCGACGTCGCTGAACGACCTGACCGCGCCCGGCGTGAAGCGCATCGCGTACGGCGACCCGGCCTCGGTGCCGGTCGGCCGCTACACCGAGGGTGCGCTGCGCGCGGCCGGCGTGTGGGANGCCGTCAGCGCGAAGGGCGTGCTGGCCGCCAACGTGCGCCAGAGCCTCGACTACGTCGCGCGCGGCGAGGTCGACGCGGGCTTCGTGTTCGGCACCGACGCCGCGATCATGCCGGGCCGCGTGAANGTCGCGCTGACGGTGCCNACGCAGACGGTCATCACCTACCCGATCGCCGTGGTCAAGGACAGCCGCCACGCCGCGCAGGCGCAGTCGTTCATCGATTTCGTCGCGTCGCCGCAGGGCCAGGCCGTGCTGTCGACGTTCGGCTTCAAGCCCGCCAAGTGAGCTTATCGCGATGCAAGACGCCTGGGTCCCGCTGCTGCTGTCGCTGAAGGTTGCCGGCTGGGCGACCGCGCTCGACATNGTGCTCGGCGTCGCGGCCGCGTTCGTGCTCGCNCGCTGGCGCTCGCCGCTGCGCGACGTGGTCGATTCCGTGCTGACGCTGCCGCTCGTNCTGCCGCCGACGGTGCTCGGNTATTACCTGCTCGTGCTGCTCGGCCGGCGCGGCGTGTTCGGCGCGTGGCTCGACAAGTTCGGTATCGAGCTNGTGTTCACGTGGCAAGGCGCGGTGATCGCGTCGATGGTCGTCGCGTTTCCGCTGATCCTGAAATCGGCGCGGGCNGCGTTCGAAGGCGTCGATCCGCATCTCGAGCGCGCCGCNCGCACGCTCGGGCTCGGCGAAGCCGCGGTGTTCTTCCGCGTGACGCTGCCGCTCGCCACGCGCGGGATTCTCGCCGGCGCGCTGCTCGCGTTCGCGCGCGCGCTCGGCGAATTCGGCGCGACGCTGATGATCGCCGGCAACCTGCCCGGCCGCACGCAGACGCTGTCGGTCGCGATCTACGCGGCCGTGCAGGCCGGCGACGACANCACGGCCAACTTCCTCGTGCTGGTGACGTCGATCACCTGCGTGCTGGTGCTGCTCGCGACCGGCTGGCTCGTGCCGTCGCGCGCCCGNCGGAACCAACTGACATGAAGCGCCTGTCCTGTCCGCATCGCCGGAGTCGTCCGGCGGCCNGCCCGCTTCGGCGGAGGCCCGCATGAGCCTCGTCGTCGACATCCGCAAGACCTACGCGAGCGCCGAGCGCCGCTTCACGCTCGACATGTCGTTCACGGCGACGACGCAGCGCGTCGTGCTGTTCGGGCCGTCGGGCGCGGGCAAGAGCATGACGCTGCAGGCGATCGCNGGGCTGCTGACGCCCGACGCAGGCACGATCACGCTGAACGGCGAGCCGCTGTTCGACGCCGCNCGCCGGATCGACGTGCCGACCCGCGAACGCCGTGTCGCGTACCTGTTCCAGGACTACGCGCTGTTCCCGCATCTGAACGTGCGGCAGAACATCGCGTTCGGGCTNACGTCCGGGCTGCGCAACCCGCGCGCGAAGACGGTGCCNCCGGAGGTCGCGTACTGGCTNCGCGCATTCGACCTCGAATCGCTCGCGGGGCAATATCCGTCGCAACTGTCGGGCGGGCAGAAGCAGCGCGTGGCNCTCGCTCGTGCGCTGGTCGCGCAGCCGCGCATCCTGCTGCTCGACGAACCCTTCGCGGCGCTCGACGGCGCGATGCGCCAGCGCATGCGCCATGAGCTCGCCGAACTGCAGGCGCGGCTCGACATCCCGATGGTGCTGATCTCGCACGACCCAGACGACGTCGCCGCGTTCGGCGACCAGGTCGTGCAGTTGAGCGAAGGACGCGTGCAGGCGAGCCCGCCGCACGCCGAGTGGCCGACGCGCGTCACCTGAGCGCGCGACGCCGTGGTCGTGAGCGTGGCGCTGGCCGCCACGTTGGAGCCTGGGAGACGCCGCGGCGCGGCGCATGCTGCAAGCGGAAACGAAGCCGGTGCGATGCATACGCGTGCGGCACCGGCTTCGCCCCGCCCTGCACGTCGGCTGCCGGCCAGGTCAGCCCGTCACCGCCAGAATCACGCTCGACGCCTTGAACAGCGCGATCGCGCGCCGGCCGGCGGCGAGCTGCAACGCATCGACGCTGTCGTTGGTCACGACGGCCGTCAGCGTCCCGCCGCCGTCGAGCGCCAGTGTCACCTCGCTGTTCACCGCGCCCGCCGCGACGGCTTCGACGCTGCCGTGCAGGCGGTTGCGCGCGGACACCTTCAGGTCGGGCCCGCCATCGTCGACGGCGAGCACGACCCACGACGCCTTCACCAGCGCGCACGCGTGCGCGCCTTCCCGCAGCCCGAGCGCCTCGGCGCTTTCGTGCGTCAGCACGGCGACGACGGCTTGCCCGCCCGGCAGCGCNAGCGTCACCTCGTCGTTGACNGTGCCGCGCACGAGCGACGCGACCTTGCCGAACAACTGGTTGCGCGCGCTCGTCTTCATCCCGATCCGGCCGATCAGCGCCCAGTCGACGTCGAAGCCNGCAACGGCCGCNCTCGCGGCCTCGATGAAGCGGCGATGCTCGCGCTCGATCGTGCGGAANGCGGCGATCANCGACGTCGCGCGCGGCGTCAGCGTCGTGCCGCCNCCGCCCTTGCCGCCCGTCGAACGCGCGACGAGCGGTTCGCCGGCGAGATTGTTCATCGTGTCGACCGCGTCCCACGCGGCCTTGTAGCTGAGNCCGACGGCCTTCGCCGCGCGCGTGATCGAACCGGTGTCGCCGATCGCCGCGAGCAGCGCNATNCGCGTCGCGCCGCCGAGGGTCTGNTCGCCGGCGCGCAGCCACAGCTCGCCGCCCAGTTCGAGCGGTCCGGCGGACGAGGAAGAAGGCGGGACGTCGGTCATCATCGGCATGCGTGNGGGAAACGGGCGGCCATTATAGGGGCGGCGCGCGGCGCTCAGCCCGGCTTGCCGTCGAGCTTCGGCGGCCGCAGGCTGGCCAGCAGCGTCTCGGCGTCGCGCGCCGCCCGCTGTTCGAGCGCGGCGCCGTAACCGCGCACGAAACCGAGCTGATACGGTGGCGCCGCCAGTTGCTCGAGATGGTGCAGCGCGACCATCGCGTCGTTCGCTTCGCCGAGCACGCTCTGCACGCGCGCCAGCGTCTTGACCGTCTCGGTGCGCGTGCGGCGCGACGCCAGCGACGCGAAGAATTCGAGCGCGTAGCGCAGCCGCTTCGCATCGATCCGCACCTGGTGGCGTGCCGCCGTGTCGAGCGACGTGAGCGACGGCGATCCGTAGAGATGCCCGAACAGCCGCCGTACGCGCTTGGTCGCGTGACGCCGCAGCGACGGCGCGTCGTC
>Ga0055527_1000606_pt1 | contig 11532 bp, 12 predicted proteins | sample AraplaCol_mMS_r2_FD_55010 | JGI IMG/M metagenome (GOLD analysis project Ga0055527, IMG submission 55010) | Arabidopsis root microbial communities from North Carolina, USA - plate scrape CL_Col_mMS_r2 | ecosystem: Host-associated > Plants > Roots > Endosphere | place: USA: North Carolina...
CTGAAAGCAGGCAGTCGTCTGCAGCATCGGCGCGGCGGATACGTATTGCGCGTCGAGCATCGTGCGGTGATGCTCTACACGTGGCGCATTCTCGAACGTTTCACCGACGACACGGTGAATGCGCTGCTTGCGCGCTATCGCGAACCGGGCCGGCCCGTCATTGAAGTCGACAACGGCTGGTACGACGTCGAGATCCTCGGCGGAGAAATCGCACGCGACGGCTGGTTCGAACCCGCGTTCGAGTTCGTGCTGAAGAAAACCGATGCACCGGGCGACGCATCGCACGTGGACATCCACTACCGTTTCGCCATCGAAGGTAGTCTGGGTCCGGCAGCGTGAATCCGGCGGGCAGCAGCGCGGCATACGGCAACCGGCCACACGGGAGGCACATGGCACCGAACACGACGACGATCGACATCCGTGCAGCCACTTCTGCCGATGCACCGGCCATCGCCAGCATCCACGTCGCGTCGTGGCAAGCCACTTACACGGGCATCATGCCGGCGCAGTTCCTCGCCGACCTGTCGGTCGAAAAACGCACGGCCGCGTGGCGCGAGACGCTCGACGCGGGACGACCGCACGTCGCGCTCGCCTTCGCGAACCACGCACCGACCGGCTGGATCGCGTACGGGCCGACGCGCGACGCCGACAAGGACGGTGCGTGGGGCGAAATCGAAGCGATCTATCTGCACCCGTCGCATTGCGGGCAAGGGATCGGCGCGCGGCTGGTCGACCATGCATGCCGAGCGCTGCACGACGCGGGTCATGCGTCGGTGTCGCTGTGGGTGCTCGCCAAAAACCGTCGAGCGAGGATGTTCTACGAACGCGAAGGTTTCGTCGCCGAAGCCGACATCAAGACCTTCGAGATCGACGGTACGCCGATCGAGGAAGTGCGGTACTGGCGCGCCCTACCGAAGCGGTCTCGATGACGGCAGCGCCTCCTCCGTCGCCAATCGTTGCTGCATCAGCTGCAGCAACGCGCGAATCTTCGCGTTGACCGAATTCCGGCTCGCGTAAGCGGCATGCAGCTGCAGCGGCGCCGGCGCCATCTCCAGCGGCACGCGCACCAGCCGCCCTTCGGCAAGCTCCACCGCGCACGCGCGTTCGACCAGAATCGCGAAGCCGATCCCGTTCACCGCCGCGAGGCCCGCCATCTCGCCGCTATTGACGCGATATCGGCTCGCCACCGGAATCTTGTGAATCCGTCCGTCGCGATCGGCGAATTGCCACGGCTGCCCTTTCAGCGTGCTCAACGTCGTGATGCACGGCAACTGCTTGAGCTGCTCCGTCAGGCCTGGCATCCCGACCCGCGCGACCAGTGACGGCGCGGCCACGACGACGCTCGGCAAACTCACGAGCGGCCTGACGACGAACGCGCTGTCGTCCAGCTTGCCGCGATTGACGATGATCGACAGGTCGATATCGTCGCGCAGCGTCGACACGCCAGCGAGGCTGGTGTCGCAGTCGATCTCGACACGCGGATGGTGGCTCGCGAATTCCGCGACGATCGGCCCCAGCATGCGCGGCCCGATTTCGCCCGGGACGCAAAGCTTCAGCACGCCGCGCAATTCCGTTTGCTGCGACGTCAGCTCGCATTCGGCCTGCGTCAGCGCGTCGAGCATCGGCCGCGCACGCTCGTGCAGCAGCCGCCCGGCCTCGGTCATCCGCAGGTGGCGCGTGCTGCGCTCGAGCAAACGCACGCCGAGCCGCGACTCCAGTTGCGCCACATAACGGCTCACGTTGGAACCCGGCAGCGCGAGCACGCGCGCGGCGCCGGCAAAGCTGCCTTCATCGACGACCGTCACGAACACACGCACCGCATTCAGATCCAGCTTGCTACGCATCATTATCCCGTTCGAGGTATCAAAGCCTGCCGATTTCCATGGCTTATCCCGCCAGAGACCATAATTTACGATGCTCATCCCGTCAATGCGACGCCCGGGCACGCACCCGCGGCCAGCGTTCGCACGACACAGGCAAGGAGCGTCATGAACATTGCAATCCTGGGCGCCGGCGTGGCCGGCATGAGCACCGCACTCGCGCTCGCCGGGCGCGGCCACGAGATCCGGCTGTACGAACGCAGGCCGGCGGAATCGACGATGGGCGCAGGCGTGGTGCTGTGGCCGAATGCCGGCTTCGTCCTCACCCAGCTCGGCGTGCTGCCGGACATCGTCGAGGCCGGCGGCCGCCTGCATGCGATGCGGCGCATCGACCGGCACGGCACCCTGCTCAAGGCCACCGAGATCGGCGCGCTCGACCACCGGATGGGCTTCCCGACGGTGTCGATCCTGCGGCGCGACCTGCAGGCCGTGCTGACCCGGCACCTCGCCGCGCGCGGCATCGAGGTCCACTTCGGCCACGGCGCAACGGCCATCGATACCGGCGCGGACGGTCGCGCCGTCGTTCGCTTCGACAACGGCACGACGATCGCCCCCGATCTCGTGATCGGCGCGGACGGCCGCATGAACTCCGTCGCGCGACGTCATGTGGTCGGCGACAATACACCCGTCTATCAGGGCTTCGTCAACTGGATCGGCATCGCGCAAAGCAATGCGCCGCTGGTCGACGAAGTGTCGATATTCGATTACTGGGGCACGCGCGAACGCTTCGGCATCGTCGCACTGGACCGGCATCGCGTGTACTGGGCGGCGGCATGGCCGGAAGCCGACGGGTGCGATGCGGCGGAAGACGATCCGCACGGGATGCTGGAACGGCGCTTCGCGCCGTGGCCGGCGCCCATCACGGACGTGATACGTGCGACGCCAGCGGACACGCTCACGAAGATCCGCGTGCACGATCTGGACCCGGTCGACGTATGGCACCGCGGCAACGTACTGCTGATCGGCGACGCCGCGCACGCGCCGCTCCCGACCTCCGGACAAGGCGCCTGTCAGGCGCTCGAAGATGCGTGGCATCTTGCCCGGTGCCTCGACGAATACGATTCAGCCAACGGCGGCGCTCTCGATGCAGCGCTTGCGGCGTTCACGCTGCGGCGCAGCGGGAAAACCGCCTCGATCACCGAGCGTGCGCGTGAATTCGCGCACCTGTTATTCAGCGACGACGTGAGCGACAGCGCCCGACAACGGATCGATCCGGTCGCCGAAATCGAAGCGCTGACGAACGCGTGGGGCGCGCACCTGCCGATGGAACAGGCGCGCGGACGATAAGCCGTGCGGACGGCGGCATCGGCTCACAGAAACCACCGATACTCCCGCGCGCCGATCTCGTTGCGAAAATCCAGCTCCTCCTGCCGCTTGTTCTCGCAATACACCATCACGAATTCGCTGCCGAGCCCGTCGCGCACGGCCGGATGATCCTGCATCGCGGCGACCGCCGACAGCATCTCCTTCGGAAAATCGATGCCGCTGCCGCGATCGTCGTTGAGCGGCGCGATCGGTTCGCTCTTGGCATCGAGCCCGTGCTCCATCCCCGACAGAATTGCCGCGAGCACCAGGTACGGGTTCGCATCGGCGCTCGCGAGCCGGTGCTCGATCCGCAGGTTGCGCGCATCCGACTCGGGAATGCGGATGCACGCGTCGCGATCCTCGAAACCCCAGCTCGCGCGGCTCGCCGCGTTCACCATCGACCCGTAGCGGCGGAACGCATTGTGATTCGGCGCGAACACGGGCATGCAATGCGGCAGCAGCGCGAGGCAGCCGGCCACCGCATGCCGCAGCGGCCGCTGATCGTCCGCCGCAAGCAGGTTGTTCCCGGCATCGTCGTACAGGCTCACGTGCACGTGCATCCCGCTGCCCGGCGCATGCAGGTACGGCTTGCCCATGAAGCTCGCGCGATAGCCGTGCTGCAGCGCGACGCCGCGCGTGCTGCGGCAGAACATCGCCGACCAGTCGGCCGCGCGCAGCCCGTCGTCGCAATGGCCGAAATTGATCTCGAACTGGCCGGGCCCGAGCTCGGCCGTGATCACGGTCGCGTCGATCCCCTGCGCGCATGCGACGTCGACCATCTCGTGCAGCACGTCGGAGAAACGCGACAGCCGCTCGATATGCATGTTCGGCTGATCGTCGCGATCGTCGGACAGGCGGTCGCGCGGATACTTCGGCATCCCCTCCTCGAGCTGCGCGGCGAACAGGTAGAACTCGAGCTCGAACGCGACGACCGGCCGGATGCCGCGCCGCGCGAGCCGCTTCAGCACCCGCGCGAGCACCTCGCGCGGCTCGAACTCGACCGGTGAATCGGTGCCATCGGTCGTGATCAGCATCTGGCCGAGCGGCTGCTTCTCCCAGGTCACCGGCTTCAGCGTGCCGGGAATCAGCCGGCGCACGGCGTCCGGGTCGCCGTCGTTGAAACAGTAGTCGCCGATCTTGTAGAGGCCGCCCTGCGTGCCGAGCAGGATGCAGTTCTGCGGCAGCTTCAGCAGCGAACCCGCCGCGACCTTTTCGAGCGCATCGATCGGATAGCGCTTGCCGTAGAAGTGCCCGGGCAGGTCGAGGCAGATCAGGTCGACATAACGGATCTCGGGGTGCGCCTGCCGGAATGCGCGGACTTCACTGACCAGCGCGGGAACGACGTCAGCCATGTCTCATCCTTTCCATGTCTTGTATGGCGGTGCCGCGGCGCGGCGAACCGGATTCATGCGACGCACGGGGCAACGCATGCCGCATGTCGATCAGTAGTGCAAACAGGCTACGTGACGAGGCGACCAGCACTTCAGCCCGCCCCGCCGACCACTCAACTCAGGTGAATACCCAAATCACGCGCGTCGGCGCATCAGTCAGGTTCGCGTAACGGAAGCGCTTGTGCGCGGGAAGCTGGAATGCATCGTTCGGACCGAGCGTGACCGGCGTGTCGTCGCCGTCGATCCAGATCGTCAGTTCTCCTTCGAGCACGAAGCCGCCCTGCTCGTCGCTGTCGTCGACCGGCCGCTCTCCGCTGCTGGCGCCCGGCTCGAGATGGCTTTCGAGGATCGAGAAGCGCGCACGCATGTTCGGCGACACGAGGATGTCGGTAATGCCGGCCGCGTAATACACGGTGCGCCGCTCGTCGGGCCGCGTGACCCACCGCACGCTGCGCGGCTTGCTCAGGCTGTAGAAATACGTGGTCGGCACGCCGAGCGCCTCGCCGATCGCNGTGAGATCCGCGACCGTCGGGCGCGACAGCCCGCGCTCGACCTGCGACAGAAAGCCGACCGAGCGGCCGATCCGTTCGGCGAGATCGTTCAGCGTGANCTTGCGATGCTTGCGCAGGTCGCGGATNAGNATCGCCAGACTTTCTATCTCTTCCTGTTCATTCATGATGTGATGGATTCCGATGCAATCAGACGGTATCGCGCAGACGGTACCAGGCCTTGCCGATCGCTTCGAGCGGCGCGGCCAGCCGGTCGCCGCCGGGAAAGCGCGGGTTGCGGATGCGCTGGTACTGCGCGAGCAGGCGTGCGTCGCCGAGCACGGCGTCGGCCACCGCACGCGCGCCGGCGAGCGTCGGCAGCACGCCGTGCCCCGAAAAGCCCTGCAGCCAGAAGCGCTGTCCGTGGCGGCCGATGTCCGGCGTGCGGCGCATGCTGATGTCGATGTGACCGCCCCACGCGTANTCGAGCGGCACGCCGGCCAGTTGCGGAAACACGCGTTCGAGGTGCGGGCGCGTCGCCGCCGCGATATCGGCCGGGATGCCGCCGAGATACGTGCAGCCGCCGCCGAACAGCAGCCGGTTGTCGGGGCTCAGGCGGAAGTAGTCCGGCACGAACTGGTTGTCGATCACGCAACTGTTGCGCGGCAGCAGCGCATGCGCGACGTCGGCCGCGAGCGGCGCGGTTGCAACCTGATATGTGCCGACCGGCAGCAGCCGGCGCGCGAGGTCGCGGTCGAGCCGGTCGACGTACGCATTGCAGGCGAGCACCAGCACGTCCGCGCGCACTTCGCCACGCGCCGTGCGGGCGACGTAGCCGCTGGCCGTCTCGCGCCAGTCGAGCACGCGGCTCCGTTCGAAGATGCGGCCGCCCGCGCGCTCGATCGTCCGTGCGAGGCCGAGCGCGAGCTTCAGCGGGTTCAGGTGGCCGGCCTCCGGATCGTGGAGCGCCGCGAGATAGCGCGTGCCGCCGATCCATTCGGGCATCTCGCCGCGCTCGATCATGCGCAGCCGATCATAGCCCCAGCGTTCGGCCGCCTCGTCGCGCGCGTGCGCCAGCATCGCGACGCGCCGCGGCCGCACCGCGGCCCACAGGCTGCCGGGCCGGTAGTCGATGTCGAAACCGTGCCGCGCCGGCAGTTCGCGCACTTCGGCCGCCGCCCAGCGCATGCTGTCCCACAGCAGGCGTGCGCCGTCGCGGCCGAGCGCATCCTCGAGCGGCTGCATGTCGCACGACCAGCCGAGCAGCGCCTGTCCGCCGTTGCGGCCCGATGCGGCCCACGCGACGCGGCTCGCTTCGAGCATGACGACGCGCTTGCCGGCCAGCGCGAGCCGCAGCGCCGTATGCAGCCCGCTGAAGCCCGCGCCGACGACCAGCACGTCGGCATCGACGCGCTCGTCCAGCGCCGGCCGATGCGGGATCGGCGCCGGGTAGGTGCCAGCGTAGTAGCTGGCGACGTGACGGTCGGACTGCACGAACATGCGGACTCCCGTGAAAATTACGCCGAGAAATTTCATGAAAAACTAGCATGACAATTTCACGCGGGCAAGCGGGAGGATCGACGCCCGTGTCGTCATTGAAATGAAAGGCACACCAATTGCACATGCAGCCCCGGGTCGCCCCGTCACCGTCCGTGTCTTTTACCGTGTGCGGTCGCGGCCGATAATGAATCCATGCACGTTCTCCCTCGCGGCCGGCTTCCCGGCGCGCACTGCCAAAGCCGCGAGGGCCAACCCACCGCGCATCGACACAAGGAGGCACCGCGGCATGACCACGCCATTCAGGCTGGGCGACCACGTCCGCTGGAATTCCGAAGCCGGCTACGTGACCGGCACGATCATCGCGATCCACACCGCCGACTTCGACTACAAGGGGCATCGCCATCGCGCGTCGCCCGACGATCCGCAGTACGAGATCAAGAGCGACCGGACCGACCACGTCGCCGCGCATCGCGGCCGCGTACTCGAACGCATCGCCGGCAAGGACGACGCATGACGCTCCCGTTCTACACGATCGGCCATTCGAACCGCACGCTCGACGAATTCGTCGACCTGCTCGATGCGGTCGAGATCACGCTGCTCGCGGATATCCGCAAGATGACGCGTTCGCGCACCAATCCGCAATTCAACGAAGCGACGTTGCCGGACGCGCTCGCCGCCGCCGACATCGCGTACGAACACATCGCCGAACTCGGCGGCCTGCGCGGCAAGTCGCACGGCGTACCCGACGACGTCAACGATTTCTGGACGAACCGCAGCTTTCACCGCTACGCGGATTACGCGCTGTCGCCGGCGTTTCATGCGGGCCTCGACCAACTGATCGCCCAGGGGCACGAGCAGCGCTGCGCGATCATGTGTTCGGAAGCCGTGTGGTGGCGCTGCCACCGGCGTATCGTGTCCGACTACCTGATCGCGCGCGGCGAAACGGTGCTGCACATCATGGGCCGCAACCGCGTGGAGCTCGCGCGGCTGACGGCCGGCGCGGTGGTCCGGGACGACGGCACGATCGTCTATCCGAATGTCGACGACGACCACGACGACGCCGCACCGGCCAAAGGTGCCCAACCGGACGCGTGACGTCACGCACCCGCGTGCGCACCGGCTTCCGGCGGCCGCGATCCTGCATTACCATCGTGCGACCGTCATGCCTACGCTCGTCCGGCAAGCGGGCTCCCCCACCTCTTCCGTTGCGCACCAATGCTCGCTCTCGTCATCATCGCCGGCCTGTGGGCCGGCCTGCAGAACGCCCTCGCGGGTGGCGGTTCGTTCGTCACGCTGCCCGCACTGATCGTGTCGGGGATGTCGCCGCTCGCGGCCAACATCACGTCGACGGTCGCCCTGTTCCCCGGCCAGGTGACGACGGGCTGGGCGAGCCGCAACATGGTGAGCGGCGTGGGCAGGCTGCCGTTTCGCGCCCTGTTCGCGATCAGCGTGGCCGGCGGCGCNCTNGGCGGCCTGCTGCTGCTGAAAACGCCGTCGTCGATCTTNTCGCATCTGGTGCCGTGGCTCGTGCTGTTCGCGACGATCGTGTTCGCGTGGGGCAGTTTCTTCCGCAAGCCGGGNGCCGGCGCGCAACATCTCGGCCCNGTCGCGGCCGGGGTCTCNCAGTTCCTGATCGCGATCTACGGCGGCTACTTCGGCGGCGGCATCGGGTTCCTGATGATGGCCGCNCTGACGATGGCCGGCCTGCCGCCGCGTCACGCGATGTCGACCAAGAACGCGCTCGCGGGCGTGATGAACGCGTCGGCGGTCGTGCTGTTCGTCACCTCGCCGCACCTGCACTGGCGCGCGGCGATCGCACTCGGCGGCGGCGCAATCGTCGGCGGCCTGCTCGGCGCGTGGGCGCTGCATCGCGTGAACGAACGCGTGCTGCGCATCGCGATCGTCTGCATCGGCGCGCTGCTGACCATCGGGTTGTTCGTCAAACCGATCTGAGCCCACGCTCATCCTGCCGCGACCGCGGCAATTGATGAGCAAACCGCAAGACGTCTTTCGCATATCTCGTTTGCCGTCGCGGCCACGTCCGACCACAATCCGGGTTGTCGCGATCATCGCCCTCTCGCGGGCACCGACCGGCACACCGTGNCCGCCATCNCGATTCACCGCCGGCGGCCCGCACATCGCGTCACACACGCTCCCTCGACATCGGCGCCCCCGCAGCGGCGGAACGCCTGCCGCCGTGCCGCCCGATACGTTCCCGGCCAACAATAACTAGAGGTAGGAGATGCAGGACAACACGTTGAGGCAGAGCCTCAAGCAACGGCACATCACGATGATCGCGCTCGGCGGCGTGATCGGCGCGGGCCTGTTCGTCGGCTCCGGCGCGATCATCGCAACGGCCGGCCCCGCGGCAATCCTGTCGTACCTGATCGGCGGCGTGATCGTCACGCTGGTCATGTTCATGCTCGGCGAAATGGCGTCCCGCAATCCCGACAGCGGCTCGTTCTCCACGTACGCGAGCAGCTACCTCGGCGAATGGGCCGGCTTCGCGGTCGGCTGGCTGTACTGGTTCAAGTCGATGATGACGATCACCGTCGAAGCGATCCTGCTCGGCGCGATCCTCCACGATTTCCTGCCGTGGCTGCCGNTCTGGGGCGGCGCGCTGTTCATGCTGGTCACGCTGATCGCGAGCAACGCGTACTCGGTGCGCTCGTTCGGCGAAGCCGAATACTGGCTGTCGTTCGCGAAGGTCGCGACGATCATCGTGTTCATGGCGCTCGGCGCGTCGATCCTGCTCGGCTTCCAGCCGCGCATTCCCGCACCGGGGCTCGTGAACCTGACCGATCACGGCGGNTTCATGCCGAACGGCATCTCGCCCGTGCTCGCCGGCGTGATGGTCGTGATCTTCTCGCTCGGCGGCAGCGAGATCGCGGCGGTGGCCGCGGGCGAATCGGAAAACCCGAGCAGGAACGTGATCCGCGCGATCAAGAGCGTGATCGTGCGCGTGATGGTGTTCTACGTCGGCTCGGTGTCGATCCTGATCCTGTGCATGCCGTGGACCGACAAGGCCAACCTGAAATCGCCGTACGTGTCGCTGTTCGGCATGGCGGGCTTCACGGGCGCCGCCGTCGCGATGAAGATCGTGCTGTTCGTGTCGTTCATGTCGGTGATGAACTCGTTCCTGTTCTCGAACTCGCGCATGCTGTTCTCGCTGAGCCAGCGCGGCCACGCGCCGGCGATGTTCGGCCGCACCAACGCGAAGGGCGTGCCGATGAACGCGCTCGTGCTGTGCCTCGCCATCTGCGTGTCGATCCTGGGCATTCACTTCGTGAGCGGCGGCGATCTGTTCCTGATGCTCGCGAAGAGCAGCGGCGCGTTCGTGATGATCGTGTGGATCTTCATCNTCGTCGCGCANTTCGCGATGCGTCGGCAGACGAAGCACGAGCAACGCGACCCGACGGCGTTCCGCGCGTGGTTCTATCCGGTGTCGAACTGGGTCGCGCTGCTGGCGCTGGTGGCCGTGCTGGGGTCGCAGGCGTTCAACCCGGATTCGCGCTTCCAGTTCTGGTTCACGGTCCTGACGGCGCTCGCGATCGTCGCGGCGTACTTCCTGCGGCGCAGGCAACCGTCGTTCGGGCAGGCCGCCGGCGCGAAGAGTCGTTGACCGCCGGCAGGCCGACCGGCGTGCGCGTTCCGTTCAGCCGAACGGCCGCACGCCGATCAGCGGGCCGTGCAAGAACCGCGCGAACACGGCCCACGCGACGAGTCCAGCCACGACAGTCGCGACGTCGCCGGCCAGCCCGCCGGCCGGATAGCGGACACCGTCGCGGCGATCCCTCGCACGCGACACGACGAAATCGACGATCGACCACACGAAGAACGCGCCGAACAGCACGACCGCGTGCACGGTGCCGTTCACGAGCAGGTGCGCGACCGCCCAGACCATCGTGCCGGCCAGCATAGGATGCCCGACGAGCGTCTTGATCCGGTTGCGCGGCACATACGACGCGGCGATCAGCACGAACGCGACCGCGGTCAGCATGCCCGTCAGGTGGCGCACGCCGACCGGCGACACCCACAGCAGCGTCGCGCCCGCGCGGGCGATCCCGTACCCCCAGATGATCAGCACGAAGCCGACGATCGACGCGATCGCGTAACCGCCCTTCCAGCCCTTCTCGCCGATCCGCTCGATCGTCGCGGACCGCCAGCCGTCGGCGACGATCCGGATCGAGTGCACACCGAGGAAGATCGCTAAACCGAGAATCAGGACGAGCATCGGCTGTCTCCGTCTGGAATGATGAGTGGGGAAGCGTGCCGCGCGGCGTACGGTGCGCCGTTCGCGGGGCCGGCGACGAGGCCGGCGCGGGTCGCGCGAGGCACGGGCGCAACCCGCGCCGATCATAAACGCCGGCGGCGCGGTTGTGAAGCATGCAGGACGTGCGGGGCGTCAAGCTCGATGCGTTCGGGCGCCGGATCGTGCGCGCGAGTCGGCCGCGCAGCGTACGGGTCGGGAGCGACAGGCGAGTCGGAAAGTAAGGAAAGCGAAAATCGCGAGGTCGTCGCTCCTCGTGATGGGGACTACGTCTGCTTACGCTTCGCCACGCGTTTCGGTGCCGGTGCGGGCGATGATTTCGATGCCGGTTTCGGTTTCTGCGCCGACGCCGGTTTCGATGTGGATTTCGCCGCCTGCTTCGTTTTCTGGGCCGACGCGGGTTTCGTTGCCGGTTTTGTTGCAGGCTTCGTCGCCGGTTTCGATAGGGGTTTCGTTGCCGGTTTCGTTGCCGGGTTCGTTGACGATTTCGACGCCGGTTTCGGCGCAGCCTTCACTGCAGTTTTCGGCGCGGCTTTCGGCCCCGCCCCAGATACCGTCTTCGACGCCGCCCTCGCCTTGCGCTTCGGCGGCCCGGCCAGCAGCGCCGCGCGATACGCGCTGCGACACCAGTCGAACAGCGCACCCGCGTCCTCGAGCACGTCGGCCGGCGTTTCGTAATAGCCCTCGAGCGAGACGGT
>Ga0055527_1000614_pt1 | contig 11350 bp, 8 predicted proteins | sample AraplaCol_mMS_r2_FD_55010 | JGI IMG/M metagenome (GOLD analysis project Ga0055527, IMG submission 55010) | Arabidopsis root microbial communities from North Carolina, USA - plate scrape CL_Col_mMS_r2 | ecosystem: Host-associated > Plants > Roots > Endosphere | place: USA: North Carolina...
TCGGCAACACGGAAAGTGCGCGCTTGCGCAGCGCCGCTTGCGAAGGCGGCCAGCAATGCGGCGAATAGCAGGGACGATCGAGCGATGGCGGTAGGGCGGTTCATGATGGATGTGTGGGCAGCAGGGTCGGAATAAAAAGGGCGCCGGCCAGCCGAACCAGCCGAGCGCGAAGGAGGCGGGTTGCTCAGCGGGCGTCGGTTACGGTGGTGTTGAANGTCTGTCCTCCGATCACCACGTTCTGCAGCGTGATGTCGTGCACGTTGTAGGCGTAGATCGGCNCCGGCGTGGTGGCGTTTGCCGGGCCTGCCGCCGTGGGCGTNCCGAAGTTGCAGTTCGAGATCGTCACGCCAGTGATGGGCGGAACGGTGGGCACAGGCAGCGCGCCGTTGTAGTCGAACGCCACGGGGCCCTGCGCAACGATGGCCTGGAAGCACGAGCCCGTCAGGCTGCCAATGGTGACGTTGCCGGCGGTTACGTTGGAGATGTTCACGTTCTGCACGAGGGCCGGCCGCGTGCGGATGGCATCGGCTGCAGGCTGGTAGTCGCAGTCGAACGTGATGAGGCCGCCTTGCGAAGCGGACGGGTTTGCCGCGACCGCCGTCACCACGCCCAGCGGCACCGTGCTGTTGATCGGGCTGCCCGCCAGCATCTTGCTGCCGTAGCCCGCACCCNTGAGGTTCACNCCGTTGGGCANGCTGACGTTGGTGACATAGAAATTCTTCACGAACCCGCCACGGTTCATGTTCGTCTTGATGCGGATGGCGATGTTCAGCGAGTTCGTTGCCCAGAATTGATTGAGCATCGCCAGGTTGCGCGCATAGATGTTCTGCACGCCGCCACCCANCTCGCTGCCCAGCGTGATGCCGCCGTGGCCGCTGTTCATCGTGCAGTTCTGGATGACGTGGTCTTGCGCCGGGCCGTAGCCGGTGTCGAGGTTCTTGCCCGATTTGATGGCGATGCAGTCGTCGCCCGTGTTGAACGTGACGTTTTCGCACAGCACATTGCTGCAGGCATCGGGATCGAAGCCGTCGTTGTTGGGGCCGATGCTGTCGACGGTTACGCCACGGATGACCACGTTCGTGCAGTGCACCGGATGGTGCTGCCAGAACGGCGTGTTGACCGTACGGTAGTTCTCCATCAGCACGTTGGTGCAGCCGATGAACTCCACCATGCTGGGGCGCAGGTAGTGACCGAGCCCGAAGATGCGCTTCTCCACCGGCACGCCGGCTTCGGACAGCGCTGGCAGGTAATTCTGGTCTTGCTGCCAGGGTGTCGCCGGATTGGTGAGCAGCGTGTACAGCGCGCTCGGAATGCCCGGTACCACGGTCTGCAGGTCGACGTTGTTCGGGTTGCTGTAAGCCTGCGACGGCGTGCTCGAGCTGGCGCAGCCATAGGCGCCGTTGCTGCCCTTGAAGGTCCACCAGCACGTGCTGGTGTTGCCCGTGCCGGCAAACGGTGTCATGGCCTGCCCGTTGAGGACCGAAGTCGCCCCTTCGCCCGTCAGCGCGATGTTGCTGGCGTTGCGTGCGTAGATGGGCGAGCCGAAATTCAGGCAATCGTCGGCCTGCCAGCGGCTGTAGTAGAGCTTGCCGTTGGTGCCGCAATCGATGGGGCCATCCTTGGCGTAGTCCGCCGGATTGGCGCTGAAGTAGATCGTGCAGTTGGCGCTCAGGTGAAAGTTGACGTTGCTCTGGAGCACGATCGGCCCGGCGCAATACCACGTGCCCGACGGCACCACCACGCGCCCGCCACCNGCCGCGTTGCATGCCGCAATGGCTGCCAGGAACGCCGGGCGCGAATCGAATGCGCCGGGCGCNTGNGTTGCGCCCGCGCCTGAACTGACCGGCGACTTGGTTGGATCGGTGTAGGGGCTGGNTTGCGCGACAACGCTGCATGGCTGTGCGCCATACGCCTCGACCTGGAAATCAACTGCCGGGAATGCACTCTGCGCCACGCCCTTCAGCGACGAAATGATGCTGGTGGCCAGGCCGTTCGTGCCCCAGATCGGGTCTGCCTGCACGGGTGCCGTGGGCGTGGTGGCGACCGGTGCTGGGGCGTCGTCGGAACCGCCGCCACAGGCGCTCACCAGCGCTCCGCCGACGACGGCNCCNCCATAACTCAGAAAGGCACGTCGCGACGGATTGCGCGGGGCGNGGGCATCAGATGCCTGCCGCCGCCGNTTACGGAAGGGCGCTGTCATTGGGTCTCCTCGTCTGGTTTTTGTCTGACGTGTCGACCCGGCAGGAGGCTGCCGAATCCGGGCACGTCTTTTGATATATCAGAATTTATTNATTGATATATTAGAGATCAAGGGCGGGTTTTCCCGATCCCCTCCAGCGGGGGTACGCAGGCCGGCGGCAGCTATGTACCCGGCTCGGCGCGGTGTCGCATTGGGCTCGATGGCCCCCTGCAGGCATGCCTGNGGCGACCACGGATCGTCCATCTGTCACCCGCTGCGGGTGCAGCTNTGAGCCGGCGCCGCGCATGGCAGCGCGGTATTGGGCCTTCCCACACAGTATCAAACAGGTGCTCTGTTTCTGGATATCGAACTGCGATTCGATCCAACCGCGATTGAATATGCATGGCTTAAAGAAATGCCCCTGTCACACAGCATTCCTACCATGCGGATGCCAATCGATGTGACCGATTCATTTCATGAATCGCTGGCAATAAAAACAGCATCGAACGCATTCGCTATTTGAGCGTTTTTGAGAATGTTCCGTCTCGGGATGCTCAGTGNGGTTGATCTGTGTCGATGAGAATTGCGGCTTTTCAAGCATCACTTTCATTTCCCTTCGAGCGTTGGACCAACCCTGCGAGTTGCGACGGCAATCGCTTTGCCTTCTGGGTAGCCTAAAACGTAACGGAGAGAACCATGTCAATGAAAAGTCGGGTGGGTCAACAGCAGTTGACGCTGGATGATTTGGCCGCTGTTCCTGAGTTGAAGCGCAGGCAATTGCTGCGCATGATGCTGGCTTCGACGGCGGTCGGCCTGTCGGGTGTGCTGAGCGGGTGCGGTGGCGGGGATTCGTCGGANACCTCAGCGGGTTCCACGCCGCCGGGCGCGGGCGCGTCGCCAGGGGCAGGGGATCCGGGCACCGGTACGATTACGCCAAAGCTGGTGTCGTCATTTACGCTGGCAGCCTTGCCGGATACGCAATTTTATCCGCGCTATGCATCCGCAAAAATGGGCGAGTTGTATCAAAAGAATTACCCGACCATCAATCCGCAATTCGATAATCCATTCAAGGCGCAGACGCAATGGATTGCCCAAAATGCAAAGGCGCTGAAACTGGCATTTACCACACACCTTGGCGATATTGTCGACCAGTCCTGGTATTACACCTCTGAAGGTTCGGCNCCGTGGAGCACNANNACCGATCTGCTCAGCAACAGCCAACTCAGCAACGGCACGGTGACTAAAGAGTGGGAATTGGCCAGCCAGGCAATGCAGGTGCTGGAAAAGGCCAACTGCAACTATTCGATTTGCGCGGGCAACCACGATGTCGGCGCTATCGGCTCGTCGATGCAATGGGGGCCNGACTGGGGCGTTGGCGTCTCCGGCTTCGATAACACCGACGGATACCAGGACGGCGGCAGCCACCGGCAAGGCTTGGTGGAGCCTTTCCTGAAGGTGTTCCCGACCGCGCGCGCCCAACAGCAGTCCACCTTCGGCGGGCGCCACGGGTCCGGCTTTCACGAGTACCACGTGTTCAAAGCGGAAGGGAATCAGTTCCTGGTGCTGTCGATGTCGTGGCGCGCTTCGGACGATGCGATTGCGTGGGCGAATTCGGTCATTGCAAAGAACCCCGGCATTCCGGTCATCCTGATTTGCCACCAGCTTGCGGGCATTGGCCCTGACGCTGTTACGGCGGCCGATACGGCGTATTCGAATTACCTGTGGGACAAGCTGATCAAGAACAACGACCAGATTTTCATGGCCGTGTCGGGTCACTATCACGGCTCATGCAAGATGACGAAGAAGAACGCCGCTGGCAACGACGTCATCTTCATGGTCGTCGATTATCAGATGGCGTATATGGGCGGCAATGGCCTGATGCGCTTGTACGAATTCGATCTGACGAACAACAAGATCATCGCCAGTTCATTCTCGCCATGGGTGCCGGTCAAGCCCGAAGCGAGCCTGAATCAGTTCGATACGGCATGGCTGACGGCGGATAACCAGAACTTCTCGATCGACATCGATTTTGCCAAGCGCTTTGCTGGTTTCAATCCCACCTTCAAGGCGGCGGCAGGCTCCGTGTCGAGCAGCCTGACCGACGTCGCCAAGGGTCTGATCCTCGCGAACTATCACAACCCGCCGCAGGATGCGGGCAAGCCGGCGTCCGGGCCGAACGACTACCCGGTGGTGCCAAACACGCTGGCGCACTGGCGCTTCTACAACACGGCCGCTGCCGAAGGCGAGGCGCTGTCTCCGTATCAGCCGGGCTTCCAGATTAAGGACGCATCCGTGCCGGGCGATGCCACGGCGGGCGCGAACCCCATCTCGCTCAACACGTGGATGGGCGGCCAGCCAGGCGATCTGGTCTGGTCGAAAGATCATCATCCGCTGTCTTCCGCGCCGGGCAGCCTGCAGTTCAAGAACGCCAGCCAGACGAGGTCTTCGTATTTCACAACCGACTCCACTTCGCCGCTGAACGTACAAACGTTTGCCAACGGCTACACCATCGAGGCGTTCGTCAAAATCGATTCGGCCTGGACCGCGCAGAACAATGCCTGGATGGGCATTCTTTACCGGCTTGGCGCACGCAGCGCAGCCACGGGCGTGTCGTGGCCAGGCGATGTCGACCAGGGCGACACGATGGCGATGTTTGCGTTTTCCAACCTGATGGAGTTCCAGTGGGAGGTCATCCCGACCGACAACACCGAGAACCTGGCGTGCTGGTCGGGCGGTGTCTCGGCGGGGCAGTGGCTGCACGTTGCCATCGTCAATGACGGGAAGGGCAGCACGACGATGTATGTGGAAGGCGCTCCCATCCTGCGCAACAACAGCGGGATGGACGGCATCCGCTACGTGGCGAGCACGCAGCAGATGGCGATCGGCTGTGCGCAGTACGGCGGCANCATGGGCAATGGGTTCTTCGGCAGCCTTGGAGAGATGCGGATTGTCGGCGCCCCGCTGCAACCGAACCAGTGGCTGACGGCACGCGCTTCGTAATAGCAGCCGTGAGGACGGCTCCCGCCGCANCGNTTCGGCGGGAGCGCAGTTTTGGTGTGCCGATGTGGTGGCCTAGCAACTTGGCGGCGTTTCTGGGAATAGCGACTCAATTCCGACTCATTGAGGTGCGGAGAGCGCGTTTTGCGCTTCATTTCATTGACGATGTTGGCGGCACAGCGTTTCATGTCAGCAAAGCAGCTCTTNTATGGAGACGCACGTGCCACACGAAGACAACGCAGCCCCGATGTACCGAAGCGGAACGGCCGCCCGCATGGCGAAGATGCCTGTATCCACGCTCCGTGTTTGGGAGCAGCGCTATGGCGTGATTTCGCCCACCAAGTCGGAGTCCGGCCAGCGGTTGTATTCGAGCGAGGACGTCAAGCGCCTCGCGTTGCTGCGCTCGCTTGTCAACCAGGGGCATGCGATTGGCGCCATTGCGCATGCCGACAGCACAGAACTCCAGCAGTTGCTGGAAACCTCTCAGGCTTCCGAAACGCCGGCGCCAGTGNCATCCACCGAGGCAATTTCGCTTGCGGTCTGTGGTGCGTTGCTGGCGGAGCGCGTCCGGCGCAGAAAGACCACGCTTGCATCGCTGGGGATCGAGCCTGTCATCGCGCTGCCTGCACTCGACGGTGAGACCCCCCTTGAGCAGCTTCCGCACGCAGACGCACTGATCGTGGAGGCCGCATCCCTGCATCCGGAGACGGCGGAAGCCCTATTGGCGGCAACGCGCCGGTCCGGTGCCAGCGCCGTGGGCGTGATTTACAGCTTTGGCACGGTTCGTGCCACCGACATGCTGCGCGCGGCCGGCGTGCGGCTGTATCGGGAGCCCAACGCGCAAGGTGAACTCGACCAGGTCCTGCAAGAACTCGCGCAGCTCGTGCGCGTCGACGCGGTCTACGGAAAGCTCGAACCGTTGCGGCGCAATGCGCGTCGGTTTTCGGATCGCCAGCTGGAAATCTTCGCCAACGCATCGCAGACGATTGCCTGCGAGTGCCCACGGCATCTTGTCGGGCTGATCCGCCAGCTCGACGCGTTCGAGCGTTTCAGCGACGGCTGCGCGGTGCGGTCGGCGCTCGATGAACAACTGCACCGCCATCTTGGGGACGTCGCCAACCGCGCGCGGTTGATGCTCGAAGACGCGATGGAATTCGCCATTCGGGCCGAGACGCTGAATCCACCTGCGAGTTAGCTGCGTATAGGTAGCGAACGCGCCCATCCATCTCGCTGTCAGCTCGCCTAAGGCGGCATGGGCGGTGGGAGCACCGCCGACTTTTCGGAGGCAACTTCAATGAAACTGACTTTGGATCCGCCCGGGTTTGCCGGGGCGGCTGGCAGCGTGCCGCTTTCTGTCCGGATTCGGGAGCGGTTGATGAGCGCCGGCCACCGCTTTCACGCCAATGACAACATCGCCGCCTACNTGCGCGACGGCGAACTCGATCTGCTCCAGGCCGAGGTGGAGGAGCGCCTGCAGGCCGTGCTGCGCGCGCTGGTCATCGATGTCGAGCAAGACCACAACAGCCGGGAAACTGCGCGCCGCGTGGCCAAGATGTTCGTGCGCGAGGTGTTTGCCGGGCGCTATGTCCAAGCGCCCGAAGTGACGGCGTTTCCGAATGCGGAGCGGCTCAACGAACTCATGGTGGTGGGGCCGCTGCGTGTGCGCAGCGCCTGCTCGCACCACCTGTGTCCCGTCATGGGCCGTGTGTGGGTGGGTGTCATGCCGCGCCAGGACTCCCAATTGATTGGGCTATCCAAGTACGCCCGGCTGATCGACTGGGTCATGAGCCGTCCGCAGATCCAGGAAGAAGCCATCAAGCAGATCGCCGATCTGCTGGAAGACCGCATGGCGCCCGACGGGCTGGCCGTCGTGCTGGAAGCGGAGCACTACTGCATGCACTGGCGCGGCACGAANGACGACGGGTCGCGCATGGTGAGCAGCGTGATGCGCGGCGCNTTCCTGACCGATCCGAGCTTGCGGCGCGAATTTCTTGCGCTGCTGCCCGGCCGCCACGGCGGATGAGTGTCCAGTCACCCAAAGAGACATCGCCTTGAACATTCTTCAGTTTCCTGCAAAGCGCATCGCCGTGGTCGGCTCGGGCATCTCGGGGNTGGCGGCCGCGCATTTCCTTGCGAAGCGGCACGACGTGACGCTGTTCGAGGCTGCGCCACGGCTTGGCGGACATACCAATACGGTCGACATCGAGGAGGGCGGTCAGGTCTTCGGCGTCGACACCGGCTTTCTCGTATTCAACGCGCGCACGTATCCGAACCTGATCGCGCTGTTCGACGAGCTTGGCGTCGCACATTGCGAGAGNGACATGTCGTTCAGCGTATCGGTGGACGGCGGCGCGCTGGAATGGGCCGGCACCAGCCTGAGCACCGTCTTTGCGCAGCCGCGCAACCTGGTGTCGGCACGGTTCCTGTCGATGTTGGGCGACATCCTGCGCTTCAACCGGCAAGCGCACGCCAACCTNGCGGTAGCGCGCAATGAGCGCCACAGCCTGGGCGCGCTGCTCGCCGCCGGCCGCTATGGCGAGCCGTTCTGTGCGCACTATCTGTTGCCAATGGCNGCGGCAATCTGGTCCACGCCCAGCCGGGACATTCTGGCGTTCCCCGCGGAAACCTTCCTGCGGTTTTGTCTGAACCACGGCTTGCTGCAGGTCTTCAACCGGCCGCGTTGGCGCACCGTCAAAGGCGGGGCACGCAGCTATGTCCNCGCGATTGCGCGCGGGCTGGCAGACGTNCGCGTCGGCACGCCCGTGCGAGGCATCCGCCGCGCAGCAGACCATGTCGACGTGCGGACCGATTCAGGCAGCGAGCGCTTTGACGCCGTGGTGCTCGCCACGCACGCGCCCCAGACGCTGCGTCTGCTCGACGATGCCACGGACGACGAGCGCGCCGTGCTGGGCGCATTCCGCTATCAGCCAAACACGGCCTTCCTGCACCGCGATACGCGTCTGCTGCCGCGTCGGCGGCGCGTGTGGTCGGCGTGGAATTATCTNGATGCCTCGCGGGCGGGCACAACGGGCGCGGCGCCGTGCGTCAGCTATCTGCTGAACCAGTTGCAACCGTTGCCGGTGTCGACGCCGGTGGTCGTGACCTTGAATCCGTCCGATCCGCCCGCGCCCGAGCTGGAGTATCAGCGCTTCGAATATGAGCACCCGGTATTCGATCAACCCGCCATCGACGCGCAGGCTCGTTTGCCNGCGCTGCAAGGCCGCGGCCACACCTGGTTTGCGGGCGCCTGGACGGGATACGGGTTCCACGAAGACGGGTTGAAGTCTGCCCTGCGTGTGGTGGCGGATTTTGGTTGCGCTCCCGCCTGGGCACAGGTGGCGCCATGAATGGCGACGCGCAGCTTCTCGTCGGCCAGGTCATGCACCGCCGCCTGCGGCCGGTGGCTCATCGCTTTGTCTACCCGGTGTTTGCCGTGCGCGTGAAGCTCTCGGCGCTGGGGCGCCTGACGGGCGCGTGGTTTGGCGTGGACTGCTTGCGGCCGCTGTCGTTGCGCATGCGTGACTATGGCCCGCGAGACGGCACGGACCTGCTCACCTGGATACATGGCGTGCTGAGCAGCGCGGGTTTGCCTGCCGATGGCGAGGTCTGGTTGCAGACTTTTCCGCGCATTGCCGGCTGGATGTTCAACCCCGTCTCGTTCTGGTATTGCCACGATGCGGGCGGCACGCTGCGCGCGGTATTGGCCGAGGTGAACAACACCTTCGGGCAGCACCATAGCTACCTGCTGTGCGCGCAGGACGGCGGGGCCATCGGCGCACAGACCGTGCTGACGTGCCGCAAGCAGTTGCATGTCTCGCCCTTCTGCAGGGTCGAGGGCGGTTATCGGTTCCGCTTTACCGAGACGGCGGCAACGGCGCTGGTGCGCATCGACTATCACGACCAAGACGGCCTGTTGCTGCATACCGCCATCGGCGGACGACTGCAGCCGTTTGATGCCGCTCACTTGCGCCGCGCGCTGCTGCGGCAGCCGTTGCTTGCGATGCAGGTCATCGGCCGCATCCATTGGCAAGCCCTGCGCTTGTGGCTCAAGGGCGTGCCGTTCTTTGGCCGTCATGCCCACAACAGAACTTCTCCGGAGAATTCCCGATGACAGCCTTGCGCTCCCTGGCCTGGGTGCCGCCTCATGTTCCCGCGGCCGGCCGGCTGTTCGTGGCGCTGGCCGGGCGGCTGCGACACGGCCGCCTTCACCTTGTCACGCCCGATGGCGATATGCAGATCGGCGATGCCGCGTCGCCGCTGGTGGCCGATCTGCGCATCACCGACTGGCGCGCCTGCGGGCGCATCCTGCGCAGCGGCGATGTGGGTTTTGCCGAGGCNTATCGCGACGGATGGATCGACACGGGCAACCTGCCAAANCTGCTGCGACTGGCCATCGTCAATGCTGCCACGCTGGACCAGGCGATCTTCGGACATGCGCTGGCGCGTTCCGTCCTTCGTTTGCGCCACCTGCTGCGCCGGAACAGCCGCCGCGGCAGCCGCCGAAACATCCACTTGCATTACGACCTCGGTAACGATTTCTATCGGCTGTGGCTGGACGAAGGCATGGCGTATTCGTCTGCCTGGTTCAACGGCAACCTGCGGCAAGGTCTGGCNGACGCGCAGGCCGCCAAGTACCGGCGCGTGTGCGATCTGCTCAGGGTGGGGCCNGGCATGGATGTGCTGGAGATCGGTTGCGGGTGGGGCGGCCTGATGGAGATGGCTTGCGCTCGCGGTGCGCATGTGCACGGCATCACGCTCTCGGAAGAACAGCGCCGCTACGCGGCCGACCGCTTGGCTGGCGAAGCCCGGGCCCGCGTTGAACTGCGCGACTACCGGGATCTGGACGGGGCATACGACGCCATCGCTTCCATCGAGATGTTCGAGGCGGTGGGCGAGGCTTACTGGTCGACCTACTTTCAGATGCTAGTGCGATGCCTGCGCCATGGGGGGCGCGCCCTGGTGCAGAGCATCACCATCGACGAGGCGCATTTCGAGCGCTACCGCGCCGGCACCGATTTCATCCAGCAGTTCATCTTCCCGGGCGGCATGCTGCCCAGCCGCGAGCGCTTTATCAAACTCGCTGAGCAGCACGGCTTGCGTGTGCTCGAGCGCCTTGACTTCGGGCGCGACTACGCAGAGACACTGCGCCGCTGGAGCCAGCGTTTCGAAGCCCGGCTCGATGCTGNGCGCGCACTCGGATTCGACGAGCCGTTCATCCGCATCTGGCGCCTGTACTTCGCCTATTGCGAGGCCGGCTTTGACGAGGGCCGGATCGGTGTGTCGCAGTTTCTGCTGGAGCGGGGGTGACCATGCCCGCGGTTGGCGTCGCACTCATTGTGCTGGTGTTTCTGGTGGCGGTGTTCAGCGCCGTATGGGCGTGGCAGTTGCGCAGTGGGAACGCCGGCATGGTCGACCCGGTCTGGGCGTTATCGCTGGGCATGGTGGCATTGCTTTACGCGTGGTTGGGTGCGGGGTCGTTGCTCGCGCGTGTGTTGGTCGGCGTAGGAGGCGCAGTGTGGGGCGCGCGCCTTGGCGGGCACTTGTGGCGGCGCAATGCCGGCAAGCCCGAAGACGCGCGCTATCGCAAGTTGCGCGAGGAGTGGGGCGCCTCTGCAGCGCGAAACATGTTTGGCTTCTTCCAGTTGCAGGCCGCTGTATCGATGTTTCTGTCGATCGCGTTTGCCGTGCCGAGCTATCGGGCGGATTCACCGAGTGCCCTTGCCATGGCGGCCGCTGTGGCCCTGTGGCTGATGGCGGTGACGGGCGAGGCTCTGGCCGACAGGCAACTGCGCAGTTTTGCGGCGAACCCCCTCAACCGGGGCAAGACCTGTCGGGTGGGGCTGTGGCGTTATTCGCGGCACCCGAACTATTTCTTTGAATGCGTGCACTGGCTGGCCTACGTGCCGCTGGCGATAGGCTCGCCGTGGGCATGGCTCACGCTNCTGCCGCCGGTGGCCATGGCGTGGCTGCTCGTGAAGGTCTCGGGCGTTCCCATGCTCGAAGCCCATATGCATGCCACGCGCGACGACTATGCCGAATACACCCGCACAACGAGCGTGCTGATCCCCTGGCCGCCGCGCCACTGATGTACAGACATACAGATCCAAGGAGCCCCGACATGACTGCGCTGTCCACGCCGACCCTACCGCCGCAGGCCGCGGCCGATGCCAGTGA
>Ga0055527_1000625_pt1 | contig 11148 bp, 9 predicted proteins | sample AraplaCol_mMS_r2_FD_55010 | JGI IMG/M metagenome (GOLD analysis project Ga0055527, IMG submission 55010) | Arabidopsis root microbial communities from North Carolina, USA - plate scrape CL_Col_mMS_r2 | ecosystem: Host-associated > Plants > Roots > Endosphere | place: USA: North Carolina...
AGCGGTAAGCGGTAAGCGGTAAGCGGTAAGCAGCAGCATCCGTTCAGCCGCCCCGGGGATGTTTCATCGCCCGGGCCACCGCCTCGATCCCCGGGTCGCAGTCTCGGTCCATTTCGCAGCCATCTATGTTTGCCTTCAATCGCACACAAGGTCTCATGTCGCAGCTGCTCAGTTCTGTCAAACCCGCCACACGCCGCGTGCGTGTGCGCGCCATCCATACGCTGTCCCCGCGCATGCGCCGCGTGGTATTTACCGGCGTAGCCGCGGCAGATCTCTCTGATCTGGCGGGTGCTGCCCCCGGCGCCGCCATCAAGCTGATGTTTCCGCACGATGCCGCAGGCTCCGGCCGCACGCTGGGGCGCGCTTACACCATCCGCCGCTATCACGCGGAGCGTGATGAACTCGAAATCGATTTTGTCGTGCACGACGAAACACCCGCCGCGCAGCACGGCCCTGCCGCACGCTGGCTCGAACACGCCGCCCCCGGCGATGAAGTGGAATTTGCGGGCCCCAAGCGCGGCTTCCGTGCCNACCCNGCTGCACCGTGGACACTGCTCATTGGCGATGAAACGGCGTTGCCCGCCATCTTCGCGATTCTCGAAACCCTGCCCACGCACGCGCAGGTGCTGACCTATATCGCCATTGGCGACGCCCGCGCCAGACTGCCCCTGGAAGGTGCCTTGGCCGCGCACCCGCGCAGCCGCAGCATTCATTGGGTGGAGAGCGATACGGCGCACGCCGGCGCCATGATGGTCGGCGCACTGAGTGCCCAGCCCATGCCGACCGGCACGCCACAGGTGTTCCTGGCCGGCGAGGCGTCATTGCTCAAGCAGGTCCGTACCCTGCTCGAAGGTGCCTGGGCGGTGCCCCGCGACGCCATCGATGCCAAGGGCTACTGGACGGCAGGGCTCTCGCGCGAAGAACGCAAGGCGGCCGAGGCGCGTTGATCTTCGAGTCGCCTCAGGTGGCGATCTCCGCACTAGGCGTGGCACCCCGCACCCAATCGCGCAGCAGGCGCTGCCCGTAAAGCAGCGCCGCGTCCATCGCTTCGCGCGGGGAGCCAAACGTGCATCCGGGTCGCACCGGTTGCGAGCCAGACAACGATTGCCCTTCCGNGCCGCGGAACACCACCTCGACACGCGCCTCCCAGCCCCGCCCGCCGGCGGGCACCACACGCGGGACGATCTCAACGTCTCCACAGATCTTGTGCACCTCGTTCCTCCGTCTGCAGCGCCTGAACAGCGCATTGCCAGCCAAGTAGCAACGGCCATGCCTGTCTATGAGGGCCTTGTGATTTGATCGAGATCAACTGCGGGCGCACGCATCACCTTTAGCCCGTCGCCAGNGTGCCGATGCAANGAAGNACAGCGCGTCTCGCGCGCGCCCCTCCTTCCGTCCATCTGCGCCCACGAAGCGCGGCACAACCATGCGCAAGAATCTGCCGGTCACCCAAGCCGAAACCGCCCTCAANCCGACGGACTACCTCATCTCCCGGACCGACCTCAAAGGCCGCATCGTCTTCGCCAACCCAGCGTTCGTGCGCATCAGCGGCTATTCGCAGGAGGAACTGGTGGGTGCGCCGCACAANCTCGTGCGCCACCCTGACATGCCCGAAGCCGCGTTCGCCGACTTGTGGGCAACCCTGCAAGCCGGCAAGCCGTGGCGTGGCTTCGTCAAGAACCGNCGCAAGGATGGCGGCTTCTATTGGGTGCTGGCCAACGTGACGCCGGTGTTTCAGAACAACGCGGTGGTCGGTTATACGTCCGTGCGTTCGATGGCCACGCCTGCGCAGATCGNGCGCGCGCAACGTGCCTACACCGCCATCAACGAGGGCGACACGTCGTACACCGTGCGCGCCGGCCGCATTCTGCGCACGGGCTGGCGGCGCGCCGCGAACCTGCTCCAGCTCGAGAGCCTGCGCTTCAAGGTGATCGGTCTGCAAACGCTGATTGCGTCGGCCATCCTGATCGGTACGCTGTGGGCGCACATCGCGCTGGAAGCCGCCGATCTGCATGGCGCAGCGTGGCTCGTTTTCAGCCGCGACTGGCTGTGGCTCACCGGCGTGGGTTGCGCCGGGCTGGCGACGATGTCTGGCGTGCTGCTTGCGCGCACGCTCATCCGTCCGCTGGAAGAAGCCGCCATGCTGGCCACACGCCTGGCAGCCGGCGATCTGACCACCGTGGTCGAAGCCCGCTCCCACGACGAGCTGGGCGAAGTCATGCGCGCCATGGCNACCATGCGCGCGAGCCTGTCGTCCATCGTGCGCGACATCCAGGACGGTGCCGCCAGCGTCGCACACAGCACGCTGCAGATTTCGGCCGGCAACCATGACCTCTCTGCCCGCACTGAACAGCAGGCTGCCGCGCTGGAAGAAACCGCTTCAAGCATGGAAGAGCTGACATCGATGGTTTCGCAGAATGCCGACCACGCCCGTGCGGCCAGTGCACTTGCCGAGGAGGCCTCCACGATCGCGGCCGACGGCGGCCAGGTCGTGCAGCGCGTCGTGCACACCATGGATGCCATCCGCGCCGACAGCCAGCGTGTGACCGAGATCATCGCCACCATCGAGAGCATCGCGTTCCAGACCAACATCCTTGCGCTCAACGCGGCTGTGGAAGCTGCCCGCGCGGGCGAAGAAGGCCGCGGCTTTGCGGTTGTCGCGGGCGAGGTGCGCAGCCTCGCGCAACGCAGCGCCCAGGCCGCAGCGCAGAGCAAGGAGATCATTCGCGCNTCCGATCAATCCGTGCGCGATGGCGTGGACCTCGTTCACAAGGCCGGCGCGACCATGACGCAGATCGTGCAGTCAGTGCAGACCGTCACGCAGCTCATGTCGGAAATCTCGGCCAGCTCGCGCGAGCAGAGCAGCGGCATTGCGCAGATCAACGCGTCGGTTTCGCAGCTCGATGGGGTAACGCAGCAGAACGCCACGCTGGTGGAAGAAGCTGCAGCGGCCACGTCGGTGCTGGCGCGCCAATCGGAAGATCTGAAGCATGCCATCGCGGTGTTCCGCGCGTAGCGCCGTGGCGGGTGCGGGCCTTACAGCGTGAAGCGCGTGTCGCGCTCCAGGAGCGCCGTCACCGCATCGGGCAACAGCGGCTCGCTGAAGAAATAACCCTGCAGCACGTCGCATTGGTGCGAAGCGAGGAAGGCAGACTGCGCGGCATCTTCCACGCCTTCCGCGCACACCTTCACGCCCAGGTTGTGCGCAAGCACCACGACCGTCGTGCAGATGGCGGCATCGTTGGAATCGCGGTCGATGTCCTTGACGAACGCNCGGTCGATCTTGATGAGATCAATCGGCAAGCGCTTCAGATAGGCCAGGCTCGAATAGCCCGTGCCGAAGTCGTCGATGGCAATGCGCACCCCAAGCTGGCGTATGGCCGTGAGGTCTTCGATCGTGCGCTCGGTGCCCTCCATCAGCATNGACTCAGTCACTTCCAGTTCAAGAAAGCCCGAGCCGAGGCCGTATTGGCGCTGGAGCTTGAGTAGCGTCGGCAGCACGGTGCCGCGCTTGAACTGCAGCGGCGAGACATTCACTGCCAGCGTCAGATCCTCGGCCAGGCCACGTTTGTGCCACTCGGCGCGCTGCTGCGCGGCCTCGGTCAAGACCCAGTTGCCGATCTCGACAATCAGCCCGCTTTCTTCGGCCACCGGAATGAACGCAGCCGGCGGCAGCAACCCCCGCGTCGGATGAATCCAGCGGATCAGTGCTTCCAGCCCGCACACGCGGCCCGTCTTGGTGTCGATCTGCGGCTGATACAGCAAGCGGAACTGCCCTTGTTCCAGCGCTGCCCGAATCTGGTGCTCCAGGTTCAGCCGGTACGACACACCGATGTCCATCTCGGGGGCGAAAAATTCCAGCCGATTGCGGCCGTTCTGCTTCGCGTAGTACATCGCCATTTCGGCATGGCGGATGAGGCTATCGGCGTCTGCGCCGTGCGCCGGGTATTCGGCCACGCCAATGCTTGCGGTCACGAATACTTCGTGCCCTTCCACGCGCACGGGCTCGGCAAACAGATCAAAGCCGAAATCGACGCCGCGCGAACCTGCGTGCGAGATCACCAGTGCAAACACGTCGCCGCCAAAACGCGCCACGGTGTCCACCGTATCGGCTGCATCGCGCAGGCGCTCGGCCACACGGCGCAGCACCTCGTCGCCCAGCAGGTGGCCAAGGCTGTCGTTGACGACCTTGAAACGGTCAATGTTGACCAGCGCCACATAGAAGCGACTGCGCTGGCGTGCAGCCATCTCCACCGATTGCTGCACGCGATCGGCCAGCAGCGTTCGGTTGGGCAGACCCGTGAGCGAATCGATGGTGGCGTGCTGCGCCAGGCGCGCGCGCGTCATCTCTTGCTCGGTCACGTCGTCCTGAATGCCAACGTAATGTGTGACCGCACCTTTGGCATCGCGCACCGGCGAGAGCAGGAAGTTGTTCAGGAACGCGTGGCCGTCCTTGCGGAAGTTGCGCAGCAGCACGCGGATCTCGCTCTCGTCGCGCAGGGCAGCACGCACTTCGTTGAGCGCAGGCTGCCCCGGTTCGGACGAATGCAGGAAGCGCGCGTTACGGCCCAGCACTTCTTCTGCGCGATAGCCCGTCATGCGCTCGAAGCCCGGGTTTACGTACACGACCGGAAGGTCAGGCTGCTGCGCGTCGGCCACGGTAATGCCGGACGGCACCGACTCGACCACGCGACGCAGCAAGCGCAGTTGCTCGTCGGATTCGCGCCGCTCGGTGATGTCCTGCATGGTGCCAAACAGGGCGACAACCTCATCACGATCGTTGCGCTCGATGTTGCCGCGCGAAAGCACCCAGCGGTGCTCCCCGTCGCGGCGGATCATCTCCAGGTCCAGCGCGTATGGTTCACCTTCGGTCACGGCGCGGCTGGCGGCTTCACGCAGTCGGTTATAGCTGTCGGCGGTAAAGAACTGCGCCTGCTGTGCAAAGGCAGGAGGCGCGCCCAGCGGCATACCCGTCAGCACATACATGCCCGACGACCATGTAGTCGAATCGCGCAGCACGTCCCAGCGCCAACTCCCCAGGAGCGCAATCTGCTCGGCGACGCGCAGGTTCGCTTCACTGCTGCGCAGCTCCTGCTCAATCGCCGAGCGCTGCGAAATGTCGGTCACCCCGCCGACCACGCGCACGGCGCGACCGTTCTGATCCCGATACAGGCTCGCACGAATTTCCACCGTGCGCGTGGCACGGTTGGCGTCGATCACCCGGCAGACGTGCTGCCAGCTGTCGCGGTCTGAATTCAGTACGGCGCGCAACTCTTGGGCGAAGGCATCGACGTCGTCCGGATGCACAAACTGATGGAACGTCAGCGTGCGCGAGGAGCCCCCACCTGTGCCCTCGTCGCCCTGACTCAGCAGTGCGTCGCTACCAAGCAGCCGATGCAGGCTGGCGTTGGCCCAGGATTCGCCGGTGGCGATATCCCAGTCGAAGATCCAGTCGTTGGTGGCGCGCGCCACGCGCTGGAAGCGTTCGGTCAGGCGATGAACGGTGGCGTCGTGGCGCTGGATCGCGGCACGCATTTCGTTGAAGGTGCGCTCAAGCAGCGAGAGTTCATCACGCGAGCCGCCGTGCTCGGGCACGCGGGCAGAAAAATCACCCGTGGCGTAATGGCGCGCTGCATCCACCAGGGCATCGATGCGCGGCATCACCATCCGCCGAAGCGCCCACTGGATCAGCGCCAGCAGCATCACGACCATGAGCAGGATCGCGCCGCCGCCGGCCAGCGTCACGTTGCGCTGCTGGCGAACGATGTCGGTTGCATCCACGCCGCGCACGATTCGCAAATGTCCGCCGGCCGCATGCGGCACCACCATGGCGGCATAGGCACGGCGCACGCCGTCTGTNTCGTCCACCAGAAGAGGCTCTCCCGGCTGCTGGGCCGCGGCAGCGACCAACTGCCCGTGCACGACAGCCGGCACCTGGGCGGACTCCAGAACACCGTGGGTCGACAACACGTTGCCGACGGCATCCACCAGGTAGACCGGCGCGTCCGGCATGCCGTCAACGGCCGCCGCAATCAACGCGCTCTGCCGCACGGCCGCGTACGCCACGCCACGGATGGCGCCGTCGCTGCCTGCCATCGGCCGCGCCGAAATCAACACCGCCTGCCCGGAGGCGCGTCCGATCACGAACGTCGAGAGGGATGGCCGCCCCGTCGCCATGATCGCGTTGATGTACGGCCGGTCTGACAGATCGACGCCGAGCTTCGCCGTGTCGGGGGTGCATACCAGCTTGCGATGCGCATCGATGATGCCGAGATTCGCGAGTTCGGTCTGGTTATGGAAGACGCGGTTGACGAAACTGCTGCACTCTTGCTGCTCCATGTGCAGGGCCGAATCGTCGGCGAGCAGCACCGAGAGCAGCGTATTGGCGTTGGAAAGCACCATGCCGACGCGGGCAGCAGCGGCCTCAGTTTCGTGGGTCAGGTGCTGAGCAAGATGATCATTGAGCCGGTCACGGTAAAGCGCCACACCAGCAATCGCCACGACAATGGCCGGCAAGGCGGCCACCGCGGCCAGAGCAAGCAAGCGGCCGCGCAGCGTGGTGGGAAAGAGAGCGTGCTTCGGCACTTGNATGACCGGTAGAGCCTTATGTGGAGAGCGGGTGCACTCTGCGGTTGCACGATGCGCGGCTCAAGGACCATCCCCCCGGCGCACGATGCAGTTGCGGCATCGTGCCGGCTGACGGCTGACGCAGTGCGCAAGCATTTTGCTTGCAATTCCTATCGCACGCAACTTGTGGATAGTCTGTAGTCGACCCGGCCGCAAATCGGCGTGGCAGGCGGCATGAGGGGTGGTAGCGGCGTTGGGGAAGCGGTGCCCGACCCGCCGTTGCCGCGATGCTGCTCAACCGTAACGCGAGCTGGTGNTCACGGTGCCGGCTGCNTCTGGCGGGGGGACCCCAGAGCACGGCACGCGCCCATAGAAAAAGCCACCGGATAGCGGTATCCGGTGGCTTCAAGAATACGCTTTGAACGGGGAAGTTCAGCGCAGTTGAAGGATAGGCAATGGTCCCCGTTCAGGCCAATACCCAGGATAGGGTAATTTGGGAAAAACCCTGCATGGGCAGCGGTTTTGTCCGCCCCGCGCCTTCGCGTGTGCCTTCTGCGCAACGCCTGACTCCGTAACAACCCGTCCTCCGAAATATCCATCCTGGCGACCAGGTGCCGCAGCCCGTCACANGGGATGTTGCGTTATAATGAAAACGATTCGCATTTAGCTTCCTTGCTTGTACCACGCTACGTTAACGATCACGCACGATGCGGCTTTCCGAGCTTTCCCGCCGGGCGACGGCGGTGGTGGATCACGTTGAAGACCGTGAACCCGCCGATCCCATCAGCCAACGCCTGCGCGAACTCGGGTTCGTGACGGGCGAAGAGGTGCGCGTGGTGGCCGTCGGCCCGTTCGGCGGCGATCCGCTGGTCGTGCAGGTGGGCTTTACCCGCTTTGCACTGCGTCGCCAGGAGGCTGCCCGCGTGCGCGTGCGCGCCGAATCGGCCACGCGACCCGCAGCCGCCATCGCCGCCCCCGAAACGGCCCCGCCCTCCAAGGTACGCGAGGCGGCGTAGCCCGCCTCCCATTGCCGCCTTCGGCTCCGCTTATCCGGCTTCATGCAGATGCACGCTTCTTCCTCCTCCGCTTCCACNCCCGCATTGCGCGTTGCCTTGGTCGGCAACCCTAACTGCGGCAAGACCGCGCTGTTCAACCTGCTGACGGGCAGCCGCCAGAAGGTCGCCAACTATGCGGGCGTGACGGTCGAGCGCAAGGAAGGCCGCTTTACCTCGCCGTCGGGCCGGCATGTGCAGATTCTCGATCTGCCCGGCGCCTACAGCCTGATCGCCACCAGCCCGGACGAAGCCATCACGCGCGATATCTGCCTTGGCACGTTCCGNGGTGAGTCCCGCCCCGACCTGCTGATCTGCGTGGTCGACGCCACCAACCTGCGGCTGCACCTGCGCTTTGTTCTGGAGCTGCAGCGCCTGGGCTTGCCGATGGTGNTGGCGCTGAACATGGTGGATGCGGCCGAGCGGCGCGGCATCNGCATCGANCGTGCCAAGCTGGAAGCCGCCCTGGGCGTNCCGGTGGTGCAAACCGTGGCCATCAAACGCAACGGCGCAGCCGAGCTCGTGGCGCATATCGATCACGAACAACTCCCGGCCGTGCCGGTTGGGCTGNCGGCCGACGCCGATCCGCACGTTGAAGTGAAGCGNCTGCTCGATNCCGCCGTGACCATGCCGCGCAGCACGGCCGAGCTGGACGANCGGCTCGACCGCATCGTGCTGCACCCGGTATTGGGCCTGCTGCTGCTGGCCGTGCTGATGTTCTTTATGTTCCAGGCGGTGTTCTCCTGGGCGCAGCCGCTCATGGACGGCATCCAGGGCGGCGTGGAAGCCGTGGGCGTGTGGGTCGGCAACGTCATGCCCGACGGCATGCTCAANAGCCTGCTGGTCAACGGCATCATCGCCGGCACGGGCAGCGTGCTGGTGTTCCTGCCGCAGATCCTGATCCTGTTCCTCTTCATCCTTTCGCTGGAAGAATCCGGCTATCTGCCGCGCGCGGCCTTCCTGCTCGACCGGTTGATGGCGGGCGCGGGGCTGTCGGGNCGTTCGTTCATTCCGCTGCTGTCGAGCTTTGCGTGTGCGATTCCCGGCGTGATGGCCACGCGCACGATTCAGGACCCGCGCGACCGGCTGGTGACGATTCTCGTGGCTCCGCTGATGACGTGCTCGGCGCGGCTGCCGGTGTATGCGCTGCTGATCGGCGCGTTCATCCCGGTGCGGCAGGTGTGGGGCCTGTTCAATCTGCAAGGACTGGTGCTGTTCGGGCTGTACATGGCGGGCATCGTGTCGGCGCTGATCGTCGCATACGTGCTCAAGTACCTGAAGCGCGATCGCAACGAGCACCCGCTCATTCTCGAACTGCCGTCGTACCGCCTGCCCAGCGTGCGCAACCTGATCGTCGGCCTGATCGAACGCGCACGCATTTTCTTGCGCCGCATCGGCACGGTCATCCTCAAGATGATGGTGGTGCTGTGGTTCCTCTCGACGTTCCCCTCGCCGCCGGCCAACGCTACGCTGCCCGCCATCGATTACAGCTTTGCGGGGATGATCGGCCGCGCGCTCGAAGTGGTGTTCGCGCCGATCGGCTTCACATGGCAGATGTGTATTGCGCTGATTCCTGGCATGGCTGCACGCGAAGTGGCCGTGGGCGCGCTGGCGACGGTGTACTCGCTGTCGGCCACGCATGAAGACGCGGCTGCGCAGCTGGCGCCGATCATCTCCCAGCAATGGTCGCTGGCCACGGCGCTGGCCTTCCTGGCGTGGTACGTCTACGCGCCGCAATGCATCTCGACGCTGGCCACCATCCGCCGCGAAACCAACTCGTGGAAGGTCATGGCGGGGACCGCCGGTTACCTCTTCGCGCTGGCCTACCTGGCCGCGTTCGCCACCTACCAGATCGCACGGGTGCTGACATGAGCGTGTACCACGTTGTCGAAACCGGCGTTGTCGCCACGGTTGTGGCGCTGAGCGCCTTGTCGCTGACGGGCCGCTATGCGCCGGCAATGCGCGCTCGCACGGCCGCACGCGTGGCAGGCTGGTGTGATCGGCCGTCGCGGCCGGGCTGGATGCGCGCCTTCGGGCAGCGATTGCTCACGCCAGGCGAGTCGCCCTCGTGTCACTCCGATCCCCTTTCGGGCAGCGCATGCGGCAGCGGTTGCAGCGGCTGCGCCTCGGGCCACTCGGCATCCGCCGCGCCGGTTGAACAGCCGATCCACTTCGTGCGGCGCAAATAACGGACGACGCAACGTCACAACACCNACGGGCTCGCATGACGCGGGCCCGTTTTGTTTTTGTCCAGCGCAGGCGTAGACTGGTCCAAACCTGAACGGGGGACGCGTCATGACCGAAGAATTGCTGGTCCAGTTGATTGCGGAAGTCGAGAAGGAAGACCCGGTGGATTTTGCCAACCTGCCCTTTGACGAGCAGATGTTGCGCGACNTGGTCTGCAAGCTGGTATCACGCCAGCTGACGCAAATGGAAAATGCCCACTTCAGCCAGGACGAGGTGATCGTCTCGCTCACCGCGAGCATCGCCAAGCTGGTCCTCGAAAATCTTGTGCTGAATGCGCGCCTGCTGGCACAGCAGGGGCANGGTGAAAGCGCACGCGCGCTGCTGGAGCGGATTTCTCGCCAGGCGAAGGGATAGGCGGCGCGAGTTACTGGGCCGGCACCACGTTGTACTGCGTGCGGGCCCGCGTCAGTAAGCGCTTGGCGACGGACAGGCCGCGAATGGCGGCGTCATCGTCGTCGACCGGAAAATCAAACTCGGCGCTCCAGTTGCAGCCGGTGTGATCCGGGCGGTGGATGCACATCGCTCGCAGTTCGCACTGCGCGCATTCCGGATGTTGCTGGACGCAGCGGGCCAGCAAGGTCTTGAGTTCATGTTCGGACTTCAGACGGCGTTGCATCGGCATCTCCTGAATAACAGGGAGTTGGAACCCCGAGCGCGCAGTGAGTTTCGCCATGATTGCGCCGATACTGTTTCAGCAAGTTACCGGGTCACATCACGCGTTCAACCCGANCGCGCCGACCGNACCCGCACTTGCCTGACACGCGGGGCAGACGCCGTAGAGCGCCAGCGCGTGATCGCGCAGCACAAAGCCGCGCTCGTTGGCGACACGCTCCTGCCGCGACTCAATGGCGTCGTCGTGAAACTCCTCCACGCGGCCGCACGATAAGCAGATCAGGTGATCGTGGTGTGCACCCTCGTCTAGCTCATACACCGCATGGCCGGCCTCGAACGTATGGCGCAACAGNACGCCGGCATCCACCAACTGATTGAGCACGCGATAGACCGTGGAGATGCCGATGTCGAGTTCCGACGTGAGCAACTGGCGGTACACATCTTCTGCGCTCAGGTGACGGCCGTGTTCCGTACCAGCGGTGAGGATTTCCAGAATCTTGACGCGCGGCGAGGTGGCTTTAAGCCCGGCCCGGCGCAGGTCGGTCGAGTTTGGCATGGCGTTCGTTGGGGCGAGATTTGGGTACAGCAGGCGGGGCACTACAGCGGGCGAGAACCAGAAACGACCGGGCAGCAAGCGTGCAAGCCGGGTCGATGCGTTCCGAAAAAAAAA
>Ga0055527_1000635_pt1 | contig 10859 bp, 14 predicted proteins | sample AraplaCol_mMS_r2_FD_55010 | JGI IMG/M metagenome (GOLD analysis project Ga0055527, IMG submission 55010) | Arabidopsis root microbial communities from North Carolina, USA - plate scrape CL_Col_mMS_r2 | ecosystem: Host-associated > Plants > Roots > Endosphere | place: USA: North Carolina...
ACACGGGCGAGGGCCACCACGTGCCCGAGTGGGAGCACGCGCGCGCCATGATCCTTACACATCTGCGTTTTGTCGCACAGTTGCTGCAAACCAACCTGGACCGATGGAGCCGTTGATATGCCGTTTNCCAGACNGTACGTCGATGCGCTGCTCGTCAACTGGGGCGATCGACTGTTTCACGANCCGCTGCGGCATGTGCGCGCCCCGCATCTGCCNGGCGTGGCNTTGCCGCGCGATGCGCGGCGTNTGCGCGAACGGCTGGCTTTGACGCTTCGACGCGCGCCCGAGGTCATGGTCAAGATTACCAACAAAGCGTCAGGCGCACAGGGCATGGGTGCGGTGCGTCGACACTTGCAATATATTTCACGCGATGGTCATGTCGAGCTGGAAGACCAGGACGCGCGCGTNTTGGTNGGNNANGCTGCCTTGCAGGACCTTTTTGACGAATGGCGGTGGGGTGGTTGGGGGATGCCGGAAGAGAGCCGGCGTCGGGAAACCTTTAATTTGATGCTATCAATGCCCGCGGGCACGGACCGCGCGGCCGTCCGAGAGGCGTCAAGGGCGTTCGCGCGCGAGATATTCGGCGACGGACGATTGTACGTGTTCGCACAGCACGATGACCAACCGCATCCGCACGTCCATNTGTGTGTTCGGGTGCGTGGTCCTGACGGGCGGTGTCTGAATCCGCGCAAGCGGGATCTGCGTACATGGCGCGAGGTGTTTGCGCGCCAGTTGCGCGAACACGGGGTCGATGCGAACGCAACGCCGAGGCTGGCTCGCGGTGAGACACAACGCTTTCCGACGCAGGCCGTGTTACGAATGCAGTCTCGTGGAGTTGCCCCGCGTTTTTACCGATCGGTGCTCGATGNGCGGGCAGAAAAGGCGTTATGGGATGCGCATATCGAAACATTGGCAGTCTGGCGTGGGGTCGCACAAGCATTGGCCCATTCCGGTGTCCCTGAAGACCGAACCATGGCAATGGCTATTGTGGATTTTGTGCAGCACATGCCGGCGAGGCAATTGGAGCCCGGCGCTACCCGACTCGACCCGGCCACCATATGCTCACATCGTGACCGCTCGAATGAGCCCAGGTATATTGCCCGCTTCACGGGTAAACAGCGCAGTGTTGATGGCAGGCCACCCGAACCGGATCCGCTATTTGACCGAGACTGATCGCCTTTCNGTCAGCCGTGTTTGGGNGTCGGGTGCGCGATTCTGCACGCATGACGTATGCCGCCGCGAACGGCGATTCGTGTGCACACGCCGTTGGTTCACGGGCGTCGTGCGATTGTGGTAGCGCGGGTGATNGGCACTGGGTAACGTGATGGCGTCCGTCGGCCTGACCGGTTCGCTACGTAGACTGGCGCCGTCANTGTTCACGCATGCAGCGCTTGCATCTGCTTTCGCGCATGCTCTGGCCTGGCGTCGAAGTCACGCGGTTTCATGTCGAGCGCCTTCGGCGNGGGCGGATTCCACATCGGCGGTGGCATCAGGCGGAGTGCCACATACAGATACGGCGAAGGCATCCGTCTCCNAGCCGATGTGCAGGCCGTTGCGCGAGTTGGACACGATCGCGCTGACGCTTTCGACGAGGCCTATCGGATCGGTCTTCGTGTACCGGTGGGTCGCGCTCGAAGCTCGGAAGTGATGAAGCGGCGTCGCCTCTGGTCCGCCGCCGGGCATTACTGCCCGAAGCGCTGCGTGATGNCGTCCTTCAGGCGCGCGGCGGTCAGCTCGCCCATGTGCGATTCGACGAGTTCACCTTTCGCGTTGAAGAACAGCGTGGTCGGCAGTCCACGCGAGCCATACGCATGCATCGCGTGCAGCGACGGATCGAGCAGCACGTGATCGAAACGCAGGCTCTGCTGCTCGAGGAACGCACGCACGGCGTGCGCGTTTTCTCCCTGGTTGAGCATCAGCACCGTGATGCCCGGATGGTCGCGCTGCGCCTGTTCGAGGATCGGCATCTCGCGCCGGCACGGCGCGCACCACGTCGCCCACAGGTTCACGACCACCGGCTTGCCGACGAAGCCCGCCGGCAACACGGGCGTTGAATCGAGTGCCTGGAGCGGCATCGCGGCAAGCGGCGGCGCGCCGCGCTGCAGCGTCGCCAGCGTGCCTTGCGCGATGCCCCACGCACCGAGGCCGGCGACGATGCCGGCCAGTACCGGCCGACGCAGCGCCGGCAGGCGACGCAAGCGCCAGCCGGCGAACACCAGCGCGGCCGCGATNCCGATGCGCGCGTCGAAGCCGCCATCGCCGAGCGCGACGATCGCGCGCGGCGACGCCGCATAGTCCGGCCACCATTGAGCGACATAACCGACGCGCGCGGCGATCAACCCGAGCAGCAGCACGTCGAGGATCAGGCTCGACGCGCTCTTGTGATGCCCGTCGGGCGGACGGCGCTGGATGACGCGCGCGACGAGCCACGCCAGCAGCGCGGCGACGGCTACCGCGGCGACGCGGATCGAGAAGGGACCGATGCTCAGCATGAAATAGGAAGAATGGACGTGATCGAGCGGGACAGGAGAGCAGGTGGGCCGTCGCAGTGCTCAAGCCTTCGACGGTCGTGCGGCGTTTCGACCGGTTGTCGCGTATGGGGGTTCCGTCGGAGAACGTAACGGCGTATTGCGGGTCGCGATGGGTACCCCGGGCAGCTCACGAGGGCGTGATGTTCACGCNAGCTTGCAGCGAATCAGACCAGTCTGATGGTCAACGGCATACCGTTCATCAACAATACGCAGACCGGTTTGGTGTGGTGTCCACCGGTATCCCGCCTAGGGATCTCTCCTTGCCGGCCGCTCCGCTCGCGAGCGGCCGCTTTTTTGTTGTCATGCGTGCGCGCGTGAATGCCTTGTGGCGGTCGGTGGGCGCGGCCGCACTCCGATGCATATCGGCTGATTTAACGGAATAGGACCGCTGCCAGATGCGAGCACAGGGCATTCACTCGCGCATTGCAGGACGCATGATGGTCGGTTCGCGACCGGCGAGGCCGTGCGTTGATGGCAGCACCGGGTCTGCCGCCATGGCCCGACGNGCCGCGCATCCGCGATCCGTCGGGCGGCGGGCTTTACAGCTTNCTCGACGCTGCCGGTGCCGCGTCGCCTTGCGTGGCGGCGGTCGTCGGATCGAGCGTCGCGAGCGTCTTCTCGGTGAATTTCTCGTACAGCCAGTCCATACGCATGCTGTCGATGCCGGCGATACCGCCGAGCGCATACGACGCCGACACCTTGAAGTGGTCGACCGGGTGATTGTCGGCATCGGTGANCGTGACGGTGCCGTCGACGTAATCGCTGCCGGCCATGAAGCCGAACATGACGGCCGAGAAACTCGAGCGCACGCGAATGCCGGTGACTTCGACGTTCAGGTGCATCGCATCGGTTGCATCCGCTTTGGCCAGCAGCTTGCGTGCGTCCAGTGCATGTTCGATTTTCTCCTGCAGTTTCTTTGCGTCGAACTTCAGGTTGTCTTTCAACGCTTCCTGCGCGGCATTGTCGAGCGTGACCGTCACGATCACGGGCTTCTTGCCGAATGGGGTCGTCGATGNGGTCACGGCGGCCCCGGCCGTATCGCTGGCGTCGCGCGTCACGCTGCTGGCGCAGCCCGATAGGAAGCCGATCGTCACGAATGCCAGAGCGGCATGGCGGATAAGAGATTTCATGATTTGGTCTTTGATTGAGGTTATTGGAATGGGCTCTGTGGCCGAGCGGGAATCTAGCACGGAGCGATTCCATTCAAATCGTCGAATAGATCGAAAATCGATGCGGTGTTTGGTCGACGCGGCGCGATTGCACCGAGGAATGGTCGAAATAATGGGCAGTGCGTGATGAACGGCGGTGGAGATTCGCTATAGCTTGCGCGGCGGCNTCTCCTGGCTGGCGATTACTGGCCGTTGCCCGACACCGCTTCACCCAGCCGATACGCCGTAAAGAACTCGTACCACGGCGAGCCTTGCGTGACCGGCACACCGAGCGCCGTCGTGCGCTGTTTCAGCGCGCCGAATACGTCGTTGATGAGCGNGCTCTGCGTGCCGTCGTGGAACGGAACCGGTTGCGTCCGCCCCGCCGCGAACGCGCCATACGCGATCGCCAGCAGGCGGGCGCGGTCGTCGGTGCCCGCGATCGTCGCGTTGATCGTTTCGACGAAGCTCGATCGGTCTTCCGCGCGCGGCGCGGACAGGCACAGGTACACGATCGCCGAGAGTGCATGCCGGTCCTTCACCCGCAGCAGCGCGGGTAGCCGCGTAATGATCTGTTCCACTGGTTCGTCGTGCAGCGCATCGCCGAAGTCGAGCACGGCGGTCATCGGGTTCGTGTCGGCTTTCAGGCGGTCGAGTGCCGGTTGCGGGGGCCACGACGCGCCGTCCTGCATCCCCGCGGGCGCGGACCGCAACGCATCGGCCACCTGCTGCGTCCATTCCGGAAAGATCATCCGCACGTTGCCGAATTGCTCGCCGCCTTCCGCGGACTGATTCCAACGATAGACGATCGTGCCGCCGCGAATGAACGGCGAATACAGATGCTCGACCGTTTGCGGTAGCGGCCGCCTGTTGATCGGCAGCCACGCGAGCGTGAGCCAGTCGTAGCGACCCGTCGCGGGCACTGCCGGGCTCGAACTCGCGACGACCTGCCACGTGCCGCGATTCGCATAGCGGCGGCGCGCGTCGGGTACCGGGACGGTCTGACCTTTCACGGTGTCGAAATACGTACTGCCCGTGACGCGTGCGCCGCTGTCCGCGGCCGGCGTGATGATCGAGATGACCCATGACGCGCCGTCCGCCGATCGGTAGTCGGACAGCTTCAGCGTCGCTACGTCATGCACCATGCGCGTTTCCGCCGCGACGGGGCTCGCGGGGAGATTGGCGGGGGCCAGGATGCTCGGCATGGACTTTCCTCGGAATCGGATGCGCATCGTCGAGCGGGGGCGATGCGCGGCGGTGCGGGTCGTTTCTCGTAACTGTAGGACGTTNCCGCAGGTATCGCGAGGAACCCGCCGCGCAGGGAGAGGAATGCATGGACTCGTGTGNTGTAGTAACATACCTACATATATGGATTCTAGGANTTCATCGTGACCATCACCACACTCTCGAGTCGTGAACTCAACCAGGACGTGACCAAGGCAAAGAAGGCGACAAAGGACGGCCCCGTGTTCATCACCGACCGCGGCAGGCCTGCCCACGTGCTGTTGAGTTTCGAGGAATACCAGCGTCTCACCCGGCAGCAGCGCAACATTGCCGACTCGCTCGCCATGCCAGGTGTCGAGGACGTCGAATTCGACCCGCCGCGCGCGAACGTCAAGATCAAGGAGGTCGATTTCTGATGATGTTCGTTCTCGATACCAACGTGGTTTCGGAACTCCGGAAAGTGCGGGCGGGCAAGGCGGACAGGAACGTGGCAGTCTGGTGTTCGACCGTCGATGCGTCGGCGCTGTTTGTCTCGGCGATCACGATCATGGAGCTGGAGACAGGTGTCTTGCAGATCGAGCGCGGAGATGCGGAGCAGGGCGCGCTGCTCAGGGCATGGCTTGACGGGCAAGTCCTGCCCGAGTTCGCTGGTCGCGTGTTACCGGTCGATACTGCTGTCGCGCAACGATGCGCACGGCTCCATGTGCCGGACCAGCGATCCGAGCGGGACGCGCTCATTGCCGCCACGGCGATCGTGCACGGCATGACGGTCGTGACGCGCAACGTTGCCGATTTCGTTGAAACCGGTGTCGCGATCCTGAATCCGTGGGATTGAGCGAAACAACCAGCTTGCTCACGAGGGAAATCGGATGCCGCTTGCATGCAAGCGCGCGTCGATTCGCTTCGGCTTACCATGCGCATCCTGGGCCAACGACGCAGACCGATCGGGAGCACGCATGACCGGCACGAAAGCCATTACCGAACACTGGACGCGGGTCGCTGACCAATGGATCGACTGGGCCAGNAAGCCAAGCCACGATGCGTTCTGGAAATATCGCGCGGGGCTCGCGGCCTACATCGGGCGCGGCACCGGCGTCGCGCTGGAGATCGGCTGCGGCGAAGGCCGCGTGAGCCGCGANCTGAAGGCGCTCGGCTACGACGTGACCGCAAGCGACGCGGTGCCCGCGATGCTCGATGCCGCGCGTCATGCGGATTCCGCGCATCGCTATCGACTGGCGGACGCGGCCGCGCTGCCGTTCGACGCGGCCAGCTTCGATCTCGTGATGGCGTACAACGTGCTAATGGATCTCGACGACATGCAGGGCGCCTTACGCGAGGCGCGCCGCGTGCTGAAGCCGGACGGCACGCTGTTTATCTCGCTCGTGCATCCGTTCCGCGATCGCGGTAGCTTTGCCGGGCCGCANCCCGATGCGCCGTTCGTGCTGACGGGCAGCTATTTCGGGCGCGAGCATTTCGACGGNGTGGAAACACGCGACGGGCTGTCGATGCACTTCGCGGGCTGGTCGCTGCCGCTGCAGGCGTACATGGAGGCGCTGGAGGCGGCCGGGTACGCGATCGTGTCGTTGCGCGAGCCGCCGCCGGATCATGCCGATACGGATCAGCTGAAGCAGTGGGCGCGCGTGCCGCTGTTTCTGTGGATCAAGGCGCGGCCACTGCGTTGAGCGCGTGCGAATGATCGGCGACGTGGATGTCTCGTGCGGTTTTCAATTCGGATAATTTATCGACTCATCGGGTGCCTCTCTGCTAAACGAGCGNGAGCCAACGCTGCGCTTTCGCACCTCGACGCCTTNTCCGCGCGAAGTGTCTGCNTCGTTGAACTTGCGTTACACAACCTGCTGNTCGTCGCTGGTTTCGATCGAAACAGACAAGAACTGTTTGCCACGCGCTGGTGCACCCGCGGGTTCCAGTCGCAAGAGAAAATCGAAATATCGTTCCGGGAGCTTTCCAAGTTGTTCCTGGATCGCTGCCAGCTTGATGAGGCACTGGGCGTCCCAGTTCATTCCGACAACAAGCTCGCTCGTCACGCCGTTCCACTCGCTAAGTAGAATAGAGGCCGCACGAGCATGCTCTTCGGCGAAGCGTTCGATGCGTTGTTCGATGTAACGCGCATCGTCACGCATCAACGTACCCGAGATGCACAACGAAACGGTATGCGCGACGGTATCGTGTTTCACGTACACGCTGGCGATACCGCTCAGGTGCCGGGATACCCGATCGAGTTGCTCATCGTCCAAGTCGTCCTGGACGGACAGTGCGCCTGAGAGGCTGTACGGTGCGGGCTCTTCCATTGCGAACCTCCAGAGGTTGGGGTGAAACCAATGTNCCGATTGGGTCGAGAATCTCAGCTTTTAGGTAGGCTAGGCGGATCGTCCGAGTGGAGCTGCCAGTACCTGAGTGTTTTGAGTATCAGAATGTGGCGGCTAGACGCGTGATGCCNGACGTATTCTTTCGCCGGATCCTGCAACTGTTCGACCTGTCGGCCCGGCGTGAGGGGCATGAGAGATTGTTCCNCGAACCGTATGCGACTGAATACGGCGGCGGTTCGGGCCCACTTCTGGGAGAATTCTTTCAACTTGCCTTCAATGGAGGCGACCTCTTGATCGGTAAGTGCACCGCGAAGGCGGATCATGACTGAATGCGTGACGGCGTCGGTGACGCAGTACACGGTCACGGAAGCGGGCAAGCTTTGCGCGAACTGCTGTGCGTGATTGCGTCGGAAGCTCCTGACAACGGAGAGTGCGCCACAGATTTCATAGGTGGAAGTCATAACTCCTCCTGCGAGAGAGCGACGGCATTGTCAGNTGCATCTCTTACCGTCGGTGTCCGATCGACCATACCAGCCATGTTATGAGTCAAATGTGAATATGTCAATAAAAATGAATCAACCGGATATATTTTCCGTACGCTTAAGGCTGGAGCGGAAACGACTGGGGATGAACCAGACCGAATTCGCGGCGGCGGGAGGCGTTCAACAACACGCACAGGTCAACTACGAAAAAGGGGCCAGGCTTCCCGACGCGAGTTATCTAATGGGGATCGCGGAATTGGGTGTCGATGTCCAGTATCTGCTGACNGGCCGAACGTCTGACCCGATAACTTTGGCCTTGAGCGGCGACGAAGAACTGCTCCTCGCGGGCTTTCGAGAACTGAAGCCGCGAGAAAGGCGCGGGGTGCTGGCGCTCGTNGCTGCGATCAACGGNACGCCGACGGAACGATCGGGGACGGGGCAGGCGTCGGAGGAGGCCGAGGACGTTTGATTCGTTGGACGTGCGGGGAATGTATAGCCGACGTTTGACGCTGCAGAGCAGGGGAATGGCCGGTCAGAAGAAATGTTGCGACCCTATTAATGGCAACGAAAACCGACACATCGAAATGGTGTCCCCGAGGATACAAAAATCCGGTGAAAGGACGAATTTGTATCCCGCGGGCTACCGGGGTCGTGAGGCCATGTCCGCCCGACGGTCGGGGGGTACGTGGCGGGTCGTCGATGCGCTATGTGATCCGTCACGTGCGGCTGCCAGCCAGTGCACGCGTTCGGCACGATGCCGGCGCGCGGCGTCGTACACGGCTTCGATCACGGCGCGGCCGACACCTTTGCCGTGTTCGCTGTCGAGCGTGGACGGATCCTGCAGATAGCAGGACGGCCCGATGTGCGTCGTGCTGCGGCCGTACAGGGAACGCGCGAACCCGACGGGCCTGCAGTGACGCTGCACGACCAGCGCGTACACGGGTTCGTAGCCGTCGAAGAAGCGCGACCACGTGAGCTACGTGATGTGCGGCGGTAGCGCGTGTGGCGTCGAAGCGGCTATAGAAGCGATTGTGATCCCACTGCGGCAGCCATTCATCGTAGTCGTCTACTCCCAACCACGCGTACGGTCAGGCCGGTATCGGTAACGTTCATGCTCGCGAACCTTTCGAGGAGGGAAGGGCGTTGCCACCCGGACAGGAAAACGTCGCACGTCACATCGATACGAGCTCCGGACGCGATGGGTAGGCCCACGGGTGCGCGCGCTTTTCCGATGCCACGAGGGCAATTGCGTGTGGCTACCGCCGTGCAGCTCGAACGGCGCGGTGGGCTTTCTTTCAGTCTGCTAGACTTTTTGGCCGCCTGTCGCCATCCGGGCCGCGCCCCGGTTCATTGCGCCATGAACGAACACCACGCACCGAATCCGATCACCGAGGTGCTGCGCGCCTACTGGAAGGCCGATCGCTGGATGTTACTGACGGTTGCGGCCGTCGTCGTGCTATCGAGCGCCACCGCCGTTGCCGCTCCGTATCTGTTCTCGCGCCTCATCGACGCGCTGTCGCATCGCGGCGCGCCGTACGCGCTCATGGCGGGCTTCGTGGTCTACGCGGTGCTGCTGGGCCTGTCCAGCGCGCTGCAACGTGTCGTGCAGTACCTTGCCTTCATGAGTTCCGGGAACCTGGGATTCATCACCAGCACGCGCTTTTTCGAGCGCGTCCTGAAGAAGACCACGGCGTTCTTCGTCGAGCACAATCCTGCCGAAATCCAGAGCGCGAACACGCGCGGCAGCCGCGCGCTGTCGGTGCTGGTGCAGCTTGCGCTGATGGACCTGATCCCCGGCACGCTGCAGATCGTTTTCACGCTCATCACGCTGGGCGCACTGATTAACCTCGAAGTGGCGCCATCACCGCTGCGTATGGCGCGATTGCGGTGACGATCGCGATCGTGTCCGCGCGGCGCTCGCGGGTGTACCTCGATCGCGCGATCGAGGCCGGGCAGGAGAATGCGCGGTTCGTCGGCGGCGCGATCAACGCGATGGAAACGCTCCGGCATTTCGGCAGCCATCGATGGATGAGCGAGCGTTTCGCGGAGAAGGCGCGCGCCGAGCGCGACAACTGGCGCGCGTACGTGATGCAGCATGTCGGCTTTCTCGCGCTGCTGGGGCTCGGCCTCGCGATCCAGTTCTCGGTCACGTTCTGGCTGCTGTTGCCGCGTCACGCGGCCGGCGCGCTGTCGATCGGCGACATCGTGCTGTTCAATACGCTGCTGCTGCAACTGAACCTGCCGTTCGACATGCTCGCGCGCTCGATCGACGAGAGTGCGCGCTCCCGCGCGGCGCTCGTGCCGTTCGCGGCGCTGTGGACGGCGTCCGAGGAGCGGCAGGTGTCGCACGCGTCGGCATTCGTGCCGCGAGAAGGGCGCATCGTGTTCGAGCGCGTCGGCTATGCCTACGGCAACGGGCGTGGCGTGCGCGACGTCGATTTCGTGGCCGAGCGCGGCGGCATCACGTTTATCGTCGGCGAAACNGGCGCGGGGAAGTCGACCGTCTTCAAGCTCGCGCTGAAATCGATCGAGCCGACCGATGGCCGCATTCTGGTCGACGGCGTCGATCTCGCGACGATCGATCGTGCCGACTGGTACGGCGCGGTGGCCGTCGTGCCGCAGGATGTCGTGCTGCTGAACGAAAGCCTGGAGGACAATATTCTGCTCGGCCGGCCGCGCGATGCGAAGCGCCTGCGCGACGCGGCCGCGAAGGCCACGATCCTGCCGTTCATCGAGGGCTTGCCGGACGGGTTNCGCACGACGGTCGGCGAGCGTGGGCTGAAACTGTCCGGCGGCGAGCGTCAGCGCATCGCGATCGCCCGCGCGCTGTACGGCGATCCGACAGTGCTGTTTCTCGACGAAGCGAGTTCCGCGCTCGACGAAGCCACCGAGCGCGACATCATGGAGCACGTGCGGCTGCTGGCCCGTGACGTCACGGTAATCGCGATCACGCACCGGCGCTCGGTCATCGGGCCGACCGACAAGGTCGTGCGGCTTGGCGCGGCACGCGAGCCGGCCTGATGCCCGTACCTCGACGACTTACCCGCGCATCGGCGGATTGAGCCGCGCGAACGCCGCCTGCCGGCGATACGGGAAGTACGGATACGGCGCTTCGACCGCGCTCGCCGCGTCCAGCTTCGCGACCTG
>Ga0055527_1000646_pt1 | contig 10577 bp, 10 predicted proteins | sample AraplaCol_mMS_r2_FD_55010 | JGI IMG/M metagenome (GOLD analysis project Ga0055527, IMG submission 55010) | Arabidopsis root microbial communities from North Carolina, USA - plate scrape CL_Col_mMS_r2 | ecosystem: Host-associated > Plants > Roots > Endosphere | place: USA: North Carolina...
GCAGCCACGGCGGCATCGGCCAGCTTCTGCAGGCCCGAGTTGCACGGCGTGATGGTCGAATGGCCGTTGGCCACGCCGATCATTGGATTGTTGAAGTCGTCTTTTGTGTAGCCCAGCGCGTAGTACATCGAGCGATTGGGCGAGCGCGCCACACCCTGTGTGATGTGTTGCGAACGCTTGTTGTCTGGCATGGGGGTCTCCGTGGGGTCGGCACTATCGTTGTAGTCAACAGCCTGGCGCCCAGCATGCGCTTGGAGAAATGGCGCGTCAAATATATTATTAAGCGATTATTGAGTCGAAAAATATATCAATTGCCGATATGGATCTGCGCCAGCTTCGCTACTTTGTGACCGTTGCCGAGGAGTTGCATTTCGGGCGCGCCGCCGAGCGTCTTTCGATGACGCAGCCGCCGCTGTCGCAGCAGATTCGCGCGCTGGAAGACGAACTGGGCGTCACGCTGTTCCATCGCACACAGCGCTCTGTGGCGCTGACGGCCGTCGGCGCGCGCTGGCTGGTCGAGGTGCGGCGTGTGCTTGCTGAGGCGAACGCGCTGCCTGGCCTCGCGCAGCGGCTGGCGCGCGGGGAGGTGGGCTCGCTGTCGCTGTCCTTTGTCAGCACCGCCGACTACGGCATCCTGCCCGCCTTGTTCCGACACTTTCGCGATGTGCGCCCCGATGTGCAGCTTCTGCTGCGCGAGGCCACGAGCGATGTGCAAATCGAAGCGCTCCTGGCCGGCGATGTGGATGCCGGCGTCGTGATTGCGCATCATGCGGGCTCGGTGCCTGGAGAGTTGGAATACCGCCCGCTGGTACGCGAGCGCCTTGTGCTGGCGGCGCCCACATCGCGCGCGGCGCAATGGAAGGTGGCGCCGGGCCAGCCGATTGCGCTGGCGGACGCCGCGGCCGAACCGCTGATCATTTTCCCGCGTCGGTCCGCGCCTGCGCTGTATGACATCATTACCGGCTATCATGCCGCGCACGGNGGCTGGCCCCGAGAATCTGGGGCTGCCACGCGCATCGGCCAGGAAGCCATCCAGATGCAGACCATCGTCAGCCTGGTCTCCGCCGANATGGGCGTCGCGCTGGTGCCGGCATCGCTATGCAACCTGCAGCGGACTGGCGTGGTCTATCTCGAACTCGCCGCGCCGAGCCCGATCATCGAGACCGGCCTGGTGTGGCGGCGCGATGCCGCTTCGCCGGTGCTCCCGTGGTTCGTGGCCAGTGCCGAAGCCGTCGCCAAGCTGCAAGAAGACAACCAAACCTGAAACCCGCAGGATTCATGCTCATCCATCCGCAATTCGATCCCGTCGCCCTGCATCTGGGGCCGCTCGCCATCCGCTGGTACGGCCTGATGTATCTGGCGGCGTTCATCATGTTCCTGTGGTTCGGCCGCCTGCGCACCCGCCAGCCGCACATCGCCGCCGAAGGCTGGACTGGCCGCGACCTCGACGACATGCTGTTTTACGGCGTGCTCGGTGTGATTCTCGGTGGGCGCCTGGGCTACGTGCTGTTCTACAAGCCAGATTGGTATTTCGCCCACCCGCTCGACATCTTCAAGGTATGGGAGGGCGGCATGGCTTTCCACGGCGGCTTCCTCGGCGTGGTCGTGGCGATGATGCTGTATGCGCGCATGCGCGGCCGCTCGTGGATGCAGGTGACCGATTTCATCGCGCCGATGGTGCCGTGTGGCCTCGCAGCGGGGCGCCTCGGCAACTTCATCAACGGCGAGCTGTGGGGCCGTGTGTCGTCGCCCAATCTGCCTTGGGCGATGATGTTCCCGCAGGCGCAGGGCGAAGACAGGGAGTGGCTGCTTTCGCATGCGCAAGAGGCCGTCACCAGCGGCGTACAGGCTGTGTTCGACCAGTACCACATGCTGCCGCGCCACCCCTCGCAGATCTACCAGTTCCTCGGCGAGGGTGTGCTGTTCTTCATCCTGCTGTGGCTATATGCGCGCAAGCCGCGGCCGATGGGCGCGGTGTCTGGGGCATTCCTGCTCGGCTATGGCGTGTTCCGCTTTGCTGCAGAATTTGCCCGCGAGCCGGACAACTTCCTCGGCCTGCTCGCAGCGAACCTGTCGATGGGGCAGTGGCTGTCGCTGCCGATGATCCTGATCGGCATCTCTATGCTGGTCTGGTCCTATCGTCGCGCAGGCAACGGTGCAAAAGANCAGGCACACGCCTGACGTTGCAACCGCGCAAAGAAAAAGCCACCGAAGTCCGGTGGCTTTTTTCATGGNGCGGCTCGCTACTTATTTCAGCATCTGCACGGCGCCGGAAACGGTCACTGTCACTTGAGCCTTGCCGCCCTCGATGGGCACCGGCGCCGAATCGTAAGATGCGGGAGCCGCTGCCATGCGCATCATCGGACGCGGGCCCGGGTTGTTGCTGCCCTCGCTCACATGCACGTCGCGGATCGTGTAGCTCGTGTAGCCGAACAGCTTGGTGGTCGTCAGTGCCTTGTCACGGAACGAATTCACGGCTTGATCGATCAGCTTGGCTTCGGCCGCCGTGCGCGCCTCGCGCGAGAGCGTGAAATTCACGTTCTGCACCTGCATCTGGTTGGCCAGTTGGCCCGCCAGCTTGGACGCCGCTGCAAAGTCCTTCGACGTGATGCGCACCTCCGCACGGCCGCGCCAGACGCTGATCTTGCCGTTGCGATCNGTGTTCGGATAAATGTTGAAACCGCCTGTTTCTGCCTGCACGCCGGATGTGCGCTTTGCCTGGTTGATCACCTCATCGGCCTTGCGCGACAGGGCCGTGGAGATCGCGCCCGGGTCCGCGCCTTCCTGTTCGGCGCCCAGGGTGAGCGTGACGGTGTCGGTCGGCACTTCGGCCACGGCCTGCGCATCCAGCGACAGTACGCCCGAATGATTCGTTTCAGGAGCGGCTTGTGCGAAAGCAGTCGTCATCATTGCAGTCCCCAAAATAGTTGCGGCCAGGACAGATTTCATCGTGTTCTCCCAAAAAAGCAATGTGATGCGTCTGACTGGTCGTTACGCGCATCGTTCATCACGTTTGTAACAATTCCCTGCCGATACCAACCATTCACTCAGGATCANGCATCAATTTNGTGGTGATGTAACGCCACTGCGCGGGCGTGACGGGCGTGATCGACAGGCGGTTGCCGCGTTGCAGCACCGTCATGTCNGCGAGCTGTTCCTGCGCACGCAACGTCGGCAGATCGATCAGCGCGCATTTGCGCACGAACTTCACGTCGACCAGCATCCAGCGCGGCGCCTCCGGCTTCGATGCGGGGTCGTGGTAATGGCTCTTGGCGTCGAACTGCGTGGGATCTGGATAGCTGGTCGAGCAGACTTCCGCCAGCCCCGCGATGCCGGGCTGCGGACAGGACGAGTGGTAGAACAGCACGCCGTCGCCGATGCGCATACGGTCGCGCATGAAGTTGCGTGCCTGATAGTTGCGAACGCCCGTCCAGGGCAAGGTGCCTTCGGCGTGCAGCGTATCGATGCTGGCCTCGTCGGGCTCGGACTTCATCAACCAGTACTGGGTGGCCATCGTGTGGGGCGCGCGGGCGACGTGCGGGGAAGTGACGGTGTGCGCAGCATAGCAACACGGCCGCGGCCTCGCCATTGGCGGTGCGGCAATGACGGGTGTATGGAGGATAGACAAAGAAAAAGGCGGTAGCGCACATGTGCACTACCGCCTTTTGTTGGGTCCCCACCTTGGCCGCTAGACCCGCATCCTGAACCCAAGTGAGGTTCAGAGTGGCAGCGGAAGCCGCATTTCGGGTACATCACCGGCGCAGGGAGCCCACGACTTGCGTCGCACGCTATGCACTGGAAGACGCGCTCGCCCACACGGCATATCCCGCACCAAGCAATGCTTATCGGTTCAAGGAATTAATGGCCATGGCGAACCAGGCAGGGAAACTGTCAGACGCATCATCACGCTGTGTTTTGAGCGCATGGCGATGCGTCTGAAAGATTCATCGCAGGCAACCGTTTTTCTCTACTCTGTAGTCGCTAAAGCCTTATGTTGTAAGGGTTTGCGGGAGATCGCGGCAGCCATTGGGTCACACTATACACCCGTTCGCATCCGAACCCAAGCCCGGATGCGATCCGGTTACAAACACGTTTTGACCTTCGCTAAATGACTTCGCCGTACTGGCGCAGCGCCTCGTCAGTGCGGGCGTTCAGGTCGGCCAGTTTGGCGCGAATCGTGTCGATCGGCAGGGCGGAATCGGATGCGGCCTGGCGTTGCATCGACAGCAAATCCGACGCGATGCTGATGGCGGCCATCACGGCAACGCGCTCGATGCCCTTGGTGTTCGAGCCGTTCTTGATGCGCGTCATCTGGTTGTCGACCATGGCTGCGGCTTCACGCAGGGCTGCTTCGTTATCGACCGAGACGGCAAACTTGTAAGGCTGCCCGGCGATGTTCACTTCAATTTGCTTGCTGCTCATGCTTAGGTCTCCGAGTGCGGGGCGGGGGCGGCCGTTGTTTCATCGGCGCCTGCGGCCTGGCCGAGGAGGTCAAGCTGGCGCGCGTCGGTGGCCGTGGGCAGCTTGTCGAGAATCGATTGGATGCGCAGTTGCGCTTCTTCGATCTTGGCATTGAGCACGCTGCGGTCGGCGACCATCGCGTCGCGCTCGGTCTTGGAGGCCTCGGCTTCCGCCTGAAGCCGCTCGACTTCGGCGCGCAGGCGCTGGTTCTCGGCGGCTAGCGCATCGGCGTGACGCAGCACGCGCGTGATCTTGCCGGCAAGTTGTTCGAGTTCGTTCAGCATTGGGTGTCAATCAGAATCGAGTGGGGGGATTTTAGCCGATCATGCGCGTCGCGCCTGTCCTCCTTACGGATGCGCAATAGGCGGCGGCATGAGGCGACGCAGCGGGCACAACGTGCGGAGGGTGTGTTTTTACCGCGACTGGGGCGGGTTTGGCGTGCCTTTTCCGTTAAACTTCGCGGCGTCCTGGTGCCCGCAGCACCATCTGCAGTTAAACGGGAAGCAGGGAGCGCGCGCCCCAAGCGATGCGCCAACCTGCGCTGCCCCCGCAACGGTAAGCGAACGCCGCGTGTACCCGCCATCTCGCGAAGAAGATGGGTGCCGCGCGGTCTGTCCATATGCCACTGTTCCTTTGGAATGGGAAGGCGGACAGGCCGCTTCGCCAGCCCGGATACCGGCCAGGACGGTGGATCTCAGCGAACCAGTTCACGATCCTGCTGCGCCGCCCGATCTTGGCCCTGTGATACGCGCCGTACCCATGTACGGCTGCGTTTCTCGAGCCNAGCTCGGACCGATCGCTACGGATCGTGAACCGGTTCTAAGCCGATGTGAGGGAACCGCATCGAGATCCTGCTGCCAGCGACCCGCGGGGGAACGGGTCCGGCTGACGCTTCTTGTCTTTTCAACATGAGCTTGACTACAAAGCGGCCACTCCGGATGCCCCGGACGGCCACGCGCGCGCTTGCCAGCGCACTAACGGGGGTCATGGCAGGTGCAGTTGCGCCGGCCTGGGCACAAAGCAATACACCGGCAGCCAGCACGTCAGTGGGTGAACTGAATCCGACTGTGGTGACGGCCTCGCGCAGCGAGCAGCCCCTGTCGGATGCACTGCCGCACACGACGGTCATCAGCCGCGCCGATATCGAGCGCTCGCAAGCGCCGGATGCGGTGACGCTGCTGCGTCGCGAGGCTGGCATCGAAGTCGCGCAGAACGGTGGCCCTGGGGCCAACGCCAGCCTTTTCATGCGCGGCGCCGGTTCCAATCAGNCGCTGATTCTGATTGACGGTGTGCGTGTGGCGTCCGGCACCTCCGGCGGCGCGCAGATCGCGCAATTGATGGCCGATCAGATCGATCACATTGAAGTTGTGCGCGGCAACGTGTCTGCGCTGTACGGCTCCGATGCGATTGGCGGCGTGGTGCANATCTTCACNCGCAACGGCCGCGGCCANGGCCCGCTGGCCAATGCCGAGATTGAATACGGCGCCCGCAACACCAAGCGCGCGCAGGCTGGCATCAGCGGGTCGCTAGGCGAGAACGGGGATACGTCGTTTGCGGTGTCGGTGTCGGAATTCAAGACCAACGGCTTCTCGACAATCAACCCGCTGCAGGCGCCCAAGGCCAACCCGAACGACAATCCGTACACGAACAAGAGCGTGTCNGCGCAGCTGTCGCATCGCTTCTCCGCAGATTGGCAAGCGGGCCTGACGTACTTCCAGACCTGGGGCGATGTCAGCTACGACAACGCCTTCGGCAAGCCGACCGATAACAATGTTGCGCACAACGTGGTGCGCTCGATGTCGGCCTATGTGGACGGCAAGGTGACGCAGGACTGGAAGNCGCGTGTAACGCTGTCGCAGGGCGATGACCGCAGCTTGAATTACACGAACGGCGTGTTGCAGATGCCGGCGCGTTTCAACACGCGCAACCAAACGGCGAGCTGGCAGAACGATTGGGCCTTCATGCCGAATCAGTTGTTCAAGGTGGGCCTGGAGCATCTGCAGACCAGCATCGANAGCGATGCCTACAACGTGCCCACGCGCAACGTCGATTCCGCTTACATCGGTTACGAAGGCAAGTTCGGCCCGCACCAGTTGCAGTTGAACCTGCGTCGCGACCGCTACTCGGACTTCGGTGGTGCCAACAGCTACTACGCCGGTTACGGCTTTGCGTTCAATCCGCAATGGAAGGCGGTGGCGAGCGTGAGCAACGCCTTCCGCGCGCCGAGCTTCAACGAGCTTTACTACCCGTTCTTCGGCAACCCGAACGTGCAGCCTGAGAAGGCACGCTCGGTTGAGGGCGGCGTGGAATACAGCAGCGCGATCGGCCTGGTGCGCGTAACGGCGTTCGAGACGGACTACAGCAACCTGATCACGGCTGTATGCGACGCAGATTTCAATTGCTCCGCAGCCAACGTCAACCGTGCGCGTGTGAACGGGCTCGAGACGTCGTATCGGGGTTCGATCTATGGCGTGGACCTGCGTGCGAGCTTTACCATGCAGAACCCGCAGGACTTGTCAGCCAACCAACTGCTGTCGCGCCGTGCGCGGCACTTCGGCAGCGTCTCGGCCTACAAGACGTTTGGGCCGTTCTCGGCGGGCGTGGAATGGAATGCGGCGGGTGATCGCCAGGATTCGACCAAGACGCTTGGCGGCTATGGCCTGCTGAACCTGGTNGGNCGCTACCAGATCACGCCTGACTGGGCAGTGTCGGCACGTGTTGAAAACGTGACGAACAAGAACTACCAGTTGATCTATCCGTACAACACGGCGTCGCGTGGGGTGTTCTTCACGCTGTCGTGGCAACAGCACGAACCGAAGCGATGACAACACCTGCACTGCCCGCACGCGGTTTTGCCTGGCGACTGTGGTCGCTGCTGGCGCTTGCGTGCGTGGTGGTGCTGGTGGCGTCATTGATGCTCGGCAGTGTGAAGCTGTCGCCCGCTGAAGTCTGGCGGGCCCTCTTTTTTGGCAATAGCGGTGGCGATGGCCTGGCAGCAGGCATCGTCACCGAATTGCGCCTGCCGCGTGCGGGCGCTGCATTTGCTGCGGGCGGGCTGTTGGCCTTTGCCGGGGCGCTCATGCAGATGCTGCTGCGCAATCCGCTGGCCGATCCGTATGTGCTGGGCGTGTCCGGCGGCGGGGCCGTGGCGGCCCTCACGGCGATGTTGTTTTCGCTGCCGTGGTGGGCGGTGCAGACGAGTGCCGGAGCCGGAGCACTGTTGTCGATGGCGCTGGTGGCGGCGCTGGCGCGTCAGCACCTGTGGCGCGGTGAGCCGGGCGAGGCCAATGCGCGCTTGCTGCTCGGCGGCGTGGTCATGGCCTCCGGCTGGGTCGGCCTGATCACACTTATCTTGACGGTGGCGCCCGAGAACAAGCTGCGCGGCATGATTTTCTGGATGGTCGGNGACCTGGGTGGCGCCGATCGTTATGCGGGCGCATTGGTGGCGCTCGTGGCGGCGGTTGCTGTGGTGTTGCCGCATGCGCGCGACCTGAACGTCCTGCTGACCGGTGAAACCCGCGCCCGCGCGCTGGGTGTGCCGGTGGCGCGTGTGCGCGCGTTGATCTACGTGGTGGCGTCGCTGTGTACGGCAGTGGCGGTCACGATTGCAGGCTCGGTNGCNTTTGTCGGCCTGCTGGTGCCGCACATGGTGCGCCTGGCGTGGACCCGCGACGTGCGCATCCATTTGCCCGCCACGGCAATGGCCGGCGGGGGCCTGCTGATGCTGGCCGACCTGATCGCCCGAACGCTGATCGCCCCAACGCAGCTGCCCGTGGGCGTGATCACCACCCTCCTCGGNGTGCCAACGTTTCTTTACCTGCTGATGCGGAGCGCGCGATGAGTTGGTGGCGCCGCCCACGTCCCGCACAGGATGCATTCGCGCACTTGGACGCAGCGCCGGAACTCGCGCTGCACGATCTGCGGGTGATCATCGATGGGCGCGTGTTAATCGAGCGGTTATCTATGACGGCCACTGCGGGCCAACTCTGGTGCGTGATCGGGCCGAACGGCGCGGGCAAGTCGACATGGCTTTCCGTGCTGGCAGGCTTGCGCTCGCCAGACAGCGGCAGCGTCACGCTCGATGGCGTTCCGCTCNCCGATTGGCCGGCGCTGGCGATGGCGCGTCGTCGCGCGTTTCTGCCGCAGACCTTGCATGACACCTTCCCCATCACCGTGTGCGACGCCGTGATGACCGGCCGCCACCCGCATCTTGNGCGCTGGGAATGGGAGGGCGACGCCGATGCCCGCGCCGTCGATGCGGCGGTGTCTGCGCTGCANTTGCAGCCTCTGGCACAACGCGATGTGCGCACGCTTTCTGGTGGTGAGCGTCAGCGCGTGGCGATGGCTGCCGTGGTGGCGCAGGAGGCGCGCGTGCTGCTGCTCGATGAGCCCGTCGCGCACCTCGATTTGCATCAGCAGGTCGCCGTGCTTCGCCTGCTACGCGAAGGCTGCCGCAAACACGGGTGGCTGGTCGTGTTGACCGTGCATGACTTGAACCTCGCACGCCGCTTTGCTACGCACGCGCTGCTGATGGACGGCGCCGGGCACACCACCGCAGGCATCGCGGCCGAGGTGCTCACCCCCGAACACTGCGCGCGCGTGCTGCGCACCCCTATTGCCGAGGTGGTCGACGGCCGCCTGACGGCCTTGATTTCTGATGATTCCGATGACGACTGAAGACAACAATGACGCGCTGAACGAGCGCCACCGCTCGCGCATGCAGCGCAAGAAGGCCGTGGTGGATGCCAAGATCGCCGCCGCCACCGACGNGCGCGGCGTGCTGCTTGTCAACACCGGTAACGGCAAGGGCAAATCGAGCTCCGGCTTTGGCATGGTGATCCGCGCCATGGGCCATGACATGCAGGTCGGCGTGGTGCAGTTCATCAAGGGCGCGATCCCGACGGGCGAAGAGCGGTTCCTGCGTCGTTTCCCAGAACAATGCAGCTTCCACGTGATGGGCGAGGGCTACACATGGGAGACGCAGGATCGCACGCGCGACATTGAAAAGGCGCAAGCCGCCTGGGCCTGCGCACGCGATCTGCTGAGCGACCCGACCGTCGGCCTGGTGCTGCTGGATGAACTGAACATTGCGCTCAAGTACAACTACCTTGACGTGCAGACCGTGCTGGCCGATTTGCGCGCCCGCCCGCCAGCGCAGCATGTGGTGATTACCGGGCGCGGTGCGCCCCCTGAGCTGATCGACGCAGCAGATACCGTGACCGACATGACGCTCGTCAAGCACGCATTTTCCCAAGGCATCCAGGCGCAGCCAGGAGTCGAACTGTGATGAATCAAGCCGTACACATTCCGCCATTTGATGACGCGCTGCGCGTGCGCCTGCAGGCCGCCGTCGACAGCAAGACCAAGCCGCTCGGCGCACTGGGCCGGCTTGAATCGCTGGCCGTGCAGATCGGCCTGATCCAGAACACCGACACCCCACAGCTGACGCGCCCCGCAATGGTGGTCTTTGCTGCAGACCACGGCATCGCCCACGCTGGCGTGAGTGCATACCCGCAAGCGGTGACGGCGCAGATGGTGCTCAACTTCATCGCGGGTGGCGCGGCTGTCAATGTGTTCTGCCGCCAGCATGGGTTTGCATTGGAGGTGGTGAACGCCGGTGTTGCCGCACCATTGTGGACAGCGGATACGCCGGGCCTGTTCGATGCACCTGTCGGGCCCGGCACGCGCAACTTTGCCGACGAGGGTGCTGCGCAAGCCGCCATGACCGCCGACGAGCGTGACCGCGCCATGGCACTCGGCGCGCAGCGGGTGGCGCACCATGCAGCACTCGGCACCAACGTCATCGCACTGGGCGAAATGGGCATCGCCAACACGGCGTCTGCCGCATGCCTGATGGCGCGGTTATGCGATTTGCCGGTTGCGCAATGCGTTGGCCGCGGCACGGGGCTCGACGATGACGGCCTCGCCCACAAGCGTGCTGTGCTGGAGGCGGCGATGGCCAAGCATGCTGACGTCCGTGAGCCGCTGGACGTGCTTGCATGCTTTGGTGGCTTTGAGGTCGCGGCGATGGTGGGTGCGATGCTTGAGGCTGCGCAGCGGCGCATGGTCATCCTCGTCGATGGGTTTATCGCGACGGCCGCTGTGCTGGTAGCGGC
>Ga0055527_1000653_pt1 | contig 10496 bp, 8 predicted proteins | sample AraplaCol_mMS_r2_FD_55010 | JGI IMG/M metagenome (GOLD analysis project Ga0055527, IMG submission 55010) | Arabidopsis root microbial communities from North Carolina, USA - plate scrape CL_Col_mMS_r2 | ecosystem: Host-associated > Plants > Roots > Endosphere | place: USA: North Carolina...
ATCGAACGAGGCATCACCCGCGCGCAGTTGCTGACGCTGCTGCCGTCGGGCGGCGCACGCAATGCGGTAGACGCAGCGCTTTGGGCATTGGAATCGAAACGTGAAGCGTTGCCGGTCTGGCGCGTCGCGCAGCTTCCGCCACCGCGCCCCCTGCTGACCACGATGACTATCGGCGTCGATACCCCGCAGGCAATGGCGAGCAAGGCGCGTAGCCTGCNCCAAGCCCGTGCGCTCAAGATCAAACTCGATGGCAGTGTGCGCGATGCCAGCCGCCTGTTATCGATTCGTGAGGCGCGACCTGANGTGTCGCTCTCGGNCGATGCCAACCAAGGCTGGTCGCGCGCTCACCTCGATACGATGCTTCCGGTGTTGCAGCAAGTCGGCGTCGACATGCTGGAGCAGCCATTCGCCATCGGTGCTGACGCCTGCCTCGATACGCTGGACTATCCGATTCCCCTGGCCGCCGATGAATCGTTCCAGGATGTTAAGGACCTGCCCAGCGTCGTTCGTCGATACGACATCGTCAACATCAAGCTCGACAAGTGCGGGGGACTCACGCGCGCGCTTGAACTCGCCGCCACCGCACGGTCTGCAGGCCTCTCCATCATGGTTGGATGCATGCCGGGGACGTCATTGGCCATCGCACCCGCTTTCGTCCTCGGGCAGTTGTGCGATCGCATCGACCTCGATGGCCCGTTGTTTCTCACCAGGGATCGTGCGGTTGGCGCACAGTACTCGGACGGCCTCTTGTTGTGCCCGGACGATGCTTGGGGGTCCGCCGTTACCAATGCCATGCTCCCGTAACGTCCACCGCACAGCCAATGGATTCTTCACTCGCCGCGAGACTCGACGCCCTCTTTGCACCGTATCAGCGTAGTGACAGACCGGGCTTGGTCGTGGGCATTACGCACGGTGACGCGTTGCGCTATCGCCGTGGCTTTGGCACGTCGTTCGAGGCGTTTCTGGCGGAACACCTCTTTGGCCCGATGGGCATGATCGACACCATTGCGGCGCCCGACGATATGCAGATTCTGCCCGGCATGGCGACACTGCATGTACGGGACGCCACGGACGGCTGGGAGCGCGGGCTACTAGCAGCATGGCGTATGGCGCAATGCACCTCTCACGCGACAGCGGCGGGACCATCTCGTGTTTCCGGCTCGACACCTGGCGCACGCGCAATTTGCTGTTCACTCGCATTGACGACGATACAACCCCATGACAAGCCCATCGAGAGAATGCATGTACGAGGCGCTATCGGCGCTGTTTCGCCCCTACGCGCGCAGCGATGGTCCGGGCGTGGTTGTCGGCATCGCTCAGCATGGTGAACTGTTCTACCGCAAGGCATTCGGCATGGCGAGTCTTGAGCACGCGCGTGCNCTGACGACCGCCACGCGCCTGCGCATCGGCTCAGTCAGCAAGCACTTCACCTGCCTGGCTGCACTGCTGCTNTGCGAGGAGGGCCTTCTCGATGCGGACGCCGGCATCGGAACCTATATTCCTGAGCTCTCGCGTGCCGGCGGTGCGCCGACACTGCGTCAGTTGATGTCGCACCGCGGCGGGCAACGATGCGCGCTCGATCTGGCCTTGCTGACGCAAGGCTTGGCCATCCCGCCGCGTGGCGCAACGCTCGCCGCACAGATCCGCCAGCGCGACGAGAATTTCCATCCAGGCGAACGCATGATGTATTCGAACGGCGGCTATCACTTGTTGTCGCTCGCCATTGAGCGCGCCAGCGGCATGCCGTTTGATGCATTCCTGGATGCGAGGATCTTTACTCCGATGGGCATGCACGAGACGGCCTCCATCGACAACGACATGGCCGTGGTGCCGGGCATCGCCAGCTTTCATGTGCCGGATGGCGAAGGCGGGTATCTGCGCGGCATCTTTCCCTCAAGAGAGATCCTGGGTGAAGGCGGCATCGTTTCGACGGTCGATGACATGCTGCGATGGACTGCGCACATGCATGGTGAAAAGATCGTCGGCACGGATGCGACTTGGGCACAGATGTTGGAGATGCCCGTGTTTTCCAGCGGACAGGGCAGCAACTACGCCCTGGGCCTCAAGCAAACCATCTATCGCGGCNTCCAGCTCACCCATCATTCGGGCGGTGTCATCGGGGGCACCAGCCATATGCTGTTCTCCGCCACACACGGGCTGGANGTGGTGCTCCTCAGCAACGGCGCGGTCGACACCCCAATCGATCTTGCCCATCGCATCGTCGATATCGTGCTCGCGACTGTCCTGAGCGGCGACGGGCCGCCGATACCAGCGCGTGCGTCGGCACATGCTGCGCGGCTTGGCTGNTATCGCTCATTGGAGAGCAATGCGGTGTATGCACTGGAGGACCACGACGGCGCATTGGCGCTGGGTGGTTGGCTCTGCGCGGGGAAACCCCTGCCGCTTTACCCGATCGAAGGAAGCCCCACCAANGATGTCGCCATTGAAGCCGGCGCTGACGGATCCTTCTCCGTGCACTGGGGAATGCACAACGCGCCCGATGACATCGACCATCTCCGGATCGCCCATTGCGGACATGCCGAGACATTCGAACGCGTTGCTGAAGTGCCCCCGATGACGGCCGAGATCGCCGCTGAGATGTGTGGCATCTACGAGAGCCACGATGCCAACGCCCGCGCCGTCATCGAACACGATCCGGCCGACCACAGTACTTTGATACTCCGTATGCAAGGCGCAGCTGGAGGGTGTGATTACCGACTGACGCCCATCGCTGATCACGTCTTTGGCATGGCTCCCATCGCCCCACTGGCTTTCATCGATGGCATCGTTACGCTATCGCAAGACCCATCCCAGCCGCCGACGCCCAGCTTCCGCATTGATACCCAACGGAGTCGAGGTGTCACATTCACGCGGGCAGTTGGCAACTGGACACGATACCCGGAACCCTGCCTCTGAGACACAACGGTTGAGGGAAAAAAAGGCGGAGCGGCACCGTTGCCGCTCCNCCTGTTCTCATATCTCGCGCGAGAAAGCGAGGCCACGTGTTCGCGAGGTATCCAGCCAGAAACGGGAAGCACGCCCGTTCACACGATCGACGGTCAGCACACCGGCGGAGAAACCTTGCGCATCCGCCGGTTCAAACGTGAAGACGTNTTCGCCAACGGGGACAAGCCGGTAGNTGACGCCACCCATGGGGCCCTCCAGCCGCATCGATACGGCGCCGTCCGAGAGCGTCAGTCCGGCATGCCCTGCTGCATCACCGCTGAAGTAAGCGCCCTCCATGCCGGCGAAGGCATCGGAGACAGGTGGCGCCTCATCTGGCAGCCGTTCCAGTAGCGATGCATGGCCGCAGTCGATGAACTCGATGGCCGTCACGCGGCCGGCCGACGTTGCGCCGGGCCGAATCATCAACGCGCCACCAGTACCGTCCTCGATGCGCAAACCGTCCGACGTCTCAATTAACGGTAGCGCCAGGTGCTTCTGGTTATGTATGACGGCAGCAAGGTGCCCACCCCGATCGACAACCTCACAGTACGCTCGATCGGCGCGCGAGAAGTATCGGCCCAGCAGCGCTTCATGACCGTTGATGGTCAGTGGCTCGGGGCGCGGGGCGCCGAGTACCTCGTCGCCCAGGACAACGTCGACAATCTGCGTTGCGAGTGCAATCGGGTCCACCGGCGCGCCGTTGGTAAGAATCACCACATCGAGCGCATGCGCCGCCACGGTCAACATCTGGCATGACCCACCGAACACGCCGCCGGCATGGTGGAGCAACTCAACATTGCGATGCGGTGTGCGCATCAACCCAAGCGCGTACACACCTTCGGCACCACTGGAATAGCGCGGTTTGGTCAGCATCTGNCGCCACACGTCCTGGGTGCCGAGCTTGTCGGGCGCGCGCAGATGGGCCGTCCAGCGCAGCATGTCATCGATGGTGGACACGATGCCGCCTTCACCCCGCACTTCCCACGAAGGGAACAAGCCGCGAATAAAGCCACCCGTTCCGTCCGGCACGTGCTGGGTGGCCATGCGCGGCCGAATCTGCATATCGTCGGCAACGGCCTCGGTATCGACCATGCCCATCACACGGAAGATGCGCTCCGACAGGAAGCTCTCGAACGGCACGCCGCTGACGCGCTCAATGACAAGCGACAGCAGGTGGTAGCCGCCGTTGCAGTAAATCATCCGCTCCCCAGGGCGGAAATTGACGTCGCGTTGGCGGACCTCCGTCGCCAACGCCGCGCCCCGAGGCATGGTCACCACGCCCTGCGTCAACACCCACAGGTCGAGGTAACAGCGGTAGCCGCCGGTGTGCGTCATCAACTGGCGTAACGTGGGATCGCCCGCGAGCACCGGCAACTCCGGGATATACGTGCGGATGCCCGCGTCGACATCCAGCTTGCCCTCTTCTGCCAGCAGCAGCGCCGCGAGACACGTGAAGTGCTTGCTCGTCGAGCCGATCCGCATGCGCGTTGCGGGCGTGTTGATGGTGCCGTGCTCAATGCTGGCCAGCCCGAAGCCGCGCCGGTAAAGCGCATCCCCTCGCAACGCGACGCCGACCACGAGGCCCGGCTGGTCCGCCTTGTTGTACGGCTCCAGCAACGCGTCGAGTTGCTTCCTGATATCCATTGGATCGTGTGTCATGTCGATTGATGTGCGTTAGAAGGGGACCGTCAGCGTTGCACCGATCGTGCGAGGCTGTGCCACGCTGACCAGCGCAGGGCCACCCATCGGAACCAGGGACGTACCTGCCGCAAGCAACGCACGGCGGTCGAACAGGTTGCGAACGTAGAAAGCGAGGCTGAACTTCTTGAAGTCGAGTCCTGCCTGCAGATCCGTCATGGCATAGCCCGGCAGGGGATAGTCTGGGCGGCCTGTATTGCTTCCAAAGCCAGCATGGCGACTGCCGACAAACCGTTGACTCACACCTGCGTAGGCTGGATATCCGTTCACCGCGAAGANGTAGCTGGCCGATAGCGTGGCGGCAACCCGTGCCGAGTTTGGAAGCGGATCGCCCGCATTGGTGCCCGTGTTGACATTGCCCGTGGTCAGCTTCGCGTCGATGAGGGACACGCTCAGACCGAGATTCCAGTGGCGATTCGGACGGAACGCGCTGGAGAGCTCCAACCCTCGAATCCTTGCATCACCGGCATTGAGCACTTGATTGACGCCATTGACCGCGCCGAACTGCTGGATGTTCTTCCACTCGATGTCGTACACCGTCATCGCAACCGACATGCGCTTGTCCAGAAGATCGGCCTTGTAGCCGGCCTCGTAGGTCCACAGCGTGTCGGGGCGGAAGGTGGGATTCCCAGACGAAGGCAGCCCCGTGACTGGATCAACCAGCAGCGCATTCGGTCCACCAGGGCGATACCCGCTGGCAGCGCGCAGGTAGACGTTGCTGTCTTTCGTCAGCGCATAGTTCGCCGTAAGCATGTACGTCTTGCTGGTATCCGACGAGGGGGCGGTAATGGTCTGCGTGGGCCCTGCGAGCGCGCCAAACGTGGTCTGCTGGTACTCCTGCGTGTTGTGTGCCACACGGAGGCCGCCGGTCAACGACAGGCGCGGGGTCAGGTGATAGGTCAGATCCCCGTAGGCCGCGTACTCGCTGTAGGTGCTCGGTGCCTCAAGCGCGGACAAATTGGGGCCGACGGTTCCGTTGGGCAGCGTCGTAATGAGCCCTTGGCTCGCGTCACTGCGCTCGCGCGTGTAGAACACACCCGCAAGCCATTCCAGCGTCCGGTTGCCCGGCGAGGTCAGACGAAATTCCTGCGTGAACTTGTTCGTCGTCGCCACGTTCTTTGCGGCAACGGAACTCACGTTGAGCCCGATGCCGTTGAGCAGCGGAACGTACACCACCGACAAGTCTTGCGGCGCATCAGATCGCATCGACTGGTATGACGTGATCGAATTCGCGCGTGCCCAGCCGAACTCGTACTCAACCCCGGCGGAATAGAGTTGGACGTTCTGATGAAAGGGCTCCGTCGTAAAGAGCCGCGTTGTCAGATCGCCGTCCACGGGTTGCCCATTTTTGCCATAGGCAACGTAGTTCGGTGCATTGCGGTTGATGTTCTGCGTCAATGCGGTCAGGCGCAGCGTCAACTGATTTGTGGGCGTCAGAAGAAACGACGCGCGCGCGCCATAGGTATCGCCGCGGTCAATACGTGAACCGGCCTGTGGCCCCACGGCATCGACATAGCCCGCATCGTGTTGGCTGAACATCGAAATCCGTGCCGCCGCCACATCGGTCTTCAACGGAAGATTCAACACGGCGTTGGCGGAGTTATTCACGCCGCCATGCTTGGTGACGGAAAGGCCTGCAGACGCGCGGCCCGAAAATTCGCCGGAATCCGGCTCGTTGGTGACGTACTTGAGCAATCCGCCCATCGCACCCGCACCGTACAGCGTTCCTTGAGGACCCCGCAGAATTTCGATGTGATTGAGGTCCAGCAGGCTCATGTCNAGCGCGAACGTTGCACCCTGGGAGAACACGGTGCTGCCGCCAAATGCCACGTCGTCGACGTACACGCCGACGGTCGGCCCGGTCTGCTCACCTGTCGTCACGCCGCGCATGCTGATTTGCCCAGAGCCGCTGCCACCCGCCGTGTTCAGGTCAACACCGGGTTCCGACGACAGGAAGTCGGACATGGTCTTTGCGCCGCCTTTCTGCAACTCTTCAGCCGAAACCACGTTGATCTGCATCGGCACTTCACGNGCGGGCTCCCGGCGGCGCGTTGCGGTCACCACCACCGTGTTGAGGGTGGCGCCTTCCTTGCCCTGCGACACGGANGTCTCTGCCCCCTGCGCCCTCTTCTCAGCCGGGGCCGCCCCGCTTTCAGGCCTCGCTCCAGTTGCCGTATCCGACGCTGCATCAGGCGCCGCAATCTGCACCATGTCTTGTGAAGGCTTCACCGTTTGTNCNTGCGCGTACAGGGAAGCCAAGCCAAGTACCGGGCCGGCAAACCACGTCATATATCGCCCACCCTGGCGAAACTGAGACGCGGTCGCATCCACTCTACGCGTCCTTCGATTGTTCATTTTCACTGTCGTCTCCTCCGAGTTTTCCGCTTTCTGATTGCGGTGTTCAAAGCACCGTTTCACTTCGCAACTCGTCGCCAACGGTAAGTGCATGGCATTTCTGTTTCGTGTGTACTTTGTATCGGTCTTGAAACAGGCAGAGGTGCAACATCGTCCCCGTCGTTCATTGTTTCAACGTTGAAATGGAATACAAACAAAGTCGATACAGTCGCGCGCGATAATCCCACTATGCTGATTTCTATTCGTATTCGACGTACCTAGGACGCATATGCCCAAGCCATCATTTGATTCCGCGTTCTATCGTTTGCTATTCGTGATGCTGGCCATGGTCCTGATGACACAGGCCTGCGCAGCTCTCGTCTTGTGGTGGTTCTACAGCGCCGCAGCGTTCAAGGCGCCTCCGGGCATGAGCGTTCCGCTACAGCTATTTCTGGCCGTGCTGATCCAACTGGTGCCGCTATTNATCTCGTCCTGGATCGGCGCGCGCATGCTCGCGGCACCGTTTCGTTCACTGGCCCAAGGGGCTGCCGAATTGGCGAACCACATCGACGCTTCGCCCATCCAGGAAGCNGGCCCGATCGAAGCGCGGCAGGCGGCACAGGTTTTCAACTCGATGCAAGCGGCCATACGGCGCCAGATGAGTGAGCGAAATCAATTCCTAGCCGCCGTCTCGCATGATCTACGCACCCCATTGACGCGCATGCGGCTACGCCTTCGCACGCTTGAAGACCGGGAGTTGAATGACCGGCTCCAAAGCGACATCGACGAGATGACGCAGTTGTTGGACGCCACGTTGTCGTTCTTGCGGAACGCGGAAGTCGTTGAAGCCTTCAGCCCGGTTGATATCAACGCGCTGGTGGATGCGATTGCGGAAGACGCCGCCGAACGCGGGCAGCGTGTCACCGTCAGCGGCGAGATACGCGCGGTGATGGCGCAACCGCTTGGTTTGAAGCGATGCCTGACGAACCTGGTGGCCAACGCCATCCGATACGGAGAGGAGGCGCATATTCATCTGACTGACGGACCCTCGTTCATCTGCATTGATGTCGCCGATCGTGGCCCGGGTATCCCCGAGGCGCAGTTGTCACGCGTGCTTGAACCGTTCTACCGGCTTGAGAGCTCNCGCAACAAGGACACTGGCGGCACGGGCCTCGGACTGGCCATCGCGAACGACATCGTCAAGCGGCACAACGGATCGCTTGAGCTGCGCAACGATCCGGCCGGCGGACTGGTAGCGACGGTGAGACTGCCGCGCCGGTAGCCCGCGCAGCCGCCGTGTTGCCTGCGGCCGCACTCTCGTGTCGAACGCGATACAGAGTGCTCACAAACTAGCAACAGCNTGTGCCTACAGTGAGGTTTCGATCTCCACGCCCTCTCGTAGGATTCACGATGAAACTATTCACTGCTCAGCTTGCGACCGAAACGAATACGTTCGCGCCCTGCCCCACTGGCTGGGGCGGCTTTGAGGAATCGGGCATCTTCCATGGCGACGCAAGCCTGCGAGCCCCGCAAGGCATGGGGTTCGCCCTTGCCGAAGTGCGGCGACTTGCGGAACGCGACGGGCATGAGATCGTCGAGGGCATTTGCGCAGAGGCGCAACCATCGGGCCCCACGATTCGCGCGGTCTATGAATCGCTGCGGGACGAGATCCTAGGCAAGATCGAAGCAGCGCAGCCGCTTGGCGGCGTGCTCCTGGTACTGCACGGCGCGATGGTGGCCGAGGGATACGACGACTGTGAGGGCGATCTGCTATCTCGGGTGCGAGCCATTGTCGGCCCCGAAGTGCCGATTGCCGCCACACTCGATCCGCACTGCCATTTCACGGAACGCATGCGGCGCTCGGCAGACATCCTGATCGCCTACAAGGAGTATCCGCACACCGATCCCATCGATCGTTTGCGTGAGGCGTATCAACTGCTGCTCGACACCGCGGCAGGCAAGATCCGCCCCACCACAGGTGTGTACGACTGCCGCATGGTTGGGGCNTGGCACACCACCAGTGAGCCAATGGCTACGTTCGTTCAACGCATGAAATCGCTGGAAGGACGGGACGGCGTGTTGTCCGTGTCCCTCGGGCATGGGTTCCCATGGGGCGATGTTCCGGAGGCCGGCGCAAAGTTTTGGGTGGTGACCGACAACAACCTCGCCGATGCGACGGCGCTGGCCACGCAGCTTGGCCACGAATTCTGGGCCCTGCGCGAAGCCACGCGGCCTGCATGGCTCGACGTCGATACTGGGCTGGACCGCGCCCTGGAGGTTGGCAGCGGCCCCGTCGTGATCGGCGACGTTGCTGACAATCCAGGGGGCGGGGCGCCAGGAGACAACACGGTCATCCTGCGCCGGATCATCGAGCGACAGATCGCAAACGTCGCCATCGGGTGTTTCTGGGATCTCGGTGCGATCCAGATCTGTCACGACGCCGGCGTGGGCGCAACCTTCGATTTGCGCTTGGGTGGCAAATGCGGCGTGGCCTCGGCAGACCCGTTGGACCTGCGCGTGACCGTGCGTGCGCTGTCCGACCAACATACGCAGAGCATTTCGGGATTGACCATTCCGTTTGGGCGAGCCGTTTGGCTCGAGGCCGCCAATGGTGTCGATATTGTTCTGGCCTCTGTACGCAACCAAGTGGTTGGCGTCGACGCGTTCACGGGTCTGGGGATCGATTTTGAAAGCAAGCGGCTGGTTGTCGTGAAATCAACCCAGCACTTTCAAGCCGAATTCGCGCCGCGCGCCAAGGCGATCTTCCATATCGCAGCGCCCGGGGCTGTCACACCGAGCTTCGCCGATCTGAACTATCGGCGTCGCGATCTCAACTATTGGCCCCGCGTGTCGAACCCCTTCGAGGCATAAGCCCGCGAACCGGGCATTTTCAAATCTGTGGCCGTGAAGAGGCCACGCCTTGCTGCTGTCCGGACAAATTCCCTTTGATGCCGATAACAAGCGTGAGTCCTTAGGAAATCAATTTNGCCCGCCCCGTGCNAGTGGCGTGCCGCAAAAGATACCCCTGCATTTCAGCGTCGACACCATCGAGACGCTATATGAATTGGGGTTGTTCTCAGCCACAAGCTGGAAACAGCCCCGTTCCCTTAAACCCGTTCGAACAGAGCGCTTGGGGAGCGCAGGCGTACGCCGAGGCCGTGGCCGCATGGTCTGCCGTCGCGCTGGCGTCAACGTATCCGCCCTCCCAGGACACAGGCAACGCGTCAGTGCAATTCGAGGCGATCCGCCGTGAGGGGCTCAGAGACTACGGATTGCGTTTTTGAGTCAGGGTGGCCGTCCCGACTTTGGGGCGGGTCGCATAGCTGACGCCGTGCTGCTCCAGGTANTCGCGAATCAACTGTCGCACCACTTGCGACGGCGTCTGATCTTGCGCCGCGCACAACTTCTCGAAGGACTTCTTCTTCACCGGATCGATCAACACGGTGAGACGCGCAGTCTTGGATTCCATGTGGAGTATCATTGCATGATAATGTCATTATCATTATATACAACCATGC
>Ga0055527_1000661_pt1 | contig 10380 bp, 7 predicted proteins | sample AraplaCol_mMS_r2_FD_55010 | JGI IMG/M metagenome (GOLD analysis project Ga0055527, IMG submission 55010) | Arabidopsis root microbial communities from North Carolina, USA - plate scrape CL_Col_mMS_r2 | ecosystem: Host-associated > Plants > Roots > Endosphere | place: USA: North Carolina...
GTCACCCTGCAGAGCAACAACCCCCAGCACGCGCCGCTAATCGACCCCTCGTTCTTCCAGGACCCGCAGGATCTCGAAGACATGGTGGCGGGCTTCAAACTCACGCGCAGGCTGATGCAGGCACCGGCGCTGGCTGAATGGATCACGAAGGATGTGTTCACCGCCAACGTGAGCACCGACGACGAGATTCGCGAGGTCCTGCGGCAGCGCACCGACACCGTCTACCACCCGGTCGGCACATGCCGGATGGGCAACGACCCGCACGCCGTCGTGGACGCTCAACTGCGCGTGCGAGGTCTGGAGGGNCTACGCATTGTTGATGCTTCTGTCATGCCCACGCTCATCGGCGGCAACACCAACGCGCCAACGATCATGATTGCCGAGAAGGCGGTCGACATGATGCGGGGCCGCAGCCGGGTCCAGCCAGCGCCACGCGAAGCGGTCTCCGTGCCCGCGCAGTCCCAATTCAATGCCTTGGAGGAAAGCAGCCATGCTTTCAGCTAACCCCAACCGCTCTTCCGACGCGGCAACACCGCACGCAGCCATCATCATCGGATCGGGCTTTGCCGGCATTGGCATGGCCGTGGCGCTCAAGCGGGCCGGGCTGCACGACTTCGTCATCCTGGAGCGGTCACATGACGTTGGCGGTGTCTGGCGCGACAACAGTTATCCGGGGGCGGCGTGCGACGTGCCCTCACACCTGTATTCCTTCTCTTTCGAGCCCAACCCGAACTGGTCGCGCATCTTTGCGCCCCAAGCGGAAATCCACGCGTACCTGCAGCATTGCGCGCGCAAATACGCCGTCGAGCCGCACATCAGATTCGGCGCGGAAGTCGCGCGTGCGCAGTATGACGAACAGCATTCGGTCTGGCAGGTCACGCTACAGGATGGGACAACGCTCAGCGCCACGCTGCTCATCAGCGGCACTGGGCAGTTGAGCCGCCCCGCNTTCCCGCAATTGCCGGGCATGGAAACCTTCAAGGGGCACACCTTCCACTCCGCGCACTGGGATCACGGCTATGCGCTCTCAGGCAAGCGCGTGGCGGTGGTGGGAACGGGCGCATCGGCCATCCAGTTCGTGCCGGCCATCGCGGATACCGTGCAGCAACTCACGGTCTTCCAGCGCTCGCCGGCCTACATCATGCCTCGCCCTGATCGCGCTTATCGGCCCTGGGAGAAGGCAGTGTTCCGGGGGCTGCCATGGGCGATGAAGCTGCACCGCGCGATGATCTACGCGCGCTATGAGTCTCGCGCGCTGGCGTTCACGCGCTTCAAGGGGCTNATGCAACTGGCGGTGGGCGTGCCCTTCCGGCGNCTGCTCTCAAAGCAGGTTCCTGACGCCGCGCTGCGCGCCAAGCTCCAGCCCGACTATCCGATCGGCTGCAAGCGCATCCTGCTCTCAAGCGAATACCTCGCGGCCATGAGCAAGCCCAACGTTCACCTGGTGACCGAAGGCATCCGCAGGGTGACCCCAGGCGGCATCGAAACCATTGACGGCACGCGCCACCAGGTCGACGCCATCATCTACGGCACAGGTTTTGCCGCCACTGAATTCCTTTCGCCCATGCGGATNACCGGACGCGCGGGCCTGGACCTGAACGATGCCTGGCGACGCGGTGCTGAGGCATACCTGGGCTTGACCGTACCGGGCTTTCCCAACTTCTTCATGCTGTACGGCCCGAACACGAATCTTGGGCATAACTCCATCGTCTACATGCTGGAGAGCCAGATCGCCCACGTCATCCGCTGCTGCAAAGCGATGACAGCAACCCATACGACCAGCATCGAAACGGATGCGCGACGCTACCGGCGTTTCAATGCGCATATTCAGCAGCGCCTGGCGAAAACCGTCTGGAGCGGGTGCAAGAGCTGGTACGTGGATGCAAGCGGCCACAACAGCACCAATTGGCCTGGCTTCACGTTGACNTACCGCTGGCTGACCCGGTTTTCGAGCCTGCAGGCATACCGCCTGACGCGAGCGCTGCCAGGATCGGTGGGCTTGACCGCCGGCGTTGCCGTGGCCGAACCGCAAGGGTGGTGGGAAGCGGCCAATGCATGGTTCCTGCGCAACTTCCTGCGTATCGGTTTTCGCTCGCTCATCGGGCCGCCTTTCGGTGCTGCCGTTCAGCGCAGCGTCGTGCGCGTGCTGTCTCCGCTCATGCCGGGCGTGATCGGAGTGATCCGCTACCGGGACTTGGTCGGCGACGTGCCGGTTGAAGTGGTGGCGCCCAAACGTGGCGAGACCGACGGCGCCATGCTCTACCTGCACGGAGGTGCCTTCTGCCTCGGAGGCTCGGGCACGCACCGCAGCATTACGACCCGCCTGGCGGTGGAATCTGGCATGCCGATCTGCGTGCCCAACTACCGGCTTGCGCCCGAGCACCCTTACCCTGCCGCGCNGCACGATGCACTGGCGTGCTACGACGCGCTGCGCAGCCAGGGCTATGCGGCAGAGAAGATCGTCGTCGCGGGCGACTCTGCCGGAGGCGCACTGGCCCTGGCNCTGGCGCTTGCATTGCGGGAGCGCGNCGATNCCGCTCCTGCANGCCTGCTGCTGATCTCACCCGTGACCGATGCCACGTTGAGCGGCGACACGCTGGTGTCTGAGCGGACCCACGATCCAATGATCCGCCGCGGCTGGCTCGAACAAGGGCTGCGCTGGTACCAGGCACCCGCCGGAGCCGCTGAGCACACGCCGCTCGAGGTCGACTTACGTGGACTGCCGCCCATGTTGATCCAGGTTGGCGAGCACGAAGTGCTGCGATCGGATGCCACCCGGCTGGCAGAGCACGCTACGAGCTGCGACGTGCCGTGCCGCATTGAGGTTCACGCTGCGCGTTGGCATGTCTTCCACCTTCAATCGTTTTATCTACGCTCCGCGGTTGAGGCACTGCGCACGCTTGCCGATTTTGCCCGCGAGCGGATAGCGAGCGGGGCAAGCGTCGCACGTGCCGACGTGCCGCCGCTTGGATGACCAGGCATGAGGCGTATCACACCGAAACCGCCACACGGCGCACCGATCTGCGGCGACCAAGCAAGTCAAACACGCGAGCGGATCGTGGCTTACGCCTTGAAGACCTTTAACGAGGTCGGCGTGGCAAGCGTCACGACCACCGGCCTCTGTGCGGGGCTCGACATGAGCCCCGGCCATTTTTACTACTACTTTCNCGGCAAGCAAGCGGTCGTGATGCATCTCTTCGACTACTTCAAACGCGACATGCAGGCGCAACTCCGTGGTCGTCCGGGCGGCGCCCTGTCGGGCGAGCGCCTATCCGAACGCCTTCTCAAGGTGCTCGAGTGCGTCTGGGAATACCGGTTTCTTTACCGGGACATGAATGGGCTGATTGCATCAAGCCGGACGCTTGAGCAAGGGTTCAAGGAACTGGTCGACCAAAGCGTGCATGCTCTGAGCACCGCGCTCTGCGTAGACCGATCTGAGCATCAGGGCGGNCCGCGCCTGGCTCAACTGGAAACTGCTTGCCGCTGTGCGGTCATCGTGGCGACGTATTGGCCTTCGTTCCAGTTTCTGCACAACGCCAGGCAGCTCAATGACCGGAATCCTACGACGCATGCGGTTCACAAGGTACGCGACCAGATACTGGCATTGTTGCGGCCGTTTCTAGAGACACCGTCGGACGACGCCTGCGCAGCAGCGTTGGACTGTGCACGGCGCCCGCGAGAAGTCGAAGCGTCAGTCTTACCGGCATGATCGAAGCGNCCTGATATTGCGCGTGTAGTCCTAGCGCCCTGGGTTCGAACTGATCGAGCGCTTCAGCCGTTTTTGAGGGCGGTGTGACTTGTCCACAGCAATGCGCACACCGCTTGCAGAACCTCGCGCAAGCGCTTGACGCACAAGGGTTTGTTGCNCGATGTAACAGCGCCCGTCGATGTGGATAACTTGCCCTGCACGCACACGTTTTATGTGATCTGCACGTTTGCCGAAACCCGTCAAGCCCTTTTGTGACTTGGGTCTCGGCGGGCGAGGCGGGTTATGCACAGAACATGTGGATAAGTCTGTGGGAAACACCACCCGACCCGCGTGGCGACGGGTTTGGATCGGCGCTGCTCGCGAATGTGGCACGGACTTGTCGGCGAGGATGGCCAGCACATTGCAACGATTGATTACAACTTGAAACAGCAAGTCGAACGCCCGTTGCCCAGACTTTCGTTACGCGATGGCTTGATCGCGACNGACGCATTCAAGGAGAAGAACATGGTTCGGGTACTGACGATTCTGCTGGCCGGTGCCACGCTGCTGACGGCAACCGGCTGTGCCGACATGACGGCACGTCANCGCAATACCGCTATTGGCGCGGGTGTGGGCGGGTTAGCCGGCGCTGCTTTGATTGGTGGTCCGGGTGCCACGCTTGGTGGTGCCGCATTGGGCGGCCTGGTGGGCAACGTATCGACGCGTTGATTTCCGTTCGACACTAGCGTCGACCTAAAAGAAACGGACCCGAGGTTAAAACTTTGGGTCCGTTTTTTTATGCCTGTGCGCGGCTTCGACTGCGCAGCAACTCTTCCAGCGCCGACACTTCCAGCGGCCGCCCAAACAGGAAACCCTGCACCTCGTCGCACGCATGTGCAGACAAGAAAGCCGATTGCTCTGGGGTCTCCACACCCTCGGCCGTGACCGTCATGTTCAGTGCGCGGGCCATCGCGATGATGGTCTTGGTGAGCGCCACGCAGTCGGCCACCCCGGGTACGCCGCTGATGAACGATCGATCGATCTTGATGTTGTGGATCGGCAAGCTGCGCAGGTATGACAGCGACGAGAACCCGATGCCGAAATCATCGAGCGAGATGCGCACGCCCCGCGCGGCCAGNCTCATCAGCAAACGCTGNGTCGATTGCCNGTCGGCCAGCAGCACGCTTTCCGTCAACTCCAGCTCCAGCCGGCCCGGCGCCATGCCCGACGCCTTGAGCGCCTCGTCGACGTCGCGCTCGATCACGCCGGCATCGCACTGCCGCGCGGACACATTCACCGCCATACGCCCCGTGAAGCCGAATTTGCGCGCCCATGCCTCGCCCTGCGCGCAGGCTTGCATGAGCGCCCAGCGGCCAAGTTCGAGGATGTAGCCCGACTCTTCCGCCACGTCGATGAACTCGGTGGGCGACACCGCGCCCAGCTCGGGGTCGGACCACCGCATCAGCGCCTCGACCGCCACCAGTTCGCCAGAGTCCAGCGCGTACTTGGGCTGATACACCAGCCGCACCTGACCGCGCCCGAGCGCACGCCGCATGCGCTCGTTGAGTGTGAAGCGGCGCAGCATCTGTGTTTCCAGCGTGCGCGAATACCGGGTGATGCGGTTGCGGCCGCTTTCCTTGGCGCGGTACATGGCGGCTTCAGCATGGCTGACCAGCGAAGCCGCATCGGCGCCATCTTCCGGGTAGGCCGCTACGCCAATGCTGGCTGACAGATGCACCTCGCGCTCGCCGCCGGTAAACGGGCGGGCCAGCGCGTTGAGCACCTGTTGCGCGAGTGTGTCGGCGGCGCTCGGATCATCGATGGCCACGCAGAACTGATCGCCCCCCAGGCGTGCCAGCAAGGCGCGCTGNCCCGCCTGGCTGCGGATGCGCTGCGCCGCCATGTTNAGCACCTGGTTGCCCACGTGGTGCCCCATCGCCTCGTTCACGGTTTTGAAGTGGTCGAGCCCGATATACAGCAGCGCGGATTCGCCCGTGGACGGCAGCGTCAGCCGCGCATCGAGCCGCTCGATGAACGCCGCCCGATTGGGCAGACCCGTGAGCGAATCTTTGGTCTCCAGCAGACGAAGTTGCTCGTAAGCGGAGCGCTCGGCCGTGATATCGGTAAAGATGACCAGCACCGCATGCGGTGAGGCACTGTCCGGTGAGAACATCGGCAACACCGATTCACGCAGCCACACGATCTGCCCATTNCCGGCCGGCACACCCACAACGACGTTGCTGATNGCGCGCCCCGTGCGGGCGGCCAGCGTGGAGGGCCATNCGGCGCGCGGCAGGATGGCGCCGTCTTCGCCCAGCATCATGTCGTTCAGTGCCACACGGGGGCGGCCTTTCCATGATGCGCCGGACATGCGCAGAATCTCGGCCGCGCTGCGGTTGTACGACAGCACGCGGCCATCGGTGGACAGCGTCAGCACGCCCTCGCTCAAATGATTGACGACCAGCCGGTACTGATCGCGCAGCTCGCGGGCCTGGCGATATTCATTCTCCAGGCGCAGCAGCTTGACCAACGCGGCGATGTAGCGGCCGCACTCCGCGCGCAACGTTGAGTCGTCGGGCGGGTTGGCAGTTGGGAAGAAGAGGCAGAGCAGATCATCGGCGACGGCCATGCCGCCATGCTGGGCCGGGATGCGGCACAGCCATGTCGGCTGCGCGGTATCCAACACGCGGANGACCGCTTCGCGCAAAGCCGCGGGCGCATTGGTTTCGCGAATCAGTTCGATGGGCGCCAGCTCATTGAGCAGCGGTGCGATGCGGGCCAGTTCGATATCGAACTCACCCTGTGCTGCGGTGGGCAGGTGCGCTGCGTGATCGTCGCGCAATGCCANCTTGGCCCGGGCACGCTGCGTGCCATAGAGCCTCGCGCGCCCCGAGACGACGCGCACCACCACGCACAGCGCCGACGGCAAGGCCGCTTCCAGCGCCCGCAGCGCGGCATGCAACCGCTCGCCCAGCGACGCGGCGGACGGCAGCGTGGAAAGCAGATGATCGAGATGCTCGTGCGGCAGCGCTGCACCAATGGCCTCGGCGCTCAGCACGCGTTCGCCGGCCTTGCCAGGCAGCTGCGCATCGAGCGGCAGCGGCAATCCGTGCACGACAACCTGCTGCGCCGGCAGCCCGTCAAAGCGGGTCGGCGTGACCGTCAGCCGAACGCTGACCACCTCGTTGGAATCNCCTGCGGAAAGGGCTGAGACAAGTTGTGCTGGCGATATGGCCCCAGCATCGGGCTGGCTTACATCGGCGTCTTCGCCGGTATGCGTCTCCAGCCACGTGGGCATGTCCTGGAAGAAGCGCGAGAAGGGCTCGCCAAGCAGTTGATCGGCCGACAGCGCCCGCACCATGCAGACGCCCGCCGCATTGGCAAAGACGATGCGGCCTTCGAGCACCACATAGAGCGGAACCGGAAGGCTCTGCGCCGACAACGGGTAGGAAATTTCGTCTGGCATCCCGCGCTCCAACCTGAGGTATCGCCCGTCCTCTCTCATTAAGCGTGGACTTCGGAGGCGCGCAATAAGAACGCGCCGTCTACCGGAAGTCGGGGGCAGTGCTGTTCATGATGCGCAAAACTCGTGCGCGGCGCAAAGTCTAGTTTGTGGTCGATACAACACATTCCGGATTCGCTTTGTCGGCCCCGCTGTTGTTCTTATGGGTTGCGGGTTTCAAAACGGCTTGCTGCGGCTGGGCTGAGGGCGCTGNTCCTATTTCAGTATCNACGCCATTTCTACCTTGCTGCGNGGCGAAATGCTGATCTATCCAGCAATGCGTCAGTGCCAACCCGATTGCACACATCAAAACGCATGTTCCCATTGTCAGGATGAAATAAGCGCTGATCCGTTCGACTGAACGTTCGGGAAAGAAAAAGGTCGCGGCGGCAAAGAGGATGCCTGCCAGTACGCCAACAAGCAAAGGCAGATAGTAAAAACGACGCGGCAAGGGCGTATTCATTGTTGTCTCGTCCAACTGCAACCATGAGGGTGGTGCTTTGAATCGATTTACTGACAAACCCGAATGGGCATGNCATGGCGGATCCAATCGCGTTGCATGGCAGACGCGCACGCTGCGGCCTGCGTATGAGTTGATATTGCGTTTGCTGTACTGCTGCGGATTGCTGCTTGCGGCAAAAGCCGGAATTGCGGGACCCGGCTGCGCTTGCTATGGTGGTGGCACTGAAATGCAGCGCGATACCAGCCTGCGGCTTTGCATGATCGCGTACGCTAATCCGATGCGTCAATCCGGTTTTCCGGTTGAAACTGAGCATCCGGTGTGCCACGAGTTGATTCCTTGCTGAGTGGAGCCGTTTGAAGGGGAACGATCAAAAACGTTGAAATTTGATTTCAGTTATGAATACAATTGATCTAATATCTGATCCACACCAGACTTCACACCAGAATTTATTGGGAGCGCATATGGCGACATACAAGGAATTGATTGCACAAAAGGCCAAACTGGAAGAGCAGATCGAAACTGCGCGCGCCAAGGAACTGGAAGCGGTGATCCAGCAAGTGCGCCAGACGGTTGCCGAATATGGCCTGACGGCTGAAGACCTGGGCTTGGCTCAGCGTCGCGGCCGCCGTGCCGGTGCGAAAGCGCCGGTGCCNGCCAAGTACCGTGACCCGAAGACGGGCGCAACGTGGTCCGGCCGCGGCCGTGCTCCGGCCTGGATCGGCAAGAACCGCGATAAATTCCTGATCGCCTGATCTGCCAGGCGCTGCCTGACGCGCGCGCAAGCGTGCAATGCAAAAGGCCCACCTGTCCGGTGGGCCTTTTGCATTGCTGCGCACGATGATCGTTCCTGTATAACGACGGCATGACGCCCCGCCTGCCCAAATATCTCGAACTGGCCGACCGCATTCGGCTCGACATCCTGCACGGAACNTTGCCGGCCGGCAGCATTGCGCCCAGCGAGAACGAAGTCGCCCAGCGCTACGGCGTATCGCGCTTGACGGCGCGCCGCACGCTGAATGAGCTGGCGGCGCGCGGGCTGCTCCGGCGCTCGCGAGGGCAGCGGAGCGTGGTGCTCGATCGCGTGGGACCGCATCGGCCGGTGCTGTACGCGCCGGGCCAGTCCGACGCCGCGCTGGAATACGTCCCGGGCGCCGTCTATACGGTCAGTGCATTTCAACTGGAGGCGGCCGACGAGACCGTGGCTGCCGCGCTTGACCTGGCGGTGGGCGCGCAGGTGGCGTTTGTCGAGCGCCGCGCCCAGGTGGATGGGCAGCCCATCATGCTGCTGCGTACGTGGCTCACGTCCNGGCTTGCGGCGATGCTCGAGGCGCGCGACTTTGAAGATCGCCTGTTCGTGCAAGTCTTTCAGCGCGCCAACCTGACCATTGCGCGCTCTCGCGAGGCTCCGCTGGCCTGTGTGGCCGATGCTTACCAGGCCGCGCAGCTCGGCGTGGAAGCCGGCGTGCCGCTGGTCCGTGTGCGTCGTATCGGCTACAGCGTGGCTGATGTACCGATCTCCCTCACGTACTGCGATTTTTCCCCCGAGCGCTACACGCGCGAAGTCGACATCCGCGTGCTCCAAAACGACTGAAAGCGCACTGCGCCAGACCGGTGCAGAAACGGCGCCACACACCCCGCGATGGGGACTTGTCCGCCTAAAGTATTCAAGCTAGTCTGCGCCCCTTCCCCCGAAAACATATTTATTTGTGAAGCGACGCTTTGCCGACAGCGTATTGGCACGGCAGTTGCATTCACGGCGCCATCTCAGCGGCGGCGGGTTGAGCCACCTGCCGCCCCAATGCTGATTCAGTCGATTNAACACACCGGAACCACAAGAGGGAGAAATCAATAATGCAACTCAAGCGACGTTTTTCGCTGGCCGTGCTGGCCGCCGCCGCTGGTCTGACCGCAGGCGCGGCGCAGGCTCAATCGTCTGTGACGCTGTACGGTCAGGTGGATGCCTGGGCGGGCGCCACCAAAAACCTGGGTCAGGACCGCGCCTGGGGCGTCAACTCGGGCGGTATGTCGACGTCGTACTGGGGTCTCAAGGGCAGCGAAGATCTGGGCAACGGCCTGAAGGCAATCTTCACCCTGGAAGCGTTCTTCCGCCCCGATACGGGCAAGTCCGGCCGCTTTGATGGCGACCACTTCTTCGCACGTAATTCGTTTGTCGGTCTGCAGTCGAACAGCTGGGGCTCGATCAAGCTCGGTCGTAACACCCCGCCGTACTTCGTTTCGACGATCCTGTTTAATCCGTTCATCGATTCATACACGTTCTCGCCGATGGTGTTCCACACCTACCTCGGCAACGGCCGTTCGGGCGCCGCGGGCATCTCGGGTCTGGTGGGGGATTCGGGCTGGGACAACTCGATCATGTATTCCACGCCGGACATGGGCGGCCTGACGGCTAACCTGATCTACGGCGCGGGCGAGCAAGCCGGCCACAACGGTCAGAACAAGTGGGGCGGCAGCCTGCTGTACTTCCGCGGCAACTTTGCAGCTACGGCGGCGTTCCAGCAGGTGCGCTACGACGGCGCGCCTGGCGACCTGAACAGCCTGGTGGCAGGCTTTGCGCGCCAGACGGCGGGGCAGNTGGGTGCCACGTATGACTTTGGCGTGGTCAAGNTGTACGGCCAATACCAGTACATCAAGAACACGATCAGCACCGGCGACGCGAAGAGCAACGGCGGCCAACTGGGCGTGTCGGTGCCGGTGGGCCCGGGCAGC
>Ga0055527_1000664_pt1 | contig 10334 bp, 8 predicted proteins | sample AraplaCol_mMS_r2_FD_55010 | JGI IMG/M metagenome (GOLD analysis project Ga0055527, IMG submission 55010) | Arabidopsis root microbial communities from North Carolina, USA - plate scrape CL_Col_mMS_r2 | ecosystem: Host-associated > Plants > Roots > Endosphere | place: USA: North Carolina...
TCGGGCCAGCAGGCGCAGATCAACTCGCTGGGTTCGCAACTGCAGCAGACCGACCAGATGGCGAAGCAGGGTATCGCGGCCGTCGGCGCGATGGCGTCGATTCCGCAGCTCGATCGCGACGCCAACTTCGGGATGGGCGTGGGCACGTCGACCTTCCTCGGCCAGAAGGCGATGGCGGTCAACATGCAGGCGCGCATCACGGAGAACCTGAAGGCGTCGATCAACGGCGGTTTCAGCGGCGGTCAGAAGGTGATCGGCGCCGGCATGCTGTATCAGTGGAAGTAACGCGTCGCGCCGCCCGGCCGCCCGGCTAGCCAGCCGGACGGCCCGCGGCCCGACGGCAGGACGAGCCCGCTGCGCACCGCGCGGCGGGCCTCGGTCAACCCAAGCTTTAAGGACGTCACCGTGAACAAACTCGCTCTTGCGCTCGCGCTTTCCGCAACGGCCCTCGCCGCGTGCTCGACCGCATCCGGCCCGACCTTCAGCGCCTCCGAACTGCAGCCGCGCGACGGCGTGCGCACCTTCCAGGTGGACTGCCACGGCCTGCTGTCCGGCCCGCAGACCTGCATGAAGGCCGCCCGCAAGATCTGCGGCGACGAGCCCGTGCGCGCCGTCGACTCGGCCCGCGCGCTGCGCGACAAATCCGATCCGGCCACGCTGGTCTTCCAGTGCGGCGCCGCACCGGCCGAAGCGGCTTCGGCCGCCACACCCGCACCCGCCGCCGTGATCGAACGCGTGAACCTGTCCGGCGACGCACTGTTCGCCACCGACCACGCGACGCTCGCACCGACCGCGCGCGAATCGCTGGACCGGCTGCTGAGCGAGCGCGCCGACCGCACGTATTCGCAAGTGACGGTCACCGGCTTCACCGACTCGGTGGGCAGCGACGACTACAACCTCGCGCTGTCGAAGCGCCGCGCCGAATCGGTCGCCGCCTATCTGAAGGCGCACGGGCTGAAGACCGACTCGATCACCGTGTCGGGCCGCGGCAAGGCCGATCCGGTCGCGTCCAACGCGACGCCGGAAGGCCGCGCCAGCAACCGCCGCGTCGAAATCCGGCTGCAGCACTGAGCCGTCCGCGGCCGCCCATGCGGCCGCGCGATCCGGCAGGCCAGCCGCGCCACGCCGGCACGCCACGGGACGCCGCGGGACGACCGGGCGCCGCAACGCCTGCGCCCGCTTCCGTTGGCCGGCGGCTATGTCAAAGTTCGTCACGTCCTGCCAAAACCGGCGGTTTCCATGCCACAATCGCCGCAGACAGTCGCCGGGGCAGCCCGCCCGACGCGCGCCGTCCCAGGCGTGCCCGGCGACACGCCGGAATCCGGCTGCCGCCTTCGCGAATCCCGTCGCCCGGTTCGCGCGCCGCGGTGCCACCGGCGCGAATCCAACCATGACGATCCACGGCGCGCCGCTGCCGGCCAGACGCTCGACGCGATGCCCGGACGCACGACGCCGCAGAGGAAACCAACCGGTGACGGACATCAATGAAGCCGCCGCGGGCGGCACTCGCAAGCAACGGCCGGCGGTCGGCATCTCGCTGTTTGCGCGCGACGGCCAGGCGATCTGGGAAAACGGCATTCACCAGAACATCGCGTTCCTCGCGATGATGCTCAAGCGCTCGGATCGCGTCGGTCCCGTCTATTTCCTGAACGGCGGCGACGCCAACGCGCTGCCCGCCGGCCTCGAACTCGACGGCCTCGACATCCCGCTCGTGAAACCCGCCGACGTCACGCACGAACTCGACGTCGTGATCGAAATGGGCGCGCAGTTGCCGGTCGAATGGCTCAGGCACATGAAAGCGCTCGGCAAGAAGATCGCCGCGTTCTTCTGCGGGCACGTGTATGCGGGCCTGTGCGAAACGCCGATCTTCGGGAAGCCGTCGGGGCACGTGTTCAACGGCGCACCGTTCGACGAAGTGTGGCTGCTGCCGCAATACGACAAGACCGCCGCGCCGATGCTGCGGACGATCCTGCGCGCGCCCGTCCACCTGATGCCGCACATCTGGTCGCCGTACTTCCTCGAGCGCCGCGTGGCCACGCTGGCCGACGAAGGCGCGACGTTCGGCTATCAGCCCGGCCAGCGGCCGTGGAAGCTCGCGATGCTCGAGCCGAACATCTCGGTCGCGAAGTCCTGCCACTACCCGATGCTCGCGTGCGACGCGTTCTACCGCGCGCGGCCTGATGCGGTGCAACACATGTTCGTCGTCAACTCGATGCACATGAAGGAACATCCGACCTTCGTGCACTTCGCGAACAGCCTCGATCTCGTGCGCCAGCACAAGGCGACGTTCGAGCCGCGACTCGACCTGCCGGGCTTCATGGCGCGTCACGCGGATGCGGTCGTGTCGCACCACTGGGAAAACGGGCAGAACTATCTGTATTACGACGTGCTGTACGGCGGCTATCCGCTGATCCACAACTCGACGCTGATCGGCGACGCCGGCTATTACTACCCGGACTTCGACTCGGCTGCCGGCGGCCGCGCGCTGCTCGAAGCGTGGTTGCATCACGACGAACGCCTCGACGACTACCGCGCGAAAGCGGGCCGGCTGCTGCAGTCGGTCTCGATCGACAACCCCGCGAACCTCGACGCGTTCGTCTCGCGTCTGGTCGCCTGAACCGGAGCATACGCATGTCGGACTCCAATGCCCGTCAAGCGCCCGGCGAGGGCAAGCGTCTCGTCGTCGGCGTGTCGCTGTTCGTGCGCGGCGCCGGCCAGTCGCTGTGGGAAAACGGCATTTTCCAGAACTGCCTGCTGCTGATCCTGCTGCTGCGCCAGTCACCGCTCGTCGCGGATGCCGTGATGGTGAACGGCGGCGAACAGGTCGCCGATCCGCAGATGATGCTCGGCGAGTGGAACGTGCCGCTGCTGTCGATGGATGAAGCGCTCGAGCGCTGCGACGTGCTGATCGAAATGAGCGCGCAGTTCGGCGCGGACTACCTGCGCGCGTTTCGCGAACGCGGCGGCAAGGTGGTCACGATGCGGGTCGGCAACGACTACGTGATCGACATCGAGCGCGCGATGTTCGACAAGCCGTCGGGCTTCCTGTTCTCGGGCGCGCCGTACGACGCGGTGTGGACGATCCCCGAGTTCGAGCGCTCGTGCCTGCACTACTACCAGACGGGCCTGCGCGCGCCGGTCACGATCGTCCCGCACATCTGGCATCCGATGCTGTTCGACAAGGCGCGCGCGACGCTCGGCGCCGGTTTGTCGTTCGGCTATCAACCGGCCAAGCCGCGCTGGCGCGTGACGATGTTCGAGCCGAACATCTGCATGGTGAAGACGAGCATCATTCCGATGCTCGTGACCGAGGAAGCGTATCGCGCGAAGCCCGAGTTCCTCGAGTTCGTGCGCGTGTGCAACACGATTCACCTGAAGGAACATCCGACGTTCGTGCACTTCGCGAAGAGCCTCGACATCGTGAACCACGGCATCACGACGTTCGAAAGCCGCTATGCGGTGTACGAGTTCATGGCCGCGTACGGCGATGCGGTGGTGTCGCACACGTGGGAGAACGCGCAGAACTACCTGTACTACGAGCTGCTGTACGGCGACTATCCGCTGATCCACAACTCGCCGTTCCTCGGCAAGGCCGGGTATTTCTATCCGGACTTCGACTGCCAGGCGGGCGGCCGCGCGCTGCTGCAGGCGTTCGCCGAGCACGACGCGAACCTCGACGCGTATCGCGAGCAGTCGAAGCACGTGCTCGACTCGGTCAGCATCTACAACCCCGAGAACGTCGCGGCCTATACGGACGCGATCGCCACCCTCTATCGCGACGCGTGACGCGCCGCCCTTTCCGGACCCTGACCATGAACGCACGCTCGACCCTCACCCGCGCAAAATGGCTGATCGGCTGCGCCGCCGCATCGATCGCGATCGGCGCGCACGCGCAAGCCGCCGGCGAATCGGCCGACACGCTGCTGCGCGACTCCGATGCGGTGTTCAAGCAGCTCGACGCCGGCCAGTACGGGGCGGTATGGAGCGACGCCGCGCCGTTCGTCAAGGCGCGCTTCAAGCAGGATCAGTTCGCCGCGCAGATGCAGCAGGCACGCCAGTCGGTCGGCGCGGTCGGCCATCGCGGCTGGGCGCAGGTCACGCGCATCCGCTACGAGCGGACGACCGGAATGCCCGACGGGCTCTATGCGAACGTCGATTACGCGACGACGCTCACGAGCGGCGCCACGATGTTCGAGAAGCTGAGCTTCCGCCTCGAAACCGACGGCCGCTGGCATCTGACGGGCTACGTGCCGCGTCAGACGCAAAGCGCCGCGCAGTAAGCCACGCACTGCCCGCCCCACGGAGCCGATCCGATGAAACTCAATGTCGCGATAACGATGAACGTGCAGCGCGACGCGACGCAGTCGATCTGGTACAACGGCGCGAACCAGCATTGCGTGTACCTGTACATGCTGCTGAAGCAGTCGCCTTTGATCGGCGAGGTCTGGCTCGCGCACGACGACGGCATCACCGAGTATCCGCAGGCGCTGATGATGGACGCGTTCGGCGACGCGCTGCGGCCGCTGTCGGCCGTCGTTCACCAGACCGACCTGCTGATCGAGATGAACGCGTTCATCGACCCGTCGCACACGGACGTCATGCGCCAGCGCGGCGGCAAGTGCGTGTCGTATCGCTTCGGCAACGACTACGTGATCGCGGTCGAGACGATCAACTTCGAGAAGAACGACTGGCGGCCGAACCCGCACCGCGTGCAGTTCGACGAGATCTGGACCAATCCGCAGCACATGCACACGTGCGCCGCGTATTTCCAGGCCGTGTACCGTGCCCCGGTGATCGAGCTGCCACATATCTGGTCGCCGTATTTCATCGAGCGCAGCCTCGACGCCGATCCTGAACTGAAGGCCCGCTTCGGCTATCGCAACCACGGCCCGGCCAAGCGCATCGCGTTCTTCGAGCCGAACCTGAACGTCGTGAAGAGCGCGATCGTGCCGATGCTCGCCGCGAACGCGTGCTACGTCGAGCATCCGGAGCTCGTCGAGCACGTGTACATGACCAACACGTTCGACAAGAAGGAAAACGTCGCCTTCAAGCATCTCGCGCTCGGGCTCGAGATGGTGCGCGACGGCAAGGCCACCGCCGACGTGCGCGCGCCGTTCGTCGCATGGGCCGCGCATCACACCGACATCGTGGTGTCGCACCACTGGGAAAACGGCCTGAACTACCTGCTGTACGACGCGCTGTACGGCAACTATCCGCTCGTGCACAACTCGCCGTTCCTGCGCGACGTCGGCTACTACTATCCGGACTTCGAGATCTTCGATGCGGCGCGCGCGATCGCGACCGCTGCGCAGACGCACGACGCGCGGCTCGACGACTACGCGGCCGCCGCCCGCCGCTGCCTGCATCAGGTCGACACGCTCGCCGAGCACAACGTGCGCGCGTATTCCTCGCAGATTCAGCATCTGTTCGCCGACCGCCCGCTCAGCTGATTGCCTTCGCACGCGCCCCAGCCCATGAATCAGACCGTCCGCAATTTCGTCGTGATCGATTCGATCCACGGCCCGTTCGTCATCAACCGGCATTGCGCGTTGCAGGCCGAGGCGCTGATCAAGACCGGCCGGCCGCATATCCAGGGCGAACTCGACACGATCCTGCAGGTGATCGACCAGTTGCCCGACGGCGCGATCGCGGTGGACGGCGGCGCGAACGCGGGGCTGGTGTGCGTGCCGATCGCGCACCGGCTACGCGAGCGCGGCGGCCGCGTCTATGCGTTCGAGCCGCAACGCACGCTGTTTCACGCGCTCGGCGGCACCGTCGCGCTCAACCAGCTCGACAATCTCCATCTGCTGAACATGGGGCTGGCCGCCGCCAACGGCACGATGAAAGTGCCCGACGTCGACTACGGACAGGATGCCGACTTCGGGCAGGTCTCGCTCGTCGATGCGCAAGCCTCCGGCGGCACGCCGACGCCGGTCGTCCGGCTCGATTCGCTTGGCCTGCCGCGGCTGGATTTCCTGAAACTCGACATCGAAGGAATGGAGATCGACGCGCTGCGCGGCGCGCGGCGGCTGATCGAGACGCATCTGCCGTGGTGCTGGATCGAATACTGGAAAGTCGGCGAGGCGCGGATCATCGACACGTTCGCCGGTCTCGACTACACGTTCTACCGGATCGACGGGCTGAACATGCTGTGCGTGCCGAACCCGCGCTGGGACCGGCAGCGCCTGTTCATCACCGGCGAACCGCTCGCCGTCGGCTCGACGGCCGAACGCGGCACGGATTCCGCGACGGCCGCGCCCACCGACGCCGACGCCCCCGAAACGAACTGGAACCGCGCGCTCGACCACGAATCGCGCGGCGAGTGGGGGCATGCGATCGACCGCTGGCAACACGCACGCGGCCGCGGGCTCGACGACGATGCGATCGCGCTACAGCTCGCGTCGTGCTACGGCTTTGCCGGCACACCCGAGGCCGGCCTCGCGGCGCTCGACCATTTCGGCGATCCGGCCGCGCTGCCCGACGCGGCGCGCGGGCGCATCCAGCTGGCGCGCTCGGCACTGCTGCTGCGCGCCGGCCGGCGCGACGAGGCCGCACGCGCGACCATCGACAGCGAAAACGTGCTGACGGCCGCGCAATTCGGGCTGCCGACGGAACGGCTCTACCAGGGTCAGCCGCTGCACGGCAAGCGGCTGCTGATCCTCAGCTACGGCGGGGTCGGCGATCAGCTTCAGTACGCGCGCTATCTGCATGCGCTCGACGCGCTCGGCTGCGCCGGCGTGACCGTGATCGTACCCGACGCGCTGACGGGCCTGCTGCGCGAGACGTTCCCGCGCATCGAATTCGTCGGCGCGCACGGCGCGTGGGTCGACACGTCGCAGCTCGCCCACGACTACTGGTGCTCGTTCCTGATGCTCGCCGCGCTGTTCGGTTACGCGCCGACGCCGGAAGGCATGCCGGCCCCGTACCTGACGTGCCCGCCCGCGCATGCGGCCGCGTGGCGCGAGCGCGTATCGCACGACGGCCATGCACCCGGCACGCGTCGCATCGGGCTGAACTGGCGCGGACGCGACGAAAGCGATGCGCGCTTCCATCGTGCGGCCAGCCTGCGCGATTTCGCGCCGCTCGCGCGGATGCACGGCTACGCCGCGTACTGTCTCAATCGCGATCTGTCCGCGCAATCCGAGCAATCGGACCTGCCGGTCACCTTCCCGCATCACGCGATCGGCGATTTCGGCGATCTTGCCGCGCTGATGCTCGCGATGGACGCCGTCGTGACCACCTGCACCGCCCACATCCATCTCGCCGGCGCACTCGGCGTGCCGGCCGTGCTGCTGCTCAGCCCGAAAGCGGACGCGCGCTGGGAAACCGGCTCGCGCACCGCGCTCTACCCCGGCATCCGGATCGTGCGCGCCGCGCACGTCGGTCGATGGGACGATGCGATCGACCGCGCGATGGCGCTGGTGCTCGGCGGTTTCGGGAAGGATTGAGATTCGACGGCCGCGCGAGCGGGCCGCGGTACCGGGCCCGCACCCGCGCCGGTTGCGTTACACCAGCACCCGATCGCCGCTTTGCGCGGCGAACGCGCGGCCATGCCGCCGCCCCATGCGCGCCAGCAGCACGAAGCAACGGGCCGCTGGCCGGCCTGCGCCGCCCGATTGCCTGACGAGGCTGTCGGATACGCCGCGCGCGATCGCCGACTCGTCGCCGCACGCACCGGCGATGACGCCCGCGTAATAGTGCCGGGCCGCCAGCTCGCGGCCGCCCGCGTCGAGCGGGCTCATCCGCTGAATGCGGCGCGCGACGGTCGTCAGGCCATCGAGATAGGGCGCGACATCGATCGGCGCATCGGTCGACTCGGCGCCCAGTTGCCACAGCATGTCGGCCAGCTCGGCGAGCGCGACCAGGTCGCGCACATCGGTCGCCTGCGTGCCCGTTCCGCCTCCGGCTTTCGTCCCCGCCATGCCCACGTCCCCTTTGCGATTCGTCCCAACCGCGACACGCACCCGGCGCGCCGCCCTGCCCGCTTCAGCACTCACGCCGCCGCCGGCGACCGCCATGAAAAGCGGATGCCCTGCGCCCACGCGACGCCGGCATCCACGATGATCTGCCGGTCGGTCTCGCTTTCCACGCCTTCGACGACGACGTGCCGCGCCCCTTCATGCGCAAATGCGATCAGCCGGCGAAACTGGTAACGCCCGATCGCGTTGCGCTTGATCAGCGACAGGACCGACCGGTCGAGCTTCACGATGTCGGGGTTGCCGACCACCAGATTGTTCAACGCGCTGAAACCGACGCCGAAATCGTCGATCGCGATCCGGCATCCGGCTTGCCGGAAGCGGTTCACGAACGACCGGCCCGCGACGGGGTTCAGCGGCCCCGTCTCCGTGATCTCGATCACCAGCCGCGCCGCCACCGACGGCTCGCGCTCGAGCCGCCTGAAAATCGCCAGCCACGCGTCGTCGACCACCGCGCTTGCCGCCGCGACGTTGCAACCGTACACGGCAGCCGGATCGGCGCGCAGCGCATCGATCGTGCGGCCGACCACCAGCCGGTCGAACCAGCGCATCAGTCCAAGCGCTTCCAGCCGCGGCAGGAAGGCGAGCGGCGGCAGTGCATCGCGCTCGCCCCACCGCAGCCGCGCGAGGCATTCCTGGTACAGCACGCCACCCGACAGGTCGGCGCGGCACACGGGCTCGTGCGCGAATCCGAGCCGGCTTTCGACGAAACTGCGTACCGACGCAAGATCGCGATGATCGTCCGGCGCGCCGAACACGAGATCGATTTCGTCGCGATTCGTTTTCCGATTCGCCTCCTGGCGAGCTTCGACCGCATTCATCCGGCGCTCCGGCAAATGGCGAGCCGCCGATCACGGCTCGACCTCAATACATATGCGGAACGAGCCCACCTCGACGCGCTCCGCCGCCTACCCGGCCCATCCTGTCATGTCGATTTTTTCCGGGGGCGTACTGTTCGCTTCGGCGCGCCGTCAAATTCGATATTTTTACGATATTCGGTTACTTGAAATACACCATGCGTGCGCGATGCCGACAGTGCGACAGGTTACACAACGCAAATTACGAAAACCATCAATCCGAATCGTTTATCTTTTTCATCTAAACAGTTTTATCTGAATCACCCCCTCCCGGATTTGCTGGTCGCGCGAAGCGGGATATCGCCAATTGATCAGATAAATACCACACCGCAAAGTGCCGTACGCATTCGACATGCCGGGTTGAAACACCGGCCCTCCACACATGCCGTCACCTGCGGAAAACCTGCTGCCGCGCGTGATTCGATCACCGCAGCATTCAATTTTCTCGTTTCAAACGATATTATGAAATTCCGAAACGGAATCAAGCCTCATTTAATCAATAATACCAACTTCAATTATATGAAGATTATAAATTGAACCATATTTAACAATCTTTCCGACTTGTTAACCTATAAACTTGTTTTTGACGGACTTCCCTCGGAGCCGTCAATTTCGTGCCTTCCAAAACCGTCGAGCTCATCGGGTTCGGCGGTTTCTTTTTTAACGGCATGATTTCGTCAGACATGAGGGCGGGACAAACCCGACGGCGGCCGGCGGCGCACCGAACGTGCGCCGCGGAACATCGACCTCATCAGGCGACCGTCGCGCCGATCAGGTTCGCGAGCAGCGCGTCGTACTCGGCGACGAGCGCCGGATTCGCCGACGTGTAACGGCCGAGAATTTCGCGCTGGCGCCGCGCATACCCTTGCCAGTCGTCGTCGTGCGTGTGCAGCGCGCGCAGCAGCGCATCGGCGCCCTGCTGCACGTCGTTGTCCGGATAGTAGTAGCCGAGATCGGGCGCGAGGCTCGCGTTGTGCACGAGCGGATAGCCCTGCCAGCACACGTCGAAATAGAAATAGTTCAGCGGGTTCGACCATTGGTGCGACACGACGATATCGGTCAGGTCAGCCAGGAACAGCGGCGTATCGAAGCGCCCGACGAAGCTGGCCTTGCCCGCGCGCACGATGTCCAGGTAGTTCATCAGCATCACGAACTCGGGGCTGTCGTGCGCGAGGCGATCGGCGTTCGTCACGTGCGTGAAGCAGATCGCGTCGGGGTCGCGGCGATACGCTTCGTCGATGATCAGCATCGGATACACGCAGAACTTCACGACGTCGTGGTTCGGCTCCATCACCGTGAGCCGCTTGCCGGGCTCGCTGCGCGGCCGGTATTCGCCGTGCTCGGGCAGCGACCGCGCGCGTTCGGTGAGGAACATCGGGTCCCACACGAACGGCACGACACGCCCCGGGCAGCGGCGCAGCGACTGCAGGAACGGCAGCGACGACGGCGCGATCTGCGGAATCGCCCACACCTCGTCGTAGCCGCGGTTGATGAACAGCGA
>Ga0055527_1000665_pt1 | contig 10303 bp, 8 predicted proteins | sample AraplaCol_mMS_r2_FD_55010 | JGI IMG/M metagenome (GOLD analysis project Ga0055527, IMG submission 55010) | Arabidopsis root microbial communities from North Carolina, USA - plate scrape CL_Col_mMS_r2 | ecosystem: Host-associated > Plants > Roots > Endosphere | place: USA: North Carolina...
TGGGGCGCCGATGTCCGGCCGATTGCGGCAGCGGGTTCGGTCTCGTCAGTCGTCAAGGGCGATCTGGTGGGCGTCGCCTACGAACTGCTGCCCGGCGTCGAGAAGACCTGCGTGACGCTGGAGTTCGGCACGCTCGCACCGTTGGCGGTGCTGCAGGCGCTGCGCGCCGATCATTGGCTGCATCGCCATCCGGAGCAGGGCGCTGGGCAGCGCGCCGGCATCCGCCAGGCACTGCGTGATGCGTTTTATTGCGACGTGCCGGAATGGAAGGGGATGGTCTACGCGCAGACGCGCATGGCTGTATTGCAAGCCGTGGCGCGGTTTTCCGGCTAGCTTTGGACGGGCTTGGGCGCCCGCACCGTCAGCGCGCACCCCGCCGACGCGGCGATGATGGCCAGGATTGCAACCCACTGGCGCCCCGTCAGCTGTTCGTGCAGCACGATCGCCCCGGCCAGCGCGCCGATGGCCGGCTCCAGGCTCAGCAACACGGAAAACGTCTTGCCCGGCAGGTGTTTGAGCGCCACCATCTCGAGCGAATACGGGATCGCGCTGGACAGCAGGCCGATGCCCAGTCCCGCCAGAATGAGCGATGGCGCAAGCAGCGCCGACCCCGCCTGCGCCACGCCAAATGGAATCGCAAACAGCGCACCGACCAGCATGCCGATCGACGTCGCCTGGCCCGCATGCAGGCCACCGAGGTTCTTGCCCGTCAGGATGTAGAGCGCCCAGCACACGCCGGCGGCCAGTGCATACACCGCGCCCAGATGGTCAACCTGACCGACCGACTTGTCGGCCACCGTCAGCATCAGCAGGCCGACCACGGCCAGCCCGATCCACACGAAATCCAGCGCGCGGCGCGACAGCAGCACGGCCAGCACCAGCGGGCCCGTGAATTCGATGGCGATCGCAATGCCGATCGGCAACCGCTGCAGCGACAGGTAGAACAGCAGGTTCATACTCGCCAGCGTGACGCCNTACAGCGCGATGCGGCCGGCATCGGCGCGACTCAGGTGCAGGCGCCACGGCCGCCAGAACGCCAGCAGGATCACCGCGCCAATCGTCACGCGATACGTAACGGTGCCTGCAGCGCCCAGCACCGGAAACAGCGTCTTGGCGAACGAGTTGCCGAGGCAGACGGAGGCCATCGAACCCATCAGTGCAAGGATGGGCATCCAGGGGGAGGTCGTCGTCGTGGAAGCGTTGGAGGCGGAAGCAGCGGAAGACATGAGCGACAGCGGAGGGACGGCAGAAAGCGCGGCAGGGCAACGCCACAGCATAGCCGCGCGCCGCTGAGAAATCGTTGCGTTCTCGGCGGCGCGGGCGTCGCTTTTTATCGAATTGACGAACTTACAGGGCGGCAGCGCTGGGGCGGATCACGTCGATCAGCAACACGCGCTGGCCTTCGCGTTCGCCGTCGGGGCGCGGGGTCACACCGCGCTGCGGGCGCGGGGCGGCGAGCGGTGCCGGGTCTTCGGCGCTCATGCCNAAGACGGCCAGTTTGGATGCCGCGATGCGCTGCAGCGTGCCGCGCACACCTGGCACGTCGAGGTCTTCGGGATCGAAGCCGGTGGTGGCCGTCCAGTCGTCGCGGGCGATGTCCTGCAGGCCGTTGGCCATCTCGAACTGCAACGACGCGCCAAAGCCCTTCTGCAACGAGTGCGAGCCGAGCAGGTATTCCGCCGTCAGGAAGCCGCGCAGCCGCGTCCAGAACGCCAGCGAGCTGATATTCCCGCTCTTGAGCGCGTGGCTCGGGGCGACTTCCCAGCTGTGGTCCAGCAGCTTGTTGATGAGGCGGCCCCAGGTCGGCACGTCGGTGCCGGCGGAGCAATCTTCGCCGGGGCCTTCCGGGCGAGCGAGCTGGCGCAGCAGGCCGGTGAACGAACCGGAACTGGGCCGTGCGCCGCCAGCTTGCGCACCCGAGGGCCAGCGCCATTGCAGCGGCGAGGCCGGCCGTGCGCCAGGCCATTGCGCGTACTGCTGCAGGCCCGTGCAGGGCGTCAGGTAGCGCCACTGGCGCTGGTCGCGGCCAACGCGGCGCAGAGGGTCCAGCTCGGCCGACAGGTCGAACTTGCCCAGGAAGGTTGCGTTGCGCGANTTGATCGGCGAACGCGCATAGACGTTGAAGTCGGGCCAGCCTTCATACAGGTTGATCTGCGGCAGCGCGTGGTGCTTGTCGAGCGCATCGTCGGGCTGGTCGATGCGGCGGCTGGTGAGAAACAGCGCGCGGCAATCGAGCGTGGGCACCGCGCCGCGCAGGCGCAGCAGCACGAGCAGNTCGCCGAATTCCGCNGGNCGGGCTTCNGCGCGGGCCGGGTAGGCGTGCGGCTGCTCTTCGGGCCAGAAGGTGGTCAGGCGCAGGGCCGCACCCGGGAACGCACTTCGCAATCCTTGCCTGAGCAGGCGCAGGCCATCGGCGTGGCGCAGGNTGCGCAGGACGGAAAGATCGTCGCGCAAGGCGGCGTCGGGGTGGGGCGCGCGGCCGCCGTGCTCTGCGGCCAGCGCAAAGCGCCACAGCGCGGTGTCGCTGGCCAGATCCTGTGCAGCGACATCGCGCACGGCACTGGAGCGGCCGCCGGACATCGGCTCATGGGCGTCGCCTGCNGTGTCTCCTGCTGCGGCATAGACGCTGGTGGTCGACCCGGCAATCGCGCCAAAAGGGCCCCTCAATGGCGGCCGGTTGCGCTCGGGCATGGCTATTCCAACTTTGTTTTGTCAACTCTCTGGCGCGCAGCATAGCACCATGCGACACACCAGAGAACGGCGCGGCGCCCCTCCCCTCGTTGGGGAATAGCGCATGAAATTTCGGCGATCAGACGGTGCGGAACGACGCCACCGCGTCGCGCAGCACCTGTGCCTGTTCTTCAAGCGACAGCGCAGCGGCCGCGGCCTGCTCGACCAGCGCGGCGTTCTGCTGCGTCACCTCGTCCATCTGGCTCACGGCTTGGTTCACCTGCTCGATGCCCGAGCTTTGCTCTTCGGAGGCCGAGCTGATCTCGCCCATGATGTCGGTCACGCGCTTGACGGCGATCACCACCTCGTCGATCACGCTGCCCGCCTCGGCCACCAGCGTGGTGCCGTTTTCTACGCGGCCAACCGAATCGCCGATGAGTTCCTTGATCTCCTTGGCCGCCCCAGCCGAGCGTTGCGCCAGGTTGCGCACCTCACCGGCCACCACGGCGAAGCCGCGGCCCTGTTCGCCTGCGCGCGCGGCCTCGACCGCGGCATTGAGCGCCAGGATGTTCGTCTGGAACGCGATGCCTTCGATCACGCCGATGATGTCGGCAATCTTCTTGCTGCTTTCGTTGATGCCCGCCATGGTGTCGATCACACGGCCGACCACCTCGCCGCCCTTGGCCGCGATGTCCGACGCGTTGACGGCCAGTGTGCTCGCCTGGCGCGCGTTGTCGGCGTTCTGACGCACGATGCTCGTCAGCTCTTCCATGCTCGACGCGGTTTCTTCCAGCGACGAAGCCTGCTCTTCCGTGCGCTGCGACAGATCGGCGTTGCCGGCTGCGATCTGCTTGGTGGCACTCGCGATCGAGTCCGCTGATGTCTTGATATGGCTGATGGTGCCGGTCAGTTGCTGCTGCATCTGCGCCATGGCGACCAGCATGCTGTCGCGGTCGTCGGTGCGGGTTTGCACGTGCACGGCCAGGTCGCCACCGGCAATGCGGCGTGCGACCTCGGTGGCGTAGCTGGGCTCACCGCCGAGCCCGCGCTGCACGTTGCGGATGATGAGCGACATGGCCAGCGACACCGCGCCGCCCACCAGCAGAATGACGATCAGGTTGGAGATGAGCGAATGGCGATACGCCGCATCCACTTCCTGCAGAAAAACGGCGCTGGAGATGTTCCAGTCCCAGGGCGCAAAGTGCTTCACGTAGCCGATCTTCGGCAATGCAGTCTCGCTGCCGGGCAAGCGGCCTTGGTATTCGGCAAAGCCGAAGCCCTTGTCTTTGGCGGCGTTGACGATGGTCGGGTAGACCGGTTTGCCGGTCGGGTCCTTGAAGCCTGCGGTGCTCTTGCCGACCATGTCGGCCAGCGTCGGATGCATCAGCAGGATGAACTGTGAATCGACCACGAACAGATAGCCGGTCGAGCCAAAGCGCATCGACGCGAGCGCCAACAGCGCGGCTTTCTTGGCATCGGCTTCGCTCATGGCGCGGGCTTGTGCGCGGCCGTGATACAGCTTGGCGATGCCTTCGGCGGCGTCCACCAGGTTTTGCAGCCCGACCTTGCGTTCGTCGAGCATGGTCGCGCGGGTCTCCATCGCGCTCCAGATGCCAACGCCAATCAGCCCCAGCCACATCAGGGCGAGCGCCAGGCGCAGCTTTGCTTTGAGTGTCCACTGTCGCATGTCGCGTTTTCTCCACTTATTGTTTGACGACTCCGCAACGGTGTAACGGCGAGGGAGTGGCCTTCTTTAGTGGATATACCGCGCGCGCAGTGTGCGGATTTCCGCAAAAAGAAGGCGCCGGCTTGCACCGGCGCCCGAAGAGACGGCGCCCACCCACAAGGAGGGGCNCCGCCGCGCGTTGGGAGGTTTCGCTATCGGCGGTCGATCATTGCTCGCGAATCCAGGTCTGCGTACGGCCCAGCAGGCTGATGCCCAGGAAGCCGCGCACATTCAGTTTCTGACCGTCTTCCGACAGCGACATCTTGGCGCTGTAGACCTTGCCGTTTTCCGGGTCCAGGATCTGGCCGCCATCCCAGTTGTTGTTGCCGTTCGGCTTCAGGCCCGTCAGGATCGTCAGGCCCTTGATCGGCTGGTCCTTGCGGTCGTCCGTGCACTTGGTGCAGGTCTTGTTCTCGTCGCCAGGCACGAGGATCTTGCTGACCTTGCCCGAGAACGTGCCGCCGTTATCGACAATCGTCACTTCGCCTTTCTGTTTGCCCGTGTTGTCGTCGATGGTCTTCCAGGTGCCGGCGGGGCTGGCTTGCGCGAAAGCGCTGCCGGCTGCCAGTGCGAGGGCCAGTGCGCCAGCGAGGCGCGCGAGAGAGTGGGGGGTATGTTTCATCGTGGAGTCTCCTTGTTGTCAGTCAAAAGAATCGGTGAGGGCTGATCGATGATGTCGGCGCAGGGATCAATGCGCGCTCAACGCACCGGTCAGGGGTGACAGCGGATTGCTGCCGGAGGTGCCGGCGGCGTTCGTGACGCCACCCAGCGCATTCGTGATCGGGGCGAGNGGGTTGCCGCTANCGGCTGCGCCGCTCAGTGCGCTCGTGACCGGCGCCAGCGGATTGCTGCCGCCGCCGAGGCCGCCACCGAGCGCGCCCGTGATCGGTGCCAGCGGATTCGTCGAGCCGCCGCTACCGCCATTGACNAGGCCACCGGCGCTGGCCACCGTGCCCCCGACGGCGCCGACCACACCGCCCACGTCAGCCGTGAGCGGGTTGCCGCCAGCCGCGCCGACTTGTGCCCCAGCGCTCTGCAGACCGCCGCCAACCGTGTTGAGCGCACCGGCCAGCGGGCCACCGAGCATCGTTGTGCTGCCGACCGTCTGCGTGCCCTTCACCACCTGCGACGACAGCGGCACGATCGCGTTGCTGGTCTGCTGCGTGATCTGTTGCACCGGGCCACTCGACGTGCCAATCGTGACGAGCCCGCCAGCACCCTGCATCACCTGACCCAGTGCAGACACACCGCTGCCCACCGGCGACGTCACCGGATTCAGCGGCGCCAGCGGGCTGCCGGCGGCACCCAGATCCGAGACGGTCTGCCCAGCGTTGCCGACCGTCACCCCGGCGGAGCGGATCACGTCACCCGAGCTTTGCACCGTGGTGCCGACCGGGTCGGGCGTCGAGCCGATCTTGCCGAGCCCATTGCTGATGCCGCCGCCCAATGTTTGGACCGTATTGCCGGCAGACGTGACTGTCGCACCCAGATCCTTCTGCGCCGCCGTGCCGCCGATGACGGGCACCGACGCCGTGCCGATCGTCGTGCCAAGGTCGCTGACGGTCTTGCCCGTCTGCGTGACCACGTTGCCGCCACCTCCGGCCACGTTGCCGACCGGCACTGCACCTGGGTCGTTGTTGGCCGACGACGAGGGCGTCGTATCACCGTTCGGATTGCCACCCGANGCGCAACCGGCCAGCGTCAGCACGGCCACAGCGGCCGCTGCCAACAGCGTGCGCGATGCCGCAACGGCGGACAACGAAGCGGAAGAAGAAGTGTGGAGCGGGTTCTGAATTTTCATGGTGAGTCTCCTTGTAAGCGCGGCCCGTACCGCGTGTCACCGCCGGGTCAGAAGAACGCGCATCTGGCGTCCAGCGGGTAGCATCCGCCTGCGTTTGCTGTCGAATGCAAAGAAAGTTCTACAGANCAGTGGCTAGTGATGCNCGCCGGATGTCACACCCGACAGCACACCGCCAACCAATCCGCCCAACGTTGTGCCGACGCTGCCCAATCCCCCCAGCGGACCGGTCGTGGCGGTACCGCTACTGCTGACCGCGCCAACCGAGCCGAGCGCACCCGCACCCGGCAATCCCGCCGTGAGCGAACCGACTGCCGTCGTGACCGGCGACAGCGCACCACCGAGTGCACCGGTCAGCGCACTGCCCGGCGTACCACTCGCGGCAGACGGCGCCGCTGGCGAGACCATCGTCGACAACCCGGTGGTGAGCGAACCGAGCGCACCGACCGTGTTGCCCAACGTCGACACCAGCGCATCACCCTTGCCGGCCGTCGTGATCGTGCGGCCCTCGCTGCCGAGCGCGCCGCCCAGCGTCGCNAGCACGTTGCTCACTGGTGCGCCCAGGCCCGTGGTGGCGCCCAGCGTTTGCGTGGCGGAAGTCAGCGTGCTGGTGAGCGGCACGATGGNGGTGATGGTGGTGGTCGTCACCTGCTCGACAGGGCCGGTCAGCGTCGCGATGGGCGTGCTGCCGGTCGATCCGGTGCTACCCGTTGCATTGCTGCTGTTGTCGTTCGACCACGTGGGCGAGGTCGATGCAGTGATCGCCGGCTTGGATTGCGAATCGCTACCGCCGCCCAGCGACGTACCCATGTCGCCGCTGCCCGAATTCGCGCAGCCGGCCAACACGACGAGCGATGCCGTCGCCAGCACGCACTGCAGAAACACTCCGCGCTTCGGCGGATTCGATTTCGACAAGAACGCTTGATCGCGCATCTTGTGCCTCCACTACTCAGAACAGAACGCTTGTGTTGGACCCCTTCTGTCTTGCGCTCTTTGCTCGTCGGGTTTGTCGTCGCCAGGCTGTGGGGTTGGCGACGACCTCCCTGTCTTGTCACGGGCCACGCGCTGGTCCGTGCCACACCGCGCGATCGATGCCGTGCTCATGTGGTGAGCGGATCGTGAAGTGAAACCGAATGGCATGACAATCAGCGCCAACCTGACACCCGGATATGCGGTTGCAGCAATTCGCGAACATGATTCCGAATAAAACGCCACGGCACGCCATTCTTCGGGCAACAACCCCGCAGCAAAATTGGCCTCTAGATTGCCGTAGAACAATCCTTCTATCGTCGTAAAACAGCGTCGTTTCAAACGCGATTGCGTGAAGTTTTCAGCGGTTGCTGAGCAGGGTTTTCCCGCGATCGACGNTCGGATGAGCGTCGTGCGGGCCGCGCTGTCGAGGCCATGCGCGCACGCANTTCAGCATCGTCACGATCCGATGTCAGCGTCGCATGCATCGNCATCCATCCCGCGTGCGCGGATCGATGTCGCGCTCATGCATGCGTCGATGCTTCGGCCCATCGCAGCGACCTCGCGCATCGGATGCGCGGCACGCGATTTGCGGGTGCTGCACGCATGCAGTTGGTCTTCGCAATCGCATCGACATCGCGCGGTGCCGATCGAAGGTGAGCGCGATGTGTCAGCAGCGTCGATCGACATGCTCCGCACGTCGATATGCACGCGTCGATCGCACCGATCGCACGCGTATGGACGTGTNGAGTGCGAAAAATTCGCGCGCGTTGTCGCATCTACGCATCGTTTTTTTCGACGCGCATCGCGCAGCTCGCNCGTCGTCGCGCACGACGCTGCCGAATGCGCACGAGCCGCGTGCGCGCGTTCACGATGCATGCGTGCACAACATCGTGTGTTGCTGTAAACCAGCATGAACACTGGGTTTGCGGGACGCGTGTGTCAACGTGGAGCAACGTCGCAACGTGATGTCACGACGCAAGAAAATGCGCATTCGCGACAGCGATCTGCGCGCATGCGCGATGCGAATCGCAGCGACGCACAGACGCAGCGCAATCCTTCACCAAAACTCGCCGCGCTTTTTGCATAAATCTCTTAACATCACCGCGCAAACGAATTATGATTCGCCTTGACAAGACGTTGACTTCGATGCAAGGAAGCTTCGCGCGATCAACGACGATGAAGTTCCAAGCGGCAAGTGAAAGGTAGTCGAGGAGCGTAACCACTTTGATGCACGCCACGCCGACAGGGCTGTTCGAACTCGGTGCCGTCTCTGCGATCCCCCCGTCGGGATGGGCGTACTACCCCCAAAAGAAAACGCGCGCTCTCCAGTTTTTCGCTGTCCGCAAAGTCACGCTGCACGCGGCTTTGCGGTCCACGCAGCGATTCGCGCAAGATCAGATTTCGACCGGTGTGGCCACGATGCCCCGGTCCTCTCAATTGATGAAGACTCGCCGGATGCAATCTGTCTGGCCGACTGCGGTTGCGCTTGTGCGCGCGACCGAGGCGTGCAACTTGCTGCGTGTGTTTGCCGCGCAAGGCGCAGATCTTCCTACCGAATTCATTAGCGTGCGACTGCCGTTGGGTGGTGCGCCGATGAATCGCTCGCTCGGTTGGTCTGGCGATGCCAATGCATCGTGGGATCGGACCGGTCGGGTTGCTCAATCTCGATAGTTCGATACCCAATCTTGAAGGAGTTTCCCATGGCAACTGCTGCTAAGAAGAAACCGGCCGCCAAGGCCCCGGCCAAGAAGGCCGCTGCAAAGAAGGCTCCGGCCGCCAAGAAGGCTGCTGCGAAGAAGGCCGCTCCGGCCGCNAAGAAGGCTCCGGCCAAGAAGGTTGCAGCTAAGAAGGTCGCTGCCAAGAAGGCACCCGCCAAGAAGGCCGCAGTGAAGAAGGTTGCAGCCAAGAAGGCCCCGGCCAAGAAAGCTGCAGTGAAGAAGGTTGCAGCCAAGAAGGCTCCGGCCAAGAAAGCTGCAGTGAAGAAGGTTGCAGCCAAGAAGGCTCCGGCTGCGAAGAAGGCTGCTGCTAAGCCTGCTGCGAAGAAGGCTGCCGCCAAGAAGGCTCCGGCCGCGAAGAAGGCTGCTGCTAAGCCTGCTGCGAAGAAGGCTGCCGCCAAGAAGGCCCCGGCTGCGAAGAAGGCTGCTGCCAAGCCTGCTGCGAAGAAGGCCCCCGCGAAGAAGGCTGTTGCCAAGCCCGCTGCTGCTCCGGCCGCTGCACCTGCTGCACCTGCTGCCAAGACCGCGCTGAACCCGGCTGCGGCATGGCCGTTCCCGACCGGCAACCGTCCGTAAGCCATTCTTACGACGGTGATCCTCCGGGACCACAGCGGCGCGCANGTCGCGCCCACCTGATCGGATACTGCGTATCCGGTCCGCAAGACCTCAGTGTCTTGCACCGCCCGCCGATCGGCTCACGCCCCGGCGGGCTTTTTCTTGCCCGAGCGTCGCGCATACGTTTCTCGCGGGTATAAAAAAACCGCACCGGCGCGATGCCGATGCGGTGTTTCCGATAAACCCCTCGGCCTATCGGCCCGGCGTTGTCGATCAGTGCGTGACGCGCGTCACGCCACCCGATGAGAGCAAGCGCACGCGCTCACCAGGGCGGAAGGCCTCGTCGGCGTCTTGCGTGATGGCGCGGTACTCGCCGTTGTCGAGCTTGACCGTGATTTCCAGGCCCGGACGCTTGTTCATCTGACCCTCCAGCGCGCTGCCTGCAACGCCACCGAGAATCGCACCGAGCACACCCGCCGCCACCGAGCCGTTGCCGCGCCCGATGGCTGCTGCCGAACCGATGCCGCCGATCGCGCCGCCGGCAATGGTGCCAACCCCAGTCTGCTCACGGTCGATCACGACATTGCGCACGGAATCTACCGTACCGAAGCGCACGGTCTGCTCGCGCTGCGCCTGACCGGAGGTGTAAGCGCTGTTGGAATTGGTGCCCATGGCGCAGCCTTGCAGGCCAAGGGCGGCGACCAGCAGAGTCGCGGCGCCGATGCGATAGATGGGTTTCATGTTGATTCCTTATTGATACCGGTACCCGAAAGCGGATTCAAAGCGCCGGGCAATCTCGTCGACGGGCAGGCCGTGATTCTGCGGGCCTTGGCAAGCGATCTTGAGTGAGCCCATGAGGCTGGCGAG
>Ga0055527_1000666_pt1 | contig 10298 bp, 7 predicted proteins | sample AraplaCol_mMS_r2_FD_55010 | JGI IMG/M metagenome (GOLD analysis project Ga0055527, IMG submission 55010) | Arabidopsis root microbial communities from North Carolina, USA - plate scrape CL_Col_mMS_r2 | ecosystem: Host-associated > Plants > Roots > Endosphere | place: USA: North Carolina...
TGACACACTCCCTCCCGCTGCCCACACCGGCAGCACGCAGGCGCGGCTGACGCACCAACGACAGTTGCAACACGCCGCAGGAGAGACCGGGCTCAACGCACACACGCGCAACGCCCGGCGCCGATGGAGCAACCACCCCGGAAACTCTCAGGCAAAAGGACTGTGGCGTCGACTGCGAATCTGGAGAGAGGCGCACGCGTGCGCCCACCGAAGGGGAAGGCGCCANCNCTGCTGNNGCCCAAGCTCTCAGGTCCCAAGACAGATGGGGTGAGCCGACCGGATCGTCCGGTCATGACATCACTCCATAGGGANCGCCATGACGCACATCGTCATCGTCGGCGCCGGCATATCCGGCGTCACCACTGCTTACACGCTCTCGCAACTCGGCTATCAGGTCACGGTGCTCGACCGCCACTTGTATCCGGCCATGGAAACCTCGTTCGCCAACGGCGGGCAGCTTTCCGCCAGCAACGCTGAAGTCTGGAACAGCACCGGCACGCTGCTCAAAGGCATCAAATGGATGCTGCGCAACGATGCACCGCTCCTGCTCAATCCCAAGCCGTCGTGGCACAAATACTCGTGGATCGGCGAGTTCGTGGCCAGCATCGCGCACTACCGCCGCAACACCATCGAGACCACACGCATGGCCATCGAGGCACGCAAGCATCTGTTTGCGATGGCCGAACGGGAGCAGATTGATTTTGATCTGCAGAAGCGCGGCATTCTGCACGTCTATCACGACAAGGCGAGCTTTGCGGCCGCAGGCAAGGCCAACGCCCTGCTCGTCGCAGGCGGGCTTGAGCGCCACGCCGTGAGCCCTGAAGACATTGCCGCCATCGAGCCCACACTGCGGGGCAACTACTACGGCGGNTANTTCACCGAGTCCGACGCCACCGGCGACATCCACAAGTTCACGCGCGGCCTCGCGCAGGCCTGCGAAAAGCGCGGCGTGCGCTTCATGCACGGCGTGGACGTGCGCGATGTGCAAACCACAGAGCACGGCGTTCGTCTCCTGCTGCAAACCACGCTGGATGACCGCCTTTCCACCAGCGAGGCGAACGTCGTGCAGGACCTTGCCGCCGACGCGATGGTCGTCTGCGCGGGCGTGGGCAGCCGGCATATCGCACAAATGGTTGGCGATCGCATCAACGTGTATCCGGTCAAGGGGTATTCCATCACGGTGCACCTGGACGACGAAGCCAGCGTGCAAGGCGCGCCATGGGTCAGCCTGCTCGATGAGAGCGCGAAGATTGTGACCAGCCGACTTGGCACCGGCCGCTTCCGCGTGGCCGGCACGGCGGAGTTCAACGGTTACAACCGTGATATCCGTGCGGATCGCATCGAGCCCCTGGTGGCCTGGACGCGCCGCAACTTCGCGATTGGTACGTCGCGCGTGGTGCCGTGGGCCGGCTTGCGTCCGATGATGCCGGACATGATGCCGCGCGTCGGCCGCGGGCGGCATGGGCGCGTGTTCTACAACACCGGCCATGGGCACCTGGGCTGGACGCTTTCCGGCGCCACCGCCGCNATGGTGGGCGACGTGATCGCGCGAGATTGNCCGGTGCATTGATCGCAGCATGAAAAAAGCCCGCCAGTGTCCCGGCGGGCTTTTTTCATTGTGAGAACGATCCCAGCGATCAGAACTTGTGCCGCACGCCCAGCATGACGCCCAGGCGCGAGTTGTTGCCATACGTGTTGCCCGAGTTGTTGAACGTGGCCGCGCTGTTCAGTGCAATCCAGGCGCCTTGCAGGCGGGTGTAATCAACTTCGGCGTAGACGTCAGTGCGCTTGCTGAGGGCGTAGTCGAGCATACCGGCGGTGGTCAGGCGCTTGCCGCTGGCATCGAGGTGCTTCATCCAGTCGTACTGCACGGTGCCGATGAAACTCAGTGCGCCGGAGATCGGTACCTTCGCGCCCACATAGGCGGCCTGGTTCTTGTAGTCGGCCACGTCGAGGCGGCTGTTCGTATAGCCCAGGTACCACGTCGCGATCGAGGTATCGAGCTTGCCGCCAAAACCCCAGACCGTCTGCTTGCTGGCGAGCGCCGCCGGCACCGCGCCGAAGAACGCCGATGACACATCGCGCGTGACCTGGTACACCGCGCCCACTTCAGCCGAGCCCATGCTGTAGACGATCGAGCCGGCGCCGGCCGAACTCTTGCTGAAGCTGCCCGCAGCCTCGCCAAAGGTCCANGCGCCCGCAAGCTGCAGCCCGCCGAACGACTTGATGTATTTGACCGTGTTGTCGTAGCGCAGGCCGGTGTAGTTGCCGCCCTGATAGCCAACGATGGAGTTGTTGGCAAACGCCATCGCCTCGTACGAAGACAAGACCTCGTGCGCCAGCGTGTATTGCCGACCGAGGTAAAGCTTGCCGTAGTCGCCTTCCAGGCCGACCACCGCGGTGCGTCCGAACAGGCGCCCGCCCTGCTGGCTGCCGCCGGTATCGGGGAAGAAGCCCGATTCCAGGATGAACATGGCCTTGGTGCCACCGCCCAGATCTTCCGTGCCGCGCAGTCCCCATCGGCTGCCGGTCAGCACACCGTCCATCATCTGCAGATTGCTGTTGCCCGCTGCGTTTTCGTGCGTGCTGTAGCGGATGGTGGTGTCGATCAGCCCGTAGAGCGTGACGCCGCCGGCGGTTTGCGCTGCCGCTGGCAGGCTCGTGGCTCCGAGCACCAGTGCGGCAATCATTGTCTTGTTCATGGCTCCCTTGTCTCCTCTTTGTGTGATGGGTATGAGTGTGCGACGGCCGCACGTGCAGCCGTGGTGTTGCGTAGATAGCGCCCACGGCCGCACAACCGTGAGTGCAAAAATTCTCGTGTCTCAGTGGTCAGCCGAAGTGGTGGCGCCGCGGCTCAGTTGTGCCTGCACAGCCATGCGCACGGCAGCATTTGCTGCGCCGTAGCCGAGGTAGCCGTTGCGCTGGACAAGCTCGAAGAAGAAGCGCTCGCGAAAGGGTTCGGTGTAGGCGTGCAGAAAATCGCCGTGCGGGTCGCGGTCGTAGAGAAGACCATCGTCGTGCAGGCGGTTGAGCAATGCGTCATCCAGCCCAAGTCGGGCGGCAACGTCGTCGTAATAGTTCTCGGGAACGTGCTGCAGGCGGGCCGCGCCACGGTCGATGGCCTCGATGGTCTCGAACAGTCGCTCAGTACGGAATGCAATGTGATGCACCCCCGAGCCCGCGTAGGCGGTGATGAACCTGCCCGTGGCCGTGCGCCCGCTTTCCGATACGTTGAGTGGAATCCGCACGTTGCGGTCCGGACTCACCATCGCCCGGCTTTTCACGAGGCCGTACGGGTCGGCAATCTCCTGTACGGCTTCGGCGTGCATGCCGAAGATGGCCCGGTAGAACAGCACGAAGCTGTCGAGCCTGTGCGCGGGCAGCGCCTGCGCAACGTGGTCGATCGATGCCCACCCGGCTGCATCGTCTTGCACGCCTGGATGCAAGACAAAATCGCTTTCGTAGATGCTGCGATCGGCCTCACGATCGTCGATCAGATAGAGCAGCGTGCCATCGGGCGCGCGCAGCGCGGGAATGCTGCGCTCAGTCGGCCCCACGGGCCCGCGCCATTCCTGGGCGCATAACTCACGTGCGCGTGCCATGGCGCGCTCGGCATCGTCTACTTTCAGGCCGATCGCNCAGACAGACGGCCCGTGCAACTGGAAGTGTTCCGACGCTGCGCTGTCCTGCTCCATATTCAAGATCACGTTGACGCCGCCCTGCCGATACAGGTCAACCGCCTTGGAGCGATGGTGCCCCGCAAGGATGAAACCCAGCGCACGCAGGCGCGTTTCAAGTTCCCGTCCTGCCGCAGCATCCACGGCAAACTCCAGGAAATCCACGCCTCCAAATTGCGCTGGCGCCGGCAGTTCCGCACCGCCAGCTTCGGACTCCAGCCAGCGCAGCGAACGCATGCCGTCCAGCGCCGTTAGTCGTGCGGGCGCAGAGCGGAATTCGTCATTGAAGACCTCAAGCGACAACGGCCCGGTATAGCCCGCAGCAAGCAGGTCGCGCGCAAACTCCGTCACAGCAAGGTCACCCTGCCCCGGGAAGTTACGGTGATGCCGGCTCCAGGACAGTACGTCCATCGACAATTTCGGGGCGTCTGCAAATTGCACAAAGAAGAGCTTGTCCGCCGGCACATCGTGGAGGCCATCCAGCGAATCGCCCAGCGAGAGCGTGTGGAAGCTGTCGAGAATCAGCCCCAACGCCGGGTGGTCAGCCTGTCGCACGATCTGCCACGCCTGCCGCCAGGTCCGCGTATGCCGCGCCCAGGCCAGTGCCTCATACCCCACGCGCAGCCCGCGCCGTGCCGCCGCTTCTGCCATCTGGCGCAGATCGTCTGCCGCGAGCGCCGGATCGTCGATAGCGATGTCCTGCACGTTGCTGCAGACGAGTACCATCTCGACGCCCAGCTCGGCCATCACGTCAAACTTGCGCTCGGCCCGCGCCAGGTTTCGCGCGAACAACTCTCGCGGCATGGCTTCGAAATCGCGGAACGGCTGATACAGCATGATCGCCAGCCCTAGGTCTGCCGCCATTTGCCGCACGCGCGCCGGCGATCCATCGAAATTCAGCAAATCGTTCTCGAAGATCTCGACACCGTCAAAGCCTGCGGCGGCGGCAGCCTCCAGCTTTTCAGGCAGCGTGCCGGACAGGCACACCGTGGCGATGCATTTGGGACGACGTGCTGGGTGAAGCGAGTTCATGGCGATACGGTGGTCGGGCGTCAAGCAATGCCCGCAGCGTAGGAGGNCCCCCACATGTCGACAAGCGGCATTCGCGCAACAGCGTTCGATGATCGTACAATCGTGCGCACATATCGCTCGTTTTTAGGGTTATCGCCATGACGAAGGAATCGCTCGACAGGCGCGACTGGATCGCCGGATTGGAAAAAGGGCTCACCATCCTGGAGGCGTTCGACCACGAGCACCCCCGGCTGACGCCCACCCAAGCCGCCGAGCTGACCGGCCTCACCCGCACAGCCGCGCGCCGCTACCTCCTGACGCTCGAGCACCTCGGCTACCTCACCAGTGAAGGCACGCTGTTCAGCCTGACGCCGCGCGTGCTGAAGGTGGGCTGGTCGTACTTCGATTCAGCGCGTCTGCCGCGCACGGTGCAGCCATTCCTGCAACAGGTGACCGCCGCCGTGGGCGAGGTGGCGTACCTCAGCGTGNTGGATGACTGGGAGCTCGTCTTCATCTCGCGCACCAGTACCAGCCGAGTGATGAGCACCGGATTCGTGCTGGGAGCGCGTGTGCCGGCGCCGCTCGCCTCGGCCGGCGTGATGATGCTGGCNGCGCAACCCGAGCAGAAGGTCAAGGCATGGCTGGAAACCTGTGTGCTGACGCCCTATACGCCTTACACGATCCTGCAGCGGGACCGCCTGTTCGATGAAATCCGCAAGGCTGGTCGGCAGGACTACGCCGTGGTCGAACAGCAATTGCAGATTGGCGTGCGCGGTGTGGCGGTACCGCTGCGGGATCGNCACGGCAACGTGATCGCCGCACTGAGCGTGAACATGCAGGTCGGTGAAGAAACCACGGAGCACGCTTTGCAGCGGGTGCTGCAGGTGCTGCAGGACACCGCGCTTTCGATCATGCGTGTGCTGTAGCGCCTTCCGCCCCGGGAGATAGACAGACTCGGAGAAACCCTCGNGTCGTACGTTATTCGCACCATTCCGTGCGATTATCGAACGTTTTCAATCCACAGTCGCTTGTGCCCCGCCATGGCGGCGGACTACGCTGCGTTGCGTGTACAGACGGTCCTTCATCGAACGAATCGCACGATAGACCGCACAGATAAAACCGGAGACAACCATGACCGCAGCCCCTGCCCACGAGCCCCTGGGCAAGCACCAGTCGAAGAAAGCCGCCGCCAGCGGCTGGATCGGCTCGGCGCTCGAGTACTACGACTTCTTNATCTACGCCACCGCNGCGGCGCTGATCTTTCCNCAGATNTTCTTCCCCAAGGGNGACCCGAAGACGGCCATCATCGCCTCACTGGCCACNTATGGCGTGGGTTATATCGCNCGGCCGATCGGTGCGTTCGTGCTGGGCCATCTGGGCGACACGCACGGGCGCAAGAACGTGCTGCTCTGGTGCATGTTCCTCATGGGTTTTTCGACGATTGCCGTGGGCCTGTTGCCGACGTACGACCAAGTTGGGCTGTTGGCGCCCACGTTGCTGGTCATCATGCGGCTCATCCAGGGTTTTGCCGTGGCCGGTGAAATTTCGGGCGCCAGTTCCATGATCCTGGAGCACGCCCCATTTGGCCGGCGCGGGTTCTTCGCGAGCTTTACGCTGCAAGGCGTGCAGGCCGGGCAGATCCTGGCCGCTGCCGTGTTTCTGCCGCTGGCGCACTACATGCCCGCCGACCAGTTCAACGCCTGGGGCTGGCGCATTCCGTTCGTTCTGAGCTTCGTCGTCATNATCGCCGGCTACGTCATCCGCCGCGAAGTGCACGAAACCCCCGCTTTTACCGCTGAGCAACAGCAGCAAGGCCGCCCACGCTCGCCCGTGATCGACGCCTTCAAATACAGCACGCCAGACATGCTGCGCGTGGTCTGCATGGCGCTGATGAACGTGATTCCGGTGGTGGCGACCATCTTTGGCGCCGCCTATGCGGTGCAGCCGGCTTACGGCATCGGCTTTGCCAAAGACATCTACCTGTGGATTCCGGTGGTGGGCAACATCGTTGCCGTGCTGGTCATTCCGTATGTTGGCGACCTGTCCGACCGCATCGGCCGCAAGCCACCGATCGTGATCGGTTCGCTGCTCGCCGGGGTGCTTGCTTTTGCCTACCTGTACGCCATCAGCATCAAGAACGTGCCGCTTGCCTTCGTCATCTCGATTCTGATGTGGGGCGTGGTCTACCAAGGCTACAACGCGGTGTTCCCGAGCTTCTATCCGGAGTTGTTCCCGACGCGCACCCGTGTGTCGGCCATGGCGATTTCGCAGAACATCGGTACCGCCATCACTGCCATGCTGCCGGCCCTCTTCACCGCCGTGGCGCCGCCAGGAGCCACCAACATNTGGCTGACCGTGGGCGCCATTGCCTTTGGCGTCACGGTGATTGCCGCCGTGGCCGCCATGACCGCACGCGAGACCTACCGCATCCATATGGACGACCTGGGCAAGCCAGCCGCCCAACCCGTCGACAAGGCTGAATATGCCCGCCAGCGGGCCGGAGCCTTGGCCGCCTGAAACCCGCACGCCTGAACCATGATTTCTGGAAAAACCACCCTCATCGCCCACATCGGCTACCCGACGGAGACGTTCAAGTCGCCGATGATCTACAACCCCTGGTTCGAGCAAAAAGGCATCGACGCCGTTGTGGTGCCCATGGGGGTCAAGGCAGANGATTACGCGCANAGCTTCCAGTCGATCTGCCGCTTCACCAACCTGCGTGGCGCGCTGATCACGATGCCGCACAAGGTCACCACGGTGAATCTGGTCGATGAGGTCACGCCGGCCGTGCGCATCGCGGGGGCTTGCAACGCGGTGCTCAANCGCGATGACGGCACGTTGCTGGGCGACCAGTTCGATGGTGCAGGCTTCGTGCGCGGCGTGCTTCGCAAGGGGCGCCAACTGNAAGGGGCGCGTGTGCTGCTTTCAGGGGCCGGCGGTGTCGGCTCNGCGATTGCCGCGTCGCTGGCCGCTGCGGGTGTGGGCGAACTTGCTTTGTATGACACCCGCGCAGAATCGGCGGAATCGCTGGGCCGACGTCTGCGCGAGCANTANCCNGCGCTGGTGGTGCGCACCGGTTCGAATGATCCGGACGGCTTCGATGTNGTGGTCAACGCCACGCCGGTGGGCATGAAAGAAGACGATCCGCTGCCCTTCGACGTGGCACGCATCGCGCCGAGCTGCTTTGTTGGCGAGGTGGTGATGAAATCCGANTACACGCCGTTGCTGCGCGCNGCGCTCGACAAGGGTTGCGATGTCCAGGTCGGNACCGACATGCTGTTCGANATGATTCCCGCGTACCTGGAGTTCTTNGGTTTCGGCACCGCCACCGCAGATGAGTTGCGGCGCAGCGCAGCCATTGCATACTGAGCTGATGACGCGTCGCCCTTTGAGCTTTGCCCTGCTGCTGCCGCTATTGCTGTCGGCACAGCCGGTTGCGACCGACAGTTATCTCCCCGCCCTTCCCGCCATTGCCCAGACGCTGGGCTCGGCCAGCACGAGCCTCACGGTCTTCGCGCTGGCCTTTGGCATTGGACAACTGCCGATGGGCAGCCTTGCCGATCGTTTTGGCCGTCGTCAGGTGCTGCTGATCGGGCTCGCGTGCTATGCCGTGGCTGCACTGGCCGGCGCGCTGGCGGTAACCGCTTCCATGTTGACCGCTGCACGCGCCCTGCAGGGGTTCTCGATGGCCGCCATCCTGGTGTGCGCACGCGCAGCCGTACGTGATCTGCACCCGGCACGCGATGGTCCGCACGTCATGGCGCGTGGCCTCACGGGGCTGGGTTTCGTTGCGTTGGTGGCACCGATTCTGGGTGCCTTTGTCGCGCAACACGCGGGTTGGCGCTGGGTGCTGGCGGGCATGAGCTTCTATGCAATCGTTCTATGGGTGATGTGCTGGCACGGCTTTGCCGAAACCCGGCAAGAGACACAGAGCCAGGCAGGCAGCGTGCGCGAGATCTTCGCCAGCGCGGATTTTCGCGTCTGGGGGTTGCTGGCAGCCACGACCTACGCCGGCATCTTCTGCTTCCTGCTGCTTTCGCCGATGGTCTATATCGCCTATCTCGGCCTGTCTCCCGAGCTTTATGGCTGGATACCGGCCGGCGGATCGCTCGTCTATATCCTCAGTACAACGGGCTGCCGGCGCCTGCTGCGCCGGCAGAGCCTCGTGCGGACGGTGCAGCAAGGCGCAACGCTCAGCCTGCTCGGCGCGGGCATCCAGGGCTTGGGCTGCTGGCTGCTTCCCGGGCAAGCGTGGCCGCTGCTGCTCGGACACGGCATCTATTGCATGGGCCACGGCATTCATCAGCCTTGCGGCCAGGCAGGTGCGGTGGGCGAGCTGCCGCATCTTGCGGGGCGCGCGGTGTCATGGTCAGGCTTCATCATGATGCTGGCGGCCTTCTGCCTGGGGCAGACCGCGGCCGCCTTTGACGATACATCGCACAGCCTTGGCGCCTGGCCCATGGTGGTGCCGATGATGCTTGCCGGCGCCGTGTTGGCGTCCATCGCTTTCCTTTGGCTACCGAAGCTGCAGAGCCAGCCGGATCCACAAAGGGCTGCCGCATAGCGACTGTGGGATGCGCATTGCCACCCGCGTGGTACACAATGCGGTGTCTGCATTCTTAGCTTCAGCCACAGGAGTCTCACCATGAGCCGCAACGCCGACCTGCCATTCAAGACCGCCGGCTTGGAGTTCATCGAGTTCGCCACGCAAGCGCCGGCTGCGCTTGGCCAGGTGTTTGCATCGCTCGGCTTCAAGGCCATCGCGCGGCACGTAAGCAAGGACGTCACGCTGTATCGGCAAGGCGACATGAACTTCCTCGTCAACGCCGAAGCCGATTCCTTCGCGCACCGCTGGGCTGAGGAATATGGCGTGGGTATCTGCGCCATCGGCATCCGNGTTGACGACGCCCAGCACGCCTACGACCGCGCCGTCGAACTGGGTGCATGGCCGGCCGAGGCCGAGCCCATCGGGCCGAGCGAGCTGGTGATCCCCGCCATCCAGGGCGTGGGCGATACGCACCTGCATTTTGTCGATCGCTGGCGCGGCAAGCACGGTGCCAGGGGCGGCCTGGGCGACATCTCCATCTACGACATCGACTTTCGCCCGCTGGACGCAGAGACCGCGCATGAGGACTGGCACCACGCTGGCGTTGGGCTGGCACGCGTCGACCACCTGACGCAGACCGTCGGCGCGGGCCGCCTGCAGGATTGGATCGACTTCTACCGCAACCAGCTCGGCTTCAGCGAAATCCACGAATTGCATGCCAACTGGCACGTCGCGGCGGATTCCCGCGTGATGGTGTCGTCGTGCGGCATGATCCGNATCCCGCTCTATGAAGAAGGCACGCACCGCGCGCACCTCATGCACGCCTACCTGCCCGACCACCCCGGCGAAGGCGTGCAACACATTGCGCTGGCCACCGACGACATCTTGCGCACAGCCGCCGCGCTGGCCGCCAACGGCCTCACCTTTGTCGAGCCCCCGGCGCACTACTACGACACCGTCGACGCACGCCTGCCCGGTCACGGATTGGACCTGGCAGCCTTGCGCCGATACGGCATTCTGGTCGACGGCGAGATCGTCGACGGCGTGCCCAAACTGTTCCTGCA
>Ga0055527_1000675_pt1 | contig 10217 bp, 8 predicted proteins | sample AraplaCol_mMS_r2_FD_55010 | JGI IMG/M metagenome (GOLD analysis project Ga0055527, IMG submission 55010) | Arabidopsis root microbial communities from North Carolina, USA - plate scrape CL_Col_mMS_r2 | ecosystem: Host-associated > Plants > Roots > Endosphere | place: USA: North Carolina...
CCTTCCTTCGCCTGCGCGAGCGCGACCTGCATGATTTCCTTCGTGATGCCCTGGATCTTGATGTCCATCTGCAGCGCCGTCACGCCTTGCTCCGTGCCGGCTACCTTGAAGTCCATGTCGCCGAGGTGATCCTCGTCGCCGAGGATGTCGGTCAGCACCGCGAACTTGTTGCCTTCGAGGATCAGGCCCATCGCGATACCCGCGACGTGCGCCTTCATCGGCACGCCGGCGTCCATCAGCGCGAGGCAGCCGCCGCACACCGATGCCATCGACGACGAACCGTTCGACTCGGTGATTTCCGACACGACGCGGATCGAGTAGCCGAATTCGTCGGCGCTCGGCAGGCACTTGACCAGCGCGCGCTTGGCCAGCCGGCCGTGGCCGATTTCGCGGCGCTTCGGCGAGCCGACGCGGCCCGTTTCGCCGGTCGCGAACGGGGGCATGTTGTAGTGGAGCATGAAGCGCTCGCGGTATTCGCCTTCGAGCGCGTCGATGATCTGCTCGTCACCCTTCGTGCCGAGCGTCGCGACGACCAGCGCCTGCGTCTCGCCGCGCGTGAACAGCGCCGAGCCGTGGGTACGCGGCAGCACGCCGGTGCGGATTTCGATCGGACGCACGGTGCGCGTGTCACGGCCGTCGATGCGCGGCTCGCCGTTCAGGATCTGCGAACGGACGATCTTCGCTTCGATGTCGAACAGCACGTTGCCGACCGTGGCCTTGTCGGCCGCGACCGTACCGGCCGCCAGCGCGTCTTCCTCGAGCTTCGCCGAGGTTGCCGCATAGACTTCCTTCAGCTTCGCCGAACGCGCCTGCTTGTCGCGAGCTGGTAAGCGGCGAGCAGATCGTTCTGCGCCAGCTCGGTCACGCGCGCGATCAGCGCCTCGTTCTTCGGCGCCGGCTGCCAGTCCCACTCGGGCTTGCCGCCGTCGCGCACCAGTTCGTGGATCGCGTCGATCGCGATNTGCATCTGCTCGTGGCCGAACACCACGGCGCCCAGCATCACTTCTTCCGACAGTTGGTCGGCTTCCGACTCGACCATCAGCACGGCGCGCTCCGTACCCGCGACGACGAGGTCGAGGCTCGATGCCTTGAGCTGGTCACGCGTCGGGTTCAGCACGTANGCGTTGTCGATGTATGCCACGCGTGCGGCACCGACCGGGCCGTTGAACGGCAGGCCCGACACGGCGAGCGCGGCCGATGCGCCGATCAGCGCGGGGATGTCGGCCGGGATTTCCGGGTTCACGGACAGCACGTGGATCACGACCTGGACTTCGTTGTAGAAGCCTTCCGGGAACAGCGGGCGCAGCGGACGGTCGATCAGGCGCGACGTCAGCGTCTCGTGCTCCGACGGACGGCCTTCGCGGCGNAAGAAGCCGCCCGGGATCTTGCCGGCCGAGTAGGTCTTCTCGAGGTAGTCGACGGTCAACGGGAAGAAATCCTGNCCCGGCTTCGCCGACTTCGCGCCGACGACGGTTGCCAGCACGACGGTGTCTTCGACGTCGACGATCACGGCNCCGCTCGCCTGGCGGGCGACTTCACCGGTTTCGAGGCGCACCTTGTGCTGGCCCCACTGGAATTCCTTCACGACCTTGTTGAACATGGACATGGTTGCTCCTTTGTATTCATGCATTTCATTCGCCGCGCCGGCCATCCCGCGCGGCGGCGTCCCGACCGAATCACCCGGAGCAAGGTGTGTTTTTTATGCCATTCCAGCGCGGCGCTCAGGCAGCGNCGCGCTGGAATGACACAAATCCTGCCCCGGTATCGGTCGTGGCGGCGGCCCCGCACGAACGTGCCGGACAGCCTGCGATGCGTGTGACGCTACGCACCGCGCAAAAACAAAATGCCTGTATCAGCGGACTGACACAGGCATCTTGCTGGCGGCAATCGCCTCGATTACTTACGCAGACCCAGCTTCTCGATCAGTGCGCGGTAACGGTCGGCATCCTTGCCCTTGAGGTAGTCGAGCAGCTTGCGGCGGCGGCTCACCATGCGCAGCAGGCCGCGGCGGCTGTGGTGATCCTTCGCGTGGGTCTTGAAGTGACCCGTCAGTTCGACGATACGTGCGGTCAGCAGTGCGACCTGGACTTCGGGCGACCCCGTGTCGTTGGTACCGCGGGCGAACTGAGCAACGACTTCCGACTTCTTGATATCTGCAACAGACATGTGATTTCCTTTCTAACTGAACAGGCGGACACGGAAGAATGGCCGTGCCGTGACTTACAACCGGCGCGCATTGTAGCACAACTCGGTGCCGTTCTTANCGCCCTCCGTCACGGGCGCGTCATCGANCACGTCGACGGCATCTCCGTACGCTGCGCCGGCACCGCGAGCACCGTCCGGAAGCCNTAGCCCGATCCCTCGTTGTCGAAGCGCACGCCCGGCGTGCCGACCTTGTCCATNTCCATCACGTAAAGGGGCTGGATCANCTGGTGATCCTGGGCGCGCATCCGCGACGCGTGGAAGCCGTCGTCGAACGGCAGGCCCTCGAGCGCACGCGCGACCGCGACCGGGTCGGCCGAACCCGCGCGGGTCATCGCCGCGGCCAGCATCTCGATCATCTGGCTCATCCGCCGCACCGGGTAGTCGTCCTGCGCGGCCGGGAAACGGGTCCGGAACGCGCGGTAGAACGCGTCGGACTTGGCGCCGCCCGCGTTCGGGTGCCAGTCGGCCACCGCCACGACGCGGCCGACACCCGCGTCGCCGAGGGCCGCCGGCGCGCCGAGGCTGTTGCCGTAGAACGTATAGAACTTCGCGTCGAGCCCCTGTTCGCGCGCCGCCTTCACGAGCAGCGTGAGGTCGTTGCCCCAGTTGCCGGTCACGACGGCGTCCGCGCCGCTGGCGCGGATCTTCGCGATATACGGCGAGAAATCCTTGATCCGGCCGATCGGGTGGAATTCGTCGCCCGCGATCGTCACGTCCGGGCGCCGCGCCGCGAGCGCCTGCCGCGCGAGGGTGCTGACGTCGTGGCCGAAGCTGTAGTCCTGGTTCAACAGATAGACCTTTCGCAGCGCGCGATCGCGCGCCATCACGTCCGCAAGCGCGGCCATCCGCATGCCGGCATGCGCATCGAAGCGGAAATGCCAGAAACTGCAACGCGCGCCGGTCAGCGCCGGATCGTCGGCCGAATAGTTCAGGAACAGCATCCGGTTGTCCGGATCGCGCGCGTTCAGCTTGTCGAGCGCGGCGACGAGCGCGGCCGCGACGGCCGAGCTGTTGCCCTGCGCGACGAAGCCGACATGCCGGTCGGCGGCCGCGCGCAACTGCACGAGCGCCTCCTCCGGGCTGCCCTTGCTGTCGAGCACGACGAGTTCGAGCGGATGCGCGCCGTCACGCAGCTTCACGCCGCCCGCCGCATTGACCCGCTCGACACCGAAGCGCAGGTTGCGCTCCACCGCCGCGCCCGCGTTCGCGAACGGGCCCGACATCCCCTCGATCAGCGCGATCCGCACCGGCTCGCCGCCGGCAAACGCGGACGACACCAGCATCCACCCCGCGCTCCACGCGAGCGCGCACCGTTTCCACCCCTGCATCGGCCACCTGCCCTTCAATCTGCCCGAGAAGCGCGGATCATAGGCCGCCGCGCCCGCCACCCGCAAGCGCGACAGCCTGCGATCCGCACCGATTTTTTCCGCGCGATGCGCCGTCGCGCGCCGTCCGTGATAAAACGGGACTTGTTTCCGTGTTCTGGAGAATCCGATGCGCATTCGCATTCCCGCGCGCCTGCCCGTGCTGATCGCCGGTGCCGCCGCGCTGCTGGCCGGTTGCGCGCAACCGTGGCAGCAATACCAGGCCGGCCAGGACGAGTCGGCGATCGTCGCGCGCATGGGCCCGCCGCGCGAGATCTACGACCTGCCCGGCGGCGGCAAGCGCCTGATGTGGCCGACTCAGCCGATGGGCGAAATCACGGTCGCGGCCGACGTCGACGCAGCCCACCGGATCGTCAACGTGCGCCAGGTACTGCAGCCGAGCGAGTTCTATCGCGCGGAGATCGGCAAGTGGACGAAGACAGACGTCCTCGTCAATTTCGGACGCCCGGTCGAGACTTCCTACTTCCCGCTGATGAAACGCGAGGTTTGGACGTACCGGTATCTCGAGGACAACGTCTGGTACATGATGTACAGCTTCTACTTCGATCCGCAGGGCATCCTGCGCACCACGCAGAAAACACCGGACCCGCTGCACGATCCCGATCGCCGCACCCTGTTCTGACCGATTGCGTATTTATACGCAATTGTCGCAATGGCCATTCACGAATTATTGCGTGAATGGCCATTTCATTTTTTCCGCTGCCTTATTTAATTCAACGAATAAGACGGAAAACTTTTCCGATCGATGACATTGCGATGGCAATACNCTGAACGCCCCGTCATGCGGGCCGTAGCGGGAAACAGGCACGCCCGGGGCATGTCATGCGTCGCACTGGTGCATGCAATGCACTACGCCCAATCAATTTGAAACAATTTGTATCAACCCACCCGCAGTGCTAGGGCATACCCCTAATATCAGTCGAAAATCCAACCTTTCAATTTAGAAAGCATGCGATTGCGCCATTTCGTTCGATATTTATTTGCCTTTATCAAAAAGGAGTCCTCATGAATCGCCCCAAGAGCATGCTGGTTGCCAACATTGCCTGGGCCCGCGAGACGCGCGAACACACGCCCGGCTTTTTCGACGCGCTCGCGCGCGGCCAGAATCCGCGCGTACTGTGGATCGGTTGCGCGGACAGCCGCGTGCCAGCCGAAACCATCACGCACTGCGCGCCCGGCGAGCTGTTCGTCCATCGCAACATCGCGAACCTGTTCCACCCCGACGACGACAATTCCGCCAGCGTGCTCGAGTACGCGGTGCGGGTGCTGAAGGTCGACCACGTGATCGTGTGCGGTCACTACGGGTGCGGCGGCGTGCGTGCATCGCTGCTGCCGCCGCCCGCCGACCTGCCACACGTCGCGCGCCGCATCGCGCCGCTCTGCGCACTCGCGCGGCGCCATCGCGACACGCTCGACGGGCTCGACGACATGGCCGCCGCCGACCGCCTCGCCGAGCTGAACGTGCTCGAACAGGTGCGGCTGCTGCGCGCGTCGCCGATCGTGCGCGGCCGCGAGCGGCCACCGCTCGTGCATGGCTGGATCTTTTCGCTCGCCGACGGCCGCCTGAAGGAGCTCGATTCCGGCTATGCGGCGTCGCCGACCGAAGCCGAGCCCGAGCCCGAGCGCGCTGCCGCCGTCGCGCTCGGTTGACCCGCGCCCTGCCCCTCCACGCCAACGAAACCACCCCAACCATGAAACTGAACGAGCGCCTATCCACCCTGCCGCGCGACATCGTCGCCGGCATCGTCGTTTTCCTCGTCGCGCTACCGCTCTGTCTCGGCATCGCCAATGCGTCCGGCGTCGAGCCGTTCGCCGGGCTCGTGTCGGGCATCGTCGGCGGCATCGTCGTCGCACTGCTGAGCGGCTCGTCGCTGTCCGTCAGCGGGCCGGCCGCCGGCCTCGTCGTGATCGTCGTCGAAGGGATCGCGCAACTCGGCAGCTTCTCCGCGTTCCTGCTCGCGGTGCTGCTGTCCGGCGTGCTGCAGTTCGGCTTCGGCATGCTGCGCGCCGGCCGCTTCGCCGCTTACGTGCCATCGCCGGTCATCAAGGGCATGCTCGCCGCGATCGGCCTGCTGCTGATCGTGAAGCAGATTCCGTTCGCATTCGGCCTCGGCGGCCAGGCCGCGCAATCGTTTGCGAACTGGCCGAGCCTGCCGACCGCATGGGCCGCCACGGTGATCGCGCTTGCGTCGCTCGGGCTGCTGATCGCGTGGGACACGCCGGCTCTCAAGCGCTTCGCGTGGGTGCGCTCGGTACCCGCGCCGCTCGCGGTCGTCGTGCTCGGCATCGGCGCGACGCTCGTGCTCGGCGTGGTCGCACCGGCAGCCGCACCGGGCGCCGCCCATCGCGTCACGCTGCCCGAATTCGACTCGTTCGCGGCGCTCGCGGCATCGCTCAAGCATGCAGAGCTCGGCCCGAACTTCGCGCAACTGCTCAATCCGGACGTATGGCGCGTGGCGATCACGCTTGCGGTCGTCGCAAGCCTCGAGACGCTGCTGTGCCTCGAAGCGGTCGAACAGATCGATCCGAAGCGGCGGCCGACGCAACCCGATCGCGAGCTGAAGGCGCAGGGCGTCGGTAACCTCGTCGCGGGCGCCGTCGGCGGCCTGCCGATCACGTCGGTGATCGTGCGCAGTTCGGCCAACGTCAACGCCGGCGCGCAAAGCCGGATGTCCGCGATCGTGCACGGGGTCCTGCTGCTCGCGAGCGTGTTTGCGCTCACCGGCCTGATCAACCTGATCCCGCTCGCGAGCCTGGCCGCGATCCTGATCCACACCGGTCTGAAGCTCGCGAAGCCCGCGCTGTTCCGCTCGGTCATGAAGCAAGGCCCGGCCGCGTTCGCGCCGTTCGCGGCGACGATCGCGGGTGTGCTGGCGGTCGACCTGCTGTTCGGCATCGCGCTCGGCCTCGCATGCAGCGTGCTGGCCGTCGCCGTCGCGAACCTGAAGAGCCCCGTCACGCTCGCGCAGCATGACGATCACTTCCTGCTGTCGTTCCGCAAGGACGTGTCGTTTCTCGGCAAGGTGCAGGTCAAGCACCACCTGCGGCACATTCCGGACCGGGCGGCGGTGATCATCGACGCGACGCGCGCCGACTACATCGATCACGACGTGCTCGAACTGCTCGATGCGTTCGTCGCCGATGCGCCGCGGCGCGGGATCGCGGTCGAGTTCCGCCGGCGCAATCCGGCGCCACGCCCGGCGGCGCGCCGCTGGCTGTTCCGCGCGCCGGCCGCGGAATGAGCGGCCAATGAAAAAACGCCCCGGCGGCGCAGGGCCGCACGGGGCGTCTCGGTGCCGCGCAACGCGCGGCGCTTACGCGCGCTGCGGGTTGAGCTTGTCGTCCTTCGAGTGCAGCTTGTTCAGCGCGGAAATGTACGCCTTCGCGGATGCGGCGACGATATCCGGATCGGTGCCCACGCCGTTGACGATCCGCCCGCTCTTCGACAGCCGGACGGTCACTTCGCCCTGCGCCTGCGTGCCGGTCGTGATCGCGTTGACCGAGTACAGCAGCAGCTCGGACCCGCTGCCGACTTCACCCTCGATCGCATTGAACGTCGCGTCGACCGGGCCGTTGCCGCGCGCCTCGCCGGTCACTTCCTTGCCTTCGACCGCGAACACGACCTTCGCCTGCGGCTGCTCGCCCGTTTCCGAACGCTGCGACAGCGACACGAACTTGAAGTGCTCCTGTTCCTGCGCGAGCGCCGATTCCTCGGACACGATCGCGATGATGTCCTCGTCGAAGATCTCGGCCTTGCGGTCGGCCAGATCCTTGAAGCGCATGAACGCGGCATTCAGTTCGGCTTCGCTGTCGAGCGACACGCCCAGCTCCTGCAGACGCTGCTTGAACGCGTTGCGGCCCGACAGCTTGCCGAGCACGATCTTGTTCGCGGTCCAGCCCACGTCTTCCGCACGCATGATCTCGTAGGTGTCGCGCGCCTTCAGCACGCCGTCCTGGTGAATGCCCGATGCGTGCGCGAATGCGTTGGCGCCGACCACCGCCTTGTTCGGCTGCACGACGAAGCCGGTAATCTGCGACACGAGCTTCGACGTCGGCACGATCTGCGTCGTGTCGATGCCGACGTCGAGACCGAAGTAGTCCTTGCGGGTCTTCACGGCCATCACGATTTCCTCGAGCGACGTGTTGCCCGCGCGCTCGCCGAGACCGTTGATCGTGCATTCGATCTGCCGCGCACCGCCGATCTTCACGCCGGCGAGCGAGTTCGCCACCGCCATCCCGAGGTCNTTGTGGCAATGCACGGAGAAGATCGCCTTGTCCGAGTTCGGAATGCGNTCGCGCAGCGTCTTCACGAGGTTGCCGTAGAGTTCCGGCACGCCGTAGCCGACCGTATCGGCGATGTTGATCGTCGTCGCGCCCTCGGCGATCACCGCTTCCAGCACACGGCACAGGAAATCGAGATCCGAACGGCTGCCGTCTTCCGGCGAGAATTCGACGTTGTCGGTGAACTTGCGCGCGAAACGCACCGCGAGACGCGCCTGCTCGAACACCTGGTCCGGCGTCATCCGCAGCTTCTTCTCCATGTGCAGCGGCGACGTCGCGATGAACGTATGGATCCGCGCGCTGTTGGCCGGCTTGAGCGCGTCCGCCGCGCGCTGGATGTCCTTGTCGTTGGCCCGCGCCAGCGAACAGATCGTGCTGTCCTTCACGAGACCGGCGATCGTGTGGATCGCGTCGAAATCGCCGTTCGAGCTGGCGGCGAAACCGGCCTCGATCACGTCGACCTTCATCCGCTCGAGGTGCTTCGCGATGCGGATTTTCTCTTCCTTCGTCATCGACGCGCCGGGCGATTGCTCGCCGTCACGCAACGTCGTATCGAAAATGATCAGCTTGTCTGTCATGGGGGGCTCCAGGGCTCTTTTATACGGAAGTCAAACGTAACGAGATCGCGCCACCGCTGGCGACGCTCAACAACAGACGAGGCTTGAGACGGAGGGCGAGAACAGTCAGCGCGGCAGGCGCGCCGAAGCTGGCGCGCGTAGCAGCGCACCGGCTAGAAGGAGGGAGAAGCGGGGAAATGCAGTCATGCCGCAGACTATAGCGACATTCCGTGGACCGCGCAATTGGACGACACCCGGGGACGGCACCCGGAAACCGTGAACCGGCGCGGCCCGGCTCGAAAAAGGGGCAAATGAAAACGGCGGCCCCGAGACCGCCGTTTCCGGGCAAATCGTGCGTCGGCGTCAGTGATCGCGCTGCGACGAGCGCGCCGGATTCGCGCGCCCGCGGATGGCCATGTAGGCCCAGAACACGTAGCCGGACAGACCGTACAGCACGAACAGGCAGAACAGCATCAGCGGCGGATCGGACGACACGAGCACGAACGCGACGACGACGAGCAGGATCGCCGCGAACGGCACGCGGTGCCGCACGTCGAGCGCCTTGCCGCTGTAGAACGGCGCGTTCGACACCATCGTCACGCCCGCGTAGATCGTCAGCACGAACGCGACCCACGGCAGCCAGCCGAGCTTCATCGGCACGCGGTTGTCGGTCGCGAGCCACACGAAGCCGGCGATCAGCGCGGCGGCGGCCGGGCTCGGCAACCCCTGGAAGAAGCGCTTGTCGACCACGCCGATGTTCGTGTTGAAGCGCGCGAGGCGCAGCGCGGCGCCCGAGCAATAGACGAACGCGGCGAGCCAGCCCCAGCGGCCGAGATCCTTCAGCACCCACTCGTACATCACGAGCGCGGGCGCGACGCCGAACGACACCATGTCGGAAAGGCTATCGAACTGCTCGCCGAACGCGCTCTGCGTATGGGTCATGCGCGCGACGCGCCCGTCCATCCCGTCGAGCACCATCGCCACGAAAATCGCGATCGCGGCGATCTCGAAGCGTACGTTCATCGCCTGCACAACCGCGAAGAAGCCGCAGAACAGCGCGGCGGTCGTGAATGCGTTCGGCAGCAGATAGATGCCGCGCGTCTTCAGGAACCGCTGGCGCGCGGCGCGGCGGCTCTCGAGCGGCGCCGCATCGGGCGCCATCACCTTGTTGCGGCGGAACGGGCGTGGCGTCTGGCCGGAGCCGTTACGCGGCCGACGCGGTTTGAATGCGGCCATCGTGCGCCCCGCCGCTTACTGTTCGAGCTCGGCGAGGATCGTCGACGACGCGTAGACCTTCTCGCCGATCGACACCTTCGCGCGGCTGCCNAGCGGCAGGTACACGTCGACGCGCGAACCGAAGCGGATGAACCCGTAACGCTGGCCGCGCGACAGCGGCTCNCCGGCGCGCACGTAGCAGAGNATCCGGCGGGCGATCAGGCCGGCGATCTGCACGGACGTGACGGTCTTGCCGCTCGCCGTCTGGATCACGACCGCATTGCGCTCGTTCTCNGTCGACGCCTTGTCGATCGCCGCGTTCAGGAACGCACCCGGGAANTACTCGACCTTGCTGATCGCGCCATCGACCGGCGAACGCTGCGAATGGACATTGAAGACATTCATGAACACGCTGATCTTCAGCGCTTCGCGGTTCGCGTACGGATCCTGCGCGGTCTCGACCGCGACGATGCGGCCGTCTGCCGGGCACAGCACCGCGTTCGGCTGCGCCGGGATCGGGCGCTGCGGATCGCGGAAGAACTGGACGACGAANACGAGCAGCAGCCAGAACGGC
>Ga0055527_1000688_pt1 | contig 9890 bp, 10 predicted proteins | sample AraplaCol_mMS_r2_FD_55010 | JGI IMG/M metagenome (GOLD analysis project Ga0055527, IMG submission 55010) | Arabidopsis root microbial communities from North Carolina, USA - plate scrape CL_Col_mMS_r2 | ecosystem: Host-associated > Plants > Roots > Endosphere | place: USA: North Carolina...
CATTGTCGCGGGCTCGGCGTCGTTTATTGAGCCGGCGAAAGCGGAAATCTATTCGGTCTATGACGAAAAGAACGTCGCCCAGGCGATCGCGATGGTCGGGCAGCTCAAACAACAAGTGCAGCAGGAGATGGCGTTGTACCGCTCAATGAGCGGCGCGCGCGGCTTTGGTGCGTTGCTGGATAGACCGGGGGTGGTTAATGCGTTGCCGGGCAATTGGCAAAGCGTGTATGCAGCGATTCGCGAGGGAGGGTATGCCGGATTGACTGGTCCGGCCCAGGCGCTGCGTGCGCAAAGCAAGCTCTACGACTGTGAAGATCAGCATGGCATCGATCAGCGAATTTGTCAGCGTGCATTAAACAAGCCATTTCAGGATAAGGCACTTGGCCTGCAGGCATATCAGACCGAGCTTGCCGAACTCGACCGGATTGAACGTCTGATGCGGCACATCGATACGACACGGGATCCGAAGGGTATCGCGGAACTGCAAGCACGAATCCAGTCGGAGAGTGTGGCGGTCGGAAACGAAATGACGAAGTTGCAGATGTTCAAGATGCTCGCGGAAACCGAGGATCGCTTGATTACCGAGCAGCAGACTGAACTGCTTCTTAAGCGAGCGGGCAACACGCGGCGACTTCAGGATCAGATGGTGCCGATCACGTTTGGTCGATAAGGAGAACTGCAATGACGCGACGCCGGATGATATGCGTGCTTATCGGGCTGAGCATGTCGATGTCCGGATGCANCGGTGTGCCGTCCAGGCTCGTGCTACCCGATGGAGCTCACCGCGTACCGGTCAATCAGCAACTNCCGGTGCCNCCGGGGGCGAACCTGCGGCTGGATGGAGCTTGTCCGTGAACGATCAAAGCGATTATCGGCGTGCGCTTGATTTTGAGGCGTCGCTCACCGCNTTGCAGGCATGCTCCGANCGTCGCGCATGGCAAGTGGCGTTTGCCGCCGTTATTGTTGCGNTCGGTTCGGTAGCGGCGCTTGCCGNGATGATGCCGTTTTATCGCGTGGTGCCGTTGCCTATCGAGGTGAACAAGCTCACCGGCGAGGCGCAATTCNTCGAGGTGCTCGACGCAAAACACGTGCCGCTGCGTGAGATCGAAGATAAGCACTGGGTCGAAGTCTATGTACGCACTCGCGAGCGCTACGACTGGGGACTGTTGCAAATGGATTATGACCGTGTCCTGGATATGAGCGACGAATCGGTCGCGCGCGCATATCGTCAAATCTATAGCGGTCCGAACGCGTTGGATCAGCAACTGGGCGCNTCAGTTCAATACCGCACCCGAATAGTATCGACGACGCTCGTGCCCGACGAGCCGGGACATGCTGTNGTGCATCTCGAGCGCACGGTGCGCAAGAANGGCATCGATACCGGTGAGCCAGCAAAGCGCTTTGTGATTACGCTCGCCTTTACCTACCGCCCCACGGTGCTGGTGCGGGAACGTTCGGCCATCGAAAATCCATTCGGCTTCAAGGTGACGGCGTACAGCCGAGATGTGGAGGATACGCCACCTGCTCCACAGCCCGGTGCAGGAGCTGGCCGATGAAGACGCTCGCGACCATGGCGATCCTGTTGGCGTGCTTTGCGGCGCAAGCAGTCGACGCACACATCATGCCGGACTGGACGCGCGATGCCAGGGTGCGCAAAGTGCGTTATGTGCCGGACGAAGTCGTGCGCATTATCGCGCAGCGCGGCTTTGCCACCCACGTCGAGCTGGATCCGACCGAGCACATTCTAGTGGTTGCGCCAGGGGACCGCGACGGTTGGTATGTGGTAGCCAATCGGGGAGACCATGACGTTTATCTGAAGCCGAAACTCGCCGCTCATGACACGAATCTGATTGTCCGGACCGATCGGCGCAGCTACAGCTTTGATCTTCTCGTTCTGCCCCTGAAAGCACGCTTTGGCAACGCGCACGAGATGTACCGGGTAAGTTTCGTGTACCCGGACACCGCTGCGTCGGATGCGTNTATTGCCGCGCGCTTGGCGTGTTTGCAGAAACGGCTGTCTCAGCCGTCNGTCGTGCGTAACGCCGCGTACTCGATGCAGGTNATGCCACATGCAGAGGATATCGCNCCGTCCGCAGTATGGGACGACGGTCGCTTTACGTACATTCGAATCCCCAACAATCGTCGTATACCCGCGATCTTCCGAATNGAGGACGATGACACCGAACGCGTGGTGGACAAGCACATGGACCGNGATGTGGTGGTCGTCCATGAGCTTGCTCGCCGACTCGTGTTGCGTCTGGGCGATGAGGCNGTTGGTTTGTGGAACGACGCATTCGACATTGATGGNGTCGCGCCGCNGCACGGTGTGACGGTCGACGGCGTGCGCCGCACGCTGCGGAGTCGCGAACATGACTGAGGACACTTCGCCCAACNGCGCAGCGACGGACGACAGGATCCGTCGCAACAGCTCGGCAGATATGGATACAGGTATGGGATCCGAATCATCTGTCATGCTCGATCGCGGCATGCCCAGCCTGGATGGGTTCGGGCGACGATCGTTCATCAACTGGCTAGTACCGCTCGCGATCATCGTACTTGCGCTAATAGGCGCGGTCTGGACAGTTCATGGTGTGCTCGCTCACCGAGACGAGGCTGCGCGTGCGCGCCGCAGTGCGCTCCATGCGCGAGGCGCACACGAAAAGGTGTTCGACGAGGTGCCGGCACTTGCCGAGCCTGCATCGGCTGCTGCTATGCCTATACCGGCGCCAGCACCGGCCGCGGTACAGCCTGCGCCGTCCAGTGATCGTGCTGCTCCGTTACGCAGCTACTACGACGCGCCGTTGCTTGCCGTTGGGGCCAGCAATGGGCAAATGGCAGACGCGAGCGAGAGTGAGTCAGCTTCCCCCAGTATTTTGCCCGTACATGCGGACCAGCAGCCGTCGAATGCGACTGCCGGTATGGCCGAGGAGCGGGCGAAACCCTTCTCACAGCCGCTGTCTCAGGTGCTCACGCCGACGCGCATGCCAAAGATGATGGCAGCGTTTATCGGCAACCGCAGTTTGCTACTCGCTCAGGGCACAAAGATCGATTGCGCGGGCGACACCGCGTTCGATTCCACCCAGGCAGGTATATCGACTTGCACGGTCGCACGTAACGTCTATTCCGACGACGGGCGCGTGGTGCTGATCGAGCGCGGCTCGCAAATTAATTGCGAATATCGTGCGAATCTTGCGCCTGGGCAACGACGTGTATTTATTCTGTCAGCACGAATTGCTACGCCGCACGGGGTAGCCGTACAGATCGATTCGCCGGTAGCCGACGCACTGGGCCGCATGGGTATGGATGGATCGATCGAGAATCACTGGGGCGCGCGCGTGGGCGCGGCGATGATGCTCGGACTGAGCCACGATGCGATCGGTTATCTGGCCACGCGCGGCGGCAATGGCAACGGCACGATTGTCTACCAGAACACACAGGCGCAAGGCAGCGACATGGCCACACGCGTACTCGATCAGACCATCAATATTGCCCCGACGCTCAGGCAACATCAGGGTACCGAGTTTACGATTGTCCTTGCTCGCGATCTGGACTTCAGCTCGGTTTATGCACTGGAGCCGGAGGGGGTGCGATGAAGGCGTTCGACGCAACACGCCAGCCGCAAACCGATCGCGTAGCCGATGCGATGTCGGTATTGCCCGATGAAGCATCGGTCACGGAGCTGATGCGTTCATTCGCACCGTTGCTCGACGACGAAGCCGTAACGGAGCTCGTGATCAATCGACCACAGCGCATTCTGACCGAAACCCATCGCGGGTGGCAGGCACACGATTTACCGGAACTTGATTTCGAACGACTCATGGCGTTCGCCGTGGCGATTGCCACNTTGACGAATCAGGGCGTCTCGACCGAGCATCCGCTGCTTTCCGCGCTATTACCGGATAACGCGCGCCTNCAACTCGTGGTGCCGCCCGTGGTTCCGCCGCGGACGGTATCGATCACGATCAGGCGCCCGAGCGCGGATGAAAAGACGCTTGAGTGCCATCGTGCCGACGGCATGTTTGAGGACACGNTTTGGCGACACGTCGGCGGTCTCGGCAANNCAGGCCTAGCGTTGCGCGGAGCCGATCGGATGCTCGTCGAGCGGCTCGAAGCGCGTGATTTTTCCGCCTTCTTNGAAAGCGCCGTGCGAGCACGCCGCAATATTGTCATTGTCGGCAGCACGGGCTCCGGCAAGACGAGCTTTATGCGTAGCTTGTGCCGATACCTGAGCGCAACCGAGCGCATCGTGACGATCGAAGACGTACGCGAGCTGTTCATTCGGCATCTCGAAAACTGCGTCCATCTCCTCTATAGCAAAGGCGCTCAGGGGCGCGCACACATAACGCCTGCAGATTTGATTGCCTGCGCCATGCGCATGCGTCCCGACCGGGTGTTGCTTGCCGAGCTCCGCGGGGCGGAAGCGTACGACTTCCTGAAGCTTTTGACCACCGGGCACGCCGGCTCGATGACGAGTTTTCATGCGTCCAGTGCGGGCATTGCCATCGAGCGTTTTGCGCTCATGGCGAAGGAGCATCCCGAGGCAGCCGCCTGGGACATTGCTTCGCTCAAGCGTGTGCTGCGCTTGACCATCGACGTGATCGCTCACATGGAGGCGCAGCCCGTATTGGACTCACACGGTGTGCAGGTCGGCAAACGCTGGGCGATGACCGAAGTCTGGTTCGACCCGCGCGAGAAGGCTGCCATCGAGTTTGNCCCAACCGAGAGGTGCTGCGATGCATGACATGTCCGGGACGCTTGCTCCAGTGTGGCGTGTGACGATTCTNACGCTTGCCATCACGATCGGGATATACGTCGGATTGGCCGCAGCCGAATGGTTAGCCTCGTGCATGCTATATGCAAGCATGCACCGCAATCCCATTCGCGCAAGCTGGTCAACGTGGCTTGATGCATTAGTGGCATGGTACGACGGCCGTCTNCCGAATATGGGGAGACGTGTGGCCGGTGCGGGCCTCATGGGGTTGCTTGNCGCCTTCGGCGGCCCTGCGNTTGCCGTGTATACGTGGCTNGAACAAGCAGGCCGCAGACCCTTGTATGGCGACGCGCGCTTTGCGAANGATGCGGAGATTCGTCGGGCGGGGCTGTTATGAGACAGATTGCACCCGCGAAGTCTCAACCGACGCTTGTGGTGGGCCGTTGGCGTGGCCGCTATCTGCGCTTTGCCGGNCAGCAATTCGTGCTACTNGCCGCGCCCGCTCGTTCAGGAAAGGGCGTGGGGATTGTGATCCCGAATCTGCTGAGCTATTCCGACTCCGTGGTCGTGCTTGATATCAAACAGGAAAATTTTCGTCTCACGGCAGGCTTTCGGCGCGCGCACGGACAAGCCGTGTACCTGTTCAATCCGTTTGCAGAAGATGGCTGCACGCACCGCTACAACCCGTTGTCGGTCATTGCNGACGACATGTTTCGCGTCGGCGACATTCTGGCGATCGGTTATGTGTTGTATCCGGCCGGCGGGCATGACGAATTCTGGAAAGACCAGGCACGCAACCTTCTGTTGGGACTGGTCCTGCTGCTGTGCGATTTGCGTGAGGCGCGTCGTGCTGGCGCGAGCGGGGTGCCCGACTACCCGATCACAATGGGCGAGGTATTGCGGCAATCGTCGGGAAATGGTCAGCCGGTCAAAACCTACTTGAACCGGATGCTTATACAGCATCGACAGTACTTGAGCCGCGCCTGTATTGATGCACTGAATCGATTCCTCGCGAATGACGACAAGGTCCTGGCGAGCATTCTGGCCACTTTTAATGCGTCACTGACGATCTGGGCCAACCCGATTGTTGACGCGGCGACGAGCGCGAACGACTTTGATCTGCGAGACGTCAGACGCCGCAAGATGTCCGTGTATCTTGGCGTGACGCCCGATCACTTAAGTGAGGCGGCGATACTGATGAATCTGATGTTCTCGCAGCTCGTGAATCTGAACACGAAGGAGTTGGCAGAGGACAATCCGGCATTGAAGTATCAATGCCTGCTGCTGCTCGACGAGATGACGGCAATCGGAAAAATCCATATTATCGCGCGTGCGGTGGCTTATATGGCGGGCTACAACCTGCGCCTACTCTCGATCGTGCAATCCGACTCGCAGCTCGAGTCTGTGTATGGCCGAGCTGACGCGAGGACCATTGTCACGAATCATGCGATGCAGATTCTTTTCGCCCCGCGCGAACAGAAGGACGCCAATGCCTACTCCGAGATGCTCGGCACGCGCACGGAGCGATCGCGCAGCACCAGCCGATCGAATGGCATGTTCGGTGCGCGCGGCGGTGCGAGCGAGAGCTTTTCCGATCAACGTCGTGCGCTGATGTTGCCGCAGGAGATCAAGGAGCTCGCGCGCGACAAGGAAATCATTCTTCTCGAAAATACCAAGCCGATTTTGGCAGACCGGATCTGCTATTGGCGCGATCGTGCATTTACTTCACGGGTAATGGACGCGCCAGCGGTGCCTGCACTCGATCTCGTGAGATTTGGTGCACAAATCGAGCAGCGGCTGCGCGAACTGAGCGATGACGACGTCGATGAACAGACGGGCGAGCTGACGCATGTGCGAGCGGACTATCTGGAACTTGTACACGCCTGGGATCCGCGCGAGCTGCCGCAGGCGCTGGACAATGTCAGTTGCGAGGAGGTAGCCGCGTATGTGGATCGGCATTTCACGCTGCTGGGCGTGCCGGCCGAGGACGTAGCGCGCGCCGGACGTCGGTTGGCGCGCGGCGAAGATGGCATGACTGATACTGAGACGGGCGCGCGCAAGCGCGACCCGAGCCCCGTCGCGGGCAAGTGGTGGTGTTCAATGAGCGTTGCATATATCAGTGAGGCGGATCGAGTGCGGGCTGCTTTGGCGACGATTCCGGCTGACGACTATACGACGTGGGTCGACATGGCGTTCGCCGTGAAGCATGGGCTTGGCGAGGCAGGTTTTGAGCTGTGGGATGCATGGAGCCAGACCGCGCCGAATTACGATGCACGATCGGCGCGTGCGACATGGCGCTCGGCGAGCGAAAGTGGGGCGATACGCTTGCGTCGTTGTTTTGGCTGGCCCGCGAGCATGGGTTCGATCTGGCCGGCTCGCGCGCGTTTGGCGATCGCGCGGCGCGGTCCGCGTCGGCGCATGCCCCCATTGTGGGCGCCGACGCCTCACTCGAGCGCAAGCGCCGGGCGCGCCGCGCCGCGGTCGCTCGGGATGCGCTGAGTATCTGGCGTTGGGCACGGCCGGTGGCACCTGACCATCCTTATCTGGTGCGCAAGCAGATTGCGCCGTTGCCTACCCTGCGCGAGCTTGAAGCAGAAGAGTTGCATGTGCTGCTCGGATACGCCCCGAAATCCAATGATGCCGCTCTCGTGGGACGTGTGTTGATCGTGCCTGTTCGTATCGGTCATCAGATTTCGACACTCGAGCTGATCGATTGCGAAGGGCGTAAATCATCGCTGGCAGGCGGTGCGAAGGCGGGAGGCTGGTGGCGGTTACGCCCGAACAGTGTCGACGCGACGCGTGCTTACCGGTGCTGATTGCCGAGGGCGTGGCGACTGCCGTGTCGGCATGGCAGGCGACAGGGTGGTACACGCTTGCGGCTTTGTCGAGCGGAAATTTATCCAAAGTGGCTACGGTATGGCGCGCGCAGCACCCNAAGGATGNGCTTGTGATTCTGGCCGATNTCGGTGCTGGATTTACGCATGCGGAGCATGCGGCGCGCGGTGCCCATGCACGACTGGTCGCTCCTAGGTTCGCATCAGGGGCGCATATTGCGGATCAATTGCCGACCGACTTTAACGATATGGCGGTGCTCGACGGAACGGAGGCGGTCGGCGAGCTGTTGCGGCGTGCGGTACTGGAGACGCCGACGCCTGCATCGGCTGACTCGAAGGCGAGCCGGACGCAAACCGAGGGTATGTCGTTTTACTTGACGGGAGACGCAGACATGGGATCGAGGAAGACGGACCACGGCACGGGGGCGGACGACGTGCGCCGGCACGCCGAGGCCGACCGCTCGGGCGGTGATTGCGCGTCGACGCAGCCATCTGGTACTCCGGAGGAAGGGAAACTGGCTTTCACCCACGAACCGGCGGCGAGCCCAGTCACCGAAACCACGGACGACGGGCAGCATTCGAACCAGGGGCCACGTCATGCGATGGGCGAACTCATATACGGGCTCGACGCCGTGCCCACGGAGGTCAAGATGGCGGCCGAGCGGCGGTTTGGGTCTGTACTGAGGATGTCCACACCACGAGAGAATGGAGGCCCCTATCGCGGGGAGGTGCTCAATACCGAGCATTTCCTTGTTCAAGAGGTGGCACCACGCAGCGTGGTGTTTCATGCGAAGGGGAAGATGACATTCGCGTCGGACCGGTTACGGTGGATGGACGAGCACCATCGCCTAAACGGCGCAGACGTACAGATCGTCTACGAAGGTGAGCGCGCGAAGCTCTACCCGTGGGACCGGGCCCGCGATCAGCTTGAGCGGGCGGTTGCGTCACTGAAAAAATCTGCGCGGGAAATGGGGCTCGACGACATGGACGTGAAGCTCGATGCGCTGCATGCAGCGTCATGGGCGCGCGTGAAAGCTGCACGTGCGGCCGCGCTCGCGCAAGCCAGGTCACGCGTGGACGGGCGTGGTGAGATCGATGACCCGCAGCGGTAGCGATTCGGTCATGCGCAATATGGATGGTGACGCCGCGCAGCTGAGCATTACGCGACGCATAACCGGTGAGGTACATGATGGATGATACCCAGTCGCCGGCGCTTTTCGCACCCAGTGCGGACTTCGCCGTGAACACCATCGAGCCTGAATGGACTGCGGCCGTCGACATAGCGCGACGCCGTCCGTCGGACCACTTTCCGGCACAACAATTCGGCTACCTCGCAATGCTTGCGCGTCGGCGCAGCGAGTTTGATGCGGCGCGCGCCCTGCTACGAGAGCAGGCTGGTGGCAGCCGCTTCGAGGCGGGGCGTGACGATGCAGGCACGGATGGTGTGTCCGATCCCGGCGCGATAAATTCGGTGCCGAAGTTCACGGAAATCGCCGACGCGCCAGAGCGAGTTAGGCGAAGCTACCTGCGCGCCGGCAGTCAATATTTCCTGAAGGAGGCCCCGTACCCGCTGGCGTTCGAGGATCGGGGGCGATATCTCCTCACGATGCAAACTCGTACAGACATTGTTGCTTCCATGATGGATATGGTGCAGGCGAAGGCGTGGACGCGCATTCGCGTGTCGGGGCACGACGCCTTTTGCCGCGAAGTATGGCTGCTGGCCGTTTCAATCGGTATTGAGGTAAGCGGGTACACACCGAAGCCTGCCGACCTGGCGCGTCTTTCTGAGTTGAACGCGCCCACGGAACACACACGCGATCGCGACTCCGAGCGTCCTGGGTTGCAGCCGCAAGCAGCGACGACTGCAACGCCTGGGGGTGCCCGCGACGAAAGTCCAGACCGTCCCATGGGCGCATCGGTGCGCCACTCGAGATCGCTGGACGATGGGATTCAGCTCGCCGTGATTGTGGCGGCCATGCGCGAGCAGGGTTTCAGTGATCGTTCAGTCGACCGTGTCAAGCGTCGCGCTGTGCGCATGCTCGATGCGCTTCGCGCCGAAGGCGTNGAGCTTCCCCGTCCTCGCGTGTTCGATCCGGCGGCTCCGTCCGCGCGAGCGGAAAAGGGCGAAAATCCGCGATCGTCTGCCCCGTCGCGAGAAATCAATCACGCGCCCGCCATGCAGTTGCCTGGAGAACGGTAGACGAACATGGAATCGCGAAACCGAGCGCGCATTGCGGTCGAACTGGGCGCGCTAAAGCCTTTGTGGCAGGCACGATGTGCGCAGAACGGGGTGAGCGCCGGTGAGGGCATCAGGCGGCTCGTGGCCGAAGCACTGGACATTGCCC
>Ga0055527_1000690_pt1 | contig 9823 bp, 9 predicted proteins | sample AraplaCol_mMS_r2_FD_55010 | JGI IMG/M metagenome (GOLD analysis project Ga0055527, IMG submission 55010) | Arabidopsis root microbial communities from North Carolina, USA - plate scrape CL_Col_mMS_r2 | ecosystem: Host-associated > Plants > Roots > Endosphere | place: USA: North Carolina...
GGAAATCGTTGGCGGGGATTTCAAACCAGTTGATGACGCTTGCCATGTTGTCGCTCCGGTTGATGAGGCAGGCGGTTGGGGGAACCTGTCTCGTTAAGGTGNAGCGATTCTGGCGGGGGGCTCCTGACAGCGTTCTGTCAGGAGCATTCAGGAGGATTGCGGAGTGTGTTGTACNTTGCCCAGGCAGTGAAAGCNGGGCGGNGGGGNAACAGCTCAGTGCGGAATCCAGCCNGCCAGCAGCGGCACCAGCACCGCCGTCAGCACGCCGTTCAGTCCCATGCCCAGCGCNGAGAACGCACCCGCCTCNGGATTGACCTGAAACGCGCGCGCTGTGCCGATGCCGTGCGCCGCAATGCCGGTCGCAAAGCCACGCACGCTGTATTCGCGCACGCGCAGCAGGTTCAGCAGCCGCGTCGTGGTGGTCGCACCGACAATGCCGGTAATGAGCACCAGCACCGCCGTAATGGTCGGTGCGCCGCCGATCTTCTCCGAGATGCCCATCGCGATCGGGATCGTTACCGATTTCGGCGCCATGGAGCGTAGCGTTTCGGGCGATGCGCCCAGCAGCCATGCGATGCCTACGGCTGACACCACCGCCACGACCGACCCCGCAAGGAGCCCGCCCATCAGCGGCAGCGCGTGGCGGCGCAGCTTCGCCCATTGCTGGAACAGTGGTACCGCCAGCGCAACCGTGGCCGGCCCCAGCAGGAAGTGCACGAACTGCGCGCCGTCAAAGTACGTCTTGTACGGCGTGCCCGTCAGCGTCAGGAGTGTGCCCAGGATGACGACCGCAATCAGCAGCGGATTGACCATCGGGTTGAAGCGGCTGCGTTCATGCAGGCGTACGCCAATCAGGTAAGCGATGAGCGTGGCGGTCAGGCCCAGCAGCGGGCTGGCGGCCAGGTAGACCCAGAGTTGATGAAGGTTCGGAGCCATCGCGTTCATGGGGCCAGCTCCTCGTGGCCTTCGCCGCCGCCGTGGTCAATGCGGCCCATGCGGCGCATCAGGGCGCGGGTGACGAGCGCACCGGCAGCAATCGACAGCCACGTCGACACGACGGTCGCCACCACGATCGGCAGCCATTCCTGCCCGATGCGGTTCAGTTGCGTCATGACGCCCACGCCGGCCGGTACGAACAGGATGGTCAGGTGCCGCAGCAATTCGCTGACGGTGCCCTGCATGACTTCGAGCACGCGGCCCTTGTCCACCAGCAGGTAGATGACCAGCAGCACCATGCCGATCACCGGACCGGGCACCGGCAGGTGCATCGAATACGTCAGCAGCTCACCCACCGACTGGAACGTCAGCAGGATCGCGAAGGTTTGCAGCATGGGGCCTCCGGGCAAAACGAAGCGCCAAGTATAGAACCCGGCTGCGTTCGCTTCAGGCCAGCATGCGGTCGACCAGCTCGATCCAGTGTTCAACCGGAGTGTCCGTGCCGCTCTGCAGATGCGTCACGCAGCCGATGTTGGCGGTGACGATGCGCTCGGGCTGCGTCGCTTGCAGCTTGGCGAGCTTGTCGTCGCGCAGGCGGTAGGCCAGCTCCGGTTGCAGCACCGAATACGTGCCCGCCGAACCGCAGCACAGGTGGCTGTCGGCGCAGAGCTTGACGTCTACGCCCAGCGACGTGAGGAGCGTTTCAACCGCGCCGCGGATCTGCTGACCGTGCTGCAGCGTGCAGGGCGGGTGCCACGCCACGCGCGGCCGTTGCGCTTCCGGTTTGGCCTTCTGCAGAAGCTGTTGCGAGAACGCCGGCAGCACCTCACACAGGTCACGCGTCATGGCGGACACGCGCACCGCACGCTCGGCATAGGCCGGATCGTCGCGCAGCAGGTGTCCGTATTCCTTGACCATCGCGCCGCAGCCGGAAGCGGTCATGACGATGGCCTCGGCGCCGGCTTCGATATGCGGCCACCACGCATCGATGTTGGCGCGCATGTTGCCGAGGCCGCCTGCGTGGTCGTTCATGTGATAGCGGATGGCGCCGCAGCAGCCTGCGCGGTCTGCGCTGATGAGNTGCACGCCCAGCTTGTCGAATACGCGCGCCGTGGCTGCATTGATGTTGGGCGACATGGCGGGTTGTACGCAGCCTTCGAGCAGCAGCATCTTGCGCGCGTGCACGGTGTTTGGTCGCACGCCGGCGTGGGGTTGCTTGGCCGGGACCTTGTTGCGCAGCACTTGCGGCAACATCGGCCGCACCGCCTGCCCGAGCTTGAGCGCGGAGCCAAACAGCGCCGGCCGTGTCAGCCCCTCGCGCAGCGCCCAGCGCACGGCGCGTTCGCCCAGCGGGCGCGACTCTCCTTTCGCGTCGAGCTGGTCATCGACGATCTTGCGGCCGATCTCCACCAGGCGCCCGTACGTTACGCCGGACGGGCAGGTCGATTCGCAGTTGCGGCAGGTCAGACAGCGGTCCAGGTGCAGGCGTGTAGCGGCGCCGGCGGGTTGNCCCTCCAGCACCTGCTTCATCAGGTAGATGCGCCCGCGCGGGCCGTCCAGCTCATCGCCGAGCAGTTGGTAGGTCGGGCAGGTGGCCGTGCAGAAACCGCAGTGCACGCACTTCTGCACGATGCTTTGGGCTTCTTCGCCNTNNGGGGTGTTGCGCAGGAACGCCGCGAGCGTGATTTGCATGATGGGCTTGCGTTAGAAGTCGGCAGTCAGAACGCTGAATACAGACGGCCCGGGTTGAAGATGCCGTGCGGATCAAAGCTGTCTTTCAGGCGTTTGTGCACCGCCATCAACGGCGCGGCGACGGGCGTGAAGATGTCGCTGGCGCGGTCGCCGTTGCGGAACAGCGTGGCGTGGCCGCCGGCCTTGCGTGCTGCATCGCGGATGACNTCNGCCGAGGTGTTGGCGGTGTCGATCCACCAGCGCTGGCCGCCGCCCCATTCGACGAGTTGTTCGTCGGCAGAAGCATGTCCGAGCGCCAGCGGCGGCGTGGCCGGGGGCAGGGCGATGCGCCATAGCGGCAGGCTGCCNTGCACGGCACGCGAAAAAAACGCATGTGATTGTTCGCGCAGGTCGTGCCAGAACGCCGCTGCTTCTGAGTCATCAACACGCTCGCCGCCGAGCTTGGCAATGGCTGCGCGCACGGCTGCATCAGCGCCGCTCAGGCGCACCCACAGCGCACCGTCGATCCACGCAGACGCCGCAATCGGCAGTGGCTGGCCGCCCCAGCGGTTCAGGGTGTCGATGGCTTCGCCTTGCGCCATGGCAAAGCGCAGCGTTGCATCGCAGAACGGCATCGGCAGCACCTTGAGCGACACCTGCACGATCAGGCCGAGCGTGCCGAGCGCGCCGGCCATCAAGCGCGAGACGTCGTAGCCGGCCACGTTCTTCATCACCTGGCCGCCGAAGTTCAGCATGTCGCCGCGGCCGTCCATGACGACGGCGCCGAGCACGAAATCGCGCAGCGCACCCACCGACTGCCGGCGCGGCCCGGACAGGCCGGATGAAAACGCACCGCCGACGGTCGCCTGCTTGCCGTCCGCAGCAAAGTGCGGCGGTTCGAACGCCAGCATCTGCCGGTGCTCGGCCAGCGCAGCTTCGATCTCGACGAGCGGCGTGCCGCTGCGCGCGGTGACGACAAGTTCGGCGCAGTCGTAATCGACGATGCCGGACCATTCGCGTGTGTCGAGCACGGTGCCGTGGGGTGCCGGTGCGCGGCCGTAGAAATCCTTCGTGCCGCCGCCACGCAAGGTCAGTGGCGTGTGGCTGTCGGCTGCGTGTGCGATGGCCTCACGAAACCGTGCGAGCGTGGGCGAAAGGGCTGTGTCTGGCGTGCTTGGCATGGCGAACCTTCAGGTGCGCAGCTCACTGGCTGTGCGCGGTCTCGATGGGGTGGAGCGGAAGCTTGGTGCCGCAGCGCTTGCAGAATGCGGCGTCAGTGTCGTGACGGTCGAGCGTGCAGCCGCTGCACGCGCGGGCCTGCGGTGGGACGGCCGAGGCAGATCCTTCGCGCATGGTGTTCACTAGTTCGGCGCCGATGATGCCGGTCGGGAACGCGATGATGCTGTAGCCGAGGAGGATGGTGAGCGAGGTAATGAACTGGCCCAGCGGCGTGCGGGGCACGAGGTCGCCAAAGCCTGTGGTGGTGAGCGTGACCACCGCCCAGTACATGCTGACCGGAATGCTGGTGAAGCCATGCTGCGGCCCCTCCACCACGTACATCACCGTGCCGAGGATGATGGTGATGATGAAGACGGTACCCAGGAACACGAAGATCTTGTGCCGCGCGTTCAACAGCGCACGCAGGAGGATCTGCGCCTCTTCAAAGTAGACCGTGATCTTCAGTATCCGGAAGATGCGCAGCAGACGCAGCAGCCGCACATCGAGCAGGTAGGCCAGCTCGGGCACNAAGATCGCCAGCCACGTCGGCAGGATCGAGATGAAATCGATGACGCCGTAAAAGCTGAGCACGTAACGCCANGGNCTGCGCACNACGAGGATGCGCATGACGTACTCCCCCGTGAACAGCAGTGTGAAGAGCCACTCGAGCACCGTGAAGAGCGTGCCTGCGCGGCCGCTGACGCTCGGCAGGCTGTCGAGCATCACTACCAGCACGCTGGCGAGGATGGCGCCAAGCAGGGTCAGGTCGAACAGCCTGCCGGATCGTGTTTCGGCTTCAAAGATGATGGCGTACCAATGCGCGCGCCAGCCGCTCTCGGGTTTGCCGAGATATTCGCCAAGGCGCGCATTGTGGGCGTGCCAGCGGTTCCGGACGGTACGGGGCGGATTCTTCATGGCTACGTGCTTCAGAAGCGCGGTAGGTCCGGATGCGGCAGCAGGCCGTTGCGCACGTGCAGCTTGCCGTATTCGGCGCAGCGCGCGAGCGTGGGGATAGCCTTGTCGGGGTTCAGCAGGCGCACCGGGTCGAAAGCCGTTTTTACGCGCAAAAAGGCGTCACGTTCTTCCGCCGAGAACTGCACGCACATCGAGCTGAGCTTTTCCACGCCCACGCCGTGTTCGCCCGTCACGGTGCCGCCGAGTTCAACGCAGGTCTCGAGGATGTCGGAGCCGAACAGTTCGGCGCGGTGCCATTCGTCCTGGTCTTCGCCGTTGAAGAGGATGAGCGGGTGCATGTTGCCGTCGCCGGCGTGGAACACGTTGATGCAACGCAGGGCGTACTTCTGCTCCATCTGCTGGATGCGCCGCAGCAGCGTACCGATGTGCTTGCGCGGGATGGTGCCGTCCATGCAGTAGTAGTCCGGCGAGATGCGCCCGGCTGCCGGGAAGGCGTTCTTGCGTCCGCTCCAGAACTTCAGGCGCTCGGCCTCGCTTTGCGAGACCTGGATCCGCGTGGCACCCGAGGCGCGCAGCACTTCGCTCATGCGCGCGATTTCTTCGGCCACTTCTTCGGGCGTGCCGTCGGACTCGCACAGCAGGATGGCGGCCGCATCGAGGTCGTAGCCGGCGCAGACGAATTCCTCAACAGCCGCGGTGGCAGGCTTGTCCATCATTTCCAGCCCGGCCGGGATGATGCCGGCGGCAATCACGTCGGCCACGGCGTTGCCGCCGGATTCCACGTTGTCGAAGCTCGCCATGATCACCTGCGCCAACTGCGGCTTTGGGATCAGGCGCACGGTCACTTCCGTCACCACGGCCAGCATGCCTTCGGAGCCGATCACCGTGGCCAGCAGATCCAGGCCGGGTGCGTCGGGCGCTTCGCTGCCNAACTCGACCACCTCGCCATCCATCATCACCGCGCGCACGCGCAGCACGTTGTGCACNGTCAGGCCGTATTTCAGGCAATGCACGCCGCCCGAGTTCTCATTGACGTTGCCGCCAATGGTGCAGGCGATCTGCGAGGACGGATCGGGCGCGTAATACAGCCCGTGCGGATTGGCTGCTTCCGAGATGGCGAGGTTGCGTACGCCCGGCTGCACGACCGCCGTACGCGTATACGGGTCGACTTTGNTGATGCGCTTGAACTTGGCCAGCGACAGCACCAGCCCGCCCGGCGTGGGCATCGCGCCGCCCGACAGGCTCGTCCCGGCGCCGCGCGGCACCACGGGCACGCCCATGCGGTGGCACACGCGCAGGATTTCGACGACTTGCGCTTCGGTATCTGGCAGCACCACGGCCAGCGGCACCTGCCGGTAAGCGGCGAGGCCATCGCATTCATACGGGGTGGTGTCTTCGCGCTCCCAGAGCAGCGCGTCGTCGGACACGATCTGGGACAGCGCAGCGGTCAGCTCGGCCTGCAGGGCAGATTGATCGCGGGCGGTGGCGGGCAGCGACGCGTTCATGGGGTGTCTCTCATCGTTGTGCCCGGCAGCGGTGGCCGGGGTGGGAGGCACTATAGCCCGGCCGCCGCGCCATGCGGCGTGTTAAGGACTTTTGCTGCGATGAATTTGGCTCGCCGAGGCGNCCAATGCGGTTCATCGCGTTGCGGCAAGGTTTTACCGCTCGTTCGTGGAGGTCCGACCTCCATGATCGAGCCTTCGACCGTCGATGGTGGGGCTCAAACCATCGAGCTTCACACTAAAAGTTTCGAATCCGAGGTTCGGGTACCTCACGCGTGAGGCAAATATGGTCAGCGTTGATGAAAAAAGCAGCAGCGATGAGGTTCAGAACGTCGACTTCGAGGCCCGGAGGCTCGGCCCATGCCCCTTTNTGCTCCGACGTTGCTGCTTTTTTCATCAACGCTGGGGTTCCGAGCCTCAACGTCGATACTNAAAGTTTCGAATCCGGTGGTTTGAGGGCCAGTTACGAGGCTTGGCTGCCCACGGCTGACCGGTTTACCAATCCAGCCCAAGCAACCAATCCACAAACTGCCGCGCCTCGGGCTTCATCGGCGCCTGTTCGCGCTGGACGATGTAATAAGCATGTGGCGACGTCGATTCGATGTCCAGTAGCCGGACGATCTGCCCCGAGCCCAGCCAGTTGCGCGCCATCGCCTGCCGCACCAGCGCAACGCCCTGGTTGGAGGCCACCGCTTCGAGCATCAGGCCGATGTCGTTGAACAGCGAGCCGGTGGCGGGCTCGGGTGCGTCCAGCCCCGCCGCCTCAAACCACGGGCGCCACGGCTCCAGCGGGCTGCGCAGCAGCGTGAGGTTCAGCAACTGCGATGCTTCGGTGATGGTGTTGCCGCTGATCTGCTCGAAGTAGCCGCGCCCGCACGCCGGGAACACCGGCTCGTTGAGCAGCAGCGTGGTCTTCAGGTCCGGATAGCGGCCGGTGCCGTAGCGGATCTCGACATCGGTGTCCTCGGCTTTCACATCAAGGAACGGGATGGAGAGATGCANTTCCAGATCAATGTGCGGGTACAGCGCGTTGAATTCCGGCAGACGAGGCACGAGGTGCTGGCGGCCGAACGTGGGCGGAATCGCCACGCGAAGCCGCGCGCGCTGCTTGCTGAACTCCGGCCGCGCCAGTTCGTGCAGCGTGTCGAGCGCGACTTGCACGCTGCGCAGGTAGCGCGTGCCCGCGGCGGTCAGCCGCAGCGCCGTGCCGGTGCGCACGAACAGGTCTTCGCCCCATAGTTCTTCGAGGTTCTTGATGCGGTGCGATACCGCGCTGGGCGTGACAGAAAGCTCTTCGGCCGCACGCGCGAAGCTCGCATGGCGCGCCCCCGCCTCAAAGGCAATCAACAGATGCAGTGGAGGAACGCGCTTGAAGACGGAGGACATGCGGGCGGTCGCTGGTGGGTGAGTCGGTTAGAGGTGGAAGATCTTGCCGGGGTTGAGGATGTGCTTNGGGTCCAGCGCCAGCTTGACGCTGCGCATCAGGTCGATCGCATCGTTGCCGTGTTCCGCGATGAGGAAGTCCATCTTGTGCAGGCCCACGCCATGCTCGCCAGTGCAGGTGCCGTCCATGGCGATTGCACGCGCGACGATGCGCTGGTTGATGCGCTCGGCTTCTTCCAGTTCTTCCGGTTTGTTCGGGTCGATCAGCAGCGCAACGTGGAAGTTGCCGTCGCCCACGTGGCCGACGATGGGCGCGGGCAGCTGGAGCGCGCTGGCGAGCAGGTCCTTCTCGGTTTCCACCACGCAGTCGGCCAGGCGCGAGATCGGCACGCACACGTCTGTGGTGACNGCGCGGCAGCCGGGCTTGAGCTGCAGGAACGCAAAGTAGGCGTTGTGGCGGGCGTTCCACAGGCGGCTGCGGTCTTCGGGGCGCGTGGCCCATTCGAAGCCCTGGCCCTTGTGTTCGGCNGCGATCTGCTGGACGGTCTCGGCCTGTTCCTGCACGCCGTGCTCCGAGCCATGAAACTCGAAGAACAACGTCGGCATTTCGGGCAGCGTGAGCTTGTCGTATTGGTTGATCGCGCGGATGGCAAGCGCGTCGACAAACTCCACGCGCGCAATCGGCACGCCCATCTGGATGGTGTCGATCACAGCGGACACCGCATCGCCCATGCTCGGGAACGCGCACACAGCCGCGGACACGGCTTCCGGCTGCGGATACAGCTTCAGCGTGATCTCCGTGATGATGCCNAGCGTGCCTTCGCTGCCGATGAAGAGGCGGGTGAGGTCATANCCCGCCGACGATTTGCGCGCGCGGTTGGCCGTCTTGATGATGCGGCCGTCAGCGGTGACCACTGTCAGGTTCAGCACGTTCTCGCGCATCGTGCCGTAACGCACGGCGTTGGTGCCGGACGCGCGNGTCGCGCACATACCGCCGATGGACGCGTCCGCCCCCGGGTCGATCGGGAAGAACAAACCGGTATCGCGAATCTCGGTATTGAGCTGCTTGCGCGTGACGCCCGGCTCGACCGTCACCGTCAGGTCTTCGGGGTACACCGACAGCACGTGGTTCATCTGCGAGAGATCGAGGCTCACGCCGCCGGCCACGGCCAGCAGATGGCCTTCGAGCGACGAGCCNGCGCCATACGGGATCAGCGGAATCTCATGTTCAAAGCAGAGTTTGGCGACGGCGGCGACTTCCTCGGTGGTCTGCGCGAAGACGACGGCGTCGGGCAGCATCGGGTCGTAGGCGGATTCATCGCGGCCGTGGTGGGCGCGTACGGCTTCGGTGGTGGAGATGCGGTCGCCGAAGCGGGTGCGCAGCGCGTCGAGCATCGCAGGCGGAATCGGCTTGCGGATGCACTGGGAGGGAGGGGCTGGATGGTTCATGGCGTCTCGCGTGGGGCGGCGGTCTGAAGCCGGCTCGGGCTGTCATTCTAACGCCGGGGCCATGCCGCCCTTGCGATAATGGCGCCACCAACATTGACGCTATACAGGGAGACGCACCGTGGGCAACCGCCTATCCAAAATCGCTACCCGCACCGGCGACGACGGCACCACCGGCCTCGGNGACGGCAGCCGCACGGCCAAGGACAGCCTGCGNATCGCCGCCATCGGCGACGTCGACGAGCTGAANTCGCACATCGGCGTGCTGCTCACGGAAACGCTGCCCGACGGCGTGCGCGCCGCGCTNACGGCCATCCAGCATGACCTGTTCGATCTGGGTGGCGAACTGTGCATTCCCGGCTACACCATGGTGACGACCGCGCACGTGCTGCGGCTCGACCAATGGCTGGCCGATTACAACGCCGATCTTCCCCGGCTGGCCGAATTCATCCTGCCCGGCGGCAGCCGCGCTGCGGCACAGGCGCATGTCTGTCGCACCGTCGCACGCCGTGCCGAGCGGAGCATCGTGGCGCTCGGCCGCGCAGAGTCCATCGGCGAGGCGCCGCGCCAGTACGTCAATCGCCTGTCGGACCTGTTGTTCGTGCTGGCGCGCGTGCTCAATCGTGCGGACGGCGGCACGGATGTGCTGTGGAAACGCGACGAGCACAAGCCGACCTGATCGGCGTCCACACCATAAAGAAACGGCCCGGCGAGGTTGCCACCTCGGCCGGGCCGTTTGCTTTGCAGCGCGC
>Ga0055527_1000696_pt1 | contig 9767 bp, 9 predicted proteins | sample AraplaCol_mMS_r2_FD_55010 | JGI IMG/M metagenome (GOLD analysis project Ga0055527, IMG submission 55010) | Arabidopsis root microbial communities from North Carolina, USA - plate scrape CL_Col_mMS_r2 | ecosystem: Host-associated > Plants > Roots > Endosphere | place: USA: North Carolina...
GTGTGCGTCGAGCGCGGCAGCATGCCGTATTCGGCCGTCACCCAGCCCTCGCCGCTGCCTTTCTTGTGAGGCGGCACTTTGGGCAGCACGCTGGCCGTGCAGAGCACTTGCGTGTCGCCAAAGCACACCAGCACCGAGCCTTCGGCGTGGCGGGTGAAGTTGCGGGTGAGGGTGACGTGACGGAGTTGATCGGGCTGGCGGCCGCTGGGTCGCATGTGGGGTCTCGCTGAAGAAAACGGATAGCCCGACATGATACCGGCCCGCGCTGCGCTNNGCAGGGCGGGCCGGATGGAGACGGTGTGACGGCGTTTAGCGCGTCAGATTGCTGGTCTTGTCGATNGCGGCGCGGATTTCNGCGATGGAGCGCTCGATTTCCTCTTCCGACATCAGCCCTGATTCGCTTTGCGGCGCGTCCAGGATGGACGTGGTGAAGGCGTTCAGNGGGAGGGTNTCNGTCTGCACCGAATCCTGCGTGGTGGTCACCGCGTCCAGCTCCCACATCATGGAGATGGCGGTGGTGTTGTCGGCGGTGTCGCCGGCATTGCGCAGCGCGCGGGCAATCAGTTCAGGAATCGCCTGCGTGACCGAGAAGCTGGTGCAGGTGTCGACCAGTTCGTCTTCCTGCACACTGCCCCACAGGCCGTCGGAGCACAGCATGGCAACGTCGCCCGGCTCCAGGTTGACCGGCCCGCCGATGTCGATCAGGGGCAGATTGGGCGAGCCCAGGCAGTTGTAGATCTTGTTGCGCTCCGGGTGGTGCGCGACCTGCATCGGCAGCACCCGGTCTTGTTGCAGCAGGTTCTCGATCTTGGAGTGATCGCGCGTGCGCGTCACCAGTTCGCCCTTGCGCATGAGGTACATGCGCGAATCGCCGGCGTGCGCCCAGTGCAGCGAGCCACGCTGGGCCAGCGCGCAGACGATGGTCGTGCGCGGCGCATCGGGCAGGCCGTTCGTCTCTGCATAGCGGTGAATGTCGCGGTGCGCGAGCATGATGCTCTCGTGCAGGAAATCACGCGGATTGCGAATCGACGGACGTGCGTGGCGCTGGAACTGGCGCGCCATGGTCTGCAGCGCTTGTTGGGCGGCAACTTCGCCCAGGGAATGCCCGCCCAGGCCGTCGCACAGCACCATCANCATGGCATCGCGCGTGAAGCAGTAGCCCATGCGGTCCTGGTTGACGCGTCGCGCGCCTTTTTTGCTTTCTTGATAAACCGAGAATCGCATTGCGGCTAGATGAGTATTCGATGTGGAGATGCGGTGCAGCGGCAAGTCCTGCCTAGTGTTGCACCGTTTTGAAATCATACTCCGCCTATCGGCGGCGACTTGGCTGTCAACTGTCCCGGCGGCGCAACAGGCGGCTCATGAAACGTGTCGTCAACGCCTCTTTTTCTTCAGGCACCGGGCCACCCTGGGTGATGGCGGTCAGCGCCTGCAGCTCGGTCAGCGCGTTGCTTTCTTCACGCAGCACTTTTTGCAGGCGGAACACGCTCTGGGGGCGCTCTTCCGGCTTCATCTTCAGGCACCAGCCAACTAGATCGATCAGGCTGGCCGTATAGACCTTGCGCAGGCGCTCCAGGCCTTCTTCCAGCTTGTCGTCTTTCTCGCGCTGCGTGGCTTCCTGGGGCGGCGTGCCGGCCATGCAGGCATAGATGGTGGCGCCGATGCTGTAGATGTCCGTCCACGGGCCCAGCTCGTTGTGCTTGCGGTACAGCTCTGGCGCGGCAAAGCCCGGCGTGTACATCGGCTGGAAGCGCGAGGCCTCGGCGGTGAGTGTCTGCCGTGCGGCGCCAAAGTCGAGCAGGATCGGCGAAAAGTCTTCGCGCAGGTAGATGTTGCCGGGCTTGATGTCGAGGTGTAGCAGCTTGTGGATGTGGACCTCGCGCAGCCCGCTCATCAGGTCATGGAAGACCTGGCGAATGAAGCGTTCACGCAGCATCTTCAGCTTGCCTTGCTGACGCGCGGTGAGGATGTGCTCCTGCAGCGTTTTTCCCTGCTCATACGTCATCACCATGTAGACGGTGCCATTTTCCCGGAAGAAATTGAGCACGCGCACGATGGCAGGGTGGGAAATCTTGGCCAGCGACCGGCCTTCTTCAAAGAAGTATTTGAGCCCGAGCCGGAATGCACTCGCGCTTTCTTCGGGCACGACAGGAATCAATTCGCCCGGCGCACGACGCGCCAGCGAAGATGGCAGATATTCCTTCACGGCCACCGGCGTCCCATGTTCGTCGGTCGCAAGATAGACGAAGCTGAACCCCCCGCTGGCCAACTTCTTTACAATACGATAATTGGACAGCAAGGTGCCGACCGGCAACGGGGCACTGCGTGGCTGTCCTGAGCCTTTTGACTCTGTCATGGGTTTGTGTGGCGAAATGGCTGTCGGATTCTCCCTGACCAGTCCACACGTTGTAAAGCGACAAAAGGTGGGGGATTCCCCGCCAATTCCGGGCGTTAAATAACCGCCGCCGGATTTCCTGATTCGACCAAGAACAACACACCACGATTCCATGATCTACAGCATGACCGGCTACGGCGTTGCGACACGCCAGGCAGCCTTTACCGATGCCCATGGCGCACCCAGCGGGAGCGTCGCCACCGTCTCGGTCGAATTCCGCACCGTCAACTCGCGCTTTCTCGATCTGCTGTTCCGGGCGCCGGAAGAGTGCCGCGCCTTCGAGCCGGCCCTGCGCGAAATGCTGATGAGCGCACTGTCGCGCGGCAAGCTGGAGTGCCGGATTAACCTCCAGCGACAGGAAGCCGCCAGCGATGTCGCGGCGCTCAATGTGGACCTGCTGCAACAACTCGCCAAGCTGGAGCAGGCGGTCACGCGCCACCTGCCGGCATCGGGTTCGCTGCGCATGGGCGAAATCCTGCGCTGGCCCGGCGTCCTGGCNGAGCCNCAACTGACACAGGACGCGCTGCGCGATGCCGTNATCGAGGCTGCCAAAGAGGCGCTCANGCAACTTCTGGAATCNCGCCGCCGCGAAGGCGATGCGCTCAAGGCCGTGCTGCTNGACCGCGCTGACGCAATGCTCGCCATCGTCGACAAACTCACGCCGATGGTGCCGGTCCTGATCCAGCAGCATCAGGACAAGCTGACCGAGCGCCTGCGCGAGGCGTTTGGCCTGGCTGCGCCGGAAGGCACGCCGGCACTGACGCGCGACGAGCTGTCCGAGCGCATTCGCCAGGAAGCCACCGTTTATGGCATCCGCATCGACATCGCCGAAGAGCTCTCGCGCCTCCAGGCGCATCTGCGCGAGACGCGCCACATTCTGGAAAAGGGCGGCCAGATCGGCAAGCGCCTGGACTTCATGATGCAAGAGCTGAACCGCGAGGCGAATACGCTCGGCTCGAAGGCCGCCGCCAAGGAGCTGGCCGACGCATCGATGGAACTCAAGCTGCTCATCGAGCAGATGCGCGAGCAGGTCCAGAACCTCGAATAACTCGAAACGATAGAACTAGAACATGCCATCCTCTCAAGCGCACTCTGCCGTCGATACGCCCATCGAGAATCATTTTCCGGGCAGCCTGTTCATGGTCGTGGCACCGTCCGGCGCCGGTAAGTCGACGCTGGTGAATGCGCTGCTGGCGCAGGATTCTNCGATCCGCCTGTCAGTCTCCGCCACCACGCGCAAGCCGCGTCCGGGCGAGCAGCACGGCCGTGAATACAACTTCATGACCGTCGAGGAGTTCAAGGCTTGCCGTGATCGCGGCGAGTTTCTCGAATGGGCCGAAGTGCACGGCAATTACTACGCCACTTCACGCGTGTGGATCGAAGAGCAGATGCGTGCCGGCACCGACGTACTGCTCGAGATCGACTGGCAGGGCGCTCAACAGGTGCACCAGCGTTTTTCCAATGCTGTCGAAATCTTCATCCTGCCGCCATCGCTNACGGCGCTGGAGGAGCGTCTGAAGAAACGCGGCCAGGACGAGCCCAACGTGATCGTGCGCCGCCTCCTNGCGGCCGGCTCCGAGATGGCGCACGCACCCGAAGCCGACTACGTGATCATCAACGAAGTGTTCGATACCGCATTGGCCGAGCTGCGCACCGTGGTGCAGGCCACGCGTCTGCGCTTCGGTGCTCAAAAGGCGCGCCACGGCGAGCTGTTCGTCGAGCTGGGCATTCATTGAGCAAGCAGCGCATTCGCGTTTTTCAGCGCGATTGCGAAAGTGTGGTAGCGCCTGCGCTCCAGTGTTGTCCGAAGTGAGTGCTGCGCTGCTGCTAAAATATCGAGATCAACAAGATTTGCCACCAGGTGGAGTTTTCATGGCGCGTATTACCGTCGAAGATTGCTTGAAACAGATTCCGAATCGCTTCGAACTGGCATTGGCCGCAACGTACCGCGCCCGTCAGTTGGTGCAGGGCCACACGCCCAAGGTCGATGCCAAGGACAAGCCGACCGTGACCGCATTGCGCGAAATCGCATCGGGCCANGTTGGTATCGAGATGCTCAAGAAGGTTCCGTCCTGAGCTGAGGCGCGTTACCTGGCATTACTTGGCGTGGTACGCTGCCTCGGTCATTGATCGTTCTGGCGATCTTTCATGGATGTGAAAGCCGCGAACGCACTAGACCCCGGCATGCCTACCTCGCCCGCTTCTTCGCCCAGGACCAAACATTCCGCCACGCACGAACACAACGTGCCGTCGGTGGAATCGTCCGCGAGGTCGTCCGGTTCTGCGCCGGGCGTCTCCACGGTTCCTTCCGGGTCTTCCACCGTTTCCATCGTTTCCATGCCGTCCTCCGCTTCCGGCTCCGGCCCTGCGTCGCCTCGTACGGGCGCGCCGAACTTGCCTGATCCGCGTGGTGCCGACCTGGTAGGGGAGCGGGCAGCCCTGCCGCCAAAANCGCACAAGGGCGCAAGCGCCGACGCGCCCGAGCAGGCAGCGACGCCCGAGGGTGCCGACACGCTCTTTATCGATGCGGTGTTGGAGCAGACCTATCGGCATCTGTTTGGTCCGACCTCGCAGCCTGCGGCACCGCCTCGCCAGCAGGTCGTTTCCATTTCGGGGCTGACCGAAAAGCTCTCGTATCTGAAGCCGGCTGATCTCAAGCTGGTGAAGGAAGCGTTCCACTTCTCCGATGAGGCGCACCTCGGGCAATACCGCCAGAGCGGCGAGCCGTACATCACGCATCCCGTGGCCGTGGCAGAGATCTGCGCAGGCTGGAAGCTGGATGTGCAGTCGATCATGGCGGCGCTGCTGCATGACGTGATCGAAGACCAGGGCGTGACCAAGAGCGAGCTGGCCGAGAAGTTCGGCCCCAAGGTCGCGGAGCTGGTCGACGGCCTGACCAAGTTGGACAAGCTCGAATTCCAGAGCCGCGAGCAGGCGCAAGCCGAGAGCTTCCGCAAGATGCTGCTCGCGATGGCGCGCGATGTGCGCGTGATTCTCGTCAAGCTCGCCGACCGCACGCACAACATGCGCACGCTCGACCACGTGCCGCCGGAAAAGCGGCGCCGCATTGCCGGNGAGACGATGGAGATTTACGCGCCGATCGCGCACCGCCTTGGCCTGAATACGACATACCGGGAGCTGCAGGAATTGAGCTTCCGTATCGGTTCGCCGTTCCGGTATGCCACGCTCGAGAAGGCGGTGAAGGCNGCGCGCGGCAATCGACGCGAGGTNGTGAGCCGCATTCTTGAAACGGCCCAGCGTGCGCTGACCGACGCGGGCATCNCGGCCGAAATGACCGGGCGNGAAAAAACGCTGTACAGCATTTACCGCAAGATGCACGACAAGCAGTTGTCGTTCTCGCAGGTGCTGGATGTGTATGGCTTCCGCGTGGTGGTCGACACGCAGATGCAGTGCTACATGACGATGGGTGCGCTGCACAGCCTGTACAAGCCGATGCCCGGCAAGTTCAAGGATTACATCGCCATCCCCAAGATCAACGGTTATCAGTCGCTGCATACGACGCTGGTGGGCCCGTTCGGCACGCCGGTCGAGTTCCAGATCCGCACGCGCGAGATGAATCAGATTGCGGAAGCCGGCGTGGCCGCGCACTGGATGTACAAGCAGCACCACGACGAGCCCGATCGGGCGCAGCAACAAGCGCATCAGTGGCTGCAATCGCTGCTCGACATTCAAAGCCAGACGGGGGATTCGCAGGAGTTTNTGGAGCACGTCAAGATCGACCTGTTTCCGGATGCCGTCTACGTGTTCACGCCCAAGGGCGAGATCCGTGCNCTGCCGCGCGGCGCCACGGCGCTGGACTTTGCCTACGCGGTGCACAGTGACCTGGGCAACCAGTGCGTGGCGGTCAAGATCAACAACGAGTTGCTGCCGCTGCGCACGGAGCTGAAGAACGGCGACATCGTCGAGGTGGTGACGGCGCCGTACTCGAAGCCGAACCCGGCGTGGCTCACATTCGTACGCACCGGCAAGGCGCGTGCGGCAATCCGACATTTTCTGAAGACGGCCAAGCTTGACGAGGCGATTCAACTTGGCGAGCGCTTGCTCGAACAGGCGCTGCGTCAGATCGGCATCGACATGAAGGCCGTGTCTGCCCAGGTGTGGGAACGCATCGTGCAATGGACAGGCAACAAGGCGCGTGAAGACGTCTTCGCGGATCTCGCACTCGGCCGGCGAGTGGCCGCCGTGGTTGCGCGCCGCCTCGAAATCCTTCTGCAGGAAGGTGGCCACGACGGCGACGAGGCGTTGATGGCGGCCGTACACACCTTTGCTGGCGAAGAAGCCCCCGCCGTCACTGTCAGCGGCGACGAAGGCATGGCGATGGTGTTCTCGTCGTGCTGCCGCCCGATCCCCGGTGACCCGATCGTCGGCTATATCGGCAAGGGCGAAGGCTTGCAGATCCACGTGCAGGAATGCCGCGTGGCCAAGCGCCTGCATGGCAAGGATCCGGAGCACTGGATTGACGTCATGTGGGCTGAACATACGACGCGTGCGTTCGACGTGTCGATCAAGGTGCTGGTGCGCAATACGAAGGGCATTCTTGCGCGCGTGGCAGCGGATTTGACTTCGGCTGACGCCAACGTGGCCCACGTATCGATGGAGCAGGAGGGCGATCAGGAAGCGACGTATATGACGTTCCTGATTCAAGTGCACGACCGCGTGCACTTGGCCGATGTGATGCGCGCGCTGCGGCGCAACCCGGATGTGATTCGCATTGCGCGAGATCGCGGCGGAGATTGATGCTCCACGCAAAAACAAAAAGGCGAGGCCAGAGGGCTTCGCTTTTTTGTTTGTGGTCCGCTTGCCGCGCACACACTAGAGCGCTTTGACGCAGCGCTGCATGCGAGTTCGGCACGGACAAAAGAAAAGGGCTTCCATTTCTGGAAGCCCTTTTCGTTCTCGTATTAGGTTGGCGCGGCTGGCAGGATTCGAACCCACGACCCCTTGGTTCGTAGCCAAGTACTCTATCCAACTGAGCTACAGCCGCAACCGAGAAATGAGATTATACAGAGATTTTCCGTCTTGTGAACCCCCTTCTTCACTTTTTCTTCGAGAGGGCCAACTTTCTATAATNGAGCCTTGATCCACCGTGGCTTCCATCATGAACAAGGCTTTCGTCCGGGAAGATTCCGGCGATGACGAAGACGATCTGCCCGAAGGCGCTGCGCCCTTGCCGCCGGGTTCCAAGAACTACATCACGCCAGCGGGCTACGAGCGCCTGCGTACTGAGCTGATGCACCTGATCGACACGGAGCGNCCTGAAGTGGTCGGCATCGTGTCGTGGGCCGCATCCAATGGCGATCGCTCTGAGAATGGCGACTACCTTTACGGTAAGAAACGCCTGCGCGAGATTGATCGTCGTATCCGCTTTCTCACGCGCCGTATCGAGAAGGCCGAGGTTGTCGACGCCAGCTTGCAAGGTAACAACGATCAGATCTTCTTTGGTGCGACGGTCACCTACGTCAACCAGCGTGGTGATGAGACCACCGTCACCATCGTCGGCATGGACGAGGTCGATCTGGATATTGGGCACGTGAGCTGGATTTCGCCGATTGCGCGTGCGCTCATCAAGGCGCGCGAGGGGGACACTGTGCCGCTGCGCACGCCGACGGGCGTCGAGCAGATCGACATCCTCGAAGTCAAATATCCGCCGCGCGCAGCTTGAGTGTGGACTCAGGCCGGGTGCCCCAGGCAGTAAGCACCGAAGGCGATCACCGAGCACGCCGACAGGCGCCGTGCTGTGAGTGACTCCTTCAGGAACAGTCGACCGAGCAACGCGGCAAATACCACCGACGTTTCGCGCAAGGCGGACACGGGCCCCATCGGCGCGAGCGTCACAGCCCAGATGACGATGCCGTAGGCGATGAGCGAGACCACGCCGCCACCAAACGTCTTGAGCGTGTTGGCGTCGCGCAGGNCGATGTTCAATGGGCCCTTCCACACGCGATAGAGCAGCACCATCGGCAGTCCGTCGAGCATGAACAACCATGCCGAGTACGCATTCGCATTGCCGGCTGCCCGTGCGCCGATGCCGTCGCACACCGTGTAGCACGCGATGAATACGCCCGTGCTGAGCGCCGCCAGGGTCGAGCCAAGGTCGGCCTTCCGGCCCCGCGCCAAACTGAGAATGCCGCCGCTCACCAGCACCACGCCCGCCAGCGCAATCACACCCGGCATTTCGCCCGCAAACAGCGCGGCGCCCATCGTTACCAGCAGCGGCGATGATCCGCGCGCAATCGGATACACCTGCCCGAACTCGCCAAACCGATACGCGCGCGCGAGGAACACGTTGTAGCCGACGTGCAGTACCGCGGACAGCGCCACATACGGCCAAGCGGCCGGCGCGGGCAACGGCAANGCAATCGCCATCGGTATTGCTGCCGCGCCTGAGGCCAGCGTCATCAACGTGATGGCGCGCAGGCGGTCAGAGCCGCTTTTCAGCAACGCATTCCATGAGGCATGGAGCAGGGCGGCGCAGAGAACCAAGGCGATAACGGCGGGGGTCACGGTGACGATGTGCGTGAAGTGAGAGTCGGGTCGATTTTTCTCACTCGATGCTGTGTCAGCGAGAGCAAGAAGGTGCCAGCGTAGCGCCGCAAAGTGTGCTCAACAATCGATATATACTGACTCGATCTGTGCAAAAAANTCACGCGANATGCGAAAACTGCCACCTCTGAATGCCGTGCGCGCCTTCGAATCGGCGGCGCGCCATCTGAGTTTTACGCGTGCGGGCGAGGAACTGAACGTCACGCATGGCGCGGTCAGTCGCCAGGTTCAGGCACTGGAGGCGTGGCTGGGTGTGTCGCTGTTTCGCAGGCTGAATCGGCGGGTGGATCTGACCGATGCAGGGCAACGTTACCTGGCAGAGATTGGCGTAGCACTTGACCGCATCAGCACGGCCAGCCAGGCACTGCGCGACCGCGACGCTGTGCGCATCCTGCGCGTGAACAGCATCCCGACGTTCACGATGCGCTGGCTGATTCCACGGCTCTCGACGTTTCAGATGCGCTTTCCGCGCGTGGAGGTTCGGCTGACCACGTCCATCGAAGAGATCGAAGACTTACCCGATCATTTCGACGTGATCATTCGCGGCGGGCCGGAGGTTCATGCGGGCTTTCAGTCGGAACGCTTTCTGGACGAGAGTCGCTTTCCGGTGTGCAGCCCGGTATTGCTGGAGCGCTTANCGCTATCGACGCCGTCCGACTTGCGGCATCACACGCTGCTGCATTCGGATACGCTGCCCTCGGTGTGGNCAAGCTGGCTGGTGCTGGCAGGCGTGCCAAATCTGCGGCCCGCACATGCGCTTACGTTTGAGCATTTCTATCTGTCGATTCAAGCCGCGATCGATGGGTTG